>Ga0335073_10001039_pt1 | contig 36715 bp, 30 predicted proteins | sample Lox_Sample_22_FD_207093 | JGI IMG/M metagenome (GOLD analysis project Ga0335073, IMG submission 207093) | Soil microbial communities from Loxahatchee National Wildlife Refuge, Florida, United States - Lox_Sample_2.2 | ecosystem: Environmental > Terrestrial > Soil > Wetlands | place: USA... | reverse complement strand
CCAGGAGAATCGGCAGCCGGAGCAAGCGGAGCGGCAGGAGTTTCGCAATTCTCACGTAGCGCTGGGCGTCGCAACGCACCTCATCAAAACGGCCGGAGCGTTATCGCCATTTCTTATTCTGGAATTTGTGAAGGAGCCCACGAGGGCACATCGCTGGATAAAGATCGCGTCGATTGCAACCGCAGGCCTCAATGAAACTCTGTGGGCGGCTCGCGTACACAGGTCGAGGGTGGAAGAACGGCACCGCTGAACTCGCGTCTGGCTCTTCTTCTCGAAATCCGAGCCTCGCGTGATCGTTTTATTTAGGCGGCACGCTTAGTCTGTTCGCTCTTGGCAATGAGGCGGTCCAGTGTATCGGGCACCAGTCTTTCGGCGAAACCAGCGATGAACGACCAGACGAGAAGTTTTCCCCACTCTACAACACCGTGCGGTTGCAGTTGGCGGAGAAAATCGGTCAGATTCTTGATATCCGATTGAGACTCTAATTTGGGAAACAACTCGCCTGTAGCCAATCCCGAAGCGAATATAAGAGACAGGATAAGGGCAAAGATGCCGCCGATGATCGGCGTCAATCGCACGCTCATGCGGTCGGAAAGCTCCACCAAATCGCTTAGGGATTCGCCGTTGCTTGGCAGGCTTTGCATTCTGCGCTGAAGACTTAAAACGGCGCCGGTTGCGCCTGCGGCGAAGATAAGGCACCAGACGTCCAGAAAATTGAGTTGAGACCACTTGTCCGTGGCCAGCACAATCAGAGTTAAACCAACGACAACCACCAGCGTCAGACCCGCGCGCCGCAGGAGACTTTCGCGCATGGCTTCACGGCAATCAATGACCGTGTACAGGCGATAAAGTTCCCTTATCAGGTTGTGAACGCGCGCGCGAAGGTGCTCTTCGCTCTCATTAATCAGGTGTGGGCTTTCCGCCTTCATGAATGCGTCGTATGCGTCGGCATTCCCAACGGCGTCGCGGTACTTGACTTCGAGACACCAGGCGCGCTGATGCAGATATTCCTTGGGTAACATCTGCGCTATGGCGGTATCGAGCATGTAAACATCGCCCCAGCTCATCGGGCATCCTGCTTGCGCTTTGTTCACGATTTCTTGCGCGGCTCTCATGGAATCCTTGTTGGCGCAGACATCCTTAAGCGAATTGAACTCGCCAATCAAATGGTTCAGATAGGCCCCTCCATAGCTCGGCAGTTTTTTGGATACCGGGGGTCCGCACAGGTCGGGCTTGATTCCAGATGCCCTCGTGCCATTGTCCGGCGGCGCCATTTCGGCCAAAATTGCCACAGGTCGTTCCTGCATAGCCCAACAGCATATACCCGAGATCCGGGAACTCGCGCAAAATAAAATACCGCTGACGTGATCCCTCAGCCCGCGAGTTCCACCGCTTTTCCGCCTTGGATTTCCAGCTCCCGCAGCCAGTTCGGCTTCTGGCCCTTGGCATTCCAGACGAGCGATTTATTTGCCGGATGCTGGTAGGTATGCCCTCCCTTGTACGACGGCCCCTTATTGGGCTTCGTTTTCGCCCTGGCGAGATCCTTGATGCTAAGACCGACCGCAGCGAGCGTCGCCCTCGCCTCTTCCAGCGCCTTCGCTTTTCTCTCTTCATCGCGGTGTTTCAGAAGCTTATCCGCGAGCGTCTTCACTTCGACCAGCTCTTCATCGCTGAACGCGTCGAGCATGTCCGGCTTTATCATGGTCATCCTCTCCCTTGATTTCCTTCAGCATCTCTTCCACGTCCGGGTAAGACCGTATGGCCGATATAATCGGCTCGCCATCGGGATTCCCGTTACGCAGAAGCATCTGCCTGGCCGTCGGCATTTCCCGAATGCTGTTCAGCTTGCATTCCCGGACCTCATCGGCCAACGCCCTGAGATTGTGGCCGTCAATCTCCACGGCCCGGTCCCCGAAAATGAGGATGAGCCTTTCACTGTCGCCGTTATCCACCCAGCGATAGCCGAGAAAATGCGCCCAGGCGAAGCCTTCCGTCCGCCGGCCGTCTTTCCACTCCACGTGAAGAGTGAAAGCCTGCGCGGTATGCTGGCGTTCCTTGGTGAAGGACTTATCCTCCTCACCACGCTCCAGAATCCTTTCCAGCGCCCTGCTTTTAACGGCTTCAGGCATAACCTAAGCGCTCCCTGCCGCTCCTGTTCCAGTAATCGGAGATCGCTTCCGTCCTATCCTTCAGGAACCTGGAAACGCGGTTGTTCGCCAGCGACTTGTATACTCGCATGCGCCAGCCCTCCCGAAGCTTGTGCCCCGTCAGCTCGACGGCAGAAAGCCGCTCGCCGGTCCTGGCAATGGCATGGCGCACGTCCTCTTTGGAATCGACGTATATGCGCGCCTGGTCTTTTCCGCGGGAGGCAGACACGTACCACTGTTGCTGATTCGTCGCCGGCAGCGACTCATTGCCTACGGAGATGAAGACACGCTCTGTGGTCTTACCCTGGCTGGCATAGGAGGTATCGACATAGCCGTAGGTGAAATGGCCCCAGTCTTTCGGCATTATCTTGCCGTTGGGCAGCCGGATATGGCCCTCTTTCGTGAATCCCTCGACGGTTTGGATGTCACCGTTATCGATGCGAGTGCCCGTGGCCTGCCCCTCAATCTTCAGCTCTCCGTTTTTGGTGTTTCGGATAATGTCACCTTTGGCCAACCTTGTTTCCTGTGAGCGGTACACCTCGAAATGTCTCGCCTGTTCAACAGGAAGCACTGAGCGCGAGCCGTCCGTCTTCTGCAGATAGAGGGCGTCATGGTCCCGACCGACCACGGCCCGCTCTCCGCGCTTGAATCCCTTCGCGTTCTGGTGAAATTCCAGCACCATACCGGGCTCGTAATTACGCGCATCGCCTTTCTGAGCATCCGTCCATCCGGTCGATTTGCGCGTAATGAATATGTGCTCTGCGCCCATAAGCGTCCCGTTTTCTCTGAGCCTGCTGCGCAGCTCTTCGGTAAGCTTCCGCCCTTCCGAGTGGGTGGGAGCAATGATGAGCGCGGATGCACCTTCCTCGCGCGCCTTCACGTAATCCTTCACCAGCAGCCGGTGCCGTTCATCGCCCGAGGCCTCGATAACGGAGCCCATGCGGTCGAGCGCATCAAAACCCTTCTGCGCATCCGCGCCGGTGCCCTTCGAGATTCGCTCCACCGCCTTCCGGTAACCCGGCTCCCTCTGGCGGCGGATCGTATTGAGCTGCGCATAACGGATGCCACCCTCTTTCTCTATCAGACGAAAACTGTCACCCGCCTCGACACTTGCGTGCTGGCGATAATCGCCGACAAGGAGCACGCGGGCCTGCTGCTTCCTGGCAATCTCGAATGCTTTTAGCATGTCATTCGTCGAAAGCTGGCCGGCCTCATCAATGAGCATTACCTGATTGTGCAACTGGCGTTGCATGGCCTCGTTCTTAAACAATGTGGCCAGGGTATTCGCCTCTTTGAATCCAACCTTTCGCAATTCACCACGTGACGCCGTGCTCGACTGCGCAAACGCGAAAACTTTGCTGTAGTCCCCCTCGCCTCGTTCGATGGAGGTAATTACCGCGTTGACGGTTTTCAGCATATGGGTCTTGCCGGTTCCGGCTCCTCCCCGGATGCCTACGACCTGGTCCCTGCTCAAAAGAACGTGTTCCGCAGCCGCATGTTGTTCACCATCCAATTCCGCAAGGCCCTCGCGCAACGCCTGCCTATCGACCAATGGCTTGAACTTGCGCTGGCCATCCTTCGCAAACTCAAGCATCGCAATCTCACGATTAAGCTGAGTCTGTGTTGTAAGCATCCTCTGCCCCCCGCGTGTTTCGGCAATCACCTCCGGATGTTGTGATATATCCGCAACATGTTCAGGCAACACCGAGCCGACGCCGTATTTGAGGGCTTCGGCTTTAAGACGTTTCTCCGAAACGGTGGACGCTCTCTCGAAGGAATGCTCCAGTGCGTAGGCTTTTGCTTCCTCGGCGGTATAAACCCTGTCGCCTTTCACACGACCGTGTATTGCATCCGCGAGCGCGGAACGCTGGGCGTCGGTCAGGCGGGAATTCCATTCCTGGCGCAGCTCGTCCTTGCCGGTATCGAGCTTCTTATGCTCGCGTCCGTAATAGCCGATAGCGTGTTTCCCCTTGGCGTCATGAATGCCCTTTTCGGCTGCTTTCGCCTCAATCTGATTGCGGCGCTGCGAGAATTTATCGATTAACGATTCCGGAACGCCGGCGATTTCGAAGCTGTAATCCGGATTTTTCTCAGTGGCATAGCCCAACGCATTTAACTTATGCGCAAGCCGGGCATCGAATGCCGCCTCGAAGTAAGTAGCGTCACGTTTCAAGTCCCCAAATTGTCCAGCCTTCCAGCGATTCTCAACTGCATCGTGCGTCAGATTGAAGGCATAGACGTGTGAATGCAAGTGCGGGTCAGGAACTCCGTCCACGGGGCGGGCGGTGAAGTGAGTGAATTCGGCAAAGGCCATGTTTCCGGTTTCGCGGTCATGGTCGCTGCCATTCCTGCGGACGCGAGCTTTCATCTCGCCTTCGATATCCTGCATCGTCTCGCTTACGGACTCGCGGAAGGCATTGAGTATCCGCTCATCGCCGGATAGTTCGTACAAAACGGATACCGATTTGGGCGCCGACCAGGTGAAATCGAAGCCGATTCTCCTGTCCTCTTTCTTGCGGGGCGTCAGCCGTTCGCCGGTCCCGGGATGCTCATTATCGCAGAGGGCGAAATAATCCTTCTGCGCGACCTCCCCGGAAAGACCAAGCATTTCAGCACCTTTGCCTCCCCATCTGCCGGTCAGCTCCTGTCCCTCGTGGTAATAGCTGGTATCGTCGCGCGTGAGGCTCTCGGTGAAGTATTTCTTCGCCCCGTTGGCACTCGTGCTGGGTGTAATCCGTAACATGAATCGAGCCCCAATTGCCGTCCGTTACTTCCCATCTAGGTTGAATCCACTAGCACTGTAAGCAACCGACGGCAACCAGATTTTGTGGGTAAAAACAAAACGACCTACTACTGCATGCGTCTCCCCTAAGCAGTGCTTAGGACGCTTCGCGTCGTTTCGGGAGAATCGGTCCGCCGGTGACTCGAAGCACGCCGGTTCCTCTTTCTCTGGATTGGTTCGTGCACTGGAATCTGAGCCCGATCCCGCTCCCATTCCATGAGCAACCTTTCCACCTGAGGGCTGTAGTTATCCACGTCTACGTCCGAAGGAAAATCTGGAAGTACTTTCATGACTAACGCTCCATTGCGCGGCTGCGCTGTTGTGAGTGGGTTTGTGCTTTGTGGTGGTCGGTGGGGCTCATTGCTTCCTGAGTCTTTCCCGGCGCACCCTGGGTATGCATAAGGGCTTCCTTCCCACCCCTGTTGGAAGTGTCATGTGACGCGTTTTCGGAACGATGCGCTGTAGCCCGTTCCATTAGCGCGGCGGCTGGCCGCGCTGCTTCAACTGCCTGTGATTTGGTTTGGGGGGAAAGACTTCGGATGGCTTGCGACTGCGATGCCATAGCAATCACCTCTGCGGTGATTATTCAAAGAGCATGGCTCGGTCGAAAGATAAGCCAGGTTAAAGGGGTACATCCAAAGCTCGTTCAAGGCTCAAATGTGGCTTGATTCTGCGTCGCCAAGGATGTAGGCATTGCGTTATGCACTGATGAGAGATTTCGACGGGTAACGGGATGCCAGCGAACCATGCACGCAGAGAGTTGAAGCTAGACGACAGGGATGTAGAAATACATTTTTCGTCTCAGGTGAGGGGCGCGTTTGCAGATCTCGCCGCGGCAGTGCACTTTAGCGAGCATTTCGACCCGGGAATTCGAGGCGTTCTGCAGCGATTGGCTGACGGTAAAGCTCACAACGTACGCGAAGTCTTGACGGCTTTTCCCGTAATCGCCGAAGAAACCTTTAGTCACCTTCACGCGACAAATGACGAACGCGCGCGGGAAGCATGGAGGGAAATCTGTAACCAGATGCCGGAACATGGCTTCACACTGGCCCAGAAACATAAGAGGGCTAAATAGTACCTAGCGCAACGCAAGCCGCAAATTATCGAACTGGCAACTAATGTGCTGGTAGCTCTTCTCGTCCACGAGCGGCTTAACGAATTCGAGGTGATAGGTTGCTTCAGAGGTACGGCCCTGGCTAGCGTACAAAAGCGCCAATGACACGTGCAGGGCATGATTGCTTCTGTCCATTTCCAGCGCTTCCTTCAAGAACTTTTCTGCGTCATCCAGTCGATTGGCGCTCAAAAGAGCCATTCCGTAATAGGCGTATGCCGATATCTCATCGACATGGCTGTCTAGATGCTTCTTCATCAGTTGCAGAAAATCAGAATCTCGATTTACAGCGACGAGATACACGAGAAATCCAAGATGGCGCTCAGTGCTCGCGCGATCGATTGACAAAGCAACATTGAATTCAGCTTCCGCCGACATGAAATCCTTAAGACAGGTGAGGAGATAGCCTCTGGCGGCACGGGTACGCCAGAATCCGGGAGCCATTCGGACCGTCTTTGCGATGATGTCACTCGCACTGTGAAGCCACTCTTGTCGCTCTGCCTCCTTAATCCCGACATAAACTTGAAACGCCTGACACAGTGCTTCAGCCGCGCCAAGGGCTGCGACGATGGAGTTGGGGGCCAGCTTGAACGCCTTCGCAAAATGATTGATGGCTTCGTCACAATCCTTTGCCAGTCCACGTCTGAGATAAAATTCCCCGAGTTTTATCTCTTTTGCGGCGGTGTGATTCGGGTTGTAGAAGAAAAGTGGCGTATATGCTTCACCGGGAAGCAGCTTCACACTCCTGTCCGCGGGAGGATCAGGTAGCGCAATAATCACCAGGTCTTCACGGCCTTCACCCGAGTAATACTTGCGCAGGGATTTTCGTAGATTGCTGGCCGTGACCCGCACGTCAGTATTCTCGTCCTTGCTGAATCCGCGAACGAGTTCAGCTCCAATGATTCGTTCTGAAGTCTTTTTCCCCTTCAACGCTCTATTGACGACCAAAGTCAGGAACTTAGTCTGACTCGCAGCTCCGCGAAACCGCATCGAAGTAAGCATCCTTTCAAGCTGTTCTCTGATTTCCTGCGGAGTCGGACTGAATTGTGCTGATGACATAACCGTCACTGATTACCGCATCATTATGCCCTCCGCCGGGCGCATATGGCATGAGCTTTAACGTGCCTTATCTTTCGGCTGCTAGCCCTTCGGCCCGATTATCGGGCCATGAAAACACTCCGAACACTTTTCGCAGTGACCTGCTTGTCTGGTTCACTGACATTATGGGCGCAAATCAGCACAGCGCCCCAACAACCAGCCCAAGCTGCTCAACCGCAGCAGTCCACTTCAACCCAGCCGCCCCAATCGGCTCCGGCAGCTCTATCGCCGGCACCGACTCAACCTGCACCCTGCACGCCACCCAAACCGCCTTCGCGTCCGTCCGGGATCAAGTGGCATGTTCCTCCGGCCCTCGAAAATGCCCTCCGGCGCCAGACGATAATCCTTGACGAAAAAACAGGAATCCGAATCAACGGCGCCGACATAGCGGCTAACGTTGCTGCCAAAAAGAAACCCCCGCTTCCGCCTTGCCAACCAGCAAAACCAGCAACGCCCGCTGCTAAGACGGCGACAACGGCACCCGCCGCCGCAACGACGGCAACTGCCCCGACGGCCGCGAACGGGCCTGTTACCACTCCGTCATCGGCAACGCCAACTCCATCGACTGCTGCGCAGCCCGTAAAGGCACTTGCCGTTACAACGCCGCCGCCCCCTGCGACAGCACCGTCAACCCCAACCACAGCTCCGCAAGCCGTACCGCCGCAGCAGTGACTTCCGGGCGCGTTTCGTAATCGCGCAGCGCGCCTTATTTTTTGCGAGGTAATTATGCCAAAAGATCCGATCCTCGACCGGCCAATTCTTCAGCTCAGCGATAGGGACGCGGTGACGTTCCGGCAGCTTTCGGCGGGCGGCTGTCTAACGCTCGGGGGTTTGGGAGCCGGAAAGACTTCAAGCGTCGGACAACTGGCCGCCCGATCGCTGCTAAGCGGACCTTACGGCGCATTGATTCTGAGCGTAAAAAGTGACGAACCGGACACATGGATTCGATATATCAGAGAGGCCGGGCGCGAAAAGGATCTGGTGGTTTTCGGGCCGGGAGAGCCATTTTCTTTCGACCCCCTTGCGTATATCTCGGCCACGGGGAATGCCGCCGGATTAACCGAATCCATCGCCGAGTTCCTCAATTACCTGCTGGCGGTCGGGAAGGTTTATCAGCCATCCAGCGGAGAGCGTTACTTTGAGGACGCGGTCTCCGAATTAGTACGCGCGGCCGTAGTGCTCCTCACGAACGCCGAGGAGCCAATTTCAATTGCGTCGCTTTTCGAGCTGCTTTCTTCCGTTCCCGATGAGCCGGCTCAGATCGATTCGGAGGAGTGGCAGAACACCTCGGAATGCGCCCGCATCATTGCAAAGCTGCGCGAGAGAAAAGAGCGTTTCACGCCGGTGCAGTGGTCCGATCTTAACGTCGCCACTCGTCATCTGCTGCAACGTTTCCCCAACCTTGATCCGCGAACCCGTTCGAACGTAGAGAGCACCCTGTCCGGCCTGTGCTCAAAATTTTTGTACGAGCCCTTTCGTTCGCTTTTCTCATCAGGCCGCTTTGATTTCACCCCCGAGCAAACCACGCATGAGCACAAGCTGGTGCTCGTTTCCATGCCGGTTCTTGAGTTCGGACGTGAGACGGCGCGGCTGTGCCAGGTGCTCATGAAAATCGCATTTGCCCGCGGATGGCTGCGTCATCAGTACCAGCAAGGCTGCTGCCACGGCGCCTTTCTTTATATCGACGAAGCCGCGTTTCTGATGTCGCGTATGGATAGCGACCTGCACAAGGTATGCCGCAGCAGCGCCATCGTGCCGTTTCTGCTCATGCAGAACATACTCTCGATCGCGGCGGATGAATTCGGAGAACTCACACCCGGATCTAAAACGCTCGGATTTCTGGGGCTCGTCTCCACCAAGATATTCCTGGCCAATAACGAAACCCAGACCAACCAATATGCAGCCGACCAAATCGGCAAGGAATACCGATTCCTCGAAGGCTGGAATGCAGGACAAGGTGAGCACCACCACCATCAAGGTGTCAGTGCCAACAAGCAGCTTGTCCACATCATCGAGCCAATTGAATTCACCCGCCTGTTGCAGCCTGACGGTGAAAACCCCATTTCCGAGGGGATTGTCTATCTGTCCGGCCGAACCTTCAACGCCACAAAAACCCAGAGCAATCCACGTGGGCTCCCCTACCTCCGTGTGCATTTCTCAAGATAGGAGAAACCACATGCAAGACGGCGAGTCTGGCATTTTCAATATCCACGATCTTCACAACGCCGGCATCAATGCGCTCAACCTGTTCTGCAGCATTTTTTCAATGCCGGTGGAGATGATCATCAGGCCTTTCTACGGAACCCGGTATTTCCCGCCGGCCGTGATTTTCCTTTCCACCATGTGGATGTTTTTCATGCCCCTTTTCCTGACGGGCATCAACATGATTCCTTTTGTCGGCGGACATACGCCACCCGGAATGTTCGATATCTCCTCCTTCGCGAAACTCTTTTTCCTGCTCCTCTTTGGCCACAGCATCCGCACGTACGTGCGCATGATCCATGTGGAGAAGGAAGAGTTCAGCTGGTATGAAGGCCCGCCCCTGCCCTTCATTCCCTACATACCGGGCAGTGCGTCTTTCTGGCGCACGCGCATTCTGATTGAGCCGGCCTTTGTATTTGTAACTGCGACAGTGCTCGGAAGCCTTTATATCTTCCAGTCGAACCTCATGCACTACCTGCAATTCGTCGCCTTCGCGCTCGCGATGAAAGAGTTCACCTGCTGGTATCAAACATGGGAGATACGCAGGGACCTGCTCGATGCGCAGAATCTCGGTCCTTTGATCAGCAGGTTCGCGGAAGACAAGGCCACAAAGGAAGACCTCACGGTGATTCACCTGGCTTCCTTCCCCAAAAACGCCCCGCCGGAACTTCGCAACGCCATGGAAATGGCGAAGGGAGAGACCCATGCCGCTCAATGACAAGCAGAAGACCTATCTCAGAATCGGCATCATCGGCGTGGTGTTGCTGTATATCGCCCCCAGGGTCATCGCGATGTACGAGCTGCATCAGGCAATGCAGCGGGCAGCGTTTGCCTCTGCGCATCCGAAACCGAGCCCTGCGGTTCCCCTTGCGCCTAAAAATACAGCTCAACCCGCCGGGCTGACCCTTCCCATTGCGATGGGCAGATATGCAGGAGGCGGGATATCCAACACGCGGCAATGCCAGATCGGCCTGGAGATGCGGCCCGTGCAAGCCGACACCTACGCCGGTTACGCGACTATGGTGTGTGTCGAGCCCGCACACTTCAAACCCGGAATACCCGTCACCAAGCAGAACCCCATCCTGGACGCGGTCCGTCAGAAGACACCGGCCAGCGCCATCATGTCCGGCACCCTCAGGAACGGAGAGCTGGTCTTCAACGTGGACAAAAGCATAGGCACGTTTGGTGACGGCTGCCCTTTAACCGGAACCTTTACCGTATCCCCCTTCGGCTCTGCCCAGATCCTCATACAGTGGCAGGAAGGAAAGTGCGAGGGCGGCCAGCTCATCATGAATCGGATCGGAGGGTAAGAATCATGCAATTTGAACCCTTTGTTCCCGCCGATATCGCCGCGAAGCATTGCGGCATCAGCCGCAGGCTCCTGCTCGCCATGGCCCGCAGGGGAATTGCCGGAGCCTATCCCATCGGCTGCGGAGATTTCCGCCACCGGTGGGTGTTCAGGATTTCCGAACTCAGCGCCGCCATCGATCCCAGGCTGCGGCGTCCGCCTGCGAATGACAACCAGACACTGCATGACCTGCGCTATGATCGCGCCAAGGGCAGCCCTCGCTGAAAGGTCACCATGGCTTATCAACGAGGCAGTATCAGGAAAGTACCACGCAAGAACGGCGAGGTCTGGGTGTTGCGCTTCCGGGAAGATGCGGCGGATGGAGGACGGCGCGAGCGCGTCATCCCCATAGGCTGCCTGAAAGACTTTCCCAGGGAGCGCGACGCCCGCAGGGAAGTTGATCGGCTCGGGTTATTGATTTCGGTTAACGCTGAAAACCAGCCCGGACGCATCCGCTTCGCCGAACTCGCCGAGTTTTATCTCAGGGTGGAGCTGGGCCCCAATGCCGTAAGGCCGAAATCCGCCAATACCATCCCCATCACGAAGCACAACGTCCGTCACTACCTCATCCCGCGCTGGGGTAATTGCCTCGCGGAGGATATCAGGCCACTCGACATACAGAACTGGCTCGTATCCCTTCATCAAACCCTCGCATGGCCCACCATTGCAAAGCTGCGGGGAACAATGAACCGCATCTACCGCATTGGCCTGCTCCATGAAAAAGTCGCCAGGAACCCGGTCCAGCACGTCCAGACACGGGCAAAGAGCGACTACAGGGCCATCATCCTTACTCCGGACCAGACTCTTCTCATCCTCAAGGAGCTGGCCCGCAACCCCATTCACTTCACGCTCGTGCTCACGTGCAGTGCCACCGGACTGCGGGCATCGGAGATTCTGTCCCTGCGCTGGTCGGACATGTTATGGGACGAAGGGAAGATTCGGGTCTCGAAGCGATGGGCGAAGGGCTCGGACGGACCCGTTAAAACGAAGTCGTCAGATGCTACTGTGCCTCTGCATCCGGCACTCGCTCAGTACCTTCTCTCCTGGCGCCGGCGATCACCCTGGCCGGCAGAAAAGGATTTTGTTTTCCCGTCCCTGAAGATGAATGGCAGGGTTCCGATGTCGGCCTCCATCTTTGCGAAAACGCATCTTCGCTCTGCGGCTGTCAGGGCGGGTGTGCAGATCGCCGAAGGGCAGCGCTTCGGTTTCCATAACCTCGGCCGGCACTCGTTGAGCAACTTTCTGATCAACAAGGCGAAGGTCGAACCCAAGACCGTCCAAAGCTTCCTGCGTCACGCGAAGGTGCAAACCACGCTCGACCTCTACACGCAGGAAGATTGCGACGAAACACGCATTGCGCAGGGCCGGTTCCTTGAGGCACTCGGCATGCCCGTAAGGATGGTCCAATGACATTGTGGAATGAATTGTGGAACGGAGTTTCCGGCTATTCTATCCCTAAGCCGTTGAAAGATATGGTAGGCACGAGGAGACTCGAACTCCTGACCTCTACCGTGTCAAGGTAGCGCTCTAACCAACTGAGCTACGCGCCTTCGGTGTTTCCAGCGAGTTCATATAAATCGCTGATTTACTCGCCAGTCTTGCTATATGCACTGCTGTCTCCTGCTTCTCTTGTTCTACCAGATGGAACTGATTTCCAAGAGAACCGAGCAGCATGGACGGCAAAACTGAACCATAATGCGAGAGCATATAAATCAAGAGCCCACGGGAAACTATTACTGTTCCGTGAGTTAATTGTAGCAAACCTTGCTGCCCTCTGTGTCCGACAGACCTGTACAACGGTGCCGGGCATTTTTCTACTCGTCCTACATGTCCTCGGGGTAGAAGGATGCCGCATTCGTTACATATGGCTGCGGCCTGAATTCTCTACACGCACTGGATACTCCCAAATATCCAGAAGCCGAATATCCTGCGGGCTTCGATCTCCCATGCTACGCCACGCATTTGGATAAGAGATGGATGCTGTCTACAGTTGCTGGTCTAAGCTCAACCGTTCTGATGCCACTCTTATCCGCTGAGGGCGCGGTCAGCGGAGAGGAGCGGCTCCGCAACGCAGGAAGCTTCTTCACAGTGACCAGAAAATTGCAGCGTTAGCGCCTTCATTACGGTACTTTTACAGCAGCGGCTTCCGGGAGATCTTCGGCGCCCTCACGAGCTCGTAATGCTGGTTGAGAAGGATCCGGAAACTCCAGGGCATGGGCCGCGTGAGGGCGGATGAGGACACAGGTTGCTCTGAATCACCGGACACGGTACCAGTACGACAAGGCGGTCGCACTTGGTCCACATGTGATTCGCTTGCGTCCTGCCCCGCATTGTCGAACACCGATCCTCAGCTACTCGCTGAACATCACTCCCGCCGAACATCTCCTCACCTGGCAGCTTGACGTCCACCACAATCACCTGGCGAGGGTCTTTTTCCAGAACAGGACGAACGAGTTTGCAGTGGAGGTGAACCTTGTCGCGGAGCTGTCTCCTTTCAATCCGTTCGATTTCTTTCTTGAGCCGGGAGTCGAAGAGTACCCGTTCGAGTATGCGCCGGAGTTGGCCAGGGATCTCGAACCGTATCGCTCAGTCGAGCCAGCCGGGGAGCTCTTCCAGAAATTTCTTGCGAGCGTTTCAGGCGAGAAGCGCGGGACGATCGGCTTTCTGGTGGATTTGAATCACAGAGTGCGAGATCAGATCGGCTATGTGACGCGCCTCGATCCTGGCGTCCAGACATGTGAGCAGACTCTCGCGCAAGGCATGGGGTCCTGCCGCGACTCCGCATGGCTGCTGGTGCAGATTCTCCGGCATCTGGGTATTGCAGCACGCTTCGTCTCGGGATACCTGATCCAGATGGAGCCAGATCAGAAAGTGCCGGAAGTCGGGAGCGGCCTGCAAACTGATTCTGCGGATTTCCATGCATGGGCAGAGGCATTTTTACCGGGCGCCGGTTGGATCGGAATGGATCCGACCTCTGGCTTGTTCGCCGGCGAGGGTCACATCCCGCTCGTCTGCACGCCGAGCGTTTCGAAGGCCGCGCCCATCGAGGGCACCACCGAGCCGGCCAATGTGGACTTCGACTACTCCATGTCCATTCGCCGCCTGAATGACGCGCCACGAACGTCCAGGCCGTTCAGCGGAGAAGCTTGGGCCGCGGTCGAGCAGGTTGCGCATCAGGTGGACGCGGACCTGGAGGCGCAGGATGTGCGCCTGACCATGGGCGGCGAGCCTACCTTCGTCGGCATCGACGAGCCTGAGAGCCCGCAATGGAACCTCGATGCGCTGGGCCCGATGAAGCGGACCCGAGGGTTGGCCCTCATCCAATCCCTCCGTGAGAAGACGGCACCCGGAGCGATGCTCCACTATGGGCAGGGCAAATGGTATCCGGGCGAGCCGCTGCCGCGCTGGGCGTTGAGCTGCTTCTGGCGCGCCGACGGCGTCCCGGTCTGGGAGAATATTGATTTCATCGCCCGCGAAGATCACGACTACGGCTTCGGCACAGCCGATGCGCTCGAATTTATGGAGGCGCTCGCGCGCCGCCTCCAGGTGAGCATCGAAAACGTGCTGCCTGCCTGCAACGCCAAAGCCGAATCGACGGAGCCGGCTGGATACATTTTGCCCATTCGCCGCCGTCAGCCTGCGGGACGGTTGTGCTGGTCGAGCCAGTTGTGGTTTCCTCGCCCCGAGCGTCTGCTGCTGACGCGGGGCGATTCACCCATAGGCTATCGCATACCAACCGAGTCGATGCCCTGGGTGGCGCCCGATGAAATTGAATATGAATACGAGGCTGCGCCCTTCGCAGACCGGGTTAGGCTCCCATCGCGCCCGGCCCGGCGCATGGACCTCTTTCAGAAAGAGCCTGAAGCCGATCCATTGCCCCCTCTCTCAACCACGGCGGAAACGGCGACGGAGTTGGTCCGGCCAGCACTATGCGTGCAGGCCCGGGATGGACGCCTGCATGTATTTCTCCCATACGCATCCCGGACCGCGGACTATCTCGACCTGCTCGCCGCCGTTGAGGACACCTGCCAGTATCTGCAGAAGCCCGTATGGTTGGAGGGCTACCCTCCGCCCTCCGATCCGCGGCTGCGATCGTTCAGCGTCACTCCCGACCCTGGAGTTCTCGAAGTGAACCTGCCCCCCGCAAGCAATTGGGACGAACTCGAGCAGATCAACACCGTACTCTTCGAGGAAGCGCAGCGTAACCGGCTGACCGCTGAGAAATTCGCCTACGACGGCAGCCATCTCGCTACCGGCGGCGGCAGTCACATCGTGCTCGGCGGAGCTGCGGTTCTCGACAGCCCTTTCCTGCGCCGCCCGGATCTGCTGCGCAGTATGGTGACGTTCTGGCAGAACCATCCGTCGCTGTCGTACCTGTTTTCCGGCATGTATGTCGGCCCGACAAGCCAGTATCCGCGCGTGGACGAGGCGCGCCTAGATGCCTTGTATGAGCTGGAGGTCGCATTCAGTCATCTGCCTACGGCCTGTCCGCCATTTGTTGTGGATGGATTGTTCCGCAACCTGCTTGTTGACGTAACTGGAAACTCGCATCGCGCCGAGTTCTGCATCGACAAGCTTTATCCGCCGGAGGGTATGGGCTTGCGTCTCGGCTTGCTCGAATTGCGCGCCTTCGAAATGACCCCGCATGTCAAAATGGGACTGGTTGAGATGCTGCTCATCCGCGCCCTGGTTTCCATGTTCTGGAAACAGCCGTTCAAAGGCGGTCTGGTTCGCTGGGGCGCGGCGCTCCATGACCGTTTCATGCTGCCGCATTTTGTCAGGCGTGATTTTTCCGATGTGCTCGACCAGTTGCGCCAGTTCGGCTACAACTTCGAGGAGAAGTGGTTTGCAGCACAACTGGAGTTTCGCTTTCCCAGGATCGGGTCGATCGCCGCTGAAGGAATCGAGCTTGAACTTCGCCAGGCCCTCGAACCTTGGAATGTGCTGGCTGAAGAGACGACCTCCGGCCGGACCGTCCGCAGCGTGGACTCGTCGCTTGAGCGGACGCAGGTAAAAGTGACCGGGGCTACGACGGAATCGCGCTACGCGGTTGCCTGCAATGGCCGCCGCATACCGCTCTATGCAACAGGCCAATCTGGAGAGGCGATAGCAGGCGTGCGGTTTCGCGCGAGACGGTTGTCGGCTTCATTGCACCCCACCGTCCCCGTGCACGCGCCCCTGGTCTTCGACATCATCGACTGCTGGAAAGAGCGTTCGATTGCCCGATGTACTTACCATGCGGGGCCGCCTGACGGCCGCGTATACACAGCCCGCCCGATCAATGCGACCGAGGCCGAAGACCGCCGTCGCCGGCGCTTTGAGAAGTCGAATCCTGCGCCCGGCCCGATGACGGCACCGGCGGAAGAGTCCAATCCAGTCTTCCCGATGACTCTGGATCTGCGCTTGCCGGCGCCCGGACAAAAGGCCCACACAGAGATGCCGGGGCGTGTCCCATGACGGTGGATCTTTATCAAACCCCGCTCCGTTTCGGCGCTGCCTATGACGAACTGTCGGCCGATGGCGTGACTCCGCGACCGCACTGGAAACACCTGATGGAGTCGCTCCGGGTGATCGGCCCGGAGGAGTTGGAGCGGCGCTGGGGCCGCGCCGAGCGCCGCATTCGCGAGAACGGGATCACCTACAACATTTACAGCGATCCGCTAGGGGCGAACCGGCCCTGGAAGATCGATATCGTCCCACTGCTGATTCCGGCAGATGAGTGGCGTTACATCGAAGCGGGCATCATTCAGCGCGCCCAGTTGCTCAGCCTGCTCCTTCAGGATTTATATGGACCGCAGGAGTTGCTGACACAGGGCCGCTTTCCCGCCGCGCTTCTCTACGCAAACCCCGCATTCCTGCGTCCGCTGGTGGGCGTGCCGGTTCCCGCGCACAGTTATCTCCATATGCTGGCCGTCGATCTAGCGCGTTCGCGGGACGGCCAATGGTGGGTGCTGGCCGACCGCACGCAAGCGCCTTCGGGTAGCGGCTACGCATTGGAGAACCGCACCATCGTCTCCGATGTACTGCCTGACCTCTTCCGTACCTCGAACGTGTTGCGCCTCGCTCCCTTCTTTCGCGCGCAGCGCGAAGCGCTCACCAGCCTGGCCGAGGGCGGCAATCCGCGCATCGTCATGCTGACCCCGGGACCTTACAACGAAACCTACTTCGAACACTCATATATCGCGAAATATCTCGGATTCACGCTGGTCGAGGGAGCCGACCTGACCGTGCGCAACCGCCGCGTATTTTTGAAGACCGTCGACGGGCTGGAGCAGGTCGATGTCATTCTGCGCCGCGTGGATGACAGCTTTTGCGATCCTCTCGAACTGCGGGGCGAATCGCTCTTGGGCGTGCCCGGGCTGGTCGACGCCATCGTCGCTCGAAACGTGAGGATTGCCAACGCGCTCGGAAGCGGCCTGATTGAGAGCGCCGCCATCATGCCCTTTCTTCCCGGCCTTTCCATGCACCTGCTGGGCGAAAAGCTCAAACTTCCATCGGTCGCGACCTGGTGGTGCGGGCAATCGTACGCACTCGACTGGGTGCTCAATCATCTCGATTCCGTGGTAGTGAAACCGGCCTTTCCATCACGCGGCATGGAGCCGGTCTTCGGGGCTGAACTGCCGCAAACGGAAAAAGGCAAGTTTGCCGAGCAATTGCGGGCCCGGCCGTATGAATATGTGGCGCAGGAGCAGGTGGCCTTGTCTACCGCGCCGGTGTGGGACGGCGGATGCCTGAACTCGCGCAGCGTGGTGCTGCGCACCTATGTGCTCAATACCGGCAACGGCTGGACCGCGTTTCCGGGAGGTTTGGTGCGTGTCGCCGAAGCCGAAGGATCGGTCGTCTCGATGCAGCGGGGCGGCCACAGCAAGGACGCATGGGTGCTCTGGGACGGCCCCGTCGATACCTTCAGCATGCTGCGTCCGCGCAGCGAGCCGGTGGAGTTGCGCCGGGTCTCGCGGGTCGTGCCCAGCAGCGTGGCCGACAATGTTTTCTGGCTGGGCCGGTACGCCGAGCGCGCGGAAAACATTGCTCGGATCCTGCGCGCGATGGTCCCTCGCGTGAGGCGCGCCGAGGAGGCCGAGCTTGCCTGCCTCGTTCGCCTGCACAGTTGCCTGGAGTCGCGCCACAGCAAGCTGCCAAGGTCCAAAGACAGGCGGCCGACTTCCCTTGAACTTGAACAGGAAATGATCTCGATGTTGACCGACGCCAGGCGGCCCGACAGCCTGGCTTCCACTCTGAAAGAGGTGTCCCGCGTCGGCGGCAATGTGCGCGAGCGCTTGTCGGCCGATATGATGTTCCTCATCGGCCAACTGCGAGAATCAATTCAGATCGAATCGGGCACGCGGTTTCCCGAGTATCGGACGATGCTGACCGCATGCCTGGAACTGCTCTCCGCGTTCTCCGGGATGGAGCGCGAAAACATCAACCGCGGATTGGGCTGGTTGTTCATGAGCACAGGCCGGCGTCTGGAGCGCGCGATATATCTGACGCGGCAGCTGCGCGAGATCACCAGGCCGCTTGCCGAGCAGGACTGGCCGCTCTTGGAATGCCTGCTTGAGGTTGAGGACAGTTCCATGACCTACCGCGCGCGGTACTACACAACTCTGCAGCCGCTGGCTGTGCTCGATGTGCTTATGGCGGATGAGACGAATCCCCGGTCGCTGGACTTTCAACTGGAACACATCGTGGATCTCTATCAAAAACTCCCCAGAAACCTGCCGGAAGACTTGCAGGCGATGCGGGACGCATTGGCGTTGTTGCGTAGTTTCGATCTGCGCGAGTTGCAGTACCCATTACCGGGCGCGACGAGGATGGCGAATGGCTCCGACGGGCTTTCCCGGCTCGAGCGTTTCCTCGCAGAGCTGGAACGGTTGCTGCCTTCCTGGTCGAATAACCTGTCCAGCAGGTACTTTAGCCATGCTCGCACCTTGCCCATCACGATAGGCCAATGATTTATCGAATCGCTCACCGGACCACCTACAAATACAAATATCCCGTCTCGGTTGGAAACCATGTGGCGTGCCTGACGCCGCGCTCTTTGTCCAACCACCAGGTGACGCGCAGCGAACTGCACATTCAACCGGCGCCGGCGACGCGTACCGAGCGGGTGGACTATTTCGGGAACCTCCTCTGCTTTTTCACTGTGCAGGAGCCGCACAAAGAACTGGTCGTGGAAGCGCGGAGCGAAGTGGTGGTCGAGGAGAGCGCGACCTCCTGGCCGCAACCGTCGCTCCCTTGGGAAGAGGCTGTCCGATCGCTGCCTGACGACCTTAGCTCCGAGGGGCTGGAGGCCTACCAGTTTGGGTTTGAGTCGCCCCGCATCCGGATGCGTCCGGAGTTTGCCGCCTATGCGCGCCAGTCTTTTACGCCCGGGCGGCCGATGCAGGAAGCGCTTCTCGATTTGACCGCACGCATCCACAAAGACTTTCGCTTCGATTCAAAAGTGACCACTGTACGGACGCCCACCGAAGAAGTCTTTCGCAAACGGCGTGGCGTCTGCCAGGATTTCGCGCACCTGCAAATCGCCTGCCTGCGCTCTCTGAATCTTGCGGCCCGTTATATCAGCGGTTATCTCCGGACCTACCCGCCTCCCGGGCAACCAAGGCTGGTCGGTGCCGATGCATCCCACGCCTGGGTGTCTGCTTATTGCCCGGGAGCAGGCTGGCTTGACATGGATCCCACAAACAACCTTGTCCCCTCGAACGGACACGTGACGCTCGCCTGGGGGCGGGACTACGGTGACGTAAGTCCGCTGCGCGGCTTAATTCTGGGCGGAGGAGCACATACCCTCAAAGTCGCCGTTGACATGGAGCCGCTCGATGCCTAGTCTTCGGCAGGCCCCACAGCTATCTGTAGAGAAATGCCACAACAGGACCCTCTCGCGACGATCCTTCCGAATCATATCGAAAGGCCATGAATCAGAAAATGATGGCCATTAACACGACTATTTCGGAGCCTTGTAGACTTCCTTATTCACCAGACCATCGTGAGAATGATGTAGCGGCAATGTGCCGGATGGTGCGCGGCGAAACTCAGCGGGCAGGGACATGGGGAGACTTCCCTTGGCCGGAGTGATGCCGCCATCGGCCAGCCACAGCGCTCCGGTCACATAGCTGGCCTCATCGGAAGCCAGAAAAGCGAAGACATTCGCCATCTCCTCCGGCGTGCCGCGGCGTCCCAACGGGATCATGTCATCGAGCATCTCCTGCACTGCCGGATCAATCGGACTCGATGCTCCGCGCGTCCAGGCAGTATCGATGGCTCCCGGACAAACACAATTTGCCCGTACTCCATAGGGCGCCTGCTCCATGGCCACGCCTTTCATGAACGCATGGAGAAATCCCTTGGTCCCTCCATAGGGTGCGAACATGGCCAGGCCGTTCATTCCGGCCTCAGAACCTGTAAAGAGGATGTTCCCGCTCGTCTTCTGCAGATAGGGCAAAGCAAACTTGGTCATCAGGAACGCTGTTCTAAGGTTGTTCCGAACTGTCCGATCGAAATCCTCAACTCTGTACTGCTCCGTCGGCGCACTGGCGATAAAGACCCCGGCGTTGTTGATCAGCACGTCGATGCGGCCAAAGCGTCGAACAGCCGCTTCCACGCAGGCCTGTGCCGCTGCCTCCTCGGCGAGGTCGCCAAGGTACACTTCGGCTTCCGCGCCCGCGGAAGCAATCGCATCCGCGACATCTCGAACCGGATCAGAAGGCAAGCCGGCGAGAACGAGTCGTGCCCCCTCCCGCGCAAACTTGTGAGCGATCGCTTCTCCGATCCCAGTGCCCGCTCCGGTGATGATGGTGACTTTATCTTTCAGCCGCATACCGATTCTTTGCGAAAATTTGCGAGGTCAGGAAGATCGATTCGCGTCAGCATGGGAGCAGACGCAGGAGGAATCGCAGAGGCAGTCGCAGGACTCATAACCCACCTCAAGAGCCAGTGATTCCCGCAGCGGCTTCCTCGATTCAAATTCTTGATCGTAAAGACCACCGGCATCCCGCAAGATCAAGTTTCAGTCTGCAGCCTGCTCCGGGGACGCGCTGTTTCGAGCTTCCTTTGTACTGTATAGTCAGAAATGATGGTATCTAAGGTCCAGATAACTGCAAAGCTGGAGGAAAAGTCTCCCGGCTTACCCTATGTTGCGCTCATTCTTGGCTGGCTGGTTCCCGGTCTTGGTCATGTACTGACAAAGCACTGGATTCGTGCGGCGTTACTTTTTGTTTCGATCACCACCATGTTTACCCTCGGCATCATGATGCAGGGCAAGCTCTACCAGCCCAACATGGGGGATGTGCTGGAGATGCTTGGGTTTGCCGGAGATCTCGGTTGCGGCTCTCTCTATATTTTGGGGCGAATCATGGATCTGGGCCACGGCGCCGTGCAGATAGCCACTGCCGACTACGGAACCAAATTCATCGTCGTTGCCGGCCTGCTCAATATCATCTCTGCCGTAGACGCGCACAACCTTCGCATTGGTAGGAAGCCTGCATGTTAGCTCTTTCTCATTTCTCTGCAGTTCTTATCTTTGCGACCTTTGCCTCCGTGGTCTTTGGCATTACGCAGCGCACCACGCCCAGGACAATGATCCGGTATGGTCTCTACTGCTGGGTCATGTTTGTGGGGATCGTGATCGCCGCCAGCTGGCTGATGTGGTTCATTCGCCGCTAGCGTTCAGGCTTCATTCGTCCAGCTCCAGGAGCGGTCCCACACCATCGCGTCGAACGAATGCTTTTCGACAAAGCCCACGCGGCGGTAAAGCTCGACTGCGTTGGCATTCTCTTCCGTAACCGTCAGCGTTAGTCCGCGGAATCCGCGTGTTTGCAGGTTCTCCGCGCATTCTTCAATCAAGCGCCTGCCCAAGCCAAGATGCCTTTGCGATCTGGCCACGCAAACCTGTGTTACATGTCCAATGTCCTCTCGCACGCGGGAACACAGAAGCACGCCAGCCAGTGAGCCATCCGTCTTGCGCGTCAACACGCGTGAAGCGGCAGGGTCGAACAGCCCGCATCCGGGAAAGCGGACAATGTTATGCAGGAAGCGCAATGAGCCGGCTACTGAGCGATATTGGTCGTTGATGAAGCTGTCCAGATGGCCGCTGTAAGCGTCGGCTATCAAGTATCCCGCAGGGTGAAAATCATTCTCTCGCCATGTGCTCAGCGTCAGGCCCTGCGGAAACGGCGGCTGCGAGGGCGATGGTTCAAAGTGCTCCAGGTCAAGTTCCATAAAGAGCCGGCGAAAGAGCCTGAACCCCGCCTGTTCAAATATCTCTGCATGCAGCCCATGAGGATGCAATAGCAGCTGGCACTCAACACGATCGATCCCGGGCGAATGCCGCAGCAGTTCGATCAGGTGCCGCAGCAATTGGTCCTCTACATCCGCAGCCGCATCGGAAAGGGAAAACACATCGCCGATAATCGCCTTGTGGTCTTCATACACGCAGAAGACGTAGCCTGAGATGCGCCCATTTTCCAGAGCTACGTAGCCCGGCAGCACGCGAGAATCCAGATACTGCAGCAGCAGATCGGCCGAGGTGCGGTAGTCCCATTGCAGGCGATCGCTCCAAAGACGGCTCTCCTCATCCAGTACAGGCCGAAGGCTGCTGGCCGAAAAATGCCTCAGGTCGAGAATCTCAAACTGCAATGCCGAGCTCACGCTCTCCTCATCCAGGAATAGAAACACGCGGCGATCATTCAGCGTCTTCCTGCAGCAATCATGCATGTGCTGCGGTTCTAGCATGCACCGGCAGCCATAAAACCGGGAAGCGGCTTCTGCGCCTTCTTGTTTTGATGTTACTGCTGCGCAGCTACCGCGTAGACGATCAGGTTTTGAGCAGGATACACGAACAGCGGTTCGTATCGCCTGCCGGTAAGTTTTTGACGCAACTCGTCCACATAAGGTTCCCGGGCAACGAGTATATGTTGCTCAGCGGGAATCCCGTCCTGATCGTAATTCACTACCTTTCGATTCCGGTAAAAAGACAAGCCATATTCCATGTCCCGGCGAACCTTATATACTGCAACGATCCCATCCGGCGGAGCAATCTGGTCCAGAATCTTCGATAAAGGCCTTGCCGAATAGGTTAGGTCGATCAGTTGCACGGTGCCCTTGGTCGATGCAATTTCCCCAAAGCCGAAAAAAGGCCCGATTCCGTAGAGAAAGAGCAACAGGATCACAATCGGAATCATCGTCGCGATGCGCAGCCGGCGGATGCCAAACCGGGCCGTCGTGACGAGAATAAAGACCGTAGCCGCAAATCCGGTTGCTCCCGCCGCAATCAGTGCATTTGCCGGAGGCATCTGGTCGGGGTGCTGGATCAGCCGCGGCAACAGCAGCACCAGCGTCGTCAGCCCCCCGGCCAGCACGGCATGAAGAATCAGCAGCCACGGCTTCAGTCCCCGCTCGCGCATGCGGTTCAGATAGTCACCACTCAGAATCATGAGCGGTGGAACAGAAGGCAGAACATAGCCTGGCAGCTTGGACTCCGAAAAGGAAAAGAAGATCACCGGAATCAGCGCCCAGAGCACGAGAAACTCCGGGAAGGCGTCGCCCGTCCGCGGATGCCCCATATAGTGAAACTTCACCCGCCGCGCCCGCCACTCCGCGACAGAACCCTGCACCGCATTCACTAAAGCGGCGATCGCGATCACCGCCCACGGCATCAGGCTCAGCACAATTACCGGCAGGTAATACCAGAAATGCTGCTCATGCTCGAAGCGGTTGGTGGCAAACCGCTCCAGGTTATGTTCTAGAAAGAAAATGCGCAGAAAGTTTGGGTTGCGTTTCTGCACAGCGATAAACCACGGCAGCACCATCGCCAGGTAAAGCACAATCCCTGGCCACCAGATGCTTCGTCGCAGAATCGACCACTCTTTCCGCAGCGCGGCGAACGCCGTAATGATCACCAGCGCAAGAAACGGAGCGACTGGCCCCTTGGCCAGGGTCGCCGCGCCTACAAAGAAGTAGAGATCGAAGAGCCAGAACTTGCTATCCGTCTCGTACCAGGCATACCAGCCCAGCATGCCGATGCAGAACGGCGCGGCCATCTGCATGTCCGTAGAGGCCCCGCGCGCAAAGCTCAGGATGCCCGCGCAGGAAGCCGTCAGCAGCGCGGCATCCAGTTGTCCTCCAGGCCTGAACCGCCGCATATGCAGAAAGATCAGCGTTACCAGCACAAACGCAAAGCTCGCCGAAGGGATGCGCGCCGACCAGTCATGCACTCCGAATTCGCGAAAGGCAAACATGGCACGCCAGTAGTAGAGCGCCGGTTTTTCCAGCCACGGCTTGCCGTACAGGATCGGCGTTATGTAGTCGTGGCGATTGAGCATTTCGCGCGCCACCTGCGCATAGCGCGGTTCATCCGCGCCCACCAGCCCGATGCCGTCTCCGCCAAAAATGGGCACCAGTCCATAGAAAAGAAAGAAGGCGGTAAAGATGAAAAGAGTCAGAGTTTCCAGCGTCGTTCCCAGAAAGGGGAAGCGCGTCATAGCAGTCGTGGAGCTGGTGCGTAGCGCCTTGATGCTCTTAGGGATGGCCACGTTCTTTATGAAGTTCCGGATAGAATTGCTTTCCGCAGACAAGGCTATCAGATTCAACTAGGCAACTTCATGAACCGCCGCGCTGAGAGTGCGCCGGGCAACATCGAGGATCATCTGCGTCGCCTCCGGAAGTGGTCCGTCGATCGTGCAGCCGCTGGCATGCTGGTGCCCGCCCCCGCCAAAACGCTCGGCAATCCGCGCCACATCCACATCGCCTTTGCTGCGCAGCGAGAGCCGTACCCGATGATTGCTCAGCTCCCGCAGAAAAATCGCGACATCGACACCGGCAATTGCAATCGCATAGTTTGCCAGCCCTTCGCAATCTTCTTCAGCCGCGCTGGTGCGCAGCATGTCTTCATGCGTTACCCACATCCATGCCATGCGCCCTTCGCGGTGCAGGTTCGAAAGCGCGGCGCCGAGCAGCAGCATCTTCGAGGTCGGATGCGAAAAGTAAACATCCTTGGCAATCACCGCCGATCGCGCTCCATGCCGCACCAGCTCCGCCGCCAGCTCAAATGTGTGAGCGTCCGTCCCGTCATAGCAGAACGACCCGGTATCCGTCAGCACAGCAGTATAGAGACACGTCGCCATCTCCGGCGTCACTCGCACTCCGGCATGCATCGCCAGCTTATACACCATCTCCGCCACCGCGCATGCCTCAGTATCGATCCAATTAATGTGGGCAAATGTCCGCCCGCTCACATGATGATCGATATTGACCAGGAAACGCCCTTCCAGCCCGCGCAGCCGCGAGCGCTCAATCCCATCGCACTCCAGCAGGATCACCGCGTCATACTCGCCCTCCGCGCGGCTCACCTGCCGTATCCCCGAAGAGCAGGGAAGCGAGCGATAAATCAGCGGCACGCGGTCGCAGGACACCATCTCCACCTGCTTGCCCAGCTGCTCCAGCATCATCGCGCAGGCCAGCATCGACCCCACCGCATCGCCGTCCGGACGCGCATGCGCGCTGACCAGAAACCGCTGGCCGCGCTCAATCACGTCCAATACTGCGTGGATGGTATGCCGTTCTCCCATGGCTCCGTGTGCGGTTGTCAATCTCCTCTGTCTTCTCTGCGGTAAAAAATTCCTCTGTACCTTACTCTGCCACGCTTTTCTGCCGCTTCTGCGCCCGCCCCAGCAGTTCATCGATCCGCGCCTTCATCTTCTCGGAACGGTCAACATGGAACGTCAGGTCGGGAACGTGCCGCACGCCCATCCGCTCCAGCAGCTCATGCCGGATATACCCGCGCGCCGCCATCAGGCCCTCGATCGTCTGCGCCTCTTCTTCCGGGCCGCCATCCACGGCCACATAGATCAGCGCCGACTTGCCCCCCGGATTCAGCACAACCTGGCTGATATAAGCAAAGCTGATCCGCGGATCGGACAACTCGCCTTCGATCATCGCTCCTATTTCGTCACGCAGCGTTTCCGCCACGCGGTCCTGGTGATACTTGCGCGCGCGTTGTTCTGGCATCTCCAACTTCCTTTGGTTAAACGATTGAGAATATCAGACCAGACGGCCCTCACCGCACAAAAGTGAGCAGGAGATGAAAAAAGTTGTGATCAGGGAATAACCAGTGGTTGAAAGGAAACTACTTACGGAAGGATGTGCCTATTACGGGGACGGTAGGTAGCCGGCTTTTGCCCGCAATGTAAAACGCCTGTGGAAGTTCTTCCACAGGCGCCACAATTCAGTAGCCCTCCCCCAAGTGCTACTCAATGATTGAACTGTATTACGGCCCATGGGGCACGCCTATAACAAATTAGTTTCAAAGTCTGGAATTGTCGTAATCATCGCAGGGTTACCCGGACGTTTCGGTGCTGGCAGTCCTCAGAATTGCCCTAAAACAAGGCACTTACTCCAAGAATGCGCATCCGAATCGCGCGCTAGTCTTCTAGATACTCCCACCAGCAATCCACAATCTGCGCGCCAAGGTCATTTGTAATGCGCACGGCGGCCTCTTCAACCTGCTTCATCAGCCCGGAAAGGTAATCACGCGAGCCTGAAATGGCCGCTACCCCGATCTTCGCCGACTGCCATGTAACGGCCTCGTCCAGCTCCGCTACAGAGATATTGAAGCCATTCTGCAGCTTTTCCTTCAAGCTGCGCACCACTTGCCGCCTGTCTTTGAGCGACTGCGCGTTTTCGATGCGGAGGTCCAGCGTAAGGGTGGCTACTGGCATGGGGCTTTCAAATGGTAAGTCTACACCCCGCAGGCAACGGTTCGTCGCAGACTGCCCACAACTGGTCACACTTCAGTCGAGCGGCGAAATATGTCCGTTACGATGACTTGACGATCGCTATTTAAGCAGCCCGAGTTTGTGCGGGTACGAGCAACTCCGAAACCTCGCAAAAGGCAGGTGGCTTTCACCCAACCCCGGCCGCCTGCCTTCTTTTACAACTTTTCCCCGAAAAAGATAGCCACCTGCTCCTTACGCGGAGGCTTGGTGAACGCGCTGACCACAAGCAGGCACAACACCGCCACAACCAGAGCAGGAAAGATCGCATCCCGCTGCGCCAGAACAGCAGGCAGGTGGTCGTGGACGAAACTCGAATCCCAGAAGACCGTGATAAAAGTCCCGGCACCGATAGCACTGACGGCACCGGCCGCGTTCGCACGCTTCGAATAGAAGGCCGCCAGAATCACCGGCGTCAGCGCAGCTGAGTAAATGGTGTAAGCATAAAGCGTCTTCTTCAGCACCGATGCGGTATGCAGCGCCTGATACAGCGCCCAGATGCCGAGCAGCACCACCATCAGCCGCGAAACAATCAGGATGCGCTTGTTCGAAGCCTCCGGCGCAATGTAGCGCACAAAAACATCGTTCACCAGATTTGTCGCCGGCGAGAAGAGAAAATTGTTAGCCGTCGAAATGATCTTCGCGAAGATCGCCCCCATCAACAGCGCGCCCAGCAACCCAGGCAAACTATGCAGCGCCGTAAATGCAAGAATTTCGCGAGGAAACGGCGAAGTATGGCTCTTGATTGCGAGTACATGCCCCAGCATGGCCAGCACCACGATCACCGTTTCCAGAATCACCGTGCCGATAATCCATCCGACGACAGCGACGCGCGCATCCTTCTCTGACTTGGCCGAAAAAAACTTCTGATACATCGCCTGGTTGCCCAGCATGAGCAGGCAAGTCGGCACAAATAGCTCCAGCGCCTGCATCAGCGTGTCATCGCCCAGCGGCGTGAAATGCGACGGGGGCAGCGCCGCATGAAACCCGCTCCACCCACCCACCGAATGCATCAGCACCGGCAGCGCCACCAGCATCGTGATCGTAGCCAGCAGCCCGATGACCACATCCATATACGCAACCGAGGACATCCCGGCAATCGCCGTAAACACGATCACGAACGCGGCAATGATGTACTTGCCGAGATCGGGCGTGATCACCGTGGGAAAGATCAGGCTCAGAATGTCCCCGCCGCCAATCAGCTGGTAGCTCGTAATCGCCGTATAGGCAAACAATATGGCGATTACGCCCAGAACGCGCGCCGTTTGGTTGTAACGAACCTCCAGCAGATCGGGAATCGTGAGCTGCGCCGACCGCCGCGCCCGTGGCGCAATAAAGTAGATCAGCAGGAGGCCCGCCCATCCACCGCCGCCCTGCCACAGCGCCACCAGCCCATGGTTGTAAGCATTCTCCGCGCCACCCAGCAGCGACCCCGACCCGATCCACGACGACAGCAGCGTAAACACCAGCACAAACGCCGGCAGCGACCGCCCTGCAACCAGATAATCGGCCTTGGTTTTAACCTTGCCCAGCCGTGTCAGCGAAACCACAAGCAGAGTAAGAACGATAGCGCCGATCACCCCGGCGTAAAGAGGACTCATGTTCTTCCTTTAGAAGGCGTAATCGTCAGTGTACGGTGAAACCCCCAAAGAGGAAAACAAAGCCGCGAATGCGTAATGGGCCAATCATCTGACCCACGAACGCCGGTTTGTCATCCTGATTGGAACGCGAAAGATCTGCTTATTACTGGCGTCAACACGAAAAGGGTGCCCCACATCTCAGAGATGTGGGAAAAGCAGGAACCTAAACCAGCGACTTTCCCAACCGCCCCCTAACCCAATCCGCACTCACCCCTGCCACCCGCACAACCTTATTCCGCGACGACCCGCCGCTCACAATCTCCACCGCCGAGCGCGGCACTTCAAACAGCTCCGTAAAGAAGCGCACCAACGCCTCATTCGCCCTACCCTCCACCGGTGGCGCAGCCACCGCCACCTTCAGCGCATCCCCAAGCACCCCGGCAATCGCCGTGCGGCTGGCCCGAGGCTGCACCCGGACAGCAAAGCTGACTCCAGCCTCCGTTTCCCGAAGCTGAATCATGTCGGCTTAGGCCGCGCCCCAAAAATCGCCGTCCCAATCCGCACCAGCGTCGAACCCTCCTCGATGGCCATCTCGAAATCCCCGGACATCCCCATCGACAGCTCGCCAAAATCCAGCCGCGCATACCGTGCCGCCAGCTCTTCCCGCAGCAACCGCAGTCGCCGAAAGCAGGCCCGCGCCGTCTCCGGATTGTCATCAAACGGAGCCACCGTCATCAGCCCCCGCATTTTAACGTGAGCCAGGTCAGGCAGCCGCTCAAGTAAGTCGGCTAATTCCCGCGACTCGGGCTCCAGCCCGCTCTTGGTGGCCTCATCGCTCAGCTTTACCTCAATCAGAACCGGCAGCCTTCGCCCCAGTCTTTGAGCCGCCTCATCCAGCCGCTCGGCCAATTTCAGCGAGTCAACAGTATCAATACTGGAAAAAATCTCCGCTGCCCGCCCTGTCTTGTTCGATTGCAGATGCCCGATCAGATGCACCGCCACAGCCGTGCCGGCAGCTTCCCCGATCCCCGCAACCCCGATGCCTGACTGGCTCAAAACAGGCAATTTCTGCTGAAATTCCTGCACACGGTTCTCGCCAAACAGCCGCAAGCCGGCGGCCAGGCCCGCCGCAACCGCCTCAGCGGGATGCGTCTTGGACACCGCCATCAGCCTCACTTCACCTCCAGCCCGCCCCGCACGCCGGCAGGCAGACTGAATCTTCTCTTCAAGTTTATGAACGTTCTCGGCGATGACCCCGCTTGGCAGCATGCAACGTGATTGTACCCGTTGCCCCGTTCTACATCTTCTGGGAAGCAATTCTTCCAAAAGTTATAGATTTACTACTTACTCGTCCAGTAAACAATTATCGATAAGTTGATTCATCAATAGTAAATACAATCACTTCAACTCTAGCCCTTCACGCAGTCCGGAATATGGAACAAAAATTGCATTCTGGTAATCACAAAGTAAACACAATCTGCCGGTGGCAACACATGAAAACCCCCACCCCGGCCCATTAGTCAGCAGAAGGCTGCGAATGATGGAGAGGAAATGATCGATAAAGTAATCAAATCAAAGATTTTCTATGGAGCTCTGGTTGTGCTTCTGGCGCTCTTTGGAATGCGGCACCAGATGCAAGCCCAGGTAACGTCTGCGACCGTCCACGGCACCGTTACTGACACATCCGGCGCCGTCGTCCCCAATGCTACAGTTACCGCACTCAATACCAGCACGGGTATTAAGACAACAGTAAACACTGACAGTCACGGCTTTTATACTTTTCCTCAGCTGCAAATCGGCGGCCCATACACCATTACCGTGGAAGCCCCGGGCTTTCAGCAGTTCCAGTCTTCCGGCCTCACCCTGCACCTGAACGACAACCGCGAGGTAAGCGCTCAGCTCCAGATTGGCGCCGCCTCGCAAACCGTCGAGGTAAAGGCCGCAGCCATCCAGGTCGAGACAGCGGACACCCAGCTCAAACAAGTCGTCACCGGTGACCAGATCGTCGCCATGCCGCTGCTCGGCCGCGATGCCTCCGGCCTGCAGAAGCTCCAGCCCGGCAGCGTCGAAGCGAACGACCGCTTCGGCACCTACTCCGCCAACGGCAGCCAGACCCAGATGAACTCCTACATGCTTGACGGCGCCGACATTAATGATGGCCCGCTCGAGGACGAGGGCATCGCCGTCAATCCCGACGCCCTGGCCGAGGAGAACATCGTCACCAGCACCCTGAATCCCGAGTTTTCCCGCAACAGCGGCGCCATCGTCAACCAGAGCATCAAGTCCGGGACCAACGCCTTTCATGGCGACGCCTTCTGGTTCTACCGCGACACCTTCCTGAACAACGGAAACTACTTCTCTGCAATCCGCCCGCAGCGCCATCAGAATCTTTACGGCGGCACGCTCGGCGGCCCCATCATCAAGGACAAGCTCTTTCTCTTCCTCGGGTATCAGGGCGAACGGGCAAGAACCGGAGCAACAGTCCTAGCCCCGGTCTTCAATCCCGCGCAAGCCGCCGGAAACTTCAGCGGCGACAACAACCTCGTCACTAACGGATCCAACAACACCGCCGGCCTGTCCAGCAACCCGATTCCCTTCGCCATCAATGGCTGCCCGGCAGGAACTCCGTGGAACGCATGTTTCGCCAACGGGAATGTGCAGCTGGCGCAGACCGCCTACAACCCCATTGCCCTTACTCTGCTCAACCAGTTCGTCCCGGCGGCAAATACGACCCTGAATGGCGGCTCATACTACAACTTCAACACCGCCAACACGCGCGCTGAAGACCAGGGCGTGATTCGGGCCGACTATCATCTCAGCAACAACGACTCGATCTGGGGCTCCAGCGTCTTTTCCTCGAATCCCGGAACCAACACTCTGGGCTTCGGCGGTTCTGACCTTCCCGGCTTCGGAACCACGCAGGCCGAGCACTTCAAGCTCTTCATGGCTTCCTGGACGCACACCTTCAACGCCACCACGTTGAATGAGCTGCGCGCCGCCTACTTCCGCTTCAATTTCGCGGCTGTCGAACCGGCAGAAGTCGTCGATCCCGCTTCTTACGGCTTCAACATCTCGCCGCAGAGCCCACAATCCAACCTCCCGCTCATCAGCGTCACCGGACTGAACGGGAGCAGCAGCTTCCTCGGCTTCAGCTTTGAAGGCCCGCAGCCTCGCAAAGACACGAACCTCACCGGCGCCGACAACTTTACAAAAATCATCGGCAACCACAGCCTGAAGTTCGGCGTTTCCATCGAGCAGTTTGTCGTCAACAATCCTTACTATGCGAATAACAACGGCGACTACACCTTTTCCGGCAGCGGCTCCTACAGCTCAGGCGATCCCATCCTCGATTACGTCCTCGGCATCCCTGATAGCTATTCACAGACCTCCGGCAGCATCATCGATGCCCGCGCCTACGAGTACTACGCCTATGGACAGGACAGCTGGAAGATCACCAACGACCTGACCCTGAATTACGGCTTGTCCTGGGACGTGCAGACGCCTTACAGCAACGAGCAGTTCGGAGGACTCGGCATCACCTGCTGGACGCCTGGCACAGAGACGTCGAACGTCTTCCCCGGCGGTGCGCCCGGCCTCACCTATCCTACCGACCCCGGATGCAACAAAGCCGGTGGCCCCACCACCAAGTGGGATCACTTCGGCCCGCGCATCGGCTTCGCCTGGTCGCCCAGCTCCGGCCCGTCCAAGCTCATCGGCGAGCAGGGCGCGCACGATTTCGCCGTGCGCGGCGGCTTTGGCCTCTACTACAACCGCGATGCGGAAGAAGGGCAGCTTCAGAACCTGAGCGATCCGCCATTCCTGAGAAACTCATTCGGCATTCAGGACACCGGCGCCGGCAGCCCAGGCTTCACCAACCCCTTTGCCGACGTAGCCGGCAATGGATCGATCAGCAATCCATTCCCCTATGTGCGGCCCACGCCGGGTTCGCAGCTCGACTGGTCGCAGTACACCACGCTGGACATCAGCACGTACCCGAAAAACTATTCCGTGCCCTACGTCTACAACTTCAACCTGAACGTGCAGCGCTCCTTGTCTCCCACCATGGTGCTGCAGATCGGGTACGTTGGCTCCGTCGGTCACAACCTGGTGCGCGCCTATGAGGCCGATCCAATTACCCCGGCCGGACACGCGGCATGCCTTGCGAATCCTGCCTGCTCCGGCTCGCCTGCCGACGTTCACCTGAACTTCCCGCAGTACACCACGCAGCCCGCAACCTATCCGGGAACGGCGATCCCGTGGTATCTCAGCGTCGGCCAGCAGTACACCAACGGTGCGTCCAGCTACCATTCGCTGCAGGCAAGCCTGAACAAGGGGCCCAGCCACGGTCTGGCCTTCACCCTGGCCTATACTTACAGCCATGCGCTCGACAACTCTTCCGGCCTGGAAAGCTCGGGCTTCAACGGCCTGGGAACCAACGTTTTTCCCGGCTTCCAGTACCTGGCCTATGGCGACTCGGACTTCGACGCCCGCCATCGTTTCGTAGCTTCGTACGACTATGAGATCCCTGTCTTTGCAAGCTGGAAAAGCAATCTGATCGCCCGCGAAGCTCTTGGTGGCTGGCACATCAGCGGCGTCACCGCCCTGCAGACCGGTTTCCCGGTGACCATCACGGACATTGGACAGTTCAATTCGCTCTACTGCGATCGCTTCAGCTTCTACTCCTGCCCGGACGTGCCTGAAGTATCGACCTTCAATATCAAATCGCTCGATCCGCGCAAGACGGGCGCTTGGTTTGACAGCTCGCTCTTCTCGCCCGAGCCGCTCGGGACCTTCGGCAATACCAAGCGCAACTTCTTCCACGGCCCCGGTTTCAACTACACCAACCTGGAACTGGCCAAGAACGTTCCGTTAGGCGATGAAGGACGGCGCTACCTGCAACTTCGCCTGGAGGCCTTCAACGCCTTCAACCACGCCAACTTTGCCAACCCGGATTCAAATTTCACCGACGGGCCCGGCTTCTTCGGCAACATCACTTCGGTCGTGGGTTCGAGCACGGCCGACGTAAACGGCGATCCGCAACCCGGACGCGCCGTCCAGCTGGCAGCCAAGTTTTACTTTTAATTTGGAAAGATAATTCTGACACCGGGCACCCATCTGGGTGCCCGGTCTTTTTTTGTCAAGTCCCCGGGGGTGGGTGCCGGTTTAGCGTCCGTGCTCCTCGAGATATTTCTCGGCCTCAAGCGCCGCCATGCAGCCAGTTCCGGCGGCGGTAATGGCCTGGCGATAGCGCCGGTCCTGCACATCGCCGCAGGCATATACGCCGGGAACCTTGGTAAAGACATTCTCGTGGGTTTTCACGTAGCCGTCTTCGTCGAGATCGATCTGTCCCTCAAACATCTTGGCGTTCGGAATATGTCCGATGCCGAGAAAGAGACCGCTGACGTTCAGGATCGACTCTGCACCGGTGACCGTGTCACGGGTGCGCAGGCCGCTCACTTCCTTCTGCTCGACGCCAAGCACTTCGTCGATCACCGTGTTTGCCCGGAACTCGATCTTGGGATGGGCAATGGCGCGGTCGAGCATGATGCGCGAAGCGCGGAACTGGTCGCGGCGATGCAGCAGGCTGACCTTGGTGGCAAAGCGCGTAAGAAACAGAGCTTCTTCCATCGCCGAATCGCCGCCACCGACCACGGCAATCTCCTTGCCGGAGAAAAAGAAGCCGTCGCAAGTGGCGCACGAGCTGACGCCGTGTCCGATCAGCGCCTGCTCGGACGGAAGACCCAGCCAGCGCGCCGATGCGCCGCTGGCAATAATGAGCGTGCGCGTATAGATCGTCTCGCTGCCGATCTTCAAGGCAAACGGCCGCTTCGACAGGTCGGCGGAAGCCAGGTGCGCCATCCGGAACTCAGCGCCAAAGCGCGCCGCCTGCAGCTTCATGTTCTCGATGAGCTGCGGCCCCTGAATGCCCTCCGGCCAGCCGGGAAAGTTCTCCACCAAAGTAGTAATGGAGAGCTGGCCACCGGGTTCATGGCCCTCCAGCACCAGCGGCTTCAGGTTGGCCCGGGCGGTGTAGATGGCGGCGGTAAGTCCGGCGCAGCCGGAGCCGATAATCACGGTATCGCGTATGTTGTCTGGCATAGTGCAGTCGAACTTTGATTGTACCTTTCGAGGCGTAAATGGTAGATGTCCAGCAGCAGGAAAAGATGCGGAGGCCGCAAACAGGCTCTAAGATAGCGTCATGGCAAACCTGACTTTGGTCTACGGCTTACGTCTTCTCCCCGCCGACGAAATCGCAGAAGTAGGCGAGGCGCCGATTCAACTGAAGAATGGAAACGCAGCGCGCGTCACCATGCATATCCTCGAAGGCTCGCGGGAACAGATCGAAGCGCAGCTGCGGCAGAGCATCGACGCCTTTTTCGATTTCTTCCCGGAGATCTGAACCATTGCAAAAATTTGTCAAGGGACAAGGATTGATGCATTCCCATTTCCGAACGCCGTGATCAAGCCCGTTCCGGAGTGAAACCACCGGCTTGACGAAGCAGCCTTTCTCATCTCGTGGCACCAGCTTCCGTGGCCGAATGGAGGCATGTTCTCCTCCAGCCGCAAGTTCCTGATCCTGGCCGTTGCGCTGGCCCTGACGCAGGCCGCGTTCGCCGGCGGCCCGCGCTGGGTCGCAGGTTCCGGCTACTTCAACTCGTCAGTCAAGGGCCAGCCAGTCCATTGGGCGAATGGGGCCATCTCCTACTATCTCGACCAGGGAGCACTGACGTCGCTCGCCTATCACACGCTGATGACGGGTCTGGTCGCGCAATCTGCCAATGCATGGAACGCCGTGCCTACCGCGGCGGTAAATATCACTTTGGGCGGCAATCTCAATGAGGACGTCAGCGGCGCTAACGTCACAGTCGGGCCGAACGGCATCACCATGCCCGCCGACATTCAATCGACTGCGACCTCGAAGCCGCTCGGTGTCATATACGATGCTGACGGCTCGGTGATCAACGCCTTCTTTGGGCAGGGAGCAAGCGATGCAAGCGATTGCCGCGACAACGGCGTGATGACGATCGTCGACAACGTCGCAACCGATGGAACGATCCTGCACGCGCTGATGATTTTGAACGGACTGTGCGCGGCGAACAATGCGCAGCTCTCGGTCCTGCAGTATCAAATGGTCCGCGCCTTTGGCCGGATACTGGGCCTCGATTGGTCGCAGGCCAATGAGTCCATGTTCACCAACGACCAGATCACAACTGATGGGCTCACCGGTTGGCCGATCATGCATCCGGTCGAATATGTATGCAGCATCACTGGCATCCCATGCACGCCTAACGGCATGACCCTGCGCTATGACGATATCGCCGCAGTGAACCGCGTCTACCCGGTCACGGCTACCAACCAAAGCAATTTCCCCGGCAAACAGCTGACCGCGGCAGCAACCATCTCTGTACAGGGCACGATCCACTTCAGGAATGGGCAGGGCATGCAAGGTGTGAATGTCGTGCTGCGCCCGCTCAATCAGGGAACAGACACGCCAGACATTCGCTATACCGTAACCGCTGTGAGCGGCTCGCTTTTTCAGGGAGCCGAGCCGAATCCGGTGAATGGCCCGAACGACGCCCAGGGCAATCCCTTGAACAAATACGGCAGTGATGACCAGACGCTGGAGGGCTGGTTCGACTTGAGCGGCGTCCCGCTTCCCATCGGCGAAACCATCGCCGACTACCAGCTCAGCATTGAGCCGCTCAACCCTCTCTATGCGCTGGGATATTCGGTTGGCCCGTATACGCAGGGTCAGGTCAGCCCGTCAGGAACGATGCCGGTCATCACCCTGAACGGCTTGACGGCGGGAACAGCCATCACGCAGGACATCGTGATTCAGGACTCCGCCGACGAATCCTATAGCGTGAACGATGGCAATGAAGCCGAACCGGCCAGCATCCCGGCAAGCGGCGAATGGACTGCGAGAATCACCGGTTACGGGCATACCGGATGGTTCACCTTGCCGGTGCGTGCCAATCGCGAGCTGACAATCGAGGCCGTAGCTCTCGATGAGAACGGACAGCCGAGTGAAAGCAAGGCGCGTCCCGTGCTCGGCGCCTGGAACGGGACCGATGCTCCCGGCACTCTGCCCGTGAGCAGCACAGCGCAGCCGTTTAATGGAGACCAGCCAGGACTGACAACTTTATCCGTGGCAACCGTTGCGCAGGGATATCTGACCGCGGGCATAGCCGACAGCCGCGGTGACGGGCGTCCCGATTACCTCTATCATGGACGCGTACTCTACGCCGACAGCGTCATGCCTGAACGCATAGCATTGAGCGGTGGCCCGATCACCATTCGCGGTATCGGCTTCCGACCGAATTCCGTAGTGACCGTGGACGGTGTCGCCGCAGCGGTAACCAGCGTCACCCCGACGGAGATCACAGCGATCGCTCCACCTGCGAACGGGGCAAATGGCGTGGTTCTGCTGACGGTGAGCGATCCGGCCACGCTTGCCGTCGCCGCAATCCAGGACGGTCTCAGCTACGACGCGATGGGAGGCGATGCTCTCAGCATCGTGACCGCCCCGCTGGGAACAGTAAACACCGGCGTTCCAGCGCCATTTACCGTGAAGGCGCTGTCCACCGATGCGCAGACTCCTGCTCCAGGAGTAACTGTAACTTTTACGGTTACAGAAGGGACGGCATCGCTGGCCTGCGGCCAATCGACGTGCTCCGTT
>Ga0335073_10001038_pt1 | contig 36723 bp, 32 predicted proteins | sample Lox_Sample_22_FD_207093 | JGI IMG/M metagenome (GOLD analysis project Ga0335073, IMG submission 207093) | Soil microbial communities from Loxahatchee National Wildlife Refuge, Florida, United States - Lox_Sample_2.2 | ecosystem: Environmental > Terrestrial > Soil > Wetlands | place: USA... | reverse complement strand
TATGCGAGACAGCAGCCGCGGCAGGCAGTGTGAGCGCGCCGGCCAAAACTGCGGCCAGCGCGGAAAGGGACACAAATGGGGACCGAAACATCAGTTGGACCGCGGAGAATCGTGGCCCCAGGCAAGCTGGACGGGCCCTGAGACCAAAGAAGCAGAGCTTCTTGAGATTACTGAACCCGGGCTGAGAAGGAAAGTAGCCATCTGGGTACACCGCAAATTGCCAAGGCCCGTGGACCTTCCAGCCCAGGCATAGGTACGGGGCTTGTTTCGGGGGCAAGCCTCAAATTTTCCGAAAAAATCCCTCTTGACAAGACTACCCTATCGGCATACGGTGTATCTCACATACTGTTTGTTACACAGTGTGTGCCGAACATGGATACCGCAATCTTTGAGAATCTTCGTCTGGAGCTTCGCCGCGGCAGCCTGATCCTGGCCGTCCTCGCCCAGCTCCGGACGGAACATTACGGATACGCCCTGCGCAAAGCGCTCGAGAGCCACGGCCTGGCGATTGATGAGAACACGCTCTACCCGTTGCTGCGCCGCCTCGAGACCCAGGGACTGCTCATGAGCCATTGGCGCGAGGAAGACAAGCGTAACAAGCGCTTCTACCGGCTATCCCCGCAGGGTGAAATCGTGCTCTATCAGCTCCTGAACGAGAACGAGGCCATGCACACAGCAATCGACAGGATCATGGCACCAGTCCCCTCACCGCAAACTGGCCCGGGCACGAACCCGGAAACCGGGCTCGAGCCGGAAGTGCTTGAGCCAAAGGAACAACTCCAATGACAGCATCCCAAACCCAATCGCCATCGAAAGACCTGGTAGCCCGTTACCTGCAGGCTGTCGGCTTCTGGCTGCCGCGCGGGCAGAAGCAGGACATCCTCGCCGAGCTATCCGAAGACCTGCGTTCACAGATCGAAGACCGCGAGTCAGATCTGGGCCGCGCCATGACCGAATCCGAGGTGTCGGACCTGCTGAAGCAGCGTGGCCGCCCCATCATGGTTGCCGCGCAATTCCTGCCGCAGCGCAGCCTGATTGGTCCGGCACTGTATCCGGTCTACATCTTTGTCCTCAAGATCGTCGCTCTCTGCTACGTCATCCCGTGGCTGCTGGTATGGTTCGGCATACTCCTCTTCCATCGCACCGAGACGGCGGCTCACTTGTCCGGCGAATGGCATTCGCTCGGCACGCTGTGGACGGTGGTCTTCACCCAATTCGGCATCATTACGCTGGTCTTTGCCGCCATCGACCGCGTGTCGGTCAAGACCCCATGTGTCAGCGACTGGGACCCGCGCAAGCTTCCCAAGCTGAAGGTGGAAACGACGACGAAGCGGCGCGTCAACGCCTTTGCCGGCCTGATCTTTGGAATTTTCGGACTTCTGTGGCTGCTGGCAATCCCCAATTATCCCTTTCTGATCATCGGGCCGGCGGCGTACTTCCTGAAGGGCGCCCCCATCTGGCAGACGGTTTACTGGCCGATCGTCGTGCTATCGATTGCCTCCATCTTTGAGCAGCTGGTCATTCTCATACGACCGCAGCTCACGTGGTTTCCGCCAACCTTCCGCATTGCGACGACGCTGCTGGCCGCATGGATCGTCAACGCCCTGCTGCATACACAGACTTACGTGCTGCCGGCGAATCAGGATGTGGCTGGACTGGCCGGGATTCTGAACATCTGCATCCTGATATGCGCCGGGATCTGGGGGGTCACCCTGGTGGTTGGTCTGGTCATTTACATCTACAAAGCCTTCCGGGAGATTCGTCGGACCTCACAACCGGCCGCTCCGCACCTGGCCTGATCTTGAGAGCAATGCAGGATTTTCATTCCGTCGCGACGCTGTTGCAGGATAAAATCCCGCCAAACAAAGAACCAATGCCGCTAACCGATTTTCCGGAGGTCCCATGCCCGATCCAGTAGCCGCATCATCCGAGCTGACCGCCCCCTCGCTGTCTGAAACGCAGCGTGTCGTCGATACTTTCGTGGCGCCGTCCAAAACCTTTACCGACATTCTTCGCAAGGCGACCTTCTGGGGACCGCTGCTCATCATGATCGTGGTTGCCCTCGGCTTCTCCTATAGCGTGCAGCAGAAGGTGGGCTGGGACAAGGTTTTCGAGAACAACCTGCACCAGACACCGTCGCGTGAGGAGCAATTCGATAAGGCTCCCCCCGAGCAGCAGGCCACGCAGAAGGCCGTCGCCGCAAAGGTCACCGCCATCATCACCTATTGCTATCCGGTGATCATCCTTCTCTTTACCGCGATCTTTGCGCTGCTGATCTGGGTCACGGCCAACTTTATCTTCGGCGGAAGCTCGAAGTTTGGACAAATCTTTGCCGTCAACATGTACGCCAACCTGGTTATGAACGTTAAGTTTTTGCTGGCTATCGTGGCGTTGTTTGCCGGCGTGGCGCCCGATTCGTTCCTGCTGCAGAATCCCGTCGGCACGAACATCGGCTACTACCTCAGCACCGATGCTCCGAAGTGGCTGACATCTCTCTGCACGCACATCGATCTGTTCGAGATATGGTCGGTGCTACTGACGACGCTCGGCGTTGCGATCGTGGCGAAGGTGTCGCGTAACAAAGCGGCGGCAGCCGTAATTGGATGGTGGCTGATCTTCGTCCTGGTGGGTGTGGGATTCGCTGCGGCGTCAAGCTAATCCGAAGCGCAATAATAAAAGAGGCACAGCCACGGGCCGTGCCTCTTTGCATAACTTGGGGTTTGATGGGCAGGCGGAAATGAACCCACCTCGGGTTAAAGAAAGATCGTGGACTTATGACTGAGACGAAAGCAATTATCGCGTTGGTCGCGGGAATGGCGAGCCTTATCTTTGCATTTTTCTGCAAACGGTTTTATTACGCGAAGGGTGTTAATGGGGTGACATTGGGTCGACCGGCGCCGCGGTGGTTTGGACGACTTCTCTTTGGAGTGATTGGCGTCGTGTTTGTTGTGGTAGGGATCAACTATCTGGTTTATAGCAACTGATTGCTAGATTGTGCTAATGACCGCCCAGCCGGAGGTCAGCTCCAGCGCTTGAAAATCAGCGAGGCGTTGATGCCGCCGAAGCCGAAGGAGTTAGACAATGCCGCATCGATCTTCATCGGAAGGGCCGTGTTGGCAACATAATCCAGCCGACATTCGGGATCGACATTCTCAAGATTGATCGTCGGCGGGGCCTTCTGATTGAGAAGCGCCAGAATGGTGATGCCCGCCTCGAGGCCGCCAGCGCCGCCGAGCAGGTGTCCGGTCATCGACTTGGTTGAGCTTACCTTGAGCTTGTGGCTCAATGCGTGTTCGCCGAAGACGGTCTCGATGGCTCGCGATTCATTTCCGTCGCCCAGCGGAGTCGATGTCGCATGCGCGTTGACGTAATCGATCTCCTCCGGCTGCATTTCCGCGTCTTTAAGCGCTGCCCGCATGCTGCGTTGGGCGCCTTCACCTTCCGGAGCTATGCCGGTCATGTGATAGGCGTCCGCGCTCATGCCGTAACCCGTGAGCTCGGCGAGGATCTTCGCGCCGCGCGCCTTCGCGTGCTCCAGCTCTTCGAGAATGAGTATGCCCGCGCCTTCGCCGACGACGAAACCGTCGCGGTCCCTGTCGAAAGGACGGCTGGCCGCAGCCGGTGCGTCATTGCGTGTCGAGAGTGCGCGCATGGCCGCAAATCCTCCCACAGACATGGGCGTGACCGCCGCCTCCGATCCGCCGGCGATCATCACATCGGCATCGCCGTGCTGGATGATGCGCGCCGCGTCGCCAATGGCATTTGCGCTGGTGGTGCAGGCAGTTGCGGTGGCTGAGATCGGGCCCTTGGCGCCGTACTTGATGCTCACATGTCCGGCTGCCATGTTCACGATGGCCGCGGGAATGAAGAAGGGAGATATCTTGCGCGGGCCACCATTCAGCAGGTTCGAGTGCTCGCGTTCAATCACTTCGAACCCTCCGATGCCCGAGCCGATAAAGACGCCCGAGCGGTCGGCATTGGACTCGTCGATCTTCAGGCCCGCCGATTTAATCGCCTCATCAGTCGCGGCGAGCGCGAGATGAATGAAGCGCGCCATCTTGCGCGATTCCTTCTTGTCGACGAACTGCAGCGGGTCGAAGTTTTTCACCTCGGCGGCAAAGGTTACAGAGAAACCCGTGGTGTCGAACTGAGTGATGGGCGCGATGCCGCTCCGGCCCGCAACCAGGTTCTCCCAGGTCTCGGGCGCGGTGTTGCCGACAGCGCAAACCAGCCCGATTCCCGTAACTACTACCCTTCGCTCCAAGGTTACTTGCCTGCCTTCGCGTTCTTGTCGATATAGTCGATCGCGTCTTTGACCGTCTTGATCTTCTCGGCATCCTCGTCGGGAATTTCGATGTCAAATGCCTCTTCAAACTGCATGACCAGCTCGACCACGTCGAGCGAGTCGGCGCCCAGGTCTTCCTGAAATGAAGCGCCTGGCGTCACCTCGGCCTCATCCACCTGCAACTGCTCGACGATAATCTGCTTTACCTTCTCTTCCACTGCCATGCGTAATCTCCTCTCACTGGATGCTGCTCTTGTATCTGCTGATTCTCAAAACTCTTCGGCGCAAAATAAGGCCCCGACCCGGCTGGTGCGCTGCGATGGTTGAGGCGTGGCTTTTCCTCGCTCCGAAATTCCAAGTCTACTGAGGCCCTCATAACGTGTAAAGCTCACGCCGGTCTCTGGGTTATGCGGCGGTTTAAAAGGAATCCACCGCCCGTCAAGTGAGATCTGCCAAGCATCACCGCGGTTCGGGATCTGCATCAAACTGCACGGCGTTGTTTTGGAGCATCATTCCCCCAATATCATAGAAGTGCTTCGTTCCACGCTCGAGGGTCTGGAGAAGAGAGTCGAGCTTTGCCCGGACGACCCGGCGCTCTGCGAACTCAGACGCCAGGTGCTGCGGATTATCGTCGAGCTGGAAGTTGAGAGGTCGCACAGGCCTGCGGCGTAGCGCCGACAGAGGGCCCCAGAGCCCGACAGCCGGGTCAGCCTGGCGCGACGGAAGAATATATCTCCGGTTCAGCGGCAACAGGTGGGCGCTTCCTTCCGGGCAGAGACAGCAGCTCCTGCACAATGCTCGACAGCCTGACCAGGTCGGTCATCAGATTCTGGCCTAGTTCCTGCGACTTCATGCCGCTCTCGCCCTTCGCCGCCAGGTAGACGACATTGATAAGGGCCTGCAGAGGATTATTGATCTTGTGCGCCAGCTCATTGGCCATGGCGGCAGCGGCCTCGGCAGTAGCCTGCCGGATCAACTGCTCCTGCTGGCGCTGCTGCCGCACGGCCAAGGCAGCAAAGTTCGCCAACACCTCGAGCATCCGGGAATCGTCGCTGTCAAAGGCCTCGGTCCTTCCATGGGCGGCGACCCAGATAGTCCCGCGTTGCTCCTCCACCCGCCACGGAATCAGGATGCCGTCGGTGATGGTTGCCGCCTGCACGCCCAGCAAATCAAAAAACTGCTGCGAGACGGTGAAAAGCTGCGGCCGGTCCCGCTCCAGGCACAGCCCACAGGCGCTGGGGAATTCGGGAAGGACAGCATTCAAAAAATGCGCATATTCACCAGCGGTGGCCACCCACCTGTAGGACAGGCTCCCGTCAGGGTTTCTGGTCTGCATACTGATGCCGGCGCTGTCGGCACCGAACATATCGATGGCGGCGTTGACCAGCTCATGCAGTATCGTGGCCGGATTTTCGACGAAGCCGTGCGCCACCCGCCGCATTCTCTCCATTTGCAGCGAGGCATCGTGATGGGGTCGATGGCGCTGGGCGAATCCGGGGACACGATAAAGGTCTGTCACCTCCAGACCAGTGCCTTCGAGGCTTTTGCTTTCGATCATCCGCGTTCTTTATCTCGTTCTCTATCGTTCGCCGGCTTTACGCAGCGTTCTCCAAGTCTTTCAGGTGGGAAACCTCCCTGCAAGTGTGAATCGCACGGTTACAAATGATTTACACCTCCTCCAGCCGGAGGCCCTGAGACCCTTCATGCCGCGGCCCTTTCCGCTGGCGTAGACCGTTCTGTCGAAAGCTCTTCCAGGCTCTTGCCCTTGGCCTCCGGCAGCGTGAAGATCGTCAGCACCAGACCCGCCACGCTCGCGATAGCCGCGGCCGATTCGGCTGCCAGCAATCCCTTCCAGGCCATCAGGTAGGGAAAGAGGAAGACTCCGAGGAACCCGCCGAGTTTGCCCGTCGCCGCCGCTATGCCGTGGCCCGTGGTTCGCACACGCACGGGGAAGATCTCCGAAGGATAGACGAACGTGGTTGCGTTCGGACCGAACTCGGTAAAGAAGAAGCTCAGCCCGTAGATGCACAGAAATGGAATGGCCATCTTCTCGATATTGGGAATCAAGGCCAGCAGCGCGAAGGTTACCGCCATCAGGGCAAAGCCGAGGCACTGGATGGTCTTCCGACCGAGCCGGTCCATGGTGAGCGCTGCGACGGCATAGCCCGGAACCGCGAAGATGGCGAAGATCGCCAACTGCGTGAGCGTTTTCTGAAGAAGCGTGTGGTTGCCGCCGAGAGCGGAGAGCACCAGCGGACTCGACACCGTGTTCCCGTAGTACGCCGCGTCCATGAGGAACCACGCGCCGCTCGCGCCGACCAGGCGCAGAAGCAACTTTTCATCGGAGACGAGACGATGAAAACCATCCCAGAACGACACAGACTGGCTGACCGTTTGCCCGGTCTGGATGTCTATAATCTTTCCCGACTCGTCCTCCTGCTTGCCGTTGGCATGCAGGAAGCGCGGTGTTTCCTTCAACTTGCGGCGCTGCCAGAAAACCGCCAGAGCGGGCACGGCACCGAACGCCAACAGGATGCGCCAGACCAGGTCGTGCGAAAGATGGGTTGAGAGCAGGGCTGCCGCAAACAGCGGACCCACGATCAGACCTGCCGCCTGCATCGCAAACACCAGCGTCACCATCATGCCGCGGTGGTTCTTGCCCGCATATTCGCTCATGATGGTCGCGCTCACCGGGTAGTCGCCGCCGATGCCGATACCCAGGATGAAGCGCAGGCCGATGAGCCAGAGGATATTCGGCGCAAACGCACAGGCGATGGCGCCGGCGGCCAGCACCAGCACTTCGAAGCCGTAAATGCGCTTGCGTCCGAGCATATCGGCAACCCGCCCGAAGAGCAGCGCGCCCAGTGCCGAGGCCAGCAATGCCGTTGACTCCACGAGGCTTTCTTCCAGCTTGCCGACGTGCCACAGATCCTTGAGCAGCGTCATCACGACGCCGATGATGAACAGGTCATAGGCGTCGGTGAAGAAGCCCATGCCGGAGATGAACATGATTTTCCAGTGATGACCGGAGATTTTGGCGTTATCCATCTCGGAGAAATCTCCGTGATGATGCGGCGAAGAAGGATGAGCGGAATCGTGTGCCATAAAGCGGGGCCCTCTAGAAACCGGGATGCGAGGCAATATGACGCTCAGGTTAATGACAAGTTAATTCGGACGTTTTTGAAGATCGCCGGATCGTTTCTCGATCCCTATCAGGGGATATCTCACGGGGGCGTTCGTCGACCAGTGTCCGCGAAGTAACCCCCTCTGGCATCTTTGTTTTGAGCCACTTGCAATGGTCTCCACAGCCCGCGTTACGACGACGCCGAGCTACCGGCGGTATAGTTCACTCATGCTCCTCCTTGCAGTGATTGCGCTCGCTGTCGGCTTCGCCGCGGGCGCGATAATCTTCTGGATCGTGCGCGGAAGCCGCACGCAGGAAACCGAAATCCGCCTGCGCGCCGAACAACTTGCGGCCGAGCTGACTCAGCGCACCGCCGCTCTCGAGAGATCCGAATCCGAGCGCGAACGGCTTCGCGATCAGGTCACAAAATTCCAGTCGGAAATTGCGGCGTTGGAAAGCAGACTCGACTCCGAGCGTTCGGCCGCTCAAGAGAAACTTGCACTGCTCACATCCGCGCGTGAAGAGCTTTCGCACCAGTTCAAGTCGCTTGCTTCGGACATCCTCGAAGAAAAATCCCGGCGCTTCACCGAGCAGAATCAGGCGAATCTGGGCAACCTCATCGCTCCGCTCAAGGAAAAATTCGGCGAGTTCCAGCAGAAGGTCGAGAGTCTCGAAAAAGAAGGCGTCGCCGGCCGCTCGGAGCTTAAGACGCAGATCGAGCACCTTCGCTCCCTGAATGAGCGCCTGTCGGAGGACGCGACCAACCTGGTCAGCGCGCTGCGCGGCTCGTCGAAGGCGCAGGGCGAGTGGGGCGAAGTTGTCCTCGAGCGGATTCTCGAGTCGTCGGGTCTGCGCAGAGATTACGAATACCGCGTCCAGGAAACGATCTTTCGAGAGGACGGCCGGCGGGCACGGCTGGACATCATCGTCGATCTGCCCGAAGGCCGCCACCTGGTGCTCGACTCGAAGGTATCGCTCACTGACTACAGCGAATACTGCAGCTCGGCCGATGAGGCTGGTCGCGACGCGGCGCTCAGCCGCCATCTGGCCTCGGTGCGTAAGCATATCCGTGAGCTTTCGCAGCGCGATTATCCTTCGCTGTACAGCCTCAACTCGCTGGACTTCGTCGTGATGTTCGTTCCCATCGAGCCGGCCTTCATGCTGGCGCTTTCCGGTGACGGCAAGATCTGGCAGGAGGCATGGGACAAGAACATTCTGCTGGTCAGCCCCAGCACGCTGCTCTTCGTGCTGCGCACGGTCGCACACCTCTGGAGGCAGGAACAGCAGAAGAGGAATGTGCAGGAAATCGTTCGCCGCGGAGGCGAGCTCTACGACAAGCTCGCGGCCTTCGCCAAGGACCTTACCGACGTGGGCAGAAAACTCGACGATGCGCGCGGCGCCTACGATGAAGCCTATAAGAAGCTCGCTGAGGGAAGGGGCAACGTCATCCGCCGCGCGGAGCAGCTCCGGAGCCTGGGGGTAAAGCCGTCGAAGACGATGCCGACCGCCATGCTCGATCTCGCGATGGAGCAGGAGCTTTTTGACGAGCCCGACGAGTCGGAGACACCGTTCGAGCTGAGCGCCCCGAGTGGAAGCGATGTGGATTCTGCGCCCGCCGTCGCCAACAACGGCATCAGCAGATGCTGAACCACGGCGCTATCTATGGCCGCTTTTGCGGGGTGTCCGGGGCGGGGTCTTTTTCAAGTCTGACGAGTCGCCTTCCGTGAACGAGCCAGTTGCATGCTGGCCGGCCGGGGTCGCCGGATGCTGCTCCGCCGTACCTCCCTCGAAGTTCTCGTTCAGAACCCGTTTCTGCAGAGTGGGGTGCCCGCCCGACTGAATGGGGTCCTCGGCCTCGACCGACTGCACGCTGGCCGGAGGATGGTGCTGGCTCGATGTCCGCTCCGCCGCATTCCGGTGAACATCCGGCCTCGCTTCGCCTGTATGAGTCTTTTCCTTCGTCGCCATCGCTTCTCCTCCGCGCTTCTTGAGACGGTTCGGCCGTCGGATCCTGCGCCTCGTGCCTTTCGATTTATGTTTGGATGCGATGGGGAGAAAATTGGGTCGCTGCCCGGCGGGACTACCGAAGGCCGATTCTCGCCTGGTTGTGGACGGATTTTACGCGTCCTGAAAGGCCTCGCGTAGCCGCTGCCAGGTCACCGAAAGGTCCTCCGGGAGTACGCGCGTTTCAGCTACTACGGCCATGAAGTTCGTGTCCCCGAGCCAGCGGGGCAGGGCATGCAGATGAAGGTGCCCGGTAACACCCGCTCCCGCCGCCTTGCCGAGGTTCAGCCCCATGTTGAAGCCGTCAGGACCGTAGACGCGTCCCAGTGCGCGTTCCGCCCGCTGCGTCAGTTCCATCAGCTCGTGCGCGATGGCCGCCTCCAGCGCCGCCAGCGAACCCTGATGCTCATACGGAACCACCATGATATGTCCCGAGTTGTAGGGATAGCGGTTGAGGCAGACGAATGCCAGCTTTCCGCGCAGCACGATCCCTGCCGCCGACTCGGCCTTATCAACGCTCATGCCGTGGTCAATTGCATAATCCGCAGCCGCGATCATGTTGCAGAAAACACATCCCAGATCGCCGGTCCAGCCGGCCAGCTCCAGTGGAACGCCCCGACGCATTTTGGGGTCGGAATCTGTTACGTACGCATAGCGCCACGGCGTCCAGAGATGATCCATGGCGCGAGTTTAACGCAAGCTATGAGGACCTGCGGCAGCGCTCAGAGTGAACCCGAAATCGCGGTCGTCTTGAGACCGAAATCGCTCCGCAACCGTAGTAACAATCTGTTATGCTTTCGCGCACGAGAGGGGGTTGATTTCCCATGACACGTAACAAGAAGGCTGTGTTAGGTTTCCTTACCTCTATGCTCCTGCTCTCCTCGAACCTGCCCATGTGGGGCGCGGACAAAAGCAAGGACGAAGAGACCATCAGGAACGCCACTACGGTGTTAGAGGCAATGGTCAGTAGCAAGGACATTCCACCCAGCGTGCTGGCGAAGGCGGATTGCATCATGATTCTACCCAGCGTGAAGAAGTTCGCGGTTGGCATTGGAGGAACCGGCGGTCGCGGGCCGATGACTTGCCGCACAGGCAGCAACTTCCAGGGCAAATGGTCACCGCCTGCCATGTATAGCGTCGGTGGTGCCAGCGCCGGTCTCCAGATCGGTGGCACGGCGAGAGATTATGTGCTCGCGATTATGAGTAGAGGTGCTGTAGCCAAGGTGCTGAGCGGCAAGGTCAGGGTTGGCACCGACGTGACCGCAGCGGCTGGACCAGGTGCTTCTGCCAGCGCGAATGCAGGGGCTGACATTTTGACCTATTCCAGGACCTCAGGTCTATTCGCCGGCGTATCCCTGAGCGGCGTCACTCTGTCACCCGACTCTGACGCCAACAAGCGCCTCTACGATAAATCGGTCAGCGCTGACGATATCGTACGCCAAGGCACCGTTACAGCTACGCCCGCAGGCGCATCCCTCGCGTCTGAACTCGACAGCAAAGGTCCGAAGCATCAGGAATGAAAAGCCGGGTAGCCAGAACGCAAAGGAAATGCCTCGCCCGGGCTGATCGTCCCCGAGCGGGATCACAAAAGCAAAAGGCAGACCTTTCGGCCTGCCTTTGCTGACTTGCTGAACCAGCTAGCTTGCTGACTTGCTGGCGGTCGCCTGCTCCTTGAGCAGCGCGGCCTTGTCGGTCGCTTCCCAAGGGAAGCCGTTGTCGGAGCGGCCGAAGTGGCCATAAGCTGCCGTCTTGCGGTAGATGGGACGACGCAGGTCGAGGCCCTCGATAATACCCTTGGGTGTCAGCTTGAAGTTCGCACGGACGAGCTCCTGCAGCTTGCTCTCAGGAACCTTGCCGGTGCCGAAGGTATCCACCAGAACGCTCACCGGCTCGGCCACGCCGATCGCGTAGGCGAGCTGCACTTCGCAGCGTTCGGCCAGGCCGGCGGCCACGATGTTCTTGGCGATGTAGCGCGCCATGTAGGCCGCGGAACGGTCTACCTTTGTCGGGTCCTTGCCGCTGAAAGCGCCGCCGCCATGGCGGCCCATGCCGCCGTAGGTGTCGACGATGATCTTGCGGCCGGTCAGTCCGGTGTCGCCCATGGGACCGCCGATTACGAAGCGGCCGGTGGGATTGATGTGGTACTTGGTGTTCTCGTCGAGCAGCTTCTCGGGCAGAACCGCCTGAATTACGTGCTTCAGGATGTCGGCGCGAAGCTCTTCGGTGCCGATTGTCTCCGCATGCTGGGTTGAGATGACCACTGCGTCAATGCGAAACGGCTTGCCGGCCTCGTCGTACTCCACCGTAACCTGGCTCTTGCCGTCAGGCCGCAGGTAGGACAGCTTGCCATTCTTGCGAACCTCGGTCAGCCGCCGCGCCAGCTTGTGCGCGAACGAGATGGGAGCCGGCATCAGCTCTTCGGTCTCGTTGGTGGCGTAGCCGAACATCATGCCCTGGTCGCCGGCACCGCCGGTGTCGACGCCCATGGCGATGTCGCCCGACTGCTTGTTGATCGACGAAATCACCGCACAGGTGTTCGAGTCGAAACCATAGAGCGCGTTGTCGTAGCCGATCGAAGCCACCACGCCGCGCACCAGCGTCTGGAAGTCGACGTAGGCGCGGGTTGTTATCTCACCGGCGATCACCACCAGGCCGGTGGCGGTCAGCGTCTCGCAGGCCACGCGGCTGTAGGAATCCTGCTCCAGGCAGGCGTCGAGAATGGCATCGGAGATCTGGTCGGCAATTTTGTCCGGATGACCTTCGGTCACCGATTCGGACGTAAACAGGAATTTATCGCGTGCGGGCAAAGCAGGTTCCTCCATCGATGGATCTTAAGATCAACTGCCGCAAAAGGACTTTCGCTCAGAAGCGAAGATCACCGGGCCGAACAGGGAAGCAGCGGCAAGGCTAGGACCGAAACAACTCTGTCTATGGTACTAAACCGGCGCATGCGCGGGCAAAGCGAAGGCCTCAAAGGGGAAAACAGCGCACTCGGCAGGGATTTGGCGCAGCAAACGGCGATGGCGATAGGTTATCGCCGGGCGCGCCAAAGCGGGCGTTCGGTCGGTGGTTGGACTGTGATCAGCGCTTCGAGCTGGCAGCCGCGGGAACCAGCGCCGCAGCGTCGGCAGGCTCCGAGATGGAGTGCTGCCCACCGGAATTGGAGGCCGCGACGCGGTCGCTCACGTACCGCCAGACGAACCACCCCAGCCCCAGCAGCAGCAGAAGCAGCATGGCCACGCCAGCCCAACGCAATCGCAGATCGGGCCGGTGTCCTTCTTTCTCGCGGCTCTTGCCGACGTTCTCGGCAAAGGCGATCCAGTCAGCATCGTCGGTCTTGACCTGACCGCTCTGCTGGTAGGCCTCCATGTAGCGGTTTACCCAGATGTCTTCATCCAGGCCCACGATCCGCGCATAGCTGCGCACGATTCCCTTGTTGAATACTCCGCCCGGCAGTTGTTCGAAATGGTCTTCCTCGAGCGCTGCCAGGTATCGGCTGCTGATCTTGGTGGAGTCGCTGATCGTGTCGAGGCCTATGCCACGGCTCTCACGTTCTACTCGCAACTCTTTGCCAAATTCGCCCATACCGCCAACCTCAGATCAATTTCAGCTAACTCGCAGGAAATCTAGGGATTTAAGGTAAACATAAAACCGCCCGCGCTCGCAGGTCAAAAGAAAAATTGCGAATTTTCGCTATTTTTAAGGACTTTTCGGCCCTTTTTCATCGCTATCGCGCTCTTTTCAGTATCGACGAAGTTGCACACAAACTTGAGCTTCGCGGTGGCTGCCACGTCGTGCGGTTATCGTTCCTCCAAGGGACCGGCCCGACCCGTGGCTCTTACTTTGCTAAACTGAACTTTCGACCCCATCCCGGAACCCCGTCCGTCAGCACCGGGCGCAAAACCCGGGCATCTGACCAATTCAATGAATAAGCTTGTTTTCGGCAACATTTTGCACCGTCCGGTGCGCACCTTCATCAGCATCCTGGCAGTGGCCATTGAGGTCGTCATGATCCTCTCGATCGTGGCCATTATGATCGGGCAGGTAACCAATGCCAGCCGCCAGACGGGAGGCATCGGGGCCGATATCATCGTTCGCCCGCCCAACGCCAGCTTCATTAGCTCGGTCGGCGGCGCCCCAGTGCCAGCAAAGGTTGCCGAGGTGCTCCGCAAGCTGCCGCACGTCGAGGTGGCCGCACCCGCCATCACCGACTTCAACATGGTGGGCGGCGTTGAGACCATCTGGGGCATCGACTACAACAGCTTCAACGCTCTCCGTCCCTTTGTTTACGTCGCCGGAGGACCCTTTGCCGGCCCCAACGATGTCATCGTCGATGACCTCTACGCGCGCAGCGCCCCCGGCCGCAAGCTCGGAGCCACCATCCAGGTCCTCAACCACCCCTTCCGCATCTGTGGAATCGTCGAGCACGGCAAGGGAGGCCGCCTCTTCCTGCCCATTCGCACACTAGGCACGCTCATGGGAACTCCCGACAACGCATCGCTCTTCTATATCAAGAGCGATGCCCTGAGTAACCAGCAGCTCATCCGCAAGGAGATCCTGGCCACTCCCGGCCTCGGTCAGTACACTGTTCAGACCATCCAGGAATTCACCTCGCTCATGACCCCCGAGCACCTGCCGGGCTTCAACATCGCTCTGCGCGCGGTCATCACTATCGCCGTCATCGTCGGCTTCCTCGTCATCTTTCAGTCGATGTACACAGCCGTGCTCGAGCGCACGCGCGAGATCGGCATTCTCAAGTCGATGGGCGCCTCCAGCGCCTACATCGTCAACGTGGTGCTTCGCGAAACCGCGATTGTCACCGTCGCAGGCATCGTCCTGGGCATTCTCGCCGCCGAGGCGCTGAGGATCATGCTTGGCTATCGCTTTCCCACGCTGCCCTTCCCAATCACCGCCGACTGGCGTTTGCGCGGAGCCGCGATCGCCTTCACAGGCTCGCTCCTCGGCGCGCTTTATCCGGCGTGGAAGGCCGCGCGCAAAGATCCCATCGAAGCGCTGGCCTACGAATAGAAGCAAGGTACCTTGATCGATCATGGGCGGCAGCTTATCGTCGTTTCCGGAGCTATCATCCTTCGGGAGCTCTCAGGCCATGGTCAGCAACAAGAAAGGCGATCTCGAGCCGTCGCTGCACAACCCCAGCGGACTCCGCACGAACTGCGGTTACTGCGCCATCTCCCGCGGACTGCTGGTTCAGCGGGGACTTTCGATCGACGCCGATCAGCTCTATATCCAGACCCTCAAACGGCTTCGCCTGCCTACTGACGAGCCTGCCGATCCCATTCCCCGAACGCTCTTCTTTCCCGACGCGCACAGCGATCTCAAGGTCCGCACCAGCCACGAAGCGCTTACTGCCTCCAACATCGACGGCTCACGCTACACCATCACCAGCGTGGCCTCGGAATGCGGCCTGAACTGGAACATCGGCACCACCGGGCTGCTCACGCAATTCGCCGCAAACTACAGCCTCGTCGATCACACGGAAGTATTCGAGCGTATTTCCAATCTTCGCTATGAGAGCGCGCTCGAATCCGGCAGGACACCCGGCTCCTTCGACCGCTTCACCAACGCGATCGCCCGTGAGCTGATCGGCGAAGCCATCATCGGATCAAAGTCCGACCAGCACTTCCTCAATGTGACCATCTCACGCTCCGGCCACATGGAATTCTTCGATCCGCAGGAAGGCAAGCGCTACGACGGGCGCGACCTTCGCTACAAGGCGATGAAGATCGATCTATTCATGCGGGTGCCCGCGGGCATGTGACCGCAGAGCACGCGCGCGACGCAGAAATTGCTTGCCCCGCTGCGACGGCCATTTATACTCTCCGAAATATGTGATTCTGCGGCGGCCGCTCCGTCGCCCGCACAACTTCTGGATCACTTTCCGGTTCCGAATAAAGTACAACCGGTTTCTGCCTTCAATCAGTGCCCTGCTAAGGCCTTGATGACGCGATGACTCTACCGCGCCCAATCCGCCGCTCACTCTACTGCCTCTGGCTGGCGGGAATCGCTGCGCTTTTCGCGCTGCACGCGGTACATCTGCGCGCCGACTTCCCCAATAACTCTCCCTGGATGGACTACTCGAAGTACACCGACGAGGGCTGGTACGGCAAAGCCGCCATCGAGCACTACGTGCTCGGTTCCTGGTATATCCACGGAGACTTCAACCCCTCCGTCGCCCTGCCCATCCTCCCCGCACTGGAACTAGCGCTGTTCCACTTCACGGGAGTCAGCCTGGTGGCCGCCCGTTTCCTGGTCCTCGCTATCTTTGCGTTTAATCTGGTACTCGCGTACGCACTTGTGCGCACCCGCGCCTCGCACGTCACCGCGCTCTTTGCCGTCACGCTGCTGGCGGCCAACGCGTTTCTTTACGCCTTCAGCCGCCTCGCTATCCTTGAGCAGCCGCTAACCCTGTTTCTGCTCGCCTCGTGGCTGGTTGTGCTGTTGCTGCCGCGCATGACCGGCGCGACCATCCGCACACTCGCCCACATCGCCATAGGACTGCTGCTCTGCCTGACCATACTCACCAAGACGACAGCGATTTTCCTGATGCCATCCGTGCTGTTTTTAATATGGCACGCACACGGTTACAATTGCCGCAACAGCCTCAGGCCACTGGCGGCGGTGGCACTCGCCGGGATAATTCCCTTCATCGCCTACTACCTTCTCTTCGTACGTCCGCGCTACGCCTACGACTATCGTTACCTCTTCGCCGCCAACGTCTGGAACCAGCCGCAAGGCATTCACGGGTATCTTGTGGCCTTCTGGTATGCGCTGCACGGCACGCTCTGGATCGACCCATGGCTCTGCCTGCTCGCTCTGACGTTGTTGCTTCTGTCGATATTTTTCGCCCGGAGCCTTTGGCGCGACCCGCTCGTTGTCGCCTCGCTGCTGGCCTGCGCGGGATACATCTTCTTCATCGGCTGGCATAACAACATGCAGCCGCGTTACTACCAGGTTCTCGCCTACCCGGTGGTGTTTGTCATCGCACTCGCAACGCATTCCCTATGGAACGCCGCGCACAGCCGGTCAGACATCTCCGCATCCTTGGTGCCCCGGCTGACCCGCCCGCTCGCCTGGACCGCTGTCGCCGTGGCTGCCGTCGTCAGCGCCGCCAATATCCGCGAGATTCTCCGCTGGACCCGACAGCCCGAGTACACATGGATGACTGCGGCCCACAGGCTGACCAACTACATCGACCACCATCCCAACGGAAACCGCCTGCTGCTCTCAGTCAGCGGAGACAACATCACACTCGTCACCCATCTGCCCGCCATTTGTGACGACTTCGGCACCTGGGACCTTCCGCGGCGCATTCACAAGTATCGGCCCGGATGGTATGCCGCGTGGAACGAGCTCGATCCCGGCACTCTCCAGGACCTGCGCACGCAGTACACACTTGAACGCGTCGCTACCTTCCACGCTTTCGATGACCCCGACCGCGATCAACTCATCCTCTACAAACTGCACCCGCTGCCGCGTGCCCGCCAACATTACAATCAGGCCATCGAAGAACGAGCTAACGCGGGCAAGTAGACTGTCAGGGTCAAGCCTTGATGATTGCGACCCTCCAGACCGAACGCCTCATACTTCGACCCATCTCGCTCGACGATGCCCCGCAGGTGCAGGCGATCTTTCCTCAGTGGGAGATCGTCCGTTACCTCACCGATCAGGTTCCGTGGCCCTACCCGCCCGACGGAGCGCTCAGCTTCTATCGCGACATCGCCATCCCCGCGATGGAGCGCGGCGACGCCTGGCACTGGACCGTGCGCCTCAAGACCGACCCTGGCCGAATCATCGGCTCCGTTGGCCTCGTCCGCGGAGAAACCAATCGCGGGTTCTGGCTCGATCCGGCCTTCCAGCGCCGGGGACTCATGCTCGAAGCCAGCGACTGCGTAACCGACTTCTGGTTCAACGTCCTCGAAATGCCTGTTCTTCGTGTGCCTAAAGCCGCCGATAATACGGGCTCGCGGCGCATCTCCGAAAAACAGGGTATGCGCCTGGTCGCCATCGAAGATCGCAATTACGTCTCCGGCCGCCTGAGGTCGGAGATCTGGGAGATTACCCGCGAAGAGTGGCAGGCGCGCAGGCAAAAGTAACGGTCTCAAACGAAAGAGATTCGGGGACTCCTCAGTTACAGAAACAGTTCACAACTTTTTGCAATTTGTTGCGGCCGTGTGACATATTGCCCGCTTTGCTGATCTATTCTTCAGTTCGGATCTTCAGTTCGGGGATAGAAGGCCAGAAGCTGTATGTGGAAGTGGAAAAATCTTCGATGGTCTGAAAGGCCGCGGATACTGGTTCTGATGCTGGCGATGATGCTTCCGGCGGCGGCGCTGATTGTCTTTAGCGCCTTCTATCTCCGCAACATGCAGCGCGAAAAGGTCATCGAGGCAGCATACCAGGTTGACTATGAGCACACGCTTGCCATCGCGGAGAAGCAGATCAACGAGCGTGCATACGACATGGCCGACAGCGCCAGAACGCAATTTCCCGATATGGATGGTTCCGACGCAGATGGGCTGGATAGCTTCCTGACAGCGCATCCCAATATCGCCCATGCATTTCTGTGGACCGGAAAAGATCACTTCGTCTTTCGATCCCAGCCCAGCCGGATGAGCAGCGGCGCATTCTGTGCTGAGGATCAGGCACTCTCGTCGGATTATGCCAACTGGTGGACCGGGGACGGCAAGACGTTCATCAACAAGCTCAGGTGGCACGAGGCGAATGAGGGCACGCACTTCTTTTTTATGGAGCACTGGTTTACCAGGGACGACAAAATGCAGTATCAGTCTCTGGTGCTCTTCCTGCCCCGCGGCTCCAGCCCCGAGCGCCCCGCCCTTGCTGGCTTCATCTACGACACTGATTACCTGAAGAACAAGTTTTTTCCCGCGGCCCTGAACGCAGTGATGCCCGATCAGAACGACAGCGACACAATGCATCCGCGAACGGCGATCATGGTCCGCACAGAAAAGGACGATTTCCCTCTCGCTGCGTCGGCTTCATGGGATGGTGGAAAAGCGGAAGTCGAACGATCGTTTGAGGACGTCTTTACCGGCCTGATTCTGGGAATCAAGCTGCGCGGCACCACCATCGCAGATGTCAGTGCCCGCTTTCTTAGGACCCACTTTCTGATTCTCGCGTCTCTCTCGCTGCTGATGGGCGTCGGCATGTTCTTCACCTATCGCAGTGTGGCGCGAGAACTCGCGCTGGCGAAGTTGAAATCGGATTTCGTCTCCAACGTCTCGCACGAATTGCGAACCCCGCTTGCTCTCATTCGTCTCTACGCGGAGACCCTGGAACTCGGTCGCATCTCCAGCGCGGGAAAGCAGCAGGAATATTACGAGATCATTCGCAAGGAGAGTGAGCGGCTGACGTCTCTCATCAATAACATCCTCGATTTCTCCCGCATCGAGTCAGGCAAGAAGGAGTACAACTTCCGCGAAACAAACGTGGCCGACCTGGTGCGCAGCACCCTGGAATCGTACCGATTTGAAATAGAACAGAGCGGCTTTCAATTCGAACAAAAAATCGATAACGACGTGCCGCCCCTGCTGGTGGATCGTGAGGCGATTGCCCGCTCGCTGCTCAACCTGGTGAACAACGCGCTGAAGTACTCCCTGACGGAGAAATACCTCGGCATAAATCTTTACCGCCGCAACGACGCCGTCAACCTGGAGGTGATCGATCACGGAATCGGAATTCCCGCGAAGGAGCAGCCCAAAATTTTCGAGAAATTCTACCGGGTAGGTGATCCTTTGGTGCACAACACCAAGGGGAGCGGACTGGGCCTGTCTTTGGTATGTCACATTGTGCAGGCCCATGGAGGCGAGGTTGCGGTCGAGAGCGCGCCCGGGCAGGGCAGCAAATTCACGATTATTCTCCCCATGCAGGATTCAGGATTCCAGCAAACGAACGAGGCGCCAGCATGAAATCGCAGGAAAAAACAAAAGCAGCCGACCCCACGGTGAAGATTCTCGTTGTCGAAGACGAGCCCAACATGGTTCAGGGTCTTCGCGACAACTTCGAGTTCGAAGGTTACGAGGTGATCACCGCGAGTGACGGTGTCGAGGGCCTGCAGAAGGCGTTGGATGAGTCTCCGGATCTTGTGGTCCTCGACGTCATGATGCCGCGCATGAGCGGGCTGGAAGTATGCAAGCAGATACGCGCCAAGCGCGCCTCGCTTCCGATCATCATGCTGACCGCACGCGGCCAGGAAGTGGACAAGGTCGTCGGTCTGGAACTGGGAGCGGACGACTACGTGACCAAGCCGTTCTCTATCCGCGAGCTGTTGGCGCGGGTAAAAGCCATCCTGCGGCGTGCAGCAGCGACTCCCAAGGATCGCGATCAGCACTCCTTCGGCGACATCGAAGTAGACTTGCGCCGCTGCCGCGTCGTCAAATCCGGTAAGCTGCTCGATGTTTCTTCGAAAGAATTCGAGCTGCTCAAATATTTCATCTCTCATTCCGGTGAAACTCTCAGCCGCGATCGTCTTCTTGAAGATGTTTGGGGCTACGACAATTTTCCAACTACCCGCACAGTCGATACGCACCTGGTGCGTTTGCGCCAGAAACTCGAACCTGATCCCGAGCAACCGCAATACTTCCTCACCGTACATGGAACCGGTTATAGATTCGTCGGTTAAAGCACTTATCCAGAAACGAAACGAGGTGACTCTTGCGCGCGGAGAGATTCATGCCGCCAGCCAATGACGGGCTGCAATCCACCAGCGATTTCCGTGATTGGAACACGCTGCCCCCATCAATATTGTCTTTTGTAGCGCCTCCACCCGCACCGGTCGCGCCGACCGGGTCGCTCCAGGATCAGTTGGACTCGCTTCATCGCGAAAAGCTTGAGCTTCACACGCAACTCTTCGAAGCCGCACAGATCCAGCGCAAGCTGAGCGGCCCGCGTCTGCTGCGCCATGGCGACCTGCAGTTCGCCAGCGAGGTCTTTGCGGCCCGCTTTCTCTCCGGCGACTTCATTACCTTTTCGCAAAACGGATCCAAAGTCTTTGCCGCCCACGGAGACATCGCCGGAAAAGGCATCGCCGCCGGCATGTGGTTCACAAATCTCGCAGGACTTCTGCAAAGCTATGGCCATCCGGATTCCGATCCGGCTCAGATCGCCTCGGATGTGAACCGCCACCTCTGCTATTTGCGGCCGGTTGCGCCCTTCGTCACGGGCTTCATCGCGCAGATCGACTGCGATCGCGGAGACGTGACCTACTGCAACGCCGGCCATTTTCCGCCCATGGTACTCCGCGCCGACGGACGGACCGAACTGCTCCAGGAAGGTGGACCGTTGCTGGGCGCGATTGATGATGCGGAGTTCTGCTCCGCGACACTGGCGCTTGAGCCCGGCGATACCCTCGTTGCCTACTCCGATGGCGTGCTCGAATCCTGTGACGCTTCAGGGGAAGAATTCGGAACGGATCGGTTGATCGAGACACTGCGCTGCGCCGAGAGCCAGTCGGCTCACACCAAGCTCATGACCGTCCTCGCTACCCTGCAGGACTTTGCCAACGGAAGCCCTCTGCGTGACGACGTCAGCCTGACGGTGATTCAGCGTGACGTGAAATCAATGCAATAGCTTTGCGAGGGAACGTGGCGGCCAAGTCGGACTCGGCTCCTCATTGAGTTGCAGGAGCCCGCGTAGATCGTCGACAAGCCCCCCTCTCGCCGCCATGTTCGAAAAGCGAAGCAACGCGTCCCAAGCATAGAACGAGAGACATTGACGAATGTCCGGTGTGATCGCAGCGGGCATACCTGCCCCCCGAGACCGGGGGATTGATCTCCCGGAACTTGAATGTCTCGTAACCATTATGGTGGCGAAATCTGGGCGAGACATCGGGTCCGAGCTGGCATAAGATGAGGAAAACTCACCTCGAAGCTTAGAGAGCCCGGACCTCTGTGAACGTACGTCGCCCGTATGAGACCGACATCGTTCCTGCTGCACCCCCGAGCACAGGACAAGGCGCCATTTTCGGAACAGGCGAGATGGCTGACCTGACACGCGCTTACGACTGGAGCCAAACCCCAGTCGGCCCGGTAGACGAGTGGCCAGAAGCGCTGCTCACGACCGTCAACACTTTGCTCGCCTCCCGACACCCGATGTTTTTGTGGTGGGGGGAAGAACTCATACAGTTCTATAACGACGCCTACCGTCCCAGTATTCGCGAAGACAAACATCCGAGAGCCCTTGGACAAAGGGGGACAGAATGTTGGCCCGAGATATGGCCCATCATCGGACCACAGATTGAGGCCGTGATGACGCGCGGCGAAGCGAGCTGGCATGAGAATCAGCTCGTGCCGATCTATCGCAACGGCAAGTTGGAAGACGTTTATTGGACCTACGGCTATAGCCCAGTGCGCAGTTCCAACGGAGAAATTTGCGGCACGCTTGTGGTTTGCACCGAAACAACCGAAATCGTGTTGGCCAGACATCAATTGCAACTGGATCGGGAAAGATTGGCCGACCTCTTCCAGCAGGCACCGGCCTTCTTCGCTGCGCTGCGGGGACCCGAGCATGTCTTCGAAATGATCAATCCCCCTTACCAGGAACTGATCGGTCAAAGAGATCTGCTTGGCAAGACAGTTCGCGAAGCGGTACCGGAGGCAGAAGGACAGGACTTTGTGGCGCTGCTCGACCAGGTGTATCGAACAGGTCAGCCCTTTGTCGGGCGTAGTTCGCCAATTCAGTTGGCTCGAAGTGCCTCTCAACCTCTCGAAATGCGTTATCTGGACTTTGTGTACCAGCCACGGCGCGACGCAGATGGAAGCATTTCAGGAGTTATCGTGCTCGGTGTGGATGTGACCGAGAATAAGCGCGCCGAGCAGGTCCTCCTGCAATCTGAAAAACTGAACGCCGTGGGCAGGCTCGCCAGCTCCATCGCGCATGAAATCAATAACCCTCTGGAAGCAGTCACGAATCTCCTTTATCTGGCGCGGCGCGGCGCGGTGAGTCCAACGGTGCAGGACTATCTCGATGCCGCTGAAATTGAACTCCAGCGGGTCTCCGCAATCGCGAACCAGACGCTGCGCTTTTACCGGCAGTCTACGAATCCGAAGCCGGTCACATGCGAAGATCTGATCGGCGGCACGCTGCCCCTTTATCGAGGTCGGCTTGCCAACACACGCGTGAATATTGAACGACGCGACCGAACACGACGTGCTGTCACATGCTTTGACGGGGAGATACGGCAGGTCCTGAGCAATTTTATCGGGAACGCTATCGACGCCATGAATGTCTCGGGTGGCCGTCTGCTGATACGCAGTCGCGACGGTAGGGATTGGACAACGGGGCGAATGGGCGTCATTTTGACAGTTGCGGATACCGGTTCGGGTATGTCACCTCACACCTTATCCAGGATTTTCGAGCCATTCTTCACCACAAAAGGCGACAAAGGCACCGGTCTAGGATTATGGATCAGCCGGGAAATCGTCGATCGCCACCGGGGGGTCGTGAAGGTCAGATCTCGTCAATCGGCGCCCAGGTCGGGAACCGTCTTTGCGCTCTTCTTGCCCTGCGATGACGAGGTTTCGAATTGCCCGTAACCTTGAAAGACGCTCAGTGGTCAGGATCGGAATTCAGCTCATGATCGAGAAGCCAGGACCGTGGGTGCAGTCTGCGTCATTCTTCTCTCAATGAAGCGAGCGGGTCCAGCCCGGCCGCCCGGCGCGCCGGCAGATAGCTCGCCGCCAGCGCCACAACTGCGAGCAAAACCGTAGCCGTCAACAGCGACGCCGGATCGCGTGGCTTCAGTCCGAACAGAAGCGAGCTGGCCGCGCTGGCTGCGGCGAGCGACAGTCCCGCACCCAGCACGAGCCCCGCCGTCAGCAACATCGCAGCTTTGCCAAGAATCATCGCCGTCACATCTGCGCGCCGCGCACCCAGCGCCATGCGAATGCCGATTTCGCTGGTCCGCTCGGCGACGGTATAAGACATGACGCCGTACAAACCGATCATCGCCAGCACAACTGCAAGCGCTCCGAAAAATCCCGACAGTGTGGCCAGCAGCCGCTCGGCCAGCAGCGATTGGCGAATCTGATCCTGCAGTCCTTCGAAGTCGAAGCTGATTCCACCGCTGACCCCGCGCACCGTACTCCGGATCGCCGACTCAACCGCGTCCATGGGCAGGTCCGACCGCACCAGCACCTGCATGGAGTTGTCCGGATCCTTTTCCTGCGACTCGGCGAGATAGGCGATTGGCCCGGCAGGTCGACGGATGTGGCGATACTTCGTGTCCCTCACCACTCCGACAATCTCGTTTACTTCTTCGGGACTCGAAGGGGTCGCCTCGCGCCGGAAGCGCACACCCAGAGGATTTGTCCCCAACCCCAGCTTCTTCGCAAACGCCTCATTCACAATCGCCACCCGGGGCGACTGGATCGTATCGCGGTCGTTGAAGTCGCGGCCCGCGACAATCGGAATACGCAATGTATTGAAATAATCCGAACTGACCGAGCTGAAATTCGAGTCCTGCCGTTGGGTAGCGTCGTGGCCGTCAATCCACACCGCGTTTCCCCACCCTGACCCGCTAAGCGGCACGATATTCGTGTCGGCGGCCGCATCCACGCCGGGGATGGCGCGTATTCGCTCCAGGAGGTCCCGCTGGAAAGCGCCGCGTCTGGCTACGGGAATTTGGAGGCGCGCATAGTCGAGCCCGGCGATGAGCACGCCGTTTGTGCTGAATCCCGGATCCTCGGTCAACAGATTTCGCAGGCTACGTGTGAACAGCAGCGCGCTGAACAGCAACATCAAAGACAGCGCCACCTGGGACACCACCAGAGCGCCGCGGAAACCTAGTCGCCCGCGCGTTGCGGTCATGCCGCGGCTACCCGTTTTCATTACCGCACCCGTAGCCGTGCGCGATGCCCGCAGCGCCGGAGCCAATCCGAAAAGCACGCACGTGAGCAGCGATGCCGCGAGCAGAAACGCGAACAGCCGCCAGTCCAGTTTGAAATCGAGCGACACCGGATTGTCCTGCGTGCTCAAGTACGCTAACAGTCCTCGGCTGAGCGAGTGGGCCAGCGCTGCGCCGGCTACGGCCCCGGCAAGCGACAGCAGCAAACTCTCCGTCAGTACCTGCCGTATCAGCCCCCATCGGCCTGCACCAATGGCCAGCCGCACCGCCATCTCCCGCTCGCGGGCGCTGGTTCGCGCCAGCATAAGGCTCGCCAGGTTTGCGCACGTGATCAGCAGCACCAGACCGGAGATACCCAGCAGAAACTGCAGAGGATCTGAATATTGATCGCGCAGCATCGAAACGCCCGCCGCCGAGGGCTCGGCGGTCAGCTTCATGGCGAGATAATCTTTCACGCTTTCGACGGGATAATCCGGCGTCAGCGTGGACGCAAAGATTCCCGGCGAGATGACCCCAAGGTGCGCCGCCACCCCTTGAACAGTCCACCCGGGGTCGAGCCTCCCGATCACCGACAGCCACCAATTGGTGCTCGAATCGAGCCGGTTAGTCGTCTCCAGGAATGGCTGCGAGCACACGGGTACGGCGACGTCGAAGCTGCGCCCCACGGCCACGCCGAAGAAGTTCGCCGGCGTTACGCCGATCACTTCCACAGGCTTGTCGTTTAGCATCAGCGTGCGACCGAGCGCAGGGCCGCCGCCAAACTCCTGCTGCCAGAATCCATAGCTGATCACCGCGCCCGGCAGTCCGCAGCCGCGGCGGTCGTCTTCCGCAGTGAACAGACGCCCGCGGATCGGCCTGACCCCGAGCACGTGGAAGAAGTCGCCGCTCACCCACAGGCCCTTCACAAAACGCGCATCGCCACCCGAATCGCGGCTGAAATTCGTATCCCTCCAGGCGGCAATTCCCGAGAAGCCCTGGTGATCCTCGCGCAGTTTCTCCCAAATCGGGTTCGTGACCACCGGATATCCGCTAAAAACGCCACCGCGCGCCTTGTCCATGTCGATGATCCGGACCTCGGCAAGTTCCTGCGATTTCATCACCGGCAGCGATTGCAGCAGCACCGCGTCCAAAAGTTCAAAGATCGCCGTGTTGGCGCCAATGCCCAGGGCCAGCGTCGCGACAGCCGCGATCGTGAACCCCGGAGACTTCCCCAGCCGCCGCAGCGCATATTTCAGATCCTGCCCGGCGCGTTCCAGCCACTGCCAGCCCCACATCGCGCGGGTCACATCCTTCACCAGCGGCAGATTGCCGAACTCCTTCGCAACGGCTGTGCGCGCCTCGGCAAGCGATTCGCCCCTCTCCACCCGGTCGCGCACGGCCATCCGCATGTGCGCCTCGATCTCGTCATCGAGATCGCGCCTGCGCTGAGCCGCAAACCGCCACCAGCTCACGGCTCACCCTGCTCCAGCTGGCCACTCATAATCGCGCCGATTGCCTCGACCATTTGCTGCCAGCGCCCGTGGTCCGACGCCAGCTGCTTCTTCCCTGTCGGAGTGATGCGGTAATATTTGGCCCGCTGATTGCTCTCCGTCAGCTTCCACTCCGAGCGCACCCAGCCCTGCCGTTCCAGCCGGTGCAGTGCAGGGTAGAGCGATCCGGTTTCCACCTGCAGGACCTCACCTGACCGCGTGCGAATCGCCTGGCTGATCCCGTATCCGTGCTGCGCACCCCATTGCAGGGTCTGCAAAATCAACATGTCGAGCGTGCCCTGCAACAGCTCGATCCGGTTCTGATAACGACCGCTCTTCTCTTCCAGCTTTGCCATAGATGTAGGCACTCTACTCCGTTGGCTGTAGATTGTCTACAGCCACATTGAAGCCCATTGCTGTGCTCATTCCGCCTATTACCTCCGTGACCTGTCCCGGAGGCCCGCCAAATCCTATGCTGATCACCACATGATGCGGCTATCCAGCTTCGGAATCTTGGTGCTCGCGGCAGGTGTCGCCGTCGCCGGGGGAGCCAAGCCCCACGCCGTCTCTCTGGGAGCTGTCCGCAAAGTTCCCTACTCCGTTAGCGGAGACCCCGCCGGAGCCCGTGCCGACGAGACCGAGCTCCGCATCCGCCCACTCGTCGTCGACGGCAAGGTCAAGGAGTGGACCACCGGCGACGCCCACGACATCACCGACCGAAGCTTCGTTGTCCGCCGCGCCATCCGTTTGAACGATGCCCTCCCCACGGATGCAGGTGGCCACGCGGGGGCCGCACGCTGGGTTTGGCAGCGCGGCCCCTGGCTGCTCATCGATCGCGCCAGCGGTAAGGTCACTGCCCTCCACCTGCCCGACTACGACCCCGCTGTCTCCGACGTAGTCTGGTTCCGCGACTACGCCGCCTATTGCGGACTCAACTCCAGCGGCCGCCAACTCTACGCCGTCGTCGCCCAGCTCGCCGCCCGCCGGCCGGTTCTGAGCCAGAAGCTGCATGAGTGGAACCCCAGCGACCACCCCACGCCGGCCTGCGCTCCCGCCGCCTGGCAGCGCGAGCCCCTGCGTATAGCCTTTCAGCCAGTCGGTGGCCCGCAGGTCAGCTTCGACCTGGTCGGCCTTTCCGCAGCGCTGGTTGAAGACGGCGATGCCGCGGACGCCGGCAACCCCAGCAACTGACATCGGGTACCGCGCCACAGGACTAAACTGGGGTTATGGAACCCTTCGACGACCTCCTCAAGCTAGCCGAAGTCGCGCACGGACACCTCTGCGCGGGCCAGATCCTGGGCGTGCGCATGGCCATGCTGGGTTGCCGCCGTCTCGACATCGACGAGCCGCGTGGCAAGGATCGCAAGCGACTTGTCACCTACGTCGAGATCGACCGCTGTGCGACGGATGCCATCGGTGTCGTCACCGGATGCCGCCTGGGCAAGCGTGCGCTCAAGTTTCGCGACTGGGGCAAGATGGCCGCCACTTTCGTCGACCTCGATTCCGGGCGCGCCCTGCGCATCGCCGCACTTGAGTCATCCAAGGCGCGCGCCCGCGAGCTCTATCCCGAGATTGAAAACAAGAACAAACAGCAGATGAAGGCCTACCGCGAGCTGCCTGACAACGATCTTTTTTCTGAGGAATGGGTTTCGGTTCAGATTGAACCTAAAGAATTTCCCGGTTATAAAGGCGAGCGTATCAGCTGTGCCCAATGCGGCGAGGGCATTAGCTACGAGCGCTTCATAGAACGTGACGGCCAGATCCTTTGCATGGCTTGCGCCGATCCGGAGGCGCGCTACTACCGGCCACTCGGTGCCGAATCGCTGAATAATGCAACTGAGACAGTTGCAATCTTCGCACCAAGATGCGAATGCCCGTAAGCTTGTAACCGATATAGTGACAATTTGAGCGTTGCGTTCTGCCCTGTAGCCTAGGGCAGGCTCTCGACCGCTTGCCCTACGCGAAACACATTCGACTCGGTAAAGTGCTTGCCGAGAATCTGTATGCCGATCGGCAAACCCGAGCGCGACTCACCGCACGGCACCGATGCCCCACAGATACCGGCAAGATTCGCCGTCACCGTGTAGATATCGGCGAGATACATGGCCATCGGGTCGTCGGTCTTCTCACCCAGCTTGAATGCCGGAGTCGGCGCCGTCGGTGTGAGAATCGCGTCGACACCATCGAAGGCCCGGAGAAAATCCTCGGTCAAAAGCCGCCGGACCTGCTGCGCCTTTTTGTAATACGCGTCGTAGTAGCCGGCGCTCAGCACGTAGGTGCCAAGCAGAATGCGGCGCTTCACCTCGGCGCCAAACCCACCTTCGCGCGAGCAGTGATACATCCCGGAAAGCGTGGGCGTATTCGGCGCGCGATATCCGTAGCGCACGCCGTCAAAACGCGCCAGGTTGGCGCTCGCCTCAGCGGTCGCAATCACGTAGTAGGTCGGCACGGCGTAGCGCGTGTGCGGCAACGAAACCGGAACGATCTCGGCGCCGGCTTCTTTCAGCCGTGCGATTGTGGTTTCGACGGCGGTGCGCACTTCGGGATCGAGGCCCTCGCCGAAATACTCCGGTGGTACGCCGAGGCGCATCCCGCGAACGCCCTTGTCGATTTCGGCGATGTAATCCGGGACGGGCTCAGTCGACGATGTCGCGTCCATCGGATCGTGGCCGGCGATCACGCCGAGTACCTTCGCCGCATCGCGCACCGTCGCCGCGAACGGACCCACGCGGTCCAGCGACGACGCAAACGCAATGAGGCCGTAGCGCGAGACGCGTCCATACGTCGGCAGCACGCCAACTACGCCACAGAACGACGCGGGCTGCCGGATCGAGCCGCCGGTGTCGGTGCCCAGCGTTGCCACTGCCATGCCAGCCGCCACCGCCGCTGCCGAGCCGCCGCTCGAGCCGCCTGGGACGCGCTCTGTGTCGTGCGGATTTCGCACCGGCCCGTAGGCAGAATTTTCGTTCGACGAGCCCATCGCGAACTCATCGCAATTCAGCTTGCCGAGCAGCACCGCGCCTGCGTCAATCAGCCGCTGCACCGCCGTCGCCGTGTAAGGAGGCCGATAGCCTTCGAGAATCTTCGACCCCGCCGTCGCCGGCTGCCCGTCGACCACCAGCACGTCCTTGATGCCCATCGGCACGCCCGCGAGCGTGGGTAAGGCCTTGCCCGCGGCGGCCTTCGCGTCAATCTCCGCCGCCCGCGCAAGCGCGCCTTCGCGATCGAGCGACAGATAAGCGTGAATCGTCGCGTCCTCTACGGCAATGCGGCTGAAGCACAGCCGAGCCGCTTCAGCAGCCGTCGTCGTGCCCTTTGCGACGCCTTCCACAAGCTCGTCGATTGAGGGCAGTTTTACTTCAGAAATTTTTGTCGTCATGGAATGATCCTGGGGCCGTCTGGAACAAATGCGGCCAGATCTTATCGCTCAATCACTTTGGGGACTTTGAAGAAGATCCCGTCCGTATCGGGAGCAGCCGCCATCACCCGTTGTCGGTCGAGGCAAGGTGTTACGCGATCTTCGCGCAAGGCTGCGGCGGTGTCTTTGCCGCCCTTCCGCAGCACGTCCGACACCTGGGCCATCGGCGACACTGTCGAGGTGTCGAGTTCATTCAGTTGAGCGACGTACCCCAGAATGGCGTTCAGGTCGCGCTGCATGCGGACACTTTCCGCCTCGGTTAGTTCCAGATTCGCCAGTTCCGCCACCCGACGCACATCTTCAGCGGCAACTCTTTCGTTTTCGGCCATAAAGCAACATTATATGTCGCCTGGCACCGGAGTCAGTCCGCGTCCATCTCGATCAGGGTCTCGCCCAGCGCCTCTTGCCACAGCGGCAGCGCCACTCCAAACCTCGCCTTCAGCTTCGCACTCGACAGCACCGAGTTTTTCGGCCGCTTGGCCGGGGTGGGGTACTCCGTGTCTGGAATGCCGGTAACCACAGGCCAGATCTTTCCCTCCGGAGCCTGCGCCCGGCGAAAGATTTCTTGCGCAAAGCCACACCAGCTCGTCTGGCCTGCGCAGGTCATGTGGTAGATCCCCGCGTCGCGATCCTGGACGCCCGCATTGATCACCGCTCGCGTGGCCCGGGCCAGAGACGCCGCCGTTGTCGGAGCGCCGATCTGGTCGTTCACCACGCGAAGCTGGTCGCGCTCGCGGCCCAGCCGCAGCATCGTCTTCAGAAAGTTGTTTCCGTGCGGGCTGTACACCCAGCTTGTCCGGAAAATCAGGTAGCGCCCGCCCGCCTCAGCGATCGTGCGCTCGCCAGCCAGCTTGGTCTGTCCATATTCGTTCAGCGGATTTACCGGGTCGTCCTCGAGCCACGGCGCTTGCTTCGATCCGTCGAAAACGTAATCGGTCGAATAGTGCACCAACAGGGCATTGATCTTACGTGCTTCTTCAGCAAGCACGCCCGGAGCGTCGCCATTGACGCGCATGGCCAGCTCGGGTTCCGACTCCGCGCGGTCGACGGCAGTGTAGGCAGCTGCATTGAGCACAATCGCGGGATTGACCTCAGCCATCGCTTTCCGGATCGTCTCCGGACTGGCCAGGTCGCACCACTCGCGGCCGAGCGCCACCACAGGTCCCGCGTCCTGAAAGGCTTTTTGCAGTTCGATTCCCAGCTGCCCCTGCGCTCCCAGTATCAGAACGCGATTCAGCGTCACGGCCCCGCTAGTCACAAAAAGACCTCGGCGTCTTTGAGGGGCTTGCCCTGCTGGTCCTTGGCCGACACGATCGCTTCTTCCGCCGCGATCGGCCACGCGATGCCCAGCGCAGGATCATTCCACAGCACGGTCCGTTCGCCGGCCGGCGAGTAATAGTCCGTCACCTTATACGAGAAGCCGGCCTTGTCGCTCAGCACCGCAAACGCGTGCCCGAAGCCGGGAGGGATCCAAAGCGCCAGGCCGTTCTCGCCCGAAAGCTCAACCGCGACATGCTTCCCGAAATCCGGCGAGCTGCGCCGCAGATCGACAGCAACATCGACCACCGATCCGTAGGCCACGCGCACGAGTTTTCCCTGCGGTTGGATGATCTGGTAATGAATGCCGCGAATAACGTTCTTCGCCGAAATAGAAAAATTGTCCTGCCGCCACTCAGTAGGCAGCCCGGCCTCGCGCATCTCGCGCTCGTTGTAGGTCTCGAAGAATACGCCGCGTGAATCGGAAAAAATCCTGGGCGTAAACAGCAGCACGCCGGGCAGTGAGGTCTCCGTAATCTGCATGCGGCTAGACCGCCCCGCCTGGAAAACTCGTCTCGCTCAGCAGCGAAATCAGGTATTGCCCGTATCCGCTTTTTTTCACCGGAGCTGCCAGCGCCTCAAGCTGCTCGCCGGAAATGTAACCGAAGCGGTAGGCAATTTCCTCGGGGCACGCAATCTTCAGCCCCTGTCGCTGCTCGATGGTATGAATAAACATTCCCGCCTCAAAGAGCGATTCATGCGTGCCGGTATCGAGCCACGCCATGCCTCGGCTCATAATCTCCACTTCGAGCTGGCCGCGCTCGAGATATGCGCGGTTCACATCGGTGATCTCAAGCTCGCCGCGCGGCGAAGGCTTGAGCGAAGATGCAATCTCGACCACGTCGTTGTCGTAGAAATAGAGCCCGGTCACGGCGTAGCGTGACTTTGGCGCCGTCGGCTTTTCTTCCAGGCTGATGGCGCGCCCGTTCTCATCGAACTCGACCACGCCGTACCGCTCCGGATCCTGTACCTGGTAGGCAAAGACCGTTGCACCTGTGGCCTTCTTCGCCGCCCGCTGTAGTTGCCCGGTGAGCGAGTGCCCGTAGAAGATGTTGTCGCCCAACACCAGCGCGCTCGCGTCGCCGCCGACGAAATCCTTGCCGATGATGAATGCCTGCGCCAGCCCATCGGGACTGGGCTGCACCGCATAGCTCAGCGAAATGCCCCACCGCCGACCATCGCCGAGCAGATCGGCAAAGCGCTGCGTATCCTGTGGCGTGGAGATAATCAGGATGTCGCGAATCCCCGCCAGCATCAGAGTGCTCAGCGGGTAATAGATCATCGGCTTGTCGTAGACGGGCAGCAGTTGCTTCGACACAACGTGCGTTACCGGATAGAGCCGCGTCCCTGAGCCGCCGGCAAGAATGATTCCCTTCATCGCGTCAGCCGCCCCGCAGTCACGCCTTCGGTCCCGAGCCGATCGGAGTAGTTCAGATCGATCCACTCTTTATAGTGGCCCGAGCGCACGTCGTTCACCCAGTCCATATTCGCAAGGAACCACTCGACCGTCTCGCGAATGCCGCTCTCGAACTGCTTCTCCGGACGCCAGCCGAGCTCGCGGGTAATCTTTTCGGCGTTGATCGCATAGCGACGGTCGTGGCCGGGCCGGTCTTTCACGTGGGTGATAAGACCGCGCCGGCTGCCGAGCTTCGCGTCGGGACGAAGTTCGTCCAAAATATCGCAGATGGTGGTTACGACGTCGATGTTCTTCCGCTCGCTCGATCCGCCAACGTTGTACGTCTCGCCCAGGCGTCCACGTTCCAGCACTTCGCGGATCGCGGCACAGTGGTCGTCCACGTACAGCCAGTCGCGCACGTTCAGCCCGTCACCATAAACCGGCAGCGGCTTGCCCTCGAGCGCGTTCAGAATCATCAGCGGAATGAGCTTCTCGGGAAACTGATACGGCCCGTAATTATTGGAGCAGTTGGTCGTCAGAACGGGCAGTCCGTAGGTGTGAAAATAGGCTCGCACCAGGTGATCCGAAGACGCCTTCGACGCCGCGTAGGGGCTGTTCGGCGCATACGGAGTTTCCTCCGAAAACGCCGGATCATCCGGCCCCAGCGTTCCATATACCTCATCCGTCGAGACATGCAGAAACCGGAAGGCCGCCTTGTCTTCCTTCGGCAGTTCGTTCCAGTAGGCGCGCGCCTGTTCGAGCAGCGAAAATGTCCCGACTACATTCGTCTGGATAAAGGCACCTGGCCCTTCGATCGATCGGTCAACATGGCTCTCCGCGGCAAAATGCACAATCGCGCGCGGCTTGTGCTCGCGCAGGAGCGACGCCACCAATGCCCCGTCTCCGATATCACCCCGAACAAAAATGTGTCGCGGATTCTCTTCAATCGACCGCAGGTTGCCGCGATTTCCGGCATAGGTCAGCAGGTCCAGGTTCACCACCGCCGACCGAGTCTTCGCAATCCAGTTCAGGACGAAGTTGGAGCCGATAAACCCCGCTCCGCCCGTCACCAATATCGTGTCGTTCATGCCGCTTCCACTCTTTTCCCTTCCACTCTGTTCCAAAGTTTCCCAGAGCGTCTTCCGGTTCTAAACACATCTTTTCACAGGCTTGGCGAACACGTCGTCCGGTGACGATTTCCATTTCGCGACGAGAACGACTTCGTTTCGGCACCACATCGGCGAAATCGCCGCTGGAGCCTGACCTTCCATGCCGGCCGGTCTGATGGATGACCAGCCTTCGGATCATCCTGCTGGGTTTTATGCTAGCGGAAGCGCACTCCGCTTCAGATACCCCTTTGTGGTCAGCGCGATCCGGCCGTTTACCGGAATCACTCCACCGTCAGGGTGAGCGTAACAGCGTGACTCAGCCCGGGCTCCGTGCCGGTCACGGTCAGCGTATAGGGGCCTGACGGAGTTGGGTTTTTCGGCCCTGTCGGCCCAGAAGGCCCTGTCGATGCGGCGCTGCCCGGCTTCACGCTCAGGTTGCACGCCGCCGGCAGGAAAAGAGCCAGTATCCCGAGGAGCATCAACCCTCTCCACCTGCGCCGCCTGCCTGCCAGAAGTCCCATCGGCACCACGACAGCCAGCGTGAAGGCCAGCCTTTTCAGGTCCGGGCTGGTTCTCTTTGGATCGGCTCTCTCGATCGATGCATTATATCCAGCCTGCCCGGTCACAATCGTCACCGTCGCCGTGGCAGAATTCTGCCCGGTCAGCGTAACCGTCGCGGGGTTTACCGTGCAGGCAGCATTTTCGAGCTGCGGCGTGCTGGCGCAGGAAAAAGTCACCGTCCCCATCGAGCCGTTTAGCGGCAGGATGGAAAGCATGAAGGTCGCCGTCTGCCCGCTGGTGATGCTTGCCGTGGGCGAACCGCTGACAGCGATCGAAAAGTCCTCGCCACCACCCGACAGCGCCACTACCATCGGTGAGGTCAGCTCAGCGGCGCTCACCGAGAGCAACCCGGCACGCGCCCCCGACTTCGTAGGTACGAATACCACGCCGACCTGGCACTGCCCCCCGATAGCCAACGTCTGTCCGCAAGAATTGGCCCCGGAAGGAACGGCAAAGTCGCCGGTCACTCCCGCATTTACGTTGGTCAGCGCAACACCGCCGCTGTTGGTCAGCGTCACTGTCTGAATGGGACTTGTCTGGCCGACATTGTAGTTTCCGAAACTCACCGATCCGGGCGTTGCCGAGATTGCTGGGGCGGAGAGTCCAGTCCCGGAAAGCGCGACCAGCAGCGGCTTGGCTAGTTCTGCCGCGGTCACGGTGAAGGTGCCGGTGCGCATGCCACCTTGGCTCGGGATGAAGACGACGCCGATCTGGCACTGAGCCTTTATCGCCAGCGTCGATCCACAACTGCTGCCCGCCGCAGAGATGGCGAAGTCTCCAGTCGCGGTGGCATTGAGGCTGCTCAGCAGAACGCCCCCGTTGTTCGTCAGCGTCACCCTTTGTACAGAGCTTGTATGGCCCAGAGCATAGGATCCGAAGTCAATGGAGGAGGGTGTCGCCGAGACTCCCGAGGCAGGCACCCCCGTGCCGGTGAGCGGGACCAGCAGTGGTTTGCTCAATTCTGTAGCCGTAACCGTGAGCGAGCCGCTAAGTGCGCCGGCCTGGGACGGCGAGAACACCATTCCAACCTGGCATTGTGCCCCGACCGCCAGCGTCGGTGGACAGTTGTTGAGGCCGGGAGCGACCGCAAAATCTCCGGTCATGTTGGTCGTGACATTGTTCAGCGGAACGCCTCCGCTGTTGGTCAGCGTCACCGTTTGCACGGTGCTCGTCTGGCCGACAGTGTAGGTTCCGAAGTCCACAGACACCGGCGCCGGCATCAAACGCGGCGGAGGCAGCCCCGTTCCGGCGAGCGTCACCGTCTGACTTCGCAGTATATCGGTCACGGTCAGCGTTCCGGACTCTGCGCCTGTTTGCGTAGGCACGAAGCTGACTACGATGGCACACGTCGAGTGACCGGTAAGTGATGCCCCGCACCGGTTCACCGCGCTGAAGTCCCCGTGCAGTTGGATGGCGATCTGGTCAAGCGCCTGATCTCCGTCGTTGGTCAGCGTCACCTGTTGGCCCGAACCGGGCAGGCCGATCGCCTGTGGTGCAAAGGTCAGGCTCAGGGGCGCCAGCCCGTCGGTCGCGGGCGCTTCACCCATACCGGTGAGCTGCAATGTCTGGGTTCCCGTGCTGTCAAAGACCTTAAGCATGCCCGTCTCGTTGCCCGAAACTGTCGGCGAGTACGCAATGCTCAACGTGCACCCGGTGTTTGTCGCCAGAGACGCGCCGCACGTATTGGCGGTGATCGAGAAATCTCCTGTCACCGACTCACTGGTCAGGCTGGCCGCCACGCCGCCGGTATTGGATATGGTGACGTCCTGCGCCGCGGCTGTCTTACCCAGCAGCGTCTCGGGAAACGTCAGCGTCTGCGGCGAAAGCAGGATCGCCGCGCCCGGTGCGCCGGTTCCGCTCAACGAAACCGTCACCTGTCCTGCCGCACTCCCTCCGGAAATATTCCCATACACCGTCAACAGGCCAGTCCTCGCGCCGGTCTGCGATGGGTTAAACGTAACGTTGACCGTGCAGGCATCGCCCGGCAGCACCGGGCTCGCGCAGTTATCCGTCTGGGCAAAATCACCCGTGATGCTTACATGCGACACGTTCAGAGTGATCGTTCCGGTATTGATGATCGCCACCGTCTGCGTTGCGCTGAGCGCACCCACCTGCTGGCTGGGAAACGTCAGAGACGTGGCGGCCGCTTTGGCCGTCGTTTGGGCGGTTCCCGCCGTCACCAACCCGATCTCCCACACACCGCGCCCATAGGTAGCCGCACGCAGCACCGAGGTCGAGCCTTCGTTGAGAGCCGCGAGCTGAATCACCGGCGCATTGGGCAGAGAGGTCCCAAAGACGCTCCAGCAAGGCGTCGACGAAACCGCGCAGGAGCTGATATTCCGAGTGACGTAGACGCCGGTATCCGTCGCCACATAGATAGTATTCGCGTCATTGGGATCGACCACGACGCTGTTGGCCGGAGCATCCGGCAGGTTGTTGGTCAGGTTCGACCAAATCGCCCCGCCATCCGTCGATCCGTAAAGCCGGGCTACATTGAGCCCGTTCCCGCTGAAGCCCTGCACCGTCGCATAGACCGTCTGTCCGGTAGGGTCGTGAGGATCGACGTAGATACTCGAAATGTCGAAGCCGCCTGGGTTGAACTGCTCGTAGCCATTTGGGTTTGAATGACCATTCGATGGACTACTGTCGGCTACCGGACTATGAAACAAGTCTGTCCAAGTGGTAGAGCTTCCGGACCCGTTCGCCACTGAGGCGGTAAAGATATGCCCCGGCACAGTGGCTCCCCCGTCCAGCAGCCCCGCCATGCCAGCGTAGAGCTGCTCCGCCGTGCCCGGCGGGTCGCTCGCGCTGCCCGAGGCGGCCAGCGAACGGATCTCCGCATTGCCATCGCAGTAAGGTTCCTGGTCGGTGTCCAGCATCCCGCTCAGCAGATTGTTCGTGCTCCATGCGGAGCCGCCGGTCGCCGGACCGCGCCACACCCGGCAGGTGCCGACAATCACATTCGCCGTGTCCTGCGGATCGAGAATCCAGGGCGCGGGAATGTCCTGCTGATCTCCCGCCACCTGCGTGCTTGCGATTACCGGCTGCCCGAACCCGGCAATATCGCAGCCCGAACCCTCTGTGCACCGGTTGATCCCCACACCGAATTCCGAAGTCGCATACCAGTTGGTTGCCGCCGCAGGATCGATGGCCGCATAG
>Ga0335073_10001037_pt1 | contig 36728 bp, 26 predicted proteins | sample Lox_Sample_22_FD_207093 | JGI IMG/M metagenome (GOLD analysis project Ga0335073, IMG submission 207093) | Soil microbial communities from Loxahatchee National Wildlife Refuge, Florida, United States - Lox_Sample_2.2 | ecosystem: Environmental > Terrestrial > Soil > Wetlands | place: USA... | reverse complement strand
CGAGTCCCGGCAACTCGACGCCGACAAGCTCGCCAAGTGCAACGCCAAGAGCTAGGCGCGCCGAGGTGGGCCGTGCGCGGGATGGGAGAGCGATAGCAGGTAGGGCGTGATCAGCTCGCTGAGCTCCGCAATGACCTGGCTCTTCTTCAGGAAGTCGGGCCTCTCATCCAGGTAGCGGCTGAGGATGCCCATGACGCAGTTGTTGATGATATAGGATCGGCGCGCGCGAACCGCAGGGTCCGTGTTGGGAAAATGCTGTTCGAAGAAGAGCTGGGCAGTCCGCTGCATCAAGCTCTCGATCGAATATGGCCGCGCCGCACGTGCGAGCTCGGGCACTTCGGTGATGAGCTGCAGCAGCGGGTAGCGGTCCTTCTCGAATACCTCGAAGAGCGCCTCGGTGAGCTTGGGAACGGACGCCGCGGCCGTGCCGCTCAAGCTCTCCAGGGTCTTGCGTTTCATGGTGAGCGCGGCGGCAGCGCATGCATCCTCATAGACGGCGAGAGCGATCGCTTCGCGGTTTGCGAAATACTGGTACAGCGAGCCGATGCTGATATTCGCCCTCTCGGCGATGCGGTTCGTGGTTACGTACGCGTAGCCATGTTGCATGAACAGTGATTTTGCCGTCGCGATGATCTTGTCGTAGAGAATCTGCGAGCGGCGCTGGCGCGGCAGCCGGCGGCGCGGGGCTTTGCTGTCTCGGGCGAAGTCTTTCATGCGATGCTTCGGCACGAGTATAACATGAGCACTTGCTCATAATAGTCGGGGGGCGCTGCGCCGCAGTCTCGCTGCCGACGAACTGCGGTCGAGCGTGCCTCGATCAGCTTGCCGCGCGGTCGGTTCTTGCGGCGGATAGATTGCGCGCCATGGCGCCCAGCAAGTCATCGAGCCGGTCGAGGTCGTCGTTGCTGAAGCCCGCAAAAATTTGAGCTTCGTGAATCTTGGCGAGATCATCCAGCTTGTGCAGAAGTACCTGAGCGTTGCCCGCCAGATGCACGCGATAGGCGCGCCGGTCGCTGCGGTTGGCGGAGCGCTTGAGGAAGCCTTCTTCGCACAGCCGGTCGATCAGCCGGCCGACGGTGATCTCGCGCAGCTCGAGCGCCCGGGCGATGGCGCGCTGGGTCGCTCCCGGGTTGCTCGCAACCGCCGTGATCAGCGTCCACTTGGCGCGCGTCAGGCCCTCGAGCTTGGTCATCTGATCGAAGTTCTGGCGCAGCTGACGCGCGATGACCGTCAGTTTCCAGCCGATTGACCTGCGCTTGTTGCGCGCCTTACTGAATATCGATTCCATCAATTCATTCTCTTTTGGCGGCGTTGCTCGCTGCCCCCTCACGCCTCATTCAAGCCGCACCGATGATAGCCGTGTTTGGCCGGATTCGGTAAGCAGCTGGCTGGCTCAGCGCCGGCCGCTGGCCGGCGCGGCGCGCAGCGCCTGCGCCACGGCGCCGAACAGCAGGACCTGCTCATCGTAGAGGGAGTCGGGCTTTTCGGCTTCCTTCCACGTCGACCACTGAACCAGGATCAAATGCTCGACGGGATCGATGCCGATGGCCTGCCCGAAAATGCCGAGCGCCCAGAAGCTCTGCTCGGATACGTCGAGGATTCCCGCGGCGGCCGCGCGGCTCGGCTCGATGGTCGCATGCCACCACTGATAGCCGAAGGCGCCCTGCGGGCTGGAGGGTGTCACCGAGCCTTGCGCCTGGGTCCAGTTCACCGATTGGGCGAGCCAGTCGGCGGGCAGGATCTGCTCGCCGCTCTCGAGGTGACCGCCGTTCTCGACGAACAGTGCGAAGCGGCCCCAATCGCGCAAGGTCGCGTTGAAACCGTGGCCTCCCATGTCCGCGCTCCTCGGCTCTAGCGCCTGCCAGACGCCGTCGCTTTCCATGCTGAACCGGCTCCACAGCCGCGTCTCGAGGTATCTCGCGAGCGTCATGCCCGTGGCGCGCTCGAGCGCGCGCCCCATGAGCCAGGCACCGCCGGTGTTGTACGACCATGCCTGCCCGGGCATGACGCCCGGCTTGCGTCGCAGCGACTTCAGCAGGCGAAGCAAGCAGGGATAGGGTTCCGCGCCTGCCTCGCAACGGGTCAACTGCGCGAAGTCGGACTTGGGATCCTCGTAATCCTCGTTCCATTGAACGCCCGAGGTGTGCTGCAGGAGATTGCGCAGGCTCACGCCTTCCCATGCCGTGCCGGCCAGTTCCGGAACGTAGTGCGTCACGGGGTCGTCGAGCGAGCGGATCTTGCCTTCGCGAACGGCTATCCCGGCCAGGACCGACACGATCGATTTGGCGACCGAGCGCGAGGTCCAGAGCGTATGCTCGTTGTTGCCCTGTCCGTAGTACTCGTAGGCAATCTTGCCGTCCTTGAGAACCAGCAGGCCCGTGACGCTTTGCCTCACGAGATAATCGGCGAGAGTCAACGCCCGGCCGTCCATGTGGTAGCGAATTTCGGGGAACGGGGTCGGCGCCGGCGGCAGCGGATAGGCGCTGCTCCGGTGCGCGTGAAAAACATCCCCGGCGTACAGGCGGTAGCCGTTGCGGAACCCGACCACGCGTTGCTCCTGTGTCCAGGTCAGCATCTGCGCTGCCGGCGGCAATTGCAGGTCGCGAGGCTCGGGGCAACCGACGAGCCCGAGCGCGCGGCAGGAGGCCGACGCGCTCGCGGCTCCCGCGTTTGCCGCGGAACTCGTGCCGGAGAAGCGCATATCGCAGAGCGGCGCGGCGAGAACGAGCGCTGCGCAGGTAATGGCCCGCGCGCCGGTCAGCACGTCATGCATTCGTCTTGAGGCAGCCGGCACCGAGCACACACCGGTGAATCAACCGCCGCCCTCCACCTCGAGATCGACAGGTACGTTGTTGCGGGTCGCGTGCGAGTAGGGACAGATCTTCTCGTGCGCCTCCTGCGCCAGCGCCGCCAGCTCGGTCTTCGGCAGACTGGTGTCCTTGACGTGCAGCTTGACCGCGAGGCCGAAGCCTCCGCCATCCCGGGGTCCGATACTGACGCTGCAGGTGACGATCGCGCCCTTGGCATTGCGCTTCTTCTGGGTCGCCACGTAGTCGAGCGCGCCGCCGAAGCAAGCGGCATAGCCGGCGGCAAACAGATGCTCGGGCGTCGCGGTGTTGGGTTTGCCGGGACCTCCCATCGCCTTGGGCACGGAGAGATCGGCCGATATCGAATGATCTTGCGCCTCGGTATGACCGTTGCGACCGCCGGTCGCGGTTGCCACGGCGGTGAAGAGCGGTTTGATGCTGTCCACATTGACCTCCGGATGTGCTGATTGCGAGCCGACGGCTCCATGATGAACCGTGAACGGTCGGATGAGAAGCCCGCGCGCCCCACGACGGCGAAATTCGCTACACTCCGTCGGCAGCGCGAGCGGCGATGATTGCGCACTCAAGTGACCCTGCCATGACAAAGACCGTCGATACCACTCCGCGACTCGAAGTTGCACAGGCATGCGAACTGCTGCGCGAGCGCTTCGCCGTGGAAGGCGAGCTCACGCCGCTTCCGAGCGAAAGAGATCAGAACTTCCGGGTCGAGACGCGATCCGGGGCGCATTTCGTCCTGAAGATCGCCAAGGCGGACGAGGAGCGCTCGGTACTGGAGCTGCAGAATGCAATGATTGCGCACCTGCGCAGGGATCTTCCAGAGGTCGATTTGCCGATGATCGCGCTCGCCGTGGACGGCGCCGGCATCAGCGAGGCGCGCGCGGGCAAGCGTCGCTACTGGGTGAGGCTTTTCTCATGGGTCGACGGCGTTCCGCTCGCCCGGGCGGCCCCGCACAGCGCTCACCTGCTCACGACGCTGGGCCATCTGCTGGGGCGGATCGATCGCTCGCTGCAGAGCTTCTCGCATCCTGCCATTCATCGCTCGCTTCACTGGGATCTCAAGCATGCCGATCAGGCCTTTGGCTACGCGGATCTGTTGCCGCCCGAGCAACGCTCGCTGATCGCCGAGCACGTGCGCTGCTGGCGCCGGATCCCATGGGCGGAGCTTCGCGATGGCCCAATCCACGGAGATGCCAACGACTACAACGTCCTGGTGCGCGACGGGGAGGTGGTAACGCTGCTCGACTTCGGCGATGCGGTTCAATCGGCGCTCGTCTGCGATCTTGCCATCGCGCTCGCCTATGCGATGCTCGACAAGGCAGATCCACTCGCGGCGGCATGCACGGTGGCCGCGGCCTTCCACCAGGTGCTGCCGCTGACGGCGGTCGAGGCCGACATGCTGTTTCCGCTGCTGGCGGCACGCCTGTCCATGAGCGTATGCCTGGCGGCGAAGAATGCCCGCGACAAGGGCGGTGACGAGTATCAACAGGTGAGCGCGGCACCCGCCTCGAGGCTGCTCGCGCAGCTCGCGGAGCTGCCGGCGGATCGCGGGCGCGCGATCCTCGAGGAGGCCTGCGCATGAGATGGCAATGGGTAAGGAAATAGCGCCTGCTCGGATCGATGTCTTGCGCGCCGATCCGCGTGCGCCTGCGAGCGTTGCGCTGATCGAAGAGCTCGATCGTCATCTCGTTGCGCTCTATCCCGCCGAGAGCAATCACTTGATGGATCTCGAGGCGCTTGCGGCGCCCGAGGTCGAGTTTTTCATTGCGCAGGTCGATGGAGCCGCCGTAGGATGCGGGGCGATCAAGCGTTTTCGCGATTACGCGGAGGTCAAGCGCGTGTTCGTCGCGCCGCGGGCACGCGGCCTGGGCGTGGCGCGGCGGATCATTCGCGCGCTGCAAGCCGCCGCGAGCGCGTCGGGTCTGCGCGTCTTGCGCCTGGAGACCGGCATTCATCAACCGGACGCGCTCGCGCTGTTCGAGAGCGCAGGGTTCACGCGCCGCGAGAGCTTCGGGGACTACCCCGCTAACGATCCCTACAGCGTATTCATGGAGCTGAATTTGTGATCACCCGGGCTCGGGACGCTTCCGGGGACTGCGCACGCGGGTGCGCCCGCTGACCCGCCTCTTCAGGGACTCTTGAGCGGCCTCGGCAAGTATTTCTTGTCGATTGATGCGACCACGACGTAATTGGGATCGACCATCTCCGCCAAGCGAATCCTGGCGACCTTCGAGAGCAGCTCATAGGCGTCGAGATCGGAGAGCCCGTAGTCGCGATGAATCCACGCGACGAGCTCGGTGAACGCGACGCGCAGCGCATCGTCGACCGGGCGCGTCACCCCGACCGCCATGATGGCGTGCTCGTTCTCGATGCGCGGCCAGTGCGTCTGGTGCCCCTTGATCAGCGACAGTTGCAACCGTACCCGCAGCGGCGCCTCGATGGCGGTGCCGTCGACCTCGCCGTCGCCCATGGCGGCATGTCCATCGCCGAGGTAGAGAAGGCCCCCGGGGACGTTGACCGGAAAATACAGGGTGTTGCCGGCGGCGGCTTCCGGAATGTCCATGTTGCCGCCGAATTCGGCCGGTACGAGGGCAGCGCGTGCCTCGCCGTCGGCCGGAGCGACCCCGATGCAGCCTAGGAAAGGACTCACCGGTATCTGCACCGTGAAATCAGAATCCTGCGCGTGAAAGGTGGCCGTGTGGCTCGCGCGGTCGATCGGGTAATACCAGATCCGCACCGGCAGCGGCTCGTGCAGCATCGCCGTGTAGGTGGTCTTGTTGAGCGCTCCGAAATCCGGAAAGAGCCCGCCCCACCCCTGGTCGCCGTCGACATCGACGCTGAGGATTTTCACGGCCAGGGTGTCTCCCGGCATCGCGCCCTCGACATAGAACGGACCGGTGAGCGGGTTGTCGCCCTTGATCTTGTCGATGGTGTCGCCGGGCTTGCGCAGCGCACCGCCCGCTGCATCGAGCGTGTTGGTGTCGAGAATGTCACCCGGCTTCAAGCGGGCGACCGGCGGCACGGTCGCGTACAGGTATTTCACGTTATCGATGGTGGCGTGATAGGTCACCGTCGACTCGGCGCCGCGGCTCGCGGCGCAAGCCAGCAGCAGCGCGCATAAGGTCATGCGGTAGGCGGCGGCGGGCGCGCGGCCGCGCCTCACCCTGGATTGGCGCGCTGCGGGGGAGTGGCTTGGCGGCATGCAGTGTTCTCTCGCTTGCTGGGCGGCTTGGCCGCGGATGCTAGCGCGGCGGTCGCTGTTCTTGCTAGTATTTTCCAAGCAGGACAGGATGGTACTGCTTGGGGGCCTGACAGCGTACTCGGGGGCCTGACAGCGTATTCGTGGTCAAGGCGACAGCGATGCACTGATTGACGAGCGACGTTCGTGGGTCGTTGCTGTGTCCCTTTGGTCGATCCATGCCGCCCTGGCGGCGGCGCTGCTCGCAAGCGGCCCGCGCGACTATCCATCGCTGCACGTGGCGCTCGATACGGCGATGGCCTTGTTGCCGGCAGTGCTCGGCTGGCTGCTGTGGGACATCGGGCGCAGGCTCGATCGGCGCCTGCCGCAATACCTCGCCGTCCCGTTCGCTCTCAGCGCGCTGCTCAATCTGGTGCATATGCTGGTGGCGGTCGAGTGGTCGGGGGCCTACCATTTCATCGCCGAGCGCGCCGCATCGCTCAGCCCGGCGACCTGGCCGCCGTCCACCCATCTGCTGCCGATCGGCGCATTGGCGGCGATCTCTCAGGCCGGCAAACGCCGCGGCAGGGCGTTATCCTTCACGATCGCGCTGATCGTCCTCGCGGTGGTGCTCGTGGCCGCGTTTCAGGAGCTGCCCCGATACACTGCCCCGACGGCGCTGCGGATCACGCGGCCCTTCCTGGTGGGCGCGCCGCTGCTGTGGGCGGTGGTCGCGGTGGTGTGCTTGCGCCGACGCGGCCCGGACCGGCTGCTGCAGCCGATCGGGCTGATGGCGCTCACCCTCGTCGCCGCGAATGTCGCCATGCTCTATTCCTCGGCGCCCCACGATACGGCGGCGATGATCGCGCATCTGGGTCGCGTCTGTGCCTATCTCCTACTGCTGCTCACTCTCATGCAAATGGCGACGCGCGACATGCAAGTTCGCCTTCGCACCGAAGCTTCGCTCGAGCGCGCCAACATCGAGCTGGAAGCTCGAGTTGCGGAACGCACCGCCGATCTGGCGCGGGCGATCGAGTCGACTACGGAGAGCGAGACGCGATTTCGGGCGTTCGTGAGCGCCACCACCGACGTCATCTATCGCATGAGCCCGGACTGGAGCGAGATGCGACATCTCGTCGGGCAGGCGTTCATCGCCGACACGACGGCTCCGGATCGCAACTGGCTGGAGAAGTACATTCATCCCGACGATCAAGAGCGCGTGCTCGAGGCGATCGGCGGCGCGATTCGCAGCAAGAGCTGCTTGCAGCTGGAGCACCGCATGCGGCGCGTCGACGGCGCCCTGGCATGGACCTTCTCGCGTGCCATTCCACTCTTGAACGAGGCGGGCGAAATCATCGAATGGTTCGGCGCGGCGAGCGATGTGACGCAACGCAAGCAAGCGGAGGTCAAGTTGCAGTCGCAGCTGTCGCGCTTGAACCTCCTCGATCAGATCACGCGCGCCATCGGCGAGCGGCAGGACGCCGGCAGCATCTATCAGGTCGTGCTCGGGAATCTCGAGGAGCAGCTGCCGGTCGATCTGGCCTGTGTGTATGCGTACCGTGCATCCGATCGAACACTGATGGTCGCGGCGGTCGGCGCGAAAAGCGCGCGGCTCGGCACGATATCACCCGACGGCTCGCGCGTCGCCGTCGAGGAGAATGGTTTGGCGCGCTGCCTGACCGGGGCGCTCATCTATGAGCCGGATGGCGGCCAGAGCGCCTCGGCGCTGGCGCGGCGTCTCGCGCAGGGCGGGCTGCGCGCCTGGGTCGCCTGCCCGCTGCAGGTGGAGAGCTCCGTTTTCGGCATGCTGATCGTGGCGCGCAAAGCGTCCGCGAGCTTCAGCAGCGGCGATTGTGAGTTCTTGCGTCAGGTGAGCGACCACGTGGCGCTCGGCGCGCATCAGGCGGGGCTCTACACCTCGCTCCAGCGGGCCTATGACGATCTGCGCAAGACGCAGGAGTCCGTCATGCAGCAGGAGCGCTTGCGCGCGCTCGGTCAGATGGCGAGCGGGATCGCGCACGACATCAACAACGCACTCTCGCCCGCGGCCCTCTACGTGCAGTGGCTGGTGGAGCGCGAGGGCGGCTTGAGCGCCCAGGCGCGCGAACATCTCGTCGTCATCCAGCGTGCGATCGAGGACGTGGGCCATACGGTGGCGCGAATGCGCATGTTCTCGCGTCCGCGCGAACGGGAGCTCACCCTGAGCCTCATCGATCTGAACACTCTGCTGCATCAGGTGACCGATCTGACGCGCGCGCGCTGGAGCGCAATGCCGCAGGAACGGGGGATCGTGATCGAATTGAAGAGCAATCTTTCGGCGGATCTGCCGCGCATCACGGGAGCGGAGAACGAGATCCGGGATGCCGTCACCAACCTGGTGCTGAATGCGGTCGATGCCATGCCGGAGGGCGGGACGCTGACGCTGTGCTCGAGAGCGGGCGTGTCGCGCCGCGCGCCGACCTCGGTCGCCTCGGTGATCGTCGAGGTGAGCGATACCGGCGTCGGCATGAGCGCGGAAGTGCGTGATCGGTGTCTTGAGCCCTTTTTCACGACCAAGGGCGAGCGCGGCACCGGACTCGGTCTGGCGATGGTGTTTGGCATGGTCCAGCGGCATAGCGCGGAGTTCGACATCGACAGCACACCGGGCATCGGCACCACCGTCCGCCTCACCTTCGACGCGGCCGCCCCGGCACAGAGGGGAGCGGAGCCGAGAGCGCCGTGCGCGCCGCGCGCGCTGCAAATTCTGCTGGTGGACGACGACCCGCTGTTGCTGAAATCGCTTCGCGATGTGCTCGAGTCGGACGGCCACCGGGTGACATCGGCCGATGGAGGACGCCGCGGGATCGAGCAATTCCTGGGGGCTAAACAACGCGATCAAAGCTTCGAGGCGGTCATCACGGATCTCGGCATGCCGAATATCGACGGCCGGGCGGTGGCAGCCGCCGTGAAGACCGCATCGCCATCCACCCCGGTCATTCTTCTCACCGGCTGGGGACAGCGGATCAAGGGCGATAGTGAGCTGCCGGAGCACGTCGATCGGGTGCTCAGCAAACCGCCGCATCTGTCCGAGCTGCGCGCCGCGCTGGACGAGGTGCAGGAGCATCGCGCGGGCCAGAGCCCCGGGGAGCCGTCGTGAGCGATTCGCCCCCGGGCCGGCTGTTGATCGTCGACGACCAGATACCTCAGGTGACCGCGCTCGTGCGCACGCTCGAGGTGGAAGGCTATGCGCCGACCGGAGTGTACTCCGCGGCGGAGGCGCTGGCGGCGCTGCGCAAAGAGCGCTTCGACATCCTGGTGACCGATCTCATGATGCCGGGGATGGACGGGGTGTCGTTGCTGCGCGAGGCGCACGCGCTCGACCCGGACCTGGTCGGCATCGTGATGACGGGTCACGGGTCGATCGACACCGCGGTTGCGGCGATGAAGAGCGGGGCGCTCGACTACATTCTGAAGCCCTTCAACTTGACCACCATGCTGCCGATCCTGTCGCGCGCCATCACGATGCGGCGCTTGCGGCTGGATAACGCCGCCCTCTCGCAACGCGTGGCGGAGCGAAATGCCGAGCTCGAAGCGGCGAACCGCGAGCTGAAGGCGGCCAATCGGGAGCTCGAGGCGTTCAGCTCGAGCGTATCACACGATTTGCGCCAACCGCTGAGCGGCATGATGTGGCTGGTCGAGTCGCTGACCAACGAGAAGATGGGCCCGCTCAACGCGCTGCAACGGGATACGGTCGACAAGATACAGGCGGGCGGCCGCGCGCTGTTTCAGCTGACCAACGATCTGTTGCGCTTTGCGCGCCTCGGGCGTCAACCTCTCGCGACGGAGCAGGTCGATGTGGCGGCCCTGATTCGATCGGTCCTTGCCGATCTGCGGCCGGAGAGCGCGGGGGTCGATGTGCACATGGGCTGCTTGCCGAGCGTCACCGCGGACCCCTCTCTGCTCAGACAGGTATTCGCCAATCTGCTGTCGAACGCCATCAAGTTCCGGCGCAGGGCGGGTCCCGCCACGGTGGAGGTGAGCGGATCGCAGGATCCGCGGCAGTGCACTTATCGCGTGTGCGACAACGGCATTGGCTTCGACATGCAGAAGGCGACCAAGCTCTTCGGACTGTTTCAGCGACTCCCCGGAGCCGAGCAATTCGAGGGGAGTGGCGTGGGTCTGTCGATCGCGCAACGCATCGTCGAGCGCCACGGCGGCCACATCGAGGCCGAGGCTCGCCCCGGCGAGGGCGCGCGCTTCACCTTCACGCTGCCGCGTCGCGGCGACTCCCGCGAGCGTGGCTGACCGCGCGACCCGCCGGACTGGCTGGCGGGCCGCGCGGCGATGCTCTCTAGGGCGCCATACAGACCACAAACACGGTGCCGTCGTCGGTCGCACCACCCAAGTTGGTGGTGCCGTAGTAGTTGCCGTCGCTTCCCTCGACAACCGCGGCGAGCGGTTGCAGGCCGTCCTCGGCGATGCTGCCGAAAGAGTGCAGCGTGGTCAGTGCGCCGGCAGGAGTCATCATGAACACCGTGCCGGTATCGTTGGGGCTCGCGCCGCCGGCCGAGGTCGTGCCGTAAAGGTTCCCATCGCTTCCGAACACCAGGCCCGCCAGGGGCGTCTGCCCGTCGGAGCCGTTGAAGGAATGCAGGGTCGTGAGCGTGCCGCTCGGCGTGATCTTGAATACCGTGCCGTAACCGCCCGCATTCGCGGGGCCATTGCCGCCCTTGGAGGTGGTGCCGTAGAAATTGCCGTCCGGTCCCTCGACGAGACCATTGGGGTAGCTCCCGTCGCTGCCTCCGCTGAATGTGTAGAGCGTCTTGAGGCCGCTGGCCGGATTGAACGAAAACACCGCTTCGGGCGTCGTGCCGTAGAAATTTCCGTCGCTTCCCTGGATCAGGCTGTTGGGCTCGAGGCCCGAGGTGAAGGTGTAGAGGGTGGTGTGGGTGCCGCTCGGGGTGACCTCGAAGATCGTGCCGATGGCCGGCGAGACGGTGGTGTCGTAGAAGTTGCCGTCGTTCGCTAGCACGAGCGGGGCGTCGGGATAGGCGCCGTCGGTGCCGTCGAACGCAAACAGCGTGGTGAAAGTCCCGCTCGGTGTGATGCTGAAGACGGTTCCGAAGTCGGTGCTTGCCCCGGTATCGACACCGTACAGGGTCCCATCGCTCCCCTGCACCAGGCCGACCGTGGGCGCGAGCATCCCGGGGGTCGCAGGCAGAGCCGGCGTCGGAAACACGTGCAGCGTCGTTGCCGTACCGGTCGGAGTGATCTTGAAAAGGGTGCCATTGACCGTCTCCGAAGATGCGTGCGAGGTGGTGCCGTAGTAATTGCCGTCCTGACCCTCGATCAGCGCGCCCTGCGGGTTCGCGCCATAGCTTCCGCCAAACGAGAAGAGCGTCTTGACCGTACCCGGCGGGTCGGAAGCCGTGCAGGCACTCGCCAGCGGACTGCACACGACCGTCACATTCGTGACGTCGCCGCTGCCGATGGTCCCCGAGCCTCGAGTGACGGCGCACGTCTCTCCGGTCGGCTGCTGGATGACGGTGACTGCGTACGCCGCGCCGCTCGCCAGCGCCGTCTTGAAGGTGAACGCAGCGTTGGATGTGACCAGGAGCGCATCGGCCCCGTTGTCGGCGAGGCCCACGCTGCCGCCGCTCACGAGGCCGGATACCGTGCCGCCGACGGTGTAGGAGGGCGGAGGACCCAGCGCGGTGCATTTGATCACGACGCTCGTGACGTCGGCGCCGGCGACCGTGCCGGCGCCATTGGTGACGCTGCAGCTTGCTCCTTGGGGCTGCGTTGCCACGCTCACCTTGTAGGCGGCGCCCGCCGCGAGCGCGGTCTTGAATGTGAACGCCCCATTCGCGCTCACCGTGAGGGAGTCGCCGCCGTTGTCCTCGAGGACCAGCGTCGTGCCCGCAGGCAAACCCGATAGTGCACCGCCGATCGTATAGGCGGCAGGTTTCGTGCCTCCGCCCGGAGTGCCGCTCCCGGAATCCGAGGAGCCGCCGCAGCCGGACAGCACGACACACAACGCGGTGCCGACGAACCAGGAAGCGAATTGCACGAATCCATTGGGGCCAAGGTGCGAGCGTTGCATGACTAACCTCCGGTGTGAGTGGAACTTCCGGGGATGACGCTCGAGCGCTGGTGCTGTCAGGGGGGACGAGGCCGGCCCGCCCCGAGTGTGCGCGGCACACCACTTGCAATCGCGGCAGCTCGGCAGGCATCATCTGTCCAGACGCGCGAGGCAACCCGCGCGAGCTCTCGGGGCGGAGTGCAAGTCTCCACCGGCGGTGATGGCGAGCAATCGCATGAGCCCGCGGGCACTTGTCGGACGACAAGGCAGCAGATCTGGTGAGAATCCAGAGCCGACGGTAGGGATCTCGATCGAGGTCTCTGAAAGTCCGGATGTACGAGAGCAGAGGCCCAGCGACCGCCCGGCGGCCGCGCGTCGATCCAAGGAGGACGCGCGGAGGATCGCCGGAGTCGTGGCGCGCTTCTCCCGCCCCGAGCCGTTCCGGGTTTGGGAGGACAGGATGGCTCGAAAGAACAACCAGCGCGAGCTTGCGCCGCTGCAAGCGCCGCGAATCGCATTCATTCAATCTTGCTGGCATCGGGACATCGTCGACCAGGCGCGCAGCGCTTTTCTGCGGAAGATCAAAAAACTGGGATTCGAATCCCGGGATGTGGACCGCTTCGAGGTGCCGGGCGCGTTCGAGATTCCACTGCACGCCAAGCTCCTCGCCAAGTCCCGCGCGTACGCAGCGATCGTGGCGGCTGGATTCGTGGTGGACGGCGGGATCTATCGCCACGAGTTCGTGGCCGCGAGCGTGATCGACGCGTTGATGAACGTTCAACTCGACACGGAGATCCCGGTCATCTCCCTGGTCCTCACCCCGCAGCGCTTTCACGAGCACGAGACGCACCGGTCCTTCTTCCGCGATCATTTTGTCGTCAAGGGTGAGGAGGCGGCGCTCGCGTGCTCCGCCGCCATCACGGCGATTGCCCGGCTGAAGAGCGCGTGAGCCCTTGACAACTCGCGCGCGGAGCGCCAAAACGCTCGTGCCGGAGCACCTGACAACGCGCTGTCGCCGGCGTCCATAACAAGAACCGGGAGAGTGATCCAGTGCCTGCACGAAGACTCATCGCGTCATGGTCGCTCGCCACCGCGATGGCGGTGCTGGCACGGCCGGCATGCGCCGATCATGCGGTCATCGTCGGCATCGGCCATTACGCCGACCCGCGCGTGCCCACCTTGCCGGGCATCGACCGCGACGTGAACTCCGCGCAGCAGCTGGCGCACGTATTTGGGTTCAGCGATGCCGACACGACCACCCTCCGAGACTCGGAGGCGACCTTGAATCGTGTTCAGTCGGAGATCCACCGGGCACTGTCCGGAGCCGCCGGCGAGCGGGTGCTCCTCTACTTCAGCGGACACGGAACCCATGTGCTGGACGAGGACGGTAAGCCCGACGCAGCGCTGGTGATGTCGGATCTCAAGCCCACTGGCCACGGGCATGCCTCCGGCGCGCTCATGGGTCATTGGATCGGCAATGAGCTCAAGGCGGCGCGCGTGGGCTATGCGCTGCTTCTCGTGGACGCTTGCAACAGCGGAGAGATCACCAAGGACTTCCGGCTGGAGCCGACCTATGGCACGGCGGTGAACAAGTACTTTGCCACACCCGGCTTCCCGGGCGAGGAACACCCCAAGCTCTGGAAAGGCGATGCGCCGTCAGGCTGGATCGCCATGAGCGCGGTTCAGGACGACCAATACGCACCCGCCTCCTCCGTGGGAAGCCCGTTTACCAATGCGGTTGGAATCGCGCTCGCGAATGCGCGCGGCGCCGGTGAGCTGCCGACGCCGGTGCAGCTGCGCGAGGCGGTTGTCGCCGAGCTCGGCAAGCTCGGCATTCCGACCGACCTCGGGCCACGGGGAGCGAATCCCCACGTGTGGGGCGACCCGGCGCTGCTCGACAAGTCTCTCCCCGTGGTATCCGCCCCGGCACCTATTTGGGCGCAACTGCAGCAGGCCGTGCAGCAGAGCACGCCGGGCGCGGTCAGCATCCACATGGCGAACACCCGCATCCATCACGGCCAGCCGCTCGAGTTCGACCTCGACCTGACGCGCGGCGGCTACATCACCGTCATCAATGCGAACGAGAAGGACGAAGCCGAGGTACTCGTCCCGAACGCGGCGATACCGGAGCTGCGTCTCGCTGCAGGTCATTACACCCTGCCGCAAGCCATCAAGCGGACCTGGGTCGCCGATGAGCCCGAGCGCGTGCTGGTTGCCGTCATCGTGACCCCGCAAAAGCTCGATCTGCAGTCGACATCGGGAAAGGGGTTGGCGCCAAGGCGGCAGGCAGAGCTCGTGCTCGAAAGATTGCGCCGCGCGCTCGGCGATGGGGCAGGGGCGGGATCGGGCGCGAGAACTCGTTTGTTTCATGATCGAACGACCGATGCGGCACAGCCCTCAAGCACGGTGACGCGCCCCGAGGCGGTGAGCATCGAGTCGGAGATCGTCCCCTGATGAGGCGCTTCCGCGGCGCGCGCTTCCGTGCTGCGCACGAGCACGGCGGCGCGCGTGCCGTGCTGGGATGTGCACTGATTCTTGCCATGGCGGTCGCTCGTGGCGAGGATGCGCCGGCTGCGCCGCGAGCCGATGTCGAGCGCCACGCGCTGCTGATCGGGGTCGATCAATACGACGAAGGTTGCCCACGAGCTCAAATGCCTGACGATTGTTTCACGAACAATCTGCGAGGCCCGACTCACGACGTCGAGTCTCTCGGGCAAGCGCTGGTGCGCTCCTTCGGATTCCGGCCGCAGGACATCACGGTGCTCACCAATGCGAGCGCCACGCGGGCGGGAATACTCGCCGCCCTGCGCAATCTCGAGGACTCGGCCTCGCCGGGAGGGCTCGTCGTCCTTTATTTCTCCGGCCACGGTACCAGCCCGCAGAACCAGCGCAATCCGGCCAATCTCCCGGCGGCGGACACCGGTGCGCTGGTCGTGGCCCCGGACGATCTCAAGGTGGCGCGGGCCAGCTACCTCGTCGGGCGCACCGACATCCGGCCGGTGCTCGAGCATCTGGATTCCAAGGGGGTGGAGGTGTTCGTCGCGTTCGACGCCTGCTTTTCACAGAACACGGCCCGCTCGGCGCAAGGCCGGACTCGCATGTACCGCGATCTCGGACTGGGCGCGCAGCGGCCCAACGACCTCGCGCAAGGCCCGCGACCCGGAAGCACGGAAGGCTCGACGGCTTCCCGCAGCGAGGATTCGCCCTACCGTCACGTCTATTACATTTCGGCGGCTGGTGCCGCCGAGCCTGCGCTCGAGATCGACGCGGACCGTACCTACGATGGCCAGGTTCACGGGGCATTCACGGACGCGATGCTGCGTGTTCTCACCGGACGGTCCCCGCACGGGGAGTCACGGGCCGGATTCATGTCGTACGACGATTTCACCGATGCCATCGAGGACTTCATGCGTCCGCGTGATTACGGCCATACGCCGGTACGCATGCCGGGAAAGTACGCAGCGGAGCGTGCCGTCGCGGACCGGCCGCTGTTCGAGTGGGTGCGCACTGCCGCCGCGCCGCCGGCGGCGCTGCAGCCCTCCGCGTCGTCGGGCGTGCGGGTGCGCCTCGACGCATCGGCCCGGTTCCTCGAGGCCGCGCTGCGGCGCATCCCGGGCGTGAACGTCGTGGCGGAAAGCGAGGCGGAATACCTCATTCGGGGAACGGCGCGCGGACAGCTCATCGTGACCACTCCGGGCAACGAGCCGATCTATGGATCGGGCGGGATCGAGGGAGCCTATGCGCAGAATCCGAACGAGGTGCTGCGCTCGTTCGCATTGCGTGCCAGCCTGCGCAGGCTCTCCGAGTCTGCCGAAGCGCATCGCGGGGGGCTCGCGCTTCTCGCCGGGTTTACCGATGCGACCATCGGCGAGACGGTGGCGGCGCACCGCCCCGTGGCTCTCCTCGCGCAAGTCTCGATGCCGGCTCAGGTGATGCTGCTGCACCTCATGGGCGACGGTTCGACGCATGTGTGGCTCGGGGCGCAAGCGCACAACCCCGAATGCATGCAAGGACTCGACCTCGTCCCGGGCACGGGCCACGTGCTGTGCCAGTGGGGCGGCGCCGAGGCACCATACGGTCTCGATCTGCTCTATGTCGTCGCCTTCGCTCCTTCGATTCCGAGCACGGCCGCCTCATCCGGCACGAGCTTCGATAGCGGTTTCGTCGATCGATTGACTGCCGCGGCGCACGCGGCGCCGGCCAGCGTGGCCGTTCGAGAGATCCGATTCTATACCGTGCCGAGGAAGTGAGCAGAAGGCGGCGAGGATATCGCGGACATGAGAGGACTCCTCGTGGCAATGCTGATTCTCGCGCTGCCTGATGCGCTCGAGGCCGATTGCGCGGGCGCGCAAAAGCTCGTCGATCAGGCGTTCGCACTCGAGGTGCGCGACCGGGTGGCATTGCTCGAGTCCGCGGCAAGGGAGTGCCCGACCTTCGGCACGCTCGAGGCGCTCGGCGAGTCGTATCAGGCACGCGAGGAATGGGATGGGGCAGAGCGCAGCTATGCGCAAGCCGGCGGCCATCTCGCCCTGCAACCCGGGTCGGAGCGGGAGCATCAGCAGGCGCTGCTCCTGTATCGCTCGGCGCAGATCGCCCGCCGCCGTGGGCAGCTGTGCCGCGCGGTCGCACAGTTTGGCGAGGCTGCGCGACGCTTCAGCGGCCAAGAGCTCGACCAGGCGCGGGCCGAGATGCAGCAGGCGGAAAGCGAGTGGACGGCGCACGGACTGACGGCCGCCGATATCCAGTGCTCGCTCGGAACACAGCTTCAAGCTCACAAGGACTACTGCGACGGCGAAGGCTGCCGGCTGTTCCATGATGCATCGGTCGATGTGCCGGTGCAGTTCGCGACCGATTCCGCCGAGTTGTCGGCGCAGGCCGCAGAGCAAGTTGCCGCCCTCGCACGGGGCGCCGCGCCGTTCGTCGCGCAAGGGTACGGACTCGAGATCACGGGGCATACCGATAAGCGCGGATCGCGCGAGCACAACTACCGGCTGTCGGTGAACCGTGCGCACAGCGTCGCGACATCGCTGGCGGCATCGCTGCGTCTCCCTTTCGAGCGTATACGTATCGTCGGCAAAGGGTCGGATGAGCCCAAGTATCCCGAGGACACGCCTGAGGCGGAGCGATTGAACCGGCGCGTCGAGGTCGTGCTTTTGCCCGCGGCTGCGGGCAGGGCTGCGGGCGCGAGGGCGGCTGCGGGCGCCAGCGGCGCGGCGGCCACGAAAGGATTCTCCTTGATCAGCGCGCAGGAATATGCGCAGCTCAAATCGACACCACAGTCCGCCCAGGCCGAGGTGCCGGAGGTCAAGAGCCTGGACCTCAACGCGCCGCAGATCATCATCGAGGCGCCGGATGCGCGCGCGGATGTGAGGCCCCCGCTGCGCCTGGATGTGCGCTTCAAGCCCGCCGCCGATGCCGCGATCGACGTCGCCTCCTTTCAGGTGATTTACAAGTTTGGAATCATCAGGAAAGACATCACCGATCGCATCCGTCCGTTCGTCACCCTCAGTGCGGCCGGGGTGATCGGCAGCTCCACGAGCGCCATCCCTGCCGGAGAACATACGCTCATCATCCGCATTCGCGACAGCCTGAATCGAATCGGCGAGCAGATGGTGACCTTTCGAGTCGCGGCGACCTGATCCGCCCTCAGGGCGACTCGATGGTGAAGCGCAGGGATTCGCCGCCCTCGATGGCGAGGCCGAGCCGCGCACCGATCGCTGCGAGATCCGGGCTCACCTGGGCGAGAGGCTCGATGTCGATTTGAACCTGGCCGCCCGCCAGGCTCTGCATTTTCAAGCTCGCGCCGGCGCGCAGGAAGTGCCTGGCCAGTTCGGCCGCGGTCGCGGCCACGTCGCGCGAGTGGATCAGGTAGCGCCGTTCGGGCGCGAGCTCGAGGGTCTTGGTGTCGGGCGGCGCGCTCAGCATTTCGCCGCCGGTGACTGCCGGGAGGAGAGTTGGTGTGGCGCCGTGCAACCACAGCGCTGCCGCGACGAAGCCCGCCGCAATGCCGGTGCTGCCGGCGAGTGTCGCGTCGAGCCAGCGGCGGCGACCGCGGCCGGCGCGCGCGTGCGCGAGGATGCGTGCCCGCGTCAGCTCGGAGTCGGGTGCGGCGCGCTCCTCGCGCAGCGCAGCGGAGAAGCGCGCCCGGATCAGCGACCCCGCATCGTGCGCGAGGCTCTCATCCGAATCCCGGGCCGTGGCGCCGCGGCCGGCGAGCGCTGCGAGCCAAGCCTCCTCCGGATCCTCCGAGGCGGGTGGCTTTGTCGCGCTCACCGCGAACCCTCATGCATACAAGCTCCCGCACAGTGCCTCGACCAGGGACTTGAGCGCCTTGCGTGCCTGGGACAGATACTCGCGTGCCGCCCCATAGCTTCTGCCGAGGAGCACCGCAAGCTCGCGTCCTTCGAAACCCTCGAGCGCAACCAGCTCGATGGCGGCGGCTCTCTCGGGGTCCTGTCGGCGAAAGCGATCGAGCGCACGCGCGACACACTCCAGATGGTCGATCCGTTCGGGCTCGGCGCCGGCGACACCGGCCGTCTTCTCGAGCCAGGATTCGAACGATACACCGTCGTCATCCCCCGCACTCGCGGGCGGGTCGGCCAGGCGGCGGCGCTCGCGCCCGACACGCCGCGTATGATCGGTGAGCGCATTGCGCAGCGTACACCAGAGATAGGCGCAAGGCGATTCGACCTCTTTGAGGCGCGGGCCGGCTTCGATCAGCCGCACGAACACGTCCTGCACCAGATCCTCTGCCTGCTGCGGCGCGAGCCCGCGCATGCGCAGGAACGCACGAAAGCGCGCCGCATACTCGTCGTAGAGTGAACCGATCGCGCGCTCGGCCGCGGCGCCGCCCGCCGCGAGACGCGTGAAAGCCTCGCGCTCTGCGGCCGCCGAGGCGGCGGCGGGCGATTGCGCGAGCGCGCGGTCGGTCACCGGCGAGTCGTTCATGACCGCTGCCGGCCGCGCTCAGCGGGAAACGAGCACGATATCGTCATTCAGCTGATCCGTGAGCTCGGGCAGGCGTGCGTTGTGACGCTGAGCGATCTGCTTGCGGACCTTGCGGAACGAGCCGGTCAACGATTGACCCGGAAGGCCCAGCTCGCTCACCAGCAGCTGCGTGTATTCGCTCATCTTGTCAGGCCGGTTCTCGGCGATATCTCCGGCCGAGGTGGAATAGGCGAACAGCATCCCCGAGATGTTCTCCGGCGCGGCAAGGCCACGCGTGAGCGCCGCCCGGGACGAAGGTCGGCGCAGCGCGTTGTTGCGGCAGGCATCGAGAATCACCACACCGGCGCGGCTGCGCCGCATGATGTTGCTGATCGAGACGAGACCGATCGCCTTCGAGTGTGCGTCGGCGTCGTACTCCAGATCGGTGCCGACCGGGATCAGATAAGTGTCCTCGCTGTCATCGCCCAGGTCTCGCGGGGCGCGCGCGCCGTGGCCGGAGTAGTAGAGCAGGGCGAGGCTGTCGGACGCGGACGCAATGCGCTCGCCGAACGCACGCAGGTCGGCATTCATCTGGTCGATATTCTGATTCTTGTACTCGGCGACTTCAAAATGCAGCGCGCGCAGCTTCGCAGTCATTGCGTCGGCATCTCGGATGGGGCCGTCCTCGAGGTCCGGCCAGATCGCCGTGCCGCCCGCCGGCGCATAGCGACTGTTGCCGATCACCAGTGCGAGGCGCGTTTGCGGCACCCACGCATCCTCGTTCGATGCGCTGGCCGCCGCGCCGGGTCTCGGTGCCGTGACCGTCGGGCTCGCGCTCGTCGCGCTCGCGGCAGCCGGGCTCGTGATGGGCGCCGGCGGCGGCAGCGCGGCCGCGTGCAACGGCTCGGTCGAGGATAGCGCGGGCCGTTCCTCGATCGATGCGCTCCACTGCACCACGACCGGTTTGGGCCAGTGGCCCGGCCATGAATAAGTGGCGTCTCCTTCCACATGCTGACCGTCGACCCTGCCCGCGTACACGACCGTCATACCTAGGGTCGCACGGCTGATGTCGGTGCGGCGGATGACGAGCTGCTGACTGTCGAAACGATCGATGGTGAGCTCCGCTTGCACACCGTTGGGCCAGTACGCCATGCCGTCGCGACCCGAGAAGCGCCAATCACCTCCACAGGCGTGTGTCTCGCACTCGGTCAACCGGGCGATCGAGGACGGAGGAGCACGCGGCTCATCCTCGATGGTCGCAATCCATTCGACCGTCATCGGCTGGTTGTTGAAATGACCGGGCCAGATATAGGTGGCAGTGCCCGACACGTGCTTGCCGTGGATACGGCCGCTGTAGACCGCGCTCGCGCCCAGGGTGATGCGGCTGGTATCCTTGCGCCGAATCACCACCTGATCGTCGTCGAAGCGCTCGATCGTAAGCTCTGCCTCGACCCCGTTTGGCCAAAGCGCCTTGCCTTGACGTCCGGCAAAGATCCATTCGCCTCCGCATCCGGCCTTTGACTCGCACTCGCCGAGTCGCGCGGGCAACGCGGCGGCGCCGCCAAGCGTGGTCATGAGGACGCACGCCAGTAGCGGGAGCGCCGCGACCCTCCGCGCCGTTGCACCGCGTTTCATTTCCAAGCCGTTGCACCTCGCTCAGGGGCCGCTCATCGCGCAGCGCCTGCAGGCACCAGCAAGACGTCGTCATTGAGCTCATCGGTGAGCTCGGGCAGCCGTGAATTGTGCAGCTGGGCGATCTGCTTGCGGACCTTGCGGAACGCCCCCGTCAAGGATTGCCCGGGAAGTCCAAGCTCGTGCACCAGAAGGCCGGTATATTCGCTCATCTCGCCGGGCCGATTGTCCGCCACGTCGCCTGCCGAGGTGGAGTACGCAAACAGCATGCCGCTGATGTTTTCCGGAGCCGCGAGGCCACGCGTCAGGGCCGCGCGCGTCGGAGGTCGGCGCAATGCGTTGTTGCGGCATGCGTCCAGAATCACCACGCCCGCGCGGCTGCGCCGCAACACGTTGCGAACCTCGATGAGCCCCATGGCCTTGGAGTGCGCGTCGACATCGTATTCCAGATTGGTGGCGACCGGAATCAGGTAGGTCTCCTCGCCGTCATCGCCGATGTCGCGCGGCGCGCGTGCGCCATGACCCGAGTAATAGAACAGGGCGAGCGCATCGGGTTCAGCGCCGATGCGATCGGCAAAGGCACGCAGGTCGGCGTTCATCTGGTCGATGTTCTGATTCTTGTACTCCGCGACCTCGAAGCCGAGCGCTCGCAGCCGCGTCGCCACGGCGTCGGCGTCCTTGAGGGGTCCCTCTTCGAGATCGGGCCAGGTGCCGCTTCCGGCGGCGCCGGGCACCGCGTAGCGGCTGTTGCCGATGATGAGGGCGAGCCGCCTTTGCGGTATCCACGCATCGTCGAGCCCGCCGGCACTCGCGATGCCGCCGGTTCGGGCAGGCGGCGCGGTGGTCGAGGCCAGCGAGGCCGGGAGCGAGTGCGGTGGGAGAGGTTCGGAAGCCGTCTCGACCGGCATGGGTGTTGCGACCGGGACGGAGGGGGATACGACCGGCCGCGTGGAGGCGAGGATGGGAGCGTTGCGTCCGAGCAGGAATAGCTGCTTGACCTCCTCGGGCGCGAGCTCTCGGTCGTAAAGCGAGACCTCCTGGATATCGCCCTTGAACCCGGCGCAGGTCCCCGCCGCGCCAATGCGAAACGGCGCGGAATTCTCGATTCGCCAACCCGGCGAGCTCACGCTCTTGGTCGCGACCCCGTCGACATAGACCGTCCATCCGCGATCGCCGTTGGTGGCGACGACCAGGTGATTCCAGGCGTTGGTGCGTACGGTGTTTGCATCGACGCTCAATCCCTGGCGCGGGTTGTTGTTGCCGATCGCCAGCTGATAGAAGCCGTCCCCGGCTCCGCAGGTACCGCGCTTGCCCGCGATGTGCTGAGGGATCGATGGACTCGTGGGATAGACCCAGGCCTCGAGGCTCCAGGAGGATCCGTTCGGCAGGTCCACGACGGGCGAGTCGATCGTCATCGAGCTCCGGCCGTCGAAGCGGAAAGGTTGCCCGCCGGGATCGCGCCACACGCCAACCGGCCCCGGCGAGGGGGCCGCGGGCGCAGCAGAGCCCGCCGACGGCGCTGCACCGGAGGGTGGCGTGCTGCCGAGCAGTGCGCCGGCTCCCGAGCTGGGAGCAACCCGCCGCCGGGCAGTGATCGGCGCGTTCATTCCGAGAAAATAGAGCTGGCGGATCTCCTCGGCGGAGAGCTCGCGGTCATAGAGCGAGACTTCCTGAATGTATCCCGCGAATCCCTTGCAGGTGCCGGAACCGCCGATCCTGAACTGCCCGGTATTCTGGATGCGCCAGCCCGGCGCGCTCACCGTCTTCGTGGCGCTCCCATTGGCATAGACGATCCAGCCCGAGCTGCCATGCATCGTGATGGCGATATGGTTCCAGGCGTTCACGTGCACGTAGTTCGAGCCGACGCCCATGCCCTTGCCCGGCGTGTTGCCGCCGATGCCAAGCTGATAGAAGCCATCGCCACCCCCGCAGATTCCGCGCTTGCCGACGATGTTCGCCTCGGCCAGGGTCGGGAAATAGATCCACGCCTCGAGCGTCCACGAGGAGCCGTCGGGCAGATCCAGCGCCGGATCGTCGATCGGGATCGAGGTCCTGCCGTCGAAGTGGAATGGCTGGCCGTTCGGATTGCGCCATACGCCGATCGGCCCGGGGGCCGGCAGATTGAGCTTGTGCTCCACGGCGCGACCTGCCGGTGACCCGGCCATCGAAACGGCCAGCACCAGTGCCCCGCATCTCAGCGCCCACGGTGCCCGCGAAGGTGTACCTCGCACCGATCCTACTCCCTGTTGATGAGCGGCTCGCTCCTGTGTTTCGAGGCGCTCGCTGATACCCTAGCACAGACGACGCCCGAGCGGCCGTATGTGTCAGCTGATGACCAGCGCCTTGGCCCAACCAGCTCGGATTTAACCAGCTTACCGAAATGCCGTATCTTTGAGAGAGTAGCGACAATGGGCGCTCGACCGCTCGCCAGTGGAGTGCACGACATGGGCAACTCGAGTAATGCGAACGCCCCGACCAAGTTCGGCAGAACCGGCTTCGATGAGGCACGTGAGGGTCCCAAGTGCCGAGCGATCATTGCGCCGGCGAAGGGCGGCTGGTCCGAGCCGGCGCTGTTCGAATGGGAGCTGCGAGCGGAGTCGTGGACCGATGAGCATCCGCACAGCGAGTACAACTTCGTGATCGAGGGACAGCTGTACGTCGAATCCGGCGGGGTCACCGTCGAGGCGCGAGCGGGCGATGTGGTTCGTGTTCCGCCGGGAGCGGCGGGCAGATACTGGTCTCCGACCTATGCTCGCCTGCTCGCGATCTACGGCCCCAGCGGCGGGGAGCCCAGCAAGCGGCTCGGCTACGCGAGGCTCGAGGATGCGAGCGAGCGATGACCGAGTTCATGCGTGCCGAGTGCGGGATCCGCCAGCTTCACGCCCGCTACATCGACGCCGTCTGGCGCCAGGACCCGGAAGCGCTCGCGGGCTGCTTCGCGGAGAGCGGGGAGTGGAAGATCGCCGGCATGCACTTGCGCGGGCGCCGGGAGATCAGAGAGGCCGTTGCCAGGCTACTCGAGCCGTGCGAGCGCGTGCTGATGACGGTGGGGATTCCGCTCATCGAGCTGCGCGAGCGATCATCGATCGGCCGCGTCCATTGCCTCGAGTTTGCCAAGCTCAAGAGCGGCAATTCGGCCGTGAACATCGGAATCTATTTCGACCGATACGTCGAGCACGCGGGCACCTGGGGATTCCAGTGGCGCCACTGGGCGCTTCAGTATCGGGGTCCCGCCGACCTGTCGGCGGCCTTCATGCCCTCGCCGGACTATGGGCCGTTCCCCAGCATGCCCGGACCCGACGAGCCGACGGTTGCACGCAGGGGCTGAGCGCGACGGATCCCGCTCGCCGCACCTTGTCGGTAAAAGTCCTACAAATTACCGGCAACGCACGCAGCGCCTTGTAGGGGATAGCCTCATTTTTCCGCCGCTGAGATCGGCATGTGAGATGTGACTCAAGGATCCGATCGGTTCTCGTTGCTTAGCCAGCTGTCCGCGCTCAATCTGCGAACTCTCGCTCCGGCAAAGGGAAGATCGCTTGTCGAGGACGTCCCCCGAGGGGGCGTTTGCCCCCCACAGTGATCGCGATGGGTCGGCTCGACTGCTCATCGTCGATGACGAGCGCGCCCTCATGCGCGCGCTGTGCGACAGCCTGGGCCTCGAGGGCTACCTCGTGCGCGGCTATGTGTCCGCCCGTGAGGCTCTGGCGGCATTGCAGCCGTCCGCATTCGACCTGCTGATCACCGATCTGATGATGCCGGAGATGGACGGGATCTCCCTGACCCAGGCGGCGCGAGCGATCGATCCGAGGCTCGACGCCATCGTCATGACCGGACACGGCACCATCGATACCGCGGTCCGCGCCATGAAGGACGGCGCACTCGATTACATCCTGAAGCCGTTCAAGCTCGACGCCATCCTGGTCGCCGTCGCACGCGCGCTCGACCTGCAGCACCTGCGCCGCGAGAACGCACGGCTCGAGCAAAGCGAACGGCGCAAATCGCAAGAGCTCGCGCTCGCGTTCAAGGACCTCGAATCCTTCTCATACTCGGTTTCGCACGACCTGCGCGCGCCGCTGCGCGCCATCGACTCCTTCGGGCAGATTCTCGAGGAGGACTATGCGCCCGCGCTCGACGCGGAGGGGCGCAGGATCGTGGGCGTGATCCGCAATGGAGCACGCTCCATGGACCGTCTGATCGTCGGGCTGCTCGAGTTCTCGCGCGCCGCCAGCGCCCGCAATGCGCTCGACTGGGACCCGCTCGACATGACCGCGCTGGCTCAGGCCGCAGCCCGTGAGGCGCGCCTTCTGTACCAAGGTCCGGAACCGTCTCTGGTCATCGAGCAGCTGCCGAATGCCAGCGGCGATGCGACGCTGCTGCGCCAGGTGTGGATCAATCTGCTGAGCAACGCTCTCAAGTACAGCGCGAAGCGTGCCGATCCGCGCATCACCGTGAGCGGTGGAGTCGAGGGCGAGGAGATCATCTATCAGGTCGAGGACAACGGGGCCGGGTTCGACATGCGTTATGCCGAGAAGCTCTTCGGCGTGTTCCAGCGCCTGCACCCCGACTCCGAGTTCTGTGGCACGGGTGTCGGGCTCGCGATCGTGGAGCGCATCATCACCCGGCATGGCGGGCGGGTGTGGGCCGAGAGCGCGCCCGGCGCCGGCGCTTGCTTTCACTTCGCGCTGCCCAAAAGGGGATCGCTCGACGGCCCCGCGACTGTCCCCGCAGGCAGCCGAGGTCCCGCATGAGCGCCACCTTGCAGCTCGTCCTGGTGGAAGACGATCCGAACGACGGCGAGCTCATCGCGCGCCACTTGCGCAAGGCGGGCCTCGACTGCGTGATCCATCGGGTGCAAACCGGGCCCGGCCTCTTGTCCGCCTTGTCCACGCTCAAGCCGGATCTCATCATCTCCGATTTCTCGTTGCCGCGTTTCCACGGATTGCAGGCGCTCGAGCTCGCGAGCGCGCACGCGCCCGATGTGCCGTTCATCTTCGTCTCGGGCACGATCGGCGAGGAAACGGCCCTCGACGCGGTGCGCAACGGCGCCACCGATTACGTGCTCAAGTCGAATCTGACGCGGCTGTCGGCCGCGGTTCAGCGTGCCCTGCGCGAGGCGGCGACCAAGGTGCAGAAGCGCCAGTCCGAGCAGCTGCGCAGAGATCAGGAGCTGCGGCTTCAGCGGCTGACCCGCTCGTATCGAATGCTGAGCAGCACGAGCTCGGCCATCCTGCGCTCGCGCAACCGAGGCGAGCTGCTCGACGAGGTCTGCCGGATCGCGGCCGAGCTCGGCGGGTACGACCGCGTCGTCATCAGTCTCATCGATCCCAACGCGCGCTCGCTGCGCCCGCTCGCCTGCGCCGGCACCGACTCGAAGCCCTTGCGCGCAATCGATTTCTCGACCGTGGACGTCAACGCGCGCTCCGCCAATCTGGCCGCGCGCGCGATCTTCGCGGCGAATCCGGTCATCCTCAACGATCTGTCTGCCGAGCCGGAGCCGAGCGCGCACCAGCAGCTCTGGCTCTCTCACGGCTGGTCGGCGGTGGCGGCGCTGCCTCTCATGATCGATGGCACGGCGGTCGGTGCCATCACCTTGCTGAGCGGTCAGCGCGGTGTGTTCGACGAGGCGGAGATTGGAGTGCTCGCGGAGCTCACCGCCAACCTGTGCTTCGCGCTGCAGTATCTGGAGAAGGACGAGGCGCTGCACTTTCTCGCCTACTTCGACAGCCTCACGGGGCTTGCGAAGCGGTCGCTGTTCTGCCAGCGCCTGGCCGCGCGCCTGAGCGTCGGTCTCGCGGAATTCGAGCCGCTCACCGTGCTGGTGATCGACATCCAGAAGCTCGGTGCGATCAACGATTCGCTCGGCCGCTACGTCGGCGACCGTTTGATCGAGGCCATTGCGGCGCGCATCAAGCAAACCTATCCCAATTCCGATTGTGCGGCGTATTTCGGCGGAGGGACCTTCGCCCTGGTGCTGCCGACGGTCGAGAGCCGCGAGGGCGAGGATCTCGGCCATCTCATGCAGAATGCGGGAGCGCAGCTGTTCGCGGAGTGCTTCGAGATCAACGGCCAGGCCCTGAGACCCGCAATCCGCTCGGGCGTTGCTTTCTACCCGCAGGACGGCAAGTCGGCCGATGCACTGGTGCAGAACGCCGAGGCCGCGCTCAAGGCAGCCCGCGAAGACAACGACAAGTACATGGTGTACGGGCTGGTGCGCGAGCGGCCGACCTCGCGCACCGTGGCGCTCGAGGCGCGGCTCGCCGCGGCCCTCGATCGTGAGGAGTATCTGCTTCATTATCAGCCCAAGGTGGACGTCGCCAGCGGACGGCTGGTCGGACTCGAGGCGCTGTTGCGCTGGCAGGATGCCGAGCTGGGTCTCGTGCCCCCATCGCTCTTCATTCCGCTTCTCGAGCGCTCGGGAGCGATCGTCGAGGTCGGCCGTTTCGTGCTTGCCCAGGCGGTTCGCGACATTCAGGGCTGGCTCGGCAGCGGCGCAGCCTCCATCAGGGTTGCCGTGAACGTATCGCCGCTGCAGCTGCGCCGGCGCGACTTCGTGAGCGCGGTGCGCTCCAGCATGGAGCCGCTTGCCGGGCGCAGCGCCGGCCTCGACCTCGAAATCACGGAAAGCATGCTCATGCAGGACATCGAGATCTCGATCCGCAAGCTCGCCGAGTTGCGCAGCACGGGAATCGGAATCGCGATCGACGATTTCGGCACCGGCTACTCCTCTCTCAAGCTGTTGAGCCGCCTTCCGGTCGATACCCTGAAGATCGACCGCTCCTTCATCCTGGGTGTCGCGGACGCACCCAATGTCACCACCCTGGTCGCAACCATCATATCGCTCGCCCGGGCATTCAAGATGCAGACCATCGCCGAGGGGGTCGAGACCCCGCAGCAGCTGCATATGTTGCGCATCCTCGATTGCGATCAGGCACAGGGCTTCTATCTCGGGCGGCCCGTACCGGCCGCGGACGTGCCCGAGATCATGGCGCGACTCGGCAAGCAGGATGCGGGCTCCTCGCTCGGGCAAATGGATCTGCCCTACGGCTCACAGGCCGCCCGCTAGGCTCGATGAGCAGTCAAACGTGAGCCACACGGGCTTGCTTCCGAGATTTGCAGCGAAGAGCATCGCCACTCTGTACCAAAGCGGACCAGTTTGATCAACGCGGAGTCGAGCGCCACCGACTTGGCGCGCCGCCTTCGCTGCGCCGCCCGCGCCCGATTACGGAGCACACTCTGTGCGCTGACGGTGCAAAAGGCTTCACGCGCCTTCGCTGCCGCACCCGGGAGGGGAACCGCGCGGCGCGCGCAACCCCCTGTTTTTCTCGAAGAAGCGGCATTGCTCCGTTCGCGCCATGGAGTTTGGCACGACGCTTGCTCCGGAAAGTTCGGTGAATGTGCGTCTAGGGTTCCGGCCTGCAAGGCGTCTGGACCGAGAGAGGCAGTCCAAGGTCGTGTCGCATCCTTGATCGGATGGCAATTCGGCCGGGATACACGGCGGGATAAAAGCCCGGGAGATCGATGTCGAGGAAGCCTCGCGCGTCCTCGGGATGGTCTCCGGCGCACAGGAGAATCCCGAAGCGCGAAGCCTCCGATGAAGCGCATGCAGTGCTCCGACAACGTCCTCCGGCTACGACGAGAATGGCGCCCGATGGAGGCCCACCGTCGACTTCTAGCGGCAACGCTAGCTCACCCAGTGGGGAGAGGCGAAGGACGATGAATGCGTGTGAATATCCGGGCGCCGCGCGGCGCGCGAAATCCGATTCGGCGGCGATTGCAGCGGGTGTCGACGGCGAGTTCCGTGACGGCAGCAGTCATGGCGGTCCTGTACGGCTCGGCGGCACTCGCCAGCGACGAGGTTCTCGAGGAGGTGATCGTGACCGCGAGCCGCCGCGCGATGTCGGCGCAGGACCTTCCGATCAGCATCACCGCGATCAGCGGTAACGATCTGGATCAAGCGGGCATCGACGATTTCGCCAGCCTCGCTCATTCCATGGCCGGGGTGAACTTCACCGATAAAGGGCCGTTCGGCGGCGTGAACGGCGCCACCTTGATCATTCGTGGGCTGAATAGCGAGGCGACCGGGGGACAGGTCGCGCTCGCGACGCCGATCGTGCCGCCGGTCGCGACCTATGTGGATGACACGCCGCTCTTCGTCAATCTGCGGCTTCAGGACCTGGACCACGTCGAGGTGCTGCGGGGACCGCAGGGCACGCTGTATGGATCCGGCTCGCTCGGGGGCACGATTCGCTTCGTGCAGAACGCGCCCGATCCGCAAGCATTCGATGCCAAGGTCGAGACCGGGCTCAGCAAGACCGAGCACACCCACGCGCTCAACGAGGATGTGAGCGGCATGCTCAATCTGCCGCTGACCGACACCTGGGCCGTGCGCTTCAACGCAGGCTGGACCGATGAAGCCGGTTTCATCAATCAGCCGGATCTCTACAAGCTCGATGCCAGCGGCGCGCCGCTCGCCGCGCAGCCCGGCAATCTTCTCAGCCCGCCGGTGACCTACTCCAGGGACGGGACGAACGCTTACCGTTACCGAACCGCGCGCATTTCGAGCCTGTGGAAGCCGAACGATGCCCTGCACGCGCAGCTGTCCTACTACTATCAGCGCTCGCTCGCCGACGGATTTCCCTATGTCTCCCCGCTCTATGGCGTGGATGCGCTCTCATCAACCGACCATACGCAGGCGACTGCGGACGACGACGTCAACGTCGTCGCCCTCACGGTAGAGGCCGATCTGGGCTTTGCCACCCTGACCTCCAACAGCTCATGGTCGCATCATCTCAATCGTGCCAATAGCGATCTCACCGACCTCTACGCGTTCTTCCCGTTCTATCCGTCGCTCTATGGGGCGAATCCGCGCGTGCTGGTGACGGGCCACGATGAGCTCGACGACAAGCCGTGGGGCGAGGAGATCCGTCTCGCCTCGAAGACCGGCGGGAGGATCGATTGGGTCGCGGGGCTGTTCTTCAAGAATCAAACCACGAACATCGACGAGCATGAGTTCTATCCGGGCTATCTCGACTACTTCAATGCGTGTGTGCCCATCTACGGAGTGAGCAACGGCGATGGGGTCACCCCCTCGCAATGCGGGATCGGCGAGACTGCCTATACTCCTGGCAATCCGCCCAACGCCATCGACGGTATTCCGATCATCAAGGACCAGGCCTACATCGGCGACTTCGAGACACATTTCAAGGATCTTGCCGCCTTCGGCGAGCTCACCGCGCATCTGACCTCATCGTGGAGCTTGACCGGCGGTGCTCGCGTCTTCAAGCAAACGCTGACGCAAGCACAGCAGACCGGCCTGCTATTCGACGGGCCGATATCCATCGACAACAATTCGTTGAGCGATTCGTGGCGGCGAGCCCTGTGGAAGGTCAACACCGCGTATCAGCTCAATGCGAGCAATCTCGTGTACGCGACCTGGTCGCAGGGCTTTCGCCGCGGCAGCGTGAACGCGCTGCCGCCGACCGAGCCCGCGGTCGCTTACGTGACCAACCCGAGCCTCTACCGGGTGCAGCCGGATACCGCCGACAACTACGAGCTGGGCGCCAAGGGCACGTTGGATGGCCGGCTGCGCTACTCCGCGGCCATCTACGACATCCAGTGGCACCACGTACAGGAGGGCGCGCAGCTCACTCCTCTGGTGCTGCCGGGCGCAATCAACGTGGGCGAAGCGTACAGCCGCGGCTTCGAGACCGAGCTTTTCGTCAGCATCACGCGTCACCTGAGCGGGCAGTTCGATTACACCTACGACGCCACCAAGCTGACCTCGTTCTCGCCGCTCGCGGTCCAAGGCTTGTCGGTGCCCCCGCCGGCCGTGGGCTCGCCGTTGCCGGGGACGCCGAAGAATAGCGCGGCCGTGAGCTTGACCTATGGTCGGGTTCCTTGCGCGGGCGGCGAGCTCGCGTATTCGCTCGATGCCCACTATCGCAGCTCGCTCATTCCGGCGCTGTCCGCCACGATCCCGACCGTGGCCGGATACACCATGGTGGATACGCGGCTCACTTTCACCGAGTCGCACTGGCTGGCCACGCTGTACGTCGACAATCTCACCAATCAGCTCGGCATCGACTCGTATTCCGATCCGTTCAATTACGGGCCGCACTATCAGGCGATCGTCTCCCGGCCGCGCACCTACGGATTCACGCTCGGCTATTCGTTCAAGGGATGGTGAGGAGCCACGCGCGCCAGGAGTGAAAGCGGGTGATGTCCTGCGCCGCTTCGGCGGCGTAGGCTTCGCAGAGGAAGCCGTGGACCTTCTCCCCGTCCTCGAGCTCGACCGTGCCGATGCCGAGCGGTGCGGGAATGCCGCGCATCAGTGACCCGAGGTGCGCCGCGCCGATCGTCCACACCTCGAGCTCGATCGGCGCGCCGCCCTCGCGAACACGCACCAGCCCGGGTCTTTGCCCTCCCGGCAGCGCGAACAGGCGGTAGCAAGGAGCGGTGCGCACCTTGCGCAGCAGCCGCCCGCCGCCTGCGCGTAGCTGGTAATTGAGCGGCAGACCTTGCATGTGGGCGCCGCACACGGCGAGCGCGAGGATCTCCTCGGAGTCATCGCCCCGAGAGTCATCGCCTGCCGCAGGAGGCGCCGGCGGGAAGGTCCAGCGCGTTGCCCCCAGGGTATCGACGGCGGCGCGATGCAAGCCGGAGGCGAGCTCGAGCAGAGAGCGGTCCGTGGATCTCGGGCCAACCAAGGTAATGCCGAAGGGGAGGCCATCCTTGCGAAAGCCGGCGGGCACGGCCACCGCCGCGAGATCGAGCAAATTCACGAAGTTGCTGTAATAGCCCAAGCGGCTGTTGAGCTCGATCGGGTCGGCCTCCACCGCCGCGACCTCGAAGATCGTTGCGGCCGTCGGCGTCATGAGAACGTCAGCCCGCGCCCAGGCGCGTTCGCTTTGGCGCCTGAGCTCCATCAGGCGGTAGTGCGCCTTGAATGCTTCGACCGCCGAGATCGATCCGGCAGGCTCGATGATCCGGCGCGTCACCGGATGCAGCGCCTGCGGCGTGGACTCGAGGAGGGTCTCGGCGGCCGCATAGCGCTCCGCGGCCCAGGGTCCCCCGTAGAGCAAGCGTGCGGCCTCGAGAAACGGCGCGAAGTCGATCGACTCGACGCAAAGGCCATGCGCCCGGGCGCGCGCCACCGCGCGCTCGAAGAGCTGGCGGCAGTTGTCGTCGCCGAAGAATTCGAGCTGCTCGGGGCGCGGGATGCCGAGTCGCGCAGCGCGGAGCGGAACGTTCTCGAGCGGCCGCGAATAGGGGTCTGCCGGGTCGAACGCCTCCGCCACCCCGAGCACCAGCCGCGCATCCTCGGCGGTCAACGCGAAGATCGAGACGCAATCGAGCGAGCGGCAGGCAGGAACCACGCCGCGGGCGCTCAGGCGCCCGAGGCTCGGCTTGAGCCCCACGATGTTGTTGAAGGCGGCCGGCACCCGGCCGGACCCGGCGGTATCCGTGCCGAGCGCAAAGCTGGCGATCCCGGCTGCAACCGCGATCGCCGAGCCCGAGCTCGAGCCTCCGGATATGTAGTTGGAATCGAAGCTGTTGCGGCACACGCCGTAGGGAGATCGGCTGCCCACGAGCCCGGTCGCGAACTGATCCAGATTGGTCTTGCCGAGCGGGATGGCTCCGGCCCGGATCAGCCGGTCGACGACCGTGGCGGAGTGCTCGGGCGTGTACGCGAAGGCGGGGCATGCGGCCGTGGTCGCGATCCCGGCGAGATCGATGTTGTCCTTGATGACGAAGGGAATGCCGAAGAGCGGCAGCTCCTCGAGTCGGCGCACCTCGAGCCGGTCGAGGTACTGTCTCAGCTGCGCGTGCGTCAGACGAGTGATCCACAGGTTGAGTGTCCGCGCGCGCTCGGCGCGCTCCCAGGCGGCCTCGACGACGTCGATCGGCCGGAAGCGTCCGCTCCGGTAGCCGTCGCGAAGGTCGTCGAGGAGAAAGCGATCGAGCATGGTCATGCGGGAACTATACGTGAGCCATGAGGCACGGCCGTGCCCGCAATGAGGGCACGTTTCGAGCTCGCTTGTTCCAACCCGGTGCAGCCGGCGCGCCGCAAAGCGCTCAATATGCCCGCGCCCAGCGTGCAGCGTCGCCCGAAGCACAGGGAAATTCACTGCAAATGTCCCGCGCGCGGGCGGTTGCCCGCCGTCCGGCACAGCTCTTGCACTCGATATGGGTGAAATGTGCGTCTAGGGTTCCAGTCCGCGCACGCGGATGCTCGGTCCAAGAGAGGCAGTCCAGGGCGCTTTGCAGCGCCCTGGATACACGGCGGGACAAAAGCCCGGGAGATCGGTCGAGGAGCCTTCGGCTTCCTTGGGATGATCACGTGGCTGCACAGGCGCGACATCCCCAGCGGGAACTCCTCGGCAAACTGCACTCGGTAACACTGCAGGAGTTGACCAATGACACCCTTTCATCAGGCGACCATCGATGGCGGCAAGCACTGGTCGCTCGCGTTGCAGGCGGGCACGGCGATGCGCCTGATCGATGTCACGGGCGGAGCCAACGTGGGAATGCTGTTCTACAACCCTCGCAATCTCCTCGAGCGATACAACGCGCCCGACACTCTCAAGTGCCAGCACACTTTCAAGTTGACGCGCGGACACTGCCTGTACTCCGACATGGGCCGCATCTTCTGTTCCATCGTCGAGGATTCGGTCGGCTGGCACGATACGGTGTGCGGCAACAGCCGTCGCGATCTGGTGCGTCGGCGCTGGGGCGAGAAGAGCTACCAGGAGCACCGCAACGAGTGGACCCAGAACGGTCACGACGCCTTCCTGGTGGAGGGCGGCAAGTATGGCCTGGGCAGGCGCGATCTCGCGGCCAACGTCAACTGGTTCAGCAAGGTCGCCGTCGCAAGCGACGGCTCGCTCACATTCGAGCCCGGACACTCCCGCCCCGGGGATCACGTCGAGCTGCGCTTCGAGATGGATACGCTGGTGCTGTTCCACACCTGTCCGCACCCGCTGAATCCGGCGCAGAGCTATCCCCGGGCCGGGGTGAGATACGAGCTGCGCCCGGCGTCGCCTCCCTGCGCCGATGACTTTTGCCGCAATTTCCGGCCCGAGAACGGCCGTGGATTCGCCAATACCGAGCTTTACCGGAGCCACGGGTCATGCAACCCAGCATAGCCACGCGCATTGCCGCGGGCACTTACTGGATCGAGGTGATCCGGGAGGGAGCGCGCTTCAGAATCATCGACGTCGAAGGCAATCAGGCCGCCGACACGCTGCTCTTCTCGGCGCGGGATCCCGCGGAGCGCTACAGCGCCGTCGACACGATTCGTGAGCAGGGCAATGTGTATTTGAGCACAGGCTCGAGGCTCCTGTCGACCGAGGGCAACGTGCTCGCGGAGATCCTCGACGATACCGTGGGCCGTCACGACACCCTCGGCGGCGCGTGTGCGGCCGAGTCCAATCAGGTGCGCTACGCGCTCGACAAGAACACCATGCACTCCTGCCGCGACAGCTATCTGCTTGCGCTCGCTCAGAATGAGCGATTCGGTCTCAGCAAGCGGGATCTCACGCACAACATCAACTTCTTCATGAACGTCCCGGTGACGGCCGAGGGCGCTCTCAGCTTCGCCGATGGCGTGAGTGGACCCGGCAAGTACGTCGAGATGCGGGCCGCGATGGACATCATCGTGCTGATCTCCAATTGTCCGCAGCTCAACAATCCCTGCAACGCCTACAACCCGACACCGCTCGACATCCTGGTGTGGAACGCGGATGTTCGCTAAGGTCCTCATCGCGAACCGCGGTGAGATCGCCTGTCGCATCCTTCGAACCTTGCGCCGGCTCGATATCGCATCGGTTGCGGTGTATTCGGATGCCGATCGCCATGCGCCGCACGTGCGAGAGGCCGATCAGGCGATACACATCGGACCATCGGCGGTATCCGAGAGCTATCTCGATCACGACTCGATCATCCGGGCGGCACGCGCCGGCGGCGCCGAGGCGATCCACCCGGGCTACGGATTCTTGAGCGAGAGCGCCGGGTTTGCCGAAGCCTGTGCGCGCGCGAACATCGTCTTCGTCGGCCCGACTCCCGCGCAGATTCGGGATTTCGGGCTCAAGCACCGCGCGCGGGAGATCGCCGCAGCCACCGGCGTACCGCTTCTGCCCGGGAGCGCGCTGCTGGCGAGCCTCGAGCAGGCCTATCTCGAGGCCGAGCGGATCGGCTATCCGGTGATGCTGAAGAGCACGGCCGGCGGCGGAGGCATCGGCATGACCCTGGTGCGCGAAGCGGCGGGCATGGCGGCGGCTTTCGACAGCGTCGAGCGGCTGTCGCGCAAGAATTTCAATGCGAGCGGGCTGTTCCTCGAACGCTTCATCGAGCACGCACGGCACATCGAGGTGCAGATCTTCGGCGATGGCGCAGGGCGCGTCGTCGCGCTGGGCGAGCGCGACTGCTCCGTGCAAAGGCGCAATCAGAAGCTGATCGAGGAGACGCCGGCCGCGAGCTTGCCGCAGTCGGTACGCGCCGCCCTCATCGAGGCGGCGCTGCGCCTCGCCCGATCGGTGAGTTATCGGTCGGCCGGGACGGTGGAGTTCGTGTACGACACGCGGCGCGCCGAGTTCTACTTTCTCGAGGTGAACACGAGGCTCCAGGTCGAGCACGCTGTCACCGAAGCGGTCACCGGGATCGACTTGGTCGAGTGGATGCTGCGCGTCGCCGCGGGCGAGGGCTTCGAGCTGACCGCACCCGCGCCGCAAGGCGCTTCGATCGAGGCGCGCATCTACGCCGAGGATCCGGCGCACGATTTCCGGCCTTCCACCGGGCTGCTGACGCGCGCGCGCTTCGCGGCCGCGGCACGCATCGACACCTGGGTGGAGGATGGAACGTCGGTGACGCCGCATTACGATCCGTTGCTCGCCAAGATCATCGTGCGAGGCGTCGACCGTGCTGCGGCGGTTGCGGCGCTGCGCGAGGCGCTCGCTGCAAGCGAGCTCGGCGGGCTCGAGACCAACCTCGAGTATTTGCGGCAGATCGCGGCCGGCGCGGCATTCGAGGCGGGCACCCTGACCACGCGCAGCTTGGAGACGTTCCGGTTCACGCCGCGAACCATCGATGTGCTCGTCCCGGGAACGCAGACTACCGTGCAGGACTACCCGGGAAGGCTCGGCTTCTGGGACGTCGGGGTACCGCCTTCGGGTCCGATGGACTCGCTGTCTTTTCGTCTCGCCAATCGCGCCGTGGGTAATCCCGCGAGCGCAGCGGGCCTCGAGATGACCATGTCGGGGCCGACGCTGCGCTTCAACAGCGATGCGATGATTTGTCTCACCGGTGCGCCCATGGCGGCCTCTCTGGACGGGGGGCCCGTGAGGTTCAACACGCCGATCGCCGTTGCGGCGGGGTCGACACTCTCGGTCGGCGCCGCGCGCGGGCCGGGATGTCGCGCATATCTCGCGCTGCGCGGCGGCATCGAGGTGCCGCGCTATCTCGGTAGCCGCGCGACCTTCACGCTGGGCAAGTTCGGCGGGCATGGCGGGCGGGCGCTGGCGGCGGGTGACGTGCTGCACCTGGGCGAGGCCACGGGCCTCGCGCTGCCCGCCGAGATTCCGGCCGCCGTGGCGGCGCCGATCGGACACGACTGGGAGCTCGGTGTGCTCTACGGGCCGCACGGAGCGCCCGACTTCTTCACCGAGTCCGACATCACGACCTTGTTCACCGCGACCTGGACGGTCCACTACAACTCGAACCGCACCGGGGTGCGCTTGATCGGGCCGAAACCCACGTGGGCGCGCAGCGATGGCGGTGAGGCGGGCCTGCATCCCTCGAATATCCACGACAACGCCTACGCCATCGGCACGGTGGATTTCACCGGCGACATGCCGGTGATGCTCGGACCCGATGGGCCATCGCTCGGCGGTTTCGTCTGCCCGGCGACACTCGCGAGTGCGGAGCTGTGGAAGCTCGGGCAATTGCGCCCCGACGATCGCGTGCGCTTTCGATGCTTGACGCCGAGGCAGGCAGAAACGCTCGCGGATGCGCAGGAGCTCGCGATCGCTGACCTGCGCCGGCCGCAACGCCCGGTACCGGGGACCTGCGAGGGCGCCGCCGCGAAAGCGATTCTCGTCGATCTGGCGAG
>Ga0335073_10001036_pt1 | contig 36731 bp, 53 predicted proteins | sample Lox_Sample_22_FD_207093 | JGI IMG/M metagenome (GOLD analysis project Ga0335073, IMG submission 207093) | Soil microbial communities from Loxahatchee National Wildlife Refuge, Florida, United States - Lox_Sample_2.2 | ecosystem: Environmental > Terrestrial > Soil > Wetlands | place: USA... | reverse complement strand
TACTCTCTTCAGTAGTTAGTAAACCTTGCACAAAAACCCCTAGTACGTTCCACCCTGGCAGGGTAGCTAATAGCTTAGGATTTTTAGTAACAAAAGCTAACGCCCCGGCACAAGCTGCTGATACAGCTAGCCATAGAGCCACTTTACCCACTTTTCCCCACTGCCCTTTACTTAATTGAGTTATGTTGATTGTCATTTTTTCCATCCTTTTGAATTATCGGCAAATTGAGCTTCACTCCTCAGAGAGGCGCTGGAACTGTTCTCTGCCGATTTTAATCTACTCTCTGGGATAGGCTCTCCTTGAGGAATTCCTAACTTTTTATGGAGAAGCCCGCTGTGAGACTTTTTAATATGTATACCCGAATAGCCTGGGCTATGTTGGTTGCCAGATTGGCTCTTTAGATGACGAACAGCCATGCTAGACTCCTACATTGCCGCCAGGACCGCCAGCTGAACCACCACTCATCAGTTTCTTGTTACCAGAGGCAGATCCGATATGTTCTTGACCGCCTTTTGCACCTGCCCTACCACCGTTGTCGTTGCCTTTTGGTGGTTGAGGAGCAGCATTCCCCGGATGAACACTCTTACTGTCAAAACTGTCTACCGCTGGTACGTCTGGTACTTGACGAGTTCCACTGGTTTCAGCCGGACGCTTGAAGTTTGGTCCAGACTGTGTTTGCTGAGACTGAGGACTGTTATGAGCATTCCCTCTGTACGTTCCAGCCTGTACGGCTTGTGCGTCTCTTTTTAAATGATTTACACCCATATTTTTTCCTTTCTTATTTTTAAACTAAGGCTGCGCCTGTTTCCCCTGCGGCGTCGGCGGTTGGCATGGCAATTATAGCCTGAACATTACTTTGAAGTGTAGTTGCACCCCATGAGAACTGGGATCCCGTAGGTATTGTGGTGGCGATAGAGGTGCCACTGCCGGGGACTGTAGCGGTGATAGGAATGTTGTTTCCTGATACCGTGCCAGCGCTAGCAACAGGGTTAGCATTAGTTCCAGTTGAATAGGTAGTACCGGCTCCCGAAGCTCCGTTTATGGCAGCCTTAATGTTAGCGTAGGTTGTAGCTGCAGTAGCGCTTCTAACGATCTGGTTAGGTACAGGATTGACTCCACCCGATAGGGTTGTACCTCCCCACGTATAGGTGGGCTCAGTTGTCCCTACGGTAATTCCGTTAGCAAACGTTCCTACCGCTAGGGCTGTAATCGTAACCACGTGTGAGGATGGACCAGTAGCCGTAACCTGTGTGTTAGTGACAGTTCCGTTGGAGTAGTTAGTTCCGATCGTTCCTGCACCTGTAATAGCGTCTACTAGGTTAGTTAGCGTGTTATCTGCGGTAGTCCCAATTAAGACTTGGTTAGCCTGAGATCCTAGAGTTGTTACTAGGATGTATGTCGTAGTGCCGATGGTAACCGTTGAGCCGTTGGTAGCGTTGGCTGCATTGGAGCCTGTGAGGGTCTGCGAAGCCAAGGCTTCAGTTAAGCTCGTTACGAAAGTATAGGTAATAGGTCCAAGCTGAATCTGATCTCCCACGCTTGGTTCAGTAGCGGTTCCAGTTAGCGTGCCTGAGGCAGCCGTTCCTGAAGCGGTAGCTTGGTTAATTTCATTCCAAAGAACACGTTGCTCTAATTTAGAGTCATTTAGATAGTTTGCTGGGTTAATACCAACAACTCTCGCTCTTTGTTCTAGTTCCATTCTGGATGGCATATTGCTCTCCTTTTGTTTTAGTTTCTGTTTTCAAGAGAGCGGGGTTTTATATAGCGATACTCCCATACCTTTCGGCAGCTTTCTCTGCTTGAATACTTTTAGTCTATATTTTTATATGTAACAAAGCAAGTAGTTTTTGCCAAAAAGATAGCTTTGTTGTAGCTTCTACACTCTTAACAGGGGTCGGTACAGGGGTGGGTTTGACACTTCCCTGCCCCGCTGGTGTGGGAGGTGTAACAGGGGCGGGAGTTGGCGCAGGGGCAGCAGGGGGGGTAGGGGAGGGTAAGATTTGGTTATCGGTTGTAGTAGGAGTTGGAGGAGCTACAGGAGCAGGAGCCGGGGCGGGAGTTGGCGCAGGAGTGTTTTTGTAGCCATAGGCTTTAACGTGCGCCAAGTCGGGCGCAAAGAACATGTCTGTATCTACACCATTCACAGTAGGCCCTTGCTGAGCTACATAGACAATACTTGAGTTAAGCTCTGTGATGACTTGATCAAATCCCCAGGAGGGAGCTGCAAGCCATAGTCCACAGTTAGAATTAACGCCAGACCATATGGCGTTAGCGGTGGAGATATTCATATATACGAGGGGCCAACAGTTAGTTACTGAATGGACATACTCCACGAAAGTATTAATCCAAGCAGCGTCCTGTCCTAGCTCAATATCTAAAGCATAAATATCTCCTTCAGCTAAGGGGCTGACAGCTTCTATAAAGAACTTAGCTTCGGTAGTAGGATCAGCCGTACCAGCGAAGTGATAGTTTATAATCACCTTCCCGGCAGCCGAAGCGTTATTGTAATTAGCGGTGGCATCACTATCAAAGTGAAGTCCTCCTTCCCCGCTAGACATCCTAATAGCGATGATTTGATCGGGGTTTGCGCCCATATTGTAAGCGCCTTGAGCGTAACTTATGTCTTTAAATGGTAACATTTTTAATTCTCCTTATTTTTATAATACTACTTTATATATTGTTGTCCTATAAGAACACCTATCTCTGATCCGATAAGGTTTCCACAGGTTACGAAGGCAATAAGAGCGTATTTCCGGCTTCTTTTATGTCCTTGCAGAGCAGTAATGGTTACAAAGGCGGTGAATAGCCCAAAAAGCCACTGGACACTATCCATGCTACCAGCTAACCAGCCATGATTACGAGCCTCAGCTTGTACCATGAGCACACAGATTATATCTTGAAAGATCATCGCAGCCAGAGCCGCAAAAGACAGTTTGATAGTTTCTTGGTTGTAAGTCATTTGGTTAGTGCCTCTAGGATTTGTTCTAGCAGTTTTACGACAGTTTCTATGCCTTGAGCGATACGTCTTAAGTCATCTTCCTCACGCTGTTCAGGGGTTGCTGAGTCAAAAAAGCCCATTACGCACCACTCTTTATATGGTTAAACTGTTCAGGATAGTCTTGTTTATACTGTTCTATGAGAAGGTCGTGCCAGTATTTTGTATGATGTTTTTTACAAGTATATTCTTTAATTTCCTTGATTTCATATTTTTTATGGGACAAGTTAGGGCATCGTGGGACAGCACAATTATGACGTTTATAAAGAGTAACTAGAGTGGCAATTAAAGCAGTAATTAAAGTAACTTCTCCGACATCTGAGACTATTCCTGACCATAAGTTATACCCTTTACATAGGAGTATTTGAGTAGGAGTTCCCACACATAGTCCGAGGGGATGAGATATAATATACCAGATCATTTTTACCTACTTAGATAGACACCAATACCAATACCCAGCAGAGTAGCGATGGTTAAAAGAATAGACAGTGTATAGGCTCGGTTATCTTTTCGGTCTACTTTTTCTTTAGCTTTATATTCAAGGACAGCTTCCCGAGCAATATCTTTACGTTCTAAATCCTTGACCCGTCCGTTAGTAAGGAGAACTTGTTTTTCTACACCCTCAAGACGATCTTTAATCTCTGCATGGTTTTGTTCTATTTGCTTGGCGAGGGTAGCATTGGTTGGCATTGTCATATTTATTCCTATATATACCCACATTCTGCTAATATAGTTGTCTGGTCTGGATACTCCGTAGAGGTATTGCCTCCAAAAGCTAACGTAGAAAAGTACGCGGAACTAACAATCAATAGATAATAGTTAGTTAAGGCGGATAAGTTAATATTAGCCCTAACCAAAAGGGTATAAATGTTTGGCGCGGAGTTACTGTATTGATTAGTCTGCTGAGCCGCAAGGTTGCTTCCTAGAATAAAGGCAGAACTAGAAGTAGATAGACCAGCCGCCATGTTCACTATGGAACTACTGGACGCCACGTAAGGCATAAGTTGACCAGTAAGATTCCAGCTACCCGTAGGAATAGCTATATACACACCTCCTGGGTTATAAATAGTGTTGGGTGAGGTACCGCTGGTATCAACCTGACTCAACAGGGTAAGCACTAACGTCCAGTTATCGCGCCCAGTCGGAAAGCCATAGGGCGCTTTAACAACAGAATATTGAGGAGAAGATAAGGTTTGGTTAGGTATCGTATTAGAATTACCAGTAAATAATGTAATCGTAGTTGTAGGATTAGAGTAAGATACTTTAGTTATAACCCCATATTCTATAGCATTAAACGGATTATTAGCTTGGTTATTTATTGCTCCACCCTCCGCTGTCAGGGTATTACTATTACCAGAAGAGTCAGTCCAAGCTCCGTTACCTTGATAGCAAGCTACCAAATTTGTGGCTGTTGTTAGGTTTATAGCCATGTTAGCCTGAATGTTAGCTTGGGTTTGAGCCACTGACCATACACGAGCTTCTGAGACATAACCATTGAGGTATGAGTTAGAAACGGTGGCGACTGCACCAATCTCAAGATTGCCAGTTTGAGTTAAAGCGGTAGAGCTGTTTTGATTAACGTAGGATGGAACCAGCGTACCATTTATGTAGATACTCATTGTTTTGCCGCTTACTGAGCTAACTACAGCAGCTACATGTACCCATTGATTTAGGGGAATAGCTTGGTAACTAACTGCGGATGTAAAGTTGCTAGACGAAGCATACGCTACCTCTGGCCCTCCCGTAACGTTTGAGATTAAGAATTGCCAGCCTCCCGTGGAGTTATCGCTTCGGCTAATAATACCAGCTGGCTGACCACTAGCAGGATAGCTTAGCAGGTAAACCCACGCTTCACAAGTAAAAGCAGAAGTAAATGTAATCCCCGAAGGGCTGGAAATTGAAGCATATTGAGAAGATGCTGAGGAAAACGCCATACACTCTGTTGGAGGTGTAGTCCCACGAGTAAAATTCATCTTCATGCCAGGAGAAAGCACGGTAGTCAAGTTTCCAGTACAGGTAACGGTGAATTCCTTATTGCCATTGTTAGATCCGTAAGTTGTGGTATAGCCTAAGTTATTCCAGCCGTTAGCTGCTAGGTTAGAGATATTAAGAGCCGCTTGCACGGCAGATGTTTGTAGACCTCCCGCTTGGGTAGCAAAGGATAAGATCCCCTTCATGGCAATATCCCAGTGAGTGGCTGAGACGTAGTCTATAATCGTAGCTCCCGCAGAGTGACCAACGTTAGATCCGCCTGTGGGTACTTCCGTCCACACTACGTTTGTAACTTCAGACGATCCAGAGTTCCACACTCCGGTAAAGACTTGCTTCAAAGAAGGCGTCGTTGGGTCTATAGTCCAACAAACAACCTCGCCATTGGTATAATTGGTAGCACCTGTTACTGCTACGGTGGTAGCACCAGCAGTTATAGTACTGGTTAGAGTCATAGGTACAGTATTCTCGTAAGCTGTTGGGAAAAAGTTATCTGTTACAGAAGACACATTTGGCATTTTTTATTTCTCTTTTATTTGACTCATTTTACTATATCACATTTAAGTTGCATTCAACCTCCAGGCTGGTGGAGGACCAGACAGCGTAGGTGTTCCGGTAACTTCTAGGGTCCTTAATATATACTGCGATATATTTGTAAAAGTGGTAATACGATACTGGTAAGCATTGAGTTCCTTATTAACAAAGAAGTATCTTTTTGCAGAGGACTCAGAATAGTTTGTAGCAGTGGCAGAAGCGTAAGACCATGGCGTCGCCGACCAGACAAAAGTAGACCACCCTACATTTGAAGAAGTAGCCGACGGGGTTAGAGTAACAGTTTTTTGGGTTCTAAAGCCTACAGTACGGTCTATCCCAAGAAGTTCAACGTTAATTCCTCCAGCGGGATTAGCAAACTCCAAATAGCCCGTATCTATCTGGGCAAAACCAAACCTGTCTTTCGGAACAGTAGGGATCAGACCGGTGGTGAGGGAAGTTTGGAAAACTTCGCCATAATCTCCTAAAATAAACTGAGAAGTTTCGCTTAACTGAGCGTCACCTGGCTTCCAGAAAAGCATGTGGTTAATACCAGTGGTATCAGTGTATTGAAGCATCCTTTCCATCCCTAGGGTATAGGCGTAGGGGATCCAAGCTTTACGTTCTGAGTCCCAAACCATTGTTGTATTATTCACAGTAGAGTTAAATGGAGCCGATATAAACACCTTTGCCAAGTAGAAGAAAGCTGAGACTGAGGAGTTAGCGGCTGGATTGATGTTAGATATAAGAGTAGGGCGGATGTTGGCGGAGTATTCGTCCGAAGACAGTAAGTTAAAAAGTTGCTGACGGGAGCCTAGGTCGTAAACTGCCTGGTAGTTAAAGAACATAAAGTCATTTAGAACTGAGACAACCGAGTTAGGAGCGGGGGTTCCTCTGGATCCAGCCAGCTTATTAGCCGATGGCTGAGTAAACTGTGTATCAAGCAGTGTGGTAGCTACCAGAGAAATTTGCCAAATACAGCCGATGGAGTTAGCTGAATTACAGAATACGGTAGTAAGAGGATCTCCTTTACCATCTCTGTAGTCTATGACTTGCACAGGATAGCGCTGAGAGCCTAATTCAAGGTCAATATATCCACCATCATAAGAATCTGAAAAGTAGCCTACAAAAGGACCAGAACCGGTCCACCATACCCTATAAGGAAAATCTCTGTCTTCTACCCCCCACATCCTTGATCCGATAGGGACAAGTTCACGCACTCTTGGACCTCCAGAGGTGTTTTCAAGAGGAGCTGTTGTGTTTGGATTAAGGGCTATCTGACCGTTGTCCACATAGCCTGGAGAAGAAACAGCTCCTACAGAATCAAGATAATAGTTGTTATTAGCAGCATCATCAGAAGCATCTTCGGCTAAGTAAATGTCGTATCTGACGGCTCCCGAAACCGCTGGCCAGCTCAAGGTAACATAATAATCACCCGTGTTAGTGGGATCCCAGCTCTCACGTGATACATTCGTGGTGATCGTCCCCGACGCAGACGCCTGAGTAAATCCCACCTCATTAACGGCTGAGATTCGGTAGAAATATTCGTAAACTCCGCTAGTAAGCCCTGTCTCGGTAACTGTAGGAGCTGAAGGTGGTGAAATAGCAATAAAAGGCACTAAAGTGGTGGTTCCGTTATACCTAATAGGGTAGTCGTAGCCGTTGGTTATATAAAGATAGTTATTGCCGGACCCGTCCGAAGATCCTTGAGAAAAGTATGCCTTCTTGCCCGAAGTGAAAGAGGCGCCCGTACAAGCAGTCCAGGTTGCCCCATCGTTAGTGGATCTATAGATAGTCCCTCCCGAGACTACCAGCAGATGGTTAGCATCAGCAGCGCTTTGGTACATTCCTGCGCCATCTATAGCTAACCCTCCAGGAAGTTCTGACCCAAACCAGTCAGTTCCCCAGCGTGGCCCAGGCGCTCCCTTCTCGTAAAGCATTATATTGGTAGCTTCCGAGAGCATATTCTGTGCTAGATTAGACTCGTTTATTAAGGTAACAACCCCAGCATCAAATAAGCTTTGACTGAGTGTAGCCTCAGCCGGAAACTTCATTGGAATGTTTACGGTGAGATCTTCTGCCACGTTAGAATCCGAAGCCTGAGTTAGTTATCGCCGGAGTATTCTCAGGCCCAAACACTCCCGTCTTATTATTATCATTAAGATTCCAAGTATTTCCTGGAGTTCCAGTTCCGTTTTTAATCTGCATACCTTTAAGCGCTACCTCTGCTTGTCTCTGAGCCTCTTGGAAAAACGGGTTACGAGTTTCAAACAGACGCCCAGCCAGCATAGAGTTGATGATATAGGAAGAGTCGGGACATTCAGAGACGGTAGAGCCAGTTTCTTCCACAGTTGCTCCGTCTGCGCTCAGCGTAGCGTTGAAGTAAGTGGGTACCTTATACATGGGAAAGTCTATGATCCAACCATAGTTTGAAGACCCGGAGAAATTAAGATGCATTGTCCAACCTACCTCAGTACCTCCAGTGAAGTAAGCATACGGCTCCGAAGAAGTCTGAAACTGAACATCTTGTAACTTAACTACCGCAATGTGAATCCAGCTTTGAGATACAGGATCAGTCATTTGGACAAATCCTCCAGGTCTAGCCATGTTTGTAGGACAAACGTAAGTGGTTATGGTTGGACTGGCGTCCACTCCTTCGTAGGTATAAGAAAATCCGTTATTTGAAGCTACGTCCCATAAAACGTCCCACTCTTCTCCGTCCACATTTGCCCATCTGCGAATCGCCCTGTTGCCAGCATAGACAGCAATAGACCACTCGGGATCAGTCTGGGTAGGAATTGTATTATCTCCTCGGAAGAGGACGTAATATTCCTGGAACATTGTTTGAAAAGTATCGCTCATGTTTATTTTTCCTTTTTCTTTATTTTACACCACAATAGGCGTATTCTTTGCTTTAGTTTTAGCTTGAGAGGGAAGTTGGAAAGCTTTTTGACCCTTCAGTTGTATGTGCTTAGGTTGAGGTAAATAAACTTTACGATGGCTATTAAGCTTCTTGATGTAAGCTTTTCTACCCATATATTTAACGGTCTCTACAGCATGTTCACGGTCTAAGTCGTTAATAAGGTCGTTAACCTCCGTGCTTGAGCCACCGGAGGATCCACTCCCTGAAGAAGAATCGTTGTAGGCAGCTGTAGGATTAACTGAATATGTTGTGGTTCCGTCATCATTCTCGGTAGGTGCTATGTCGTATTGTCCTAGGTCGTAGATTTCTTTTAGATTGCTCTGAGTAAGACTCTGACCTTGGAAATTAGCTTGTCCTGCTGTCTCTGAAACTAGATATTCATCTACCTGGGCTAGGTAGTTCTGCATAGCCGTGTATGAAGAAGGATTGTCATTTCTCAGCGTTGCTCTATCGGCTTTAGAGGCTGCCGTATAGGTATTCATGAAATCATTAAGAGCACTAGAGGCCTGAGGGTAAGGCTTTAGTAGAGGTTCTCCCTGTTGTTTACGGATAGTATTCTCGGCGTTAAACTGAGCATTGAACAACTGATTCAGCTCAGGATTATCTGTTAGGAACTGCGCTCTCTGTTGGGAAGTACTATTTCCGTCTGTCATAGCGTAATATTGGTTTGCTAATTTTTCTTGCTCTGGAGTCTCCGTATATTGAGGAGCACCTCCGACCTTTTCGGTAGGTTCGTTACTTCCTTTAAGCCCCTGGCTTTGATTGTAGAGAGCGTTCATCTTATTTCCGTAATTGTTCTCGTCGGTTTCGTATTTGTCAATCATAGCCTTATTCTGAGAGTACATAACAGCTGCGGTGTTGTTAGCACCTGGACCTTCATCAGCATGCTTTAGAAACTCGTATTCAGTCACAATTTTATAATCGTGAGCGCTTAAGCTTAGCAGTGGATCGCCAGGTTCCCCGTTCTTTTCCGCCATAGCGTTTTGTTTTTTCAAGGCCGTGTAAACCGGTGTGTCTGGAGCGTTTTCCCTCAAAGAGTTCCACTTGTTTACCTCATAATTAGGATTAGCATACGCAGCATTCTCTTCAGCCTTTGTTAGGCTACCACTCCAACTAGGGTGGATATTTGATAAAGCATTTTTGTCTGCCGTGGTTGGCAACCCTTCGTACATTAACTGACGATTATTAAGAATTTGAAGTTCTGGGCTGTCGGGATTGGCTTGGCCCCTACCGATACCACTTATGTCCACTCCAGCCTCCACCGGTGAGATAGCTGACTGTCCACCAGACACAATCTGTATAGCTTTATTGTTAGCCAGTCCTTTAACGTTTTCTAGCGCCCTACCCACTGGTTGAGCTGGAATAGGAGCAGCTGCATTAACTAAGTTCCCTACATCCTCGGCTGCCGTAAGACCGTGTCCATGCATAGGATCTCCATAATAGTCAGAGTTTTGGTATTCTTCCTCCAGGGCAGAGGCGAGAGCACTAGTATTACCAGCTAGTTCCTGTTTCAGACCCGATAATTTATCTGGGTTATTACTATTAAGGGCTGGTTCAACGGCACGAGCAAACTTATTAGTTACTGTTGCTAGTAGAGCGATCTGCTTAGGATTACCACCCGCAGTTTTCCAAGGAGTCTGGATTGTCGGGTTAAATAATTGATGTCCAACTAATTTGGCAATCTGTTCAGGGGTAGTAGCTTTTTTATCTGCAATAGCCTGTATAGTACCTGGAGCAGCAAGAAGAGCCATTCTTCCCCCGATCATTTGTCTAGCAATACGACCTTCCACCCCTCCTTTAGAAAGAGCGCTCAGTAAGACACGGATTTGTCCTTCGTTATAGTCTGTCGCTAGTACGGCCCGTCCTATAAGTTTAAGCCTAGAGGCACTCATACCATCCACCATTCGGTTAATGCCTCCGAAGACGTTGTTGGTAACACGGGCAACCCCTCGGATAGTGTCGTAATCTTTATCTAAAGTAAGGTCTTTAGTGTATTTTTGGAACACCAAAAGTTTGCTCATAGGAATTTGCCTTTGGAACAAAGAAGAGTGGAGTTGCTTAATGCCAGGCATGTCATCAATCTTATCTAAGGCGGAGCCAGTTTTGTCAAACTCTGCTCCAGCATCCAGCGTGATACCACCGTGTAAGGCTTTCTCTAAAGAACCATCCTCTATAGCATTCTCTAACTGCGCTCTGTAGTACGGATCACTTCCCCAAGCCTGAAGAGTGTCTAGGGTTTTAGGAGTATCTAAGACTGCCTGGGATAAGCCTATGTTAATGTTGTGAAATCCACCAAAAGATAATTTAAGAGTTTTCACGGCCCCGTTTAGACTGTCATATCCTCTTAGAAGGTTCCCAAGAGCATCAGTCCGATACTGATACTGCTGGCGATCATTTATTCTATCTGCTATGTCTTTTCGGGCAAAGACTAAGGGCTTTCCCGTGCCGTCAGTAAATTCTTGAAGCGGTTTTAAGTCAGCTGGAACGTCTGTATTGCCATAATGAGCTGCGCCTTCTCCAAAAGCTTCATTTAAGCCATTCGCCAAGCTATGAGTAGAGATGTATCTATCAGCAGTAGCTACGTCTTTTTCTACATCCTCGTGGAAGTTAGCCGTAGAACGTTTCAAGCCAGAAGCCCTCTCCACATCTTCATAATTATTAAAATTACGTCCTTTCATCCAAGGCATTTCCTTACCAACAAACTGATCTATATTTGTAGGAACTCCCTTCTCATCAGCTACGTGGAAGCCGGCACCGTAATTGCGCCTATAAAGGCCTGTAGGGTCTCCTACGGCGTCTGTAGCCCGTGTAGCGTGGATGGTGTCTTCTATTCTCTTTGCTTGGGTTGCATATTCAGTAAATAACTGAGGATCTTTAGCTTCTTTAGCAACCGTTTCTATATCATTACCTCTTAGCTTATCCGCTAATGCTTGGTCTTCGGGACTCAGTTGATCCCATGTTCTCTTAGCTAGGTCTCGTTCCACTTCCAACAGCTTGCCTGGACCTGTGGCTCGTAGGAGAGCCTTATTTATAAGGGGATTAGTCTGTAAATGTTGCACACCCTTTTTGGTAGTGAGTAAAACTTTATTTAGTCCTTTAACTTCAGGGGCTTTACCAATCTCATAATCCGCCACCCTCCCATACATAGGATTGTTTTCTGGATTACCAAAACTGTCTACGTGCTCATTTTGAGATAAAATCCCAACAGCTTTTGTGGCGGTTGCCTCATCCACGCCCGTAGCGTCCATATAGCCTCGCACCAGAGCAGCATCACTGTCGCCGTTTTTTATGCCCTCTAGGATAGCTCTGTCGCCCACAATACTACGCCCTGGAGCTTCGGTAGTATGTTCTAGCTTCTCTTCAGCAGCTAGATCAGCCTTGGCCTTATCCAGAGATACCCCGAAGACCTTAGCGTAAGTTTCTGGAGTTAGTGGTGCGCCTGGTTCATTACTTAAAGGAGCAGGAGGCGCCGTTGGGACAGCTTCTGGGGCTGGGGTAGAAGAGATCACTTTAACTGGCTTGGCAGTCTCAAACCCAGCTCCTTTTGTTGTAAGGCGTACACCTTTTTTGGCGGTTAAATTGAAGTCTGGATATTTTTCGTCCAGTTGAGTACGAATCTTCCCGTAGGTCTGAGCGTAGTGAGTTTCTTGGTTCTTTAAGTTTCTTACTCGTCCTTCTAAGGAGTTGAGTTCAGCAGCCTTAGCTCTGACAGTTTCAGGGTCAGGAGGGTTTTTAAGCATTTTGTTATATTCAGCCCGTGACTGATCCCTAAGCGCTTCTTCAGCTTTTAAGGTAGTTCTTACGTCGCCTAGCTGTGCACCTACATCCATAGCAGCTGCATGTTCGGGAGAGTGAGTCTTATCCCATAATGCCTGAATAAACTTCTTGGCTGGTGCTCCTTTTGGTATCTGATATTTAGCCTTAGAATACCCCGAAGTTTTATCAGCTTTTAGATAACTATCTATGTCTTTTTCTGCCTTAGCTCTCTGTATGACATTGTCAAATTCTTGAGGATGAGCGGCAATATATGCTTTTGCTTCTTCTTTATACCCTTCGGGATCCTGAACAGTAGGCTTACCACCTCCTCTGACTTCTCGCTCTCGTAGAATCGCATCATGGAGTTCAGCATCACTTTTATACCCAAGGTTACTAGCTATCTCATCTAGGGAAGTGCCCTTACTATTCTTAAGATATAGCGGAATATCTTCGTAGTAACTACGAGCGATCCCTCCCTGAGCCTTAATCTGCTTATACAGATCAGTGGGCTGCGCCCTACTTGCCAAGTCCCGTTGTTTGAAGTGATTAGCTAAAGTGTTTATGGTTTGATTTAGTTCCTGATTAGCCCCTCCAACTTTTGTAAAATCTATAGGCTGCTGAAGATCATCTTGAACATTTTGGGTGATAGCCATCATCTCCTCCGGGTCTGGTTCAGGGCCTTCAGGGGTGCTAACGGTATCAGGAGTAACAGGAGGGGTAGGATTAAGAGGATTATTCTGAGCTATTAACTCTTCGGCATTTTCTGGAGGGTTGGGTTCTGGTAAATCACTAGGTTTTGGAACTGGGCGGTTGTTAATTCCACCCACCTCGTCCAGAGGAGTAGCATTTTCCTTTAAGTCAGGTACTTCCGAGGCCAAACCAGCTACCCCCCCTATAGCGCCTATCTGTACAGCTGGGGTGGCAATATCTTTCACAGCTTCGCCTGGCGTTTTAGCGCTAGCAACTGCGGTCCCCGTACCATACCCAGCCCCTATAGCAGCCCCCGTTGCTGCTCCACCCACTACTCTCCCAACTACTCGGCCTTCTAAATCATTACCCAATACATCTTTAACCCCACCCTCTACTGCTCCTTCTAAAGTTGATCCCTTACCTAAGGTAGCTACGTTAACACCCGTTTGAATAGCGTTTCCTAATAACTGTCTAGGAGAGCCTAAATTCTTAATCTTTCCATTATCTGAGGCATAGTTAGTTAAATCTGCGCCTAAGCCTGTTTCATCCTGCGGAGGACTGCCAGTTACATCCTCACCTAACCCTATTCCTAAACCAACTACCGGTCTGGCAATAGGATTAACACCTCCCTGAACTAGATCTGAACCTAAACCGCTTATGTTAGATCCGACATTTTCGCCAGAGAGATTCTGATCGTTACTTTTGATAGCAGCTAGAGATTGATCTGCACCCTGGGAGTTGCCCACGATCTTGTCTAAACCAGCGGAAGCTAGATCTCCTACGTCCTTAACTCCGGCAACTGTAGCATTAGCTACTGTATCTAAGATTGAACCTTTACCCGTTAGTTTTAGAGACATTTTTAAGTCCCCTGATTCTGATCACCACTCCCATTTACTGGCCCCAGTGTTAAGGGTATCAAAGTTGCTGCTGGCGTTTGAGTCTGAGCAGTTTCTGGATTAGATAGTAGAGAGGTAGTCTGGAAAGGCGTCTCAGAACTTGGAAGAACTCCAGCGTTGGAGGCAGACTCAGCCGCCTGTTCAGTCTGAGTAGCAGTAGCCGGAATAATACCATTAAGCATGTTTTGGTAATTTTGATCTACAGTTGCTAAATCATCCTGAGCTGACTGGATAATTCCATTTTTAATGTTTTGTACTGGGACTGAATTAGGGTCTCCCCCCAAGTAAGTTATCTGAGTTTGTAAGGAGTCTAAAGCTTGAGCCGCCTGAGCTGTAATACTTGTGATGGCAGCGTCTCTAGCAGCATCTAACTGTGTCTTATTAGCAGCTATTAAGTTCCCTAAGTCGGTCTGTTGAACATCCTCCGCCTGGTTAGCCACCGCTGCCGTGTTGTTGGCGGTGTTCACACCTACGTTACCGTAGTTAGCATAAGCTCTAGCAGCAGCACCAGCTGCGGAGGAACTAAGTGCATTACTATCACCCAAATTGACTCCCACCCCTTGTAAACCATCGTGGATAGTATTCATTAACTGCTTAATAGAGTTAATTTGAGTCACGCCAGTCTGAAGGTTTGCTTCATTGATAGCGTTTTGCTGATTTTCTAAAGTAGCATAGGCGTTAGAGCCTAGATCGGTTATATTCTCTACTCCGGAAGCTGTGCCAGCCGTTCCCCCAGCTTGAGCAGCGTTTGTACCTGTTATAATAAGCTCACTAATTTTAGCGTTTAAGGCGTCTTGCGCTTGCTGAGCTGCAGAAGGTCCGCTAGAAGTAGAAGAAGGAGTAGGGGTCGGACTAGTAGGGGTAGCAGTAGCTTGAGTTCCTTGCCCTGGTGCATAAAACCCATGTGTATTAAGAGTAGGGGTAGGAGCTGTAGGTGGAGTCCCCGCCTCCATAGATCCCGCTATAGGGACTCCGGCAGCAGCGTTACCGTTTACTAAGCCAGATATTCCAGTTGTTGCCATTTTTGTTTCCTTTTAGTTTTCTATAAATATAATACCACCCTGTGTAGTTAAAGCAACATTAGGCCCCTGCGCCCAGGGTAAGTAAAAACCCTGCTACAGAACTAGCACCCGAAGGAGCTGCCGGAGTCCACGTTCCTGAACTTGTAAATGTCCAGATATCGTAACCACCGGCCTGGGTGTGAGTCCCACCAGTCGTACCGGAAGCGCTAAACGTACCTACTGGCGCAGACAAAACCACTATACCGTTAGCACCCGCACCACTTGTATTACTTGTCCCCCTACAGCCTGAGCCACCACCACCATAGTTGTTGCCTGGGTTTCCGTTGGTAGTGGTATTGGTTATGCCAGTTCCACCTGCCCCTGCATTATTAGATGAGCCTGTAAGGTTACCCGTACCAGCTGTACCAGCCGTATTATTAGAAGCGTTCCCACCCGCACTTCCGTAAGCCGCTGCACCCCCTCCAGCTCCAGATATTCCAGCAGACTCTCTACCCGATCCCGTACCACCCGTATTAGTTACGGAAGCTCCAGAACCCGAACCAGCACCACCGCTGGCCGTACCCGTAGTTTGGCTGCCTCCAGCTCCACCTGTCGCCTCTAAGATACTTGTACTGTCAAAGGAAGACGTACCACCCTGGTTGCCAACAGCATTATTGACGGCTGCGCCACCTTGCCCGACCGTAACTGTATATCCGGTCCCATTTGTAACCGAAATACTACCTTCAGCATAGCCGCCACCACCACCTCCACCAGAAGCGTTAGCCGTACCAGCGCTAGCGCCACTTCCTCCAGCGCCCGTTACTTCTGCATTTATGCTCGCCATGCTACCCCGTAATTAGACTCTCGTAATAGGTGTAGTTATCTTCAGCCGTCACGTCAATTTGGTCTGGCGCTCCCGCATAAGGAAAGTTAGTAGAATATTCAGCACCGTTTTGGTCTGTATATGTTACTAAAACGCTCCAGCCGTCTTCGTTATTTACTACTGACTGTATGTTAGCTTCCGTGGGTAACATATTAAGCTCCTATATATCCCGATATTGTTATTGAAACAGTAGATGAACTTCCTGAACAAGCAAAGTATGGAACTGTATTAGTAGACATACTATTTAACGGGGTCCTGAAGTTAATACTATGACCGCCTCCAGCCGGGGCTATCCCTGTGGCTATTGTAGACCCTCCCGAACCATTTTGTAAGTTTACTGTCACTGTAGTACCTCCAGAATTAGTAAGGATAATATCTGTAATGTACCACTTAAGCCCTGATCCTGGACTAGATAGCCCAGTAGAAGTAGAGCTTGTCCCTGTGGCCGTTGCCACGGCCGACCCAAAGTTCTCTGGGTTAGCATTTAATAGAACGATTTGCTTACCTACTTTGTCCGCCACATAGGCTGTTATTTTCCCATTTGAGAGCGCAGATTGCTCACTTGTCCTGACCTGAGCGCCATCTAAAGAAGCGTCCGCTGGTAAAGTACCATTTAAAGCGGCCGTAGTACTAGCTATATTGGTATCTGTGGTTGAAAGAGCTGTCATACTGGAAGCACCCTGAACAGTCAAAACTCCACCCGACGGTGAACCGGCCGTACCTAAACCAACCACAGGCAAACTTGTAGCTCCTATGGCTTCTATATTTACTTTTAAGTTATGAGAAGCATCTATCCCTGTGTACTGCCAGTCTGTGCCATCATATCCTAAAAGTCCGACTCCTGTTAAACCTGTTCCTGTAGTGCCAGCAGCAGCATTTGCGCTCCTTATTCTGTCCCAGTTGGTGCCATTGAATATACCTTGTCCTACGGCTAGAATGATATCCGCTGATCCAGCATCCCCCATGGCTCCCACAGTCCGTAGTCCCGTGAGGTTACCGCCAGAGTTATCCATGGCTGCGTAAAATGCGTTAGCGGGAACGGCTGATCCGGTGGCAGAGTTAGAGCCTACTGTCCACGTACCTTGCTGGGTTACATTTACAGTGGTTGGAGGTGGTGCAGTTGCTCTAAGAGTCACTGTCCCTGCAAAAGTTCCCGATGTTAAAGCTGATACTGCAATTTGAAAATAGTTTCCTCGTATAGGGCCAAAGTAAACAGTGCTAGCAGAAGTTCCTAGCGTAGTTACTGCACCGCCTGAGGATGAACTAAAAGTGGAACTGTTACTATAAGTACCACCACTTGCCGTAGAGTACTGACCGCTAAGAGCTAGCCCCGACCCAACCGAACTAAATACTATTTCTATGTAGCTAAACCCTTCCGTAGGTGTATTAGCTAAAATTGTCTGAGCACCGCTTGAGGATGTAGAGAATGTGTAAGTTTTTGTGGCTGAAGCTACCGCTAGACCATTAAATCCCGAGTCTCCCGCTACTACATTAGCTATATTTGTACCATCATAAATTTGTGACTGGACATTAAGACTGGATGCCGTAGCTTGAGTTACAGCCACAGAAGAAAGGGAAACCGGTACAGCTGTTCCACTAGACACACCTTGAATACTAAGAACACCACCAGATGGAGTACCGGCTGTACCTGCGCCCTCTACCTTCAAAGCTGTAGAGTTGGCGGTAGTAGCCCCAATATCCACTTGTAGAGCCTTTGCAGAGGTTACTTGTGCAACGTCGCCGTCGGTTAAAGGATCTCCTATTGTGATGGTTTGTCGTAAGTTACCAGTACCTGTGGTCTGAGAAGCATCTATGTCAGTTCCGCTTCCTTCAGTAATAGGTATGTTTGTTTGTCCGGACATTGTTTATTTTCCTTTTATACTTCTATGTTATAGGAACAGCAAGCAAAATGCCATAGGTCCTTCCCGACGGTGGTGGTGTTGGGTTATCTTCCGTTCCCGTAATATAATAACGATTCCCATTAATAAAGTACCAAAGGGTAGTGGGATCTCCACTAACCATATAAAATACCCCCTCTTCACCCGTAGTAGGATCAGAGCTTACTACTATAACCTCAGTTTTTGGAGGGGGGCCAGCATAGGGTAACATTTTAGCTACCAGCCCAGCTTATTGAATCATTTGCTGTTCCTGTGACCCATAGTTCGTCTGAGTTAGCTAGGGCAAAAGAAATAGAAGCACCTGGTTGGAGAACATATCCATTACCAGCCCCATTTGTTATGTTTTCTACATCAAATGTTCCTAAACAGACATCTGCTACATTGTTAGCGTTTGCGGTCACAATCAAACCATTAAGAAGTGCTTGGCTACTTCCTGATTCTAGGTTTACGGCTGTGCCCGTAGTAGAAATTACTGCTTGACCCACTAAAGGCGTGGTAGAGAGAGGTAAAGCTTCAGATCCTACCGGAGTTCCGTTCGGGTTAGTAACTTTTAGCGTGGTGGGCATCTGAGGAACAGGGATTTTACGGTCTCTAACCTCAGCCATAGTATAAAGAAGCTTCTCCAACGCTTTTTCTACACCGCTCAGGTCTGTTTCAGGCGTTTCAGGAATAGAGTCTGTCAACTGTTTTAAAAGCTTAGGCAGTTCTTTAGATAATAAAACCTCTATCCCTTTGAGGTTAGGGGCGTCAACTTTCACTATGGGAGCCTTAATGCTTATGTTAGGTTGGGGAATTTCGGGAAACGTCTTAGCCGCTTTTTCTACATCACCAAGCTTGAGCTGTAGCTCTTTGGAAAGCCGCCCTAACGCTTCTATAATACCCCGAACTGCAATCCGATAATCTCTTTTAGTTATTTCGTCATTATTTTGTTTTTTATCCATGCTTTCATCATATCACGTTAGCTACCAACACCAGCTGCGGGCAGCACTCCAGCCATATAATCTATAGGTAAAGCAGTATCTAACATGAACAGTATTCCTCCGATAGATTCGGTGCTACCCCCCCAACCGATACGCTAGTAAACTGTCTTTGTCCTTGAGCGCCTAGTTGACCGCCTAGGATCTCGTCTCGTGCATAGTTCATGCACCATCCAGCTACAACTAGGTTTCGGTTTACCTCTAGCCCTAAGTCTGTAGCTATAGTATTAAAGTTGCCAGAACCACAATGTTCATTGAATGTAGAGTTGCCTGAATTACCAGTTATAGCAAACAGCAGATGATCTCCCTGTACGTTATTATATCCCCCAGTGTTAATAGTGTAAGTGGCACCAGTTTCATCTGACGTATAGCTTGACAAGGCTGTTGTTGAGACTATGGGGACTGGAGGTATACCTTCTCCTTATATTACAAACAGTGTTCCTACTACACCAGACGTTTGAGCCGCACCGCTATAAGAACTGGAAATACAATACCACTGCTGATGCTGTATCTTAACTCCATTATCTAAATCAAGGTTAGCCATTGTGCCGTTGCCAGTAGTTGCGTTATAAGGAAGAGGAATAATTATCCTAGGAGCGTTTGTGCCTATTGTGGGGGCGGCTGTTGAATCCCAAATAAATAAGTAAGCTAGGGAGGTAGTAGTGTTCATCACGGCGTACCCGCCAAACTTACCAGAACTACTGGTTAAAGGGGCTGGGGTAGAGGGTAGGGTAGCTGGAAGAACAAAGGGATTATATCCAAAAGACAGAGCAGCCAGATCTACCTGGGGAATATCATTTGAATCGGGTTGAGCTACATCATCTAAAGCCATTTTTATTTTCCTTTTATATTTTTAGTTTATCACGCTACATGAGCCTAGTATATGCCAATAATTGCTCCAAGTCTATATACGCCTTTTCTCCATTAATAGAGAGTTCAAAAACCTGATCCCTTATAGAGGCCGGATTCAGGTTCCACCTCATTGTCACCTTTGCCCGACCTCCAAAATCCCTCAGCGTGGCGCTGCCTATCTGCTTTTTAACCGCTTCACCAAATTTAGTCGTCTTACGGTTAGTTAAAGCTATATCTTTAGATGCAGATCTCACTTAATCTTCGCTAAAATTGACCCATAAGGGACAATGTCTAGCTCCTTTCCCTCAAATTTAACAAACTGACCCCCGTGGGGCTGATATATTACCCTATCACCTTTTTTTATACCGCTTATGTTCGGTGCTACACCCTCAATAGTACCAATGGGCGAGTAAGTAGCTATCTGTTCTGCCAGTAAAATACCGGCCTCTGTCTCTTTTTGTGGCGCATCCTGCTCCACAGCCACGTTATCATGTAATAGTTGCATAAACCAACTATACCATAAATACAAAACCGCCAGTGGAGTGGCGGTTTCATATCGTAAACTCAACCTCTTAAGTAGTGTATAGATTGAGACTTATTTATTGTATCACAGACCTACAACTTTGCCATTCTCGTCTATTTCTACCTGTCCATTTTCATTTTTAGGTAGATTTTCTTGAAAATCTCCAGCTGTTGTTTGGCCTATGTTTGATCCGTCAATATGCGAATCGGTTGAAGCAGCGGCCTCCTCCTCAGGGGAGAGATCTTGAGCGGCTTCTGTACTTTCACTGGCAGCCTCAGCAGCGTGCTTTTCAGCCTCACTGTCAAGCCTTTCAGCCTCTTTGTCTTCCTCTGGCGTAGAAACTTCTTCAGTCGGCTCCGCTGGAGCAGGATTTTCAGGCAAAGGAGCACTCGTAATAGTGTCCTCTACCGGAGGCTTTGCAGTTGCCTCTCCTTGGTCGGCTGGAGTTGTTTCTGGCTCAGGTGAAGGCTCTGGAGTCTCAGCAGCTGGTGCTGGAGCCTCGGGAGCTGATACTGGTACGTCTGGAGCCGTTGCTGGCTCTGCAGACGCAGCAGGAGCCTCTACGGGCTCATCTGTGGCAGCTACAGCAGGATCCACTACGGGTGGAACCGTAGAGTCTACTGGAGCAGAAGTTGTCTCATCTGGGGACATAACATTCTCCTTTTAGTTAATGTTTATATTGTAACACTAAAATGCTGCTACTTCGGCCCAGTTCATTGCCACGATACAAGTAATTGCTGTGGTTAACGAGTTGACCGAAACGGCGCTTCCTGGACTGACTACAAAACCACCATCTAGGTTGGTTAGGAGGGTACTAGGTGAAGCAACGTCAGTAGTTCCAGCAATACCTCCCAAGGGCGCTACAACAACTGGAGCAGCTGGTAAGGTAGCAGCAGAAGCCGCCAATCCTACAGCATTAGAACCTGCGCCTAACTTAGCGTTTCTTACAGTTAACGCAGTAGTCTGGACTACTGCCGTGGAACTAGCTGCGGTAGCAATATTTGCGGTCAAGACAATAGACGCTGTAGCTGCCGGAATAGTCGTAGGCGTGACAAATATCTGCAACAGGATCAAGTTATAGCCTGAGTTAAATGGATTAGTCAGGGTAAAACCAGTCTGAGTTGTAGATAGTCCCGTAGAAAGTGCTACACCAGCTTGAGTACTAGCGTTGTAAACGAAGTCCGAGCTGTTTGCAATATATTCTGCTTTAGACATTTTTATTTCCTTTTCTTTTAGAGGGGCTGTGCGCCAGCCCCAAGCGACCTATTAGGCGTTAGTAGTTCTTGAAAGCGCTACTACAGCAGTTGACCTTTCAACTGCTACACCGTAAATACAGTGAAGTACAGCTTTCATACCGATTGCATCAACAGAGTCTTCCATTTTGTAAGTTGGAGGAAGCTGCATAGCAATGGATAGTCCCTTCTTGTGGAAGAAGACGTCGTAACCTGAACCACCAGTTACTACAACGTTGTTTGACATATGTAGTTCCATGCCGTACAAACGTCCTACAAGGGAGTCATCGGAAGCTGTTTCTTTAACCGCAACACCTGTTTGACCAGTTTGATCGTAAGCAACATACTTGTTGACGTTCAATAGGTCAGATTCGGTGTAAGCACCAATTATGCCGTAACGTTCGCTACGAGGAACGTTGTTAGCATCAAAAGTCTGAACAACAGATATGACGTTCGGGTCAGTAACAGTAGCACCGGCTGAAACAGTAGTACCAGCCCCTGTGTAAAGGGAAGCAATATCGGTATCAACCTGCCTAGCAACAGCTTCGGCCTGAGCAGCACGATAAAGAGACTGCAGGTCATAGCTAGCCTGTACCTTAGCGATGTCCTCAATAAGGACAGCTGAGTAGGTTTGCTTGTTAATGTTTATGGTAATAGTAGTCTCAGTGTTGGCGTCATAAGTGACGTTAGTTGAGGCTGCTTTGCTCCTGGCGTTTAGCGTACCCAGGAATGGTACGTTGATGATGTTACCACCATCCTGAACTAGGTTTCCACGCTGTGTTACCAAAGCTTGGAAGCGAAGAGCCTTATAAAAAGGTAGTTCAACTTCTTTTGTCCACTTCTGCGCTATTAGATAGGCCTCAGTGGTCGTTGTGACATCCGCCATAACTTTATTTCCTTCTCTTTATTTTTTATTGAAAACTATTTCGGGGCTAGTCCACGTTCCGCTAGGTACGCATCACTAGCTTCTTTGCCGCCGAGTTCATGATACTGTTCGCTAGTCATTCTAGCTACAGATCTTACGGGATCGTTTGGATCAAATCCGTGATCACCTTTTGTAGGCTTAGAAGCTGTGGTAGGCCGAATTGCGCCTTTAGCAGCTTGTTTGGCTACATTATCTGAAGATTCAGCTCTTGCGAGAGCTGCATAGGTCTCCATTTTATCCATCTCTTTGTCAAAGAATTCTTTAAAGTTTATATTGGGATTAGCGATATTTAATCTGCCTTTAGCGTCCTGAGTTATACCACTAGCAGCGATATAATCTTGGACAACAGCTTTTTCTATCTTAGGATCTAGCTTTTCTCCGTACTCGGACTTAACGTCTTTAGCATCCATCATAAAGTTGGTTTCCCACTTGATGGCCTGAGCTGCGTTCATTCCTCGTTTGAAGCCTAGATCTACTCCCTCGGCTAGTTTATTAGCCGAGACAGCCTTACGATCTTCTTCTAACTGAGCTGGATCGTATTCTGCACCCTCTTTAAATTCTAAAGGTTCATATTCGCTCGGTTTGAACAAATTATCCTCATAAACGGGCTGCGGTGTACTTTTAATCTTGTTAGCTAAAAGATCCACATAACGTTCTTCTCGGCGTTCACGACGACTTTGGTCATCCTTGTCGTCTTCTTCTACCGGAGGGGTGTTCTCGTCGGGCTTATCTACGGGTTGGTCGTCCGTAGCATCAGGGGTATCTTGCCCTAATGTTGTTTTATCCTCATCTGAGTCTGCCATTTTAATTTTCCTTTCATCCGCTTAAGGGGGGACGGCCCCATTGTTTAATACTATACTGGCTTTTTCTCTCTACTGTCAACAACTATAAACTTTCTAACCTTAATGTCTTTAAAAATTGGTGCTCCGTCCGCATCTGTGCCTACAAAAACCTTATTAAGATGATCGTAGGGGATGCCGTGAGCTGTGGCCGTTTCCGATCCCTCGCAATGAAGAAAGTTTCCTCTAGCTACCCAGGAATGTAAATGGGTGTCTTGAAGTACAGTTTCCGAACCGGTGTGAATAATATGCTCGGGAGGCTCTACACCAGCCTCTATGTAATCTTTATCAGTTTTTAAACGCTTAATCATCTATGAAGTTCTTCCAGACCGTCAATTCTTTAATAACACAATCTGCTACTCGCCAGTTGTCGTCCGTTTTAGTAATAGCCGGATTAACCCCAGGTTGAAAGTCTTTATAAAGCTCAATCCGTTGATCTACGAATGCTAGAAATTCTTTCCATTTTTTCGTTCTGCTTATGCTCTTACGTCGTTTTTCGTCAGAATCATCCGGAGTAGTATCAGGTTCTTCAATTTTAAAATCATCAGTTAATGGCCTAAAACTTGCCAGTAAATTCTTATCTGCCATTTGCTATTGCTCCTACCTTTTTATGGGCATCTGCTATTACAGGATCTTTAATTAGTTTACCATTATGAAACTCTGGAGGAGGGGTAGCTTCGGGTTTTGGTTGGATAGCTTCGTGAGCTTTTAGACCAAATTCAGCTGCTTTAAGTTTATCGTCTGTAGTAGAAAAATCAGCATTTGGAGGTACAGTATAGCCTTCTTTTTGGAGTCTTTGCATTTGTGCCCACTCAGGTAAATCTTTGTAGGCTGTGGTATCAATATCAGTCGGAGGCTTAGGCGCTGGTTGCTGAGACTGCTGGTAAGCCTGTTGCTCTTGAGGAGTCATCTTTCGGAATATCTTACCCATTTCTGGTACGTCTCCTAGGTCCTCTTCTAACTTAGCTAGTTGGACAACATCTAACATCCAGCCTTGGTCGTTTATTTGAGTCATTACGTTCTGTAAAGATCCAATTCCTTGAACAAAATTCTCCAAGTTAGACAGTTGGGTACGCTTATCGGAAGAGGCGGTAGAGTTAGGATCAATTTCAAATCTAAGCGACAAATTCTTAAAGAAAGCCGGCTTAATGGTCATTTTGGCACTATTTTTACTTTCACTAATATCTAGCATTTTAGCCAAAGAACCAATTAAGTTACCATTATCGTCTACGCCTATGAGCCCCGCTTCGGCAATTTCTTTAAAATCTTCAGCAAACATATCAATATTAATGTTCTCCGTCGCCATCGTCCCAAATAATCCCATCATGCGATCTTCCAAAATCTCTATCGCAGACTCCAGATCAAATCTATCCTGATTGTCTCGTGCAGACTCCCTTTGAGCCTGTTGAGCGATTCCTTGCGGACTTTTCCCAGAAGCTGGATCAGCCGTAGTGTCGGTTGACGCCATATCCGTAGTTCCAGCCTGATTAAGAAGCGCAGCGTTAACCATGGTTTTAGCTGCTTGGTAAGTATTTAGCCCTACGGGAGAAGTAGCGTATTCTCGGATAGAATTAGCTACCGTTTCCTGCCAGATTGCCCCTGGATCTTGTGTGATAGAACTCTTAACAACGCCAGCAGGATTAATAATAGTAGGAGGGTAAAGACCACGTTTAAGACCAGCAGCGTAGAAATTATCAAGACCATCGCTAAAGAACTGAAGAGGTTTTGCACGTTGAAAGTCTCCTAGATTGTAAAAGTTATCAAAAGTATCAGTCGCCGCTTTTATAACAAAGGGTATTTTGCCATTTTGGTGCGGATTACGCAGAGAACGGACACAAACCCCGTTGTACTCTGGAGCGATTGTAACCCAGTTTCCGTCCATCCCAGCCTCATAGCGGGTTGCAAGCATAATTCGGCCTTTTTCAGCCTGAGATTGACGCTCACGGGTCAAAAGAGAATCTCTACGGGAATCTGGAAACCTCAGGCGTTCTTCTATCAAATCACACAGAATCTTAACTTCGTCTAAATCCCAACCCCCTTCTTCAGCGTCCTCCGGATCCATTTTAAGCAAATTTTTCAAAAATGGCTCAGATACGAAAGTTAAAGCGGTACAATAATCCATATCTTCTATAGACGCTCTGCCAATCTGAGGCACAAAATTCCTAGGGTGCCACAACCAACACTGTGGACCAATATAACCGTTATTTTCGTTTACTTCCCAATCGTAGAACATGGGCATATATCCGTAAACTGAGGCATAAAACTGCCAATTTCGGTATTTTCGGAGGAGAGGAGCCTGGGCATTTGCATGTGGATAGACATACTTTTGCCTAATAATGTCCAGAACTGCAGCTACGCCCTCATCCTTCTTACCAGCAGCCCGCATAGAGCCTTTAGGAAGTTGTCCACACACCCTAGCGGCTCGTTCTTGGTAAATCGTGGTGGTTCTACCGTCTGAAAGCCCATTTTGGATCTTTTTAGACACTGAGTCGTAAGGCCGAGATATAAGCATTGCCTCATAAGAATCAAAGTTTTGTATGTAATTGTCATGTGCTAAAAGATCATAGCGAAAATCAGCTCGGACTTTTTCAATATATTCGTCAACTTGAGTCTCGCCTGAAGTTTCTGGATTTATATTTTCATAGTCATCTTCGCCAGATGGAGCTGTATTATTGGGATTTGTAAGTTTTGTTTTAAGGCTACTAGGTTCCATACTTTTTAATTTCTTTGTTTTTAATTGTTATATGGTTGATTATACCCTCTTTATCAAAATCTAGCGAAAATTCCAATTTACCACTAAATTTTGACGAAACTAGGTTATTTAATAACTGTTGGAGGTCTAAAAATGCATCTTCATTAGTTTTTGGAGATAAAATTACTTCTTTTACCAATTCCCACATGTTAGTCCGATGACGAAACCTGTGAACGTGAATTTCCCCAAACGGTACTTCATTAGTAGATTTATATAAATCCTTAAGCCAAACCGGCATGTCGTCTTTCATATTGCTCCTACTGGGAGACCGTACTCTCCCCATTGCATTTTTGGTGGATCTTTATCCTTTTTATACCCGCTCTTCAAGTATAACGCAAGATACCTAATTGCATCCGGATGGTTATCGTCCTTCTTGAGAGGAAGCTCGTTGGCGGGGCGGTCTTTTTTCCCTTCAGCATACTTATACTGCTCAAACTCTAAAATTGTATTTTTACACACGGATGAAAACATAATATTAGGCTTTGGATCTCCTACTAACTGGACCCTGGGTTTTAAACGAATCCGCAGTAGATCAATCCCAGACAAAACAGACCCCATACCTTTAGGTGCAGGGACCACCGGAAGGCCTTTCCCCTGCATATAGGCTACGAGGTCGGGTCTGGCGCCATCTCCTACATACGCCGTTACTCGCATATCCACCGTCTTGCGCTTAATGTCTTCAATTACGGTATCTAATTCGGTTTTAGTTACGTGAATTTCGTCAAACACCCACCAACGATCCTCTATATCTACCTTAATAAAATTCACTGCCAATGGATGGTCTTCTGCATAACCGAAATCTATCACCACGTAAATAGTACCCTCTTTCGGTATTTGTTCGGGTTTTACCACGTGCAAAGAACGCTTAAATGTCGGGTAAACCGATCCCTGAACCGCTCGGAACTCCAGCTCCATTTCCTGTAAGAACGAGTTAAGCGTCCCTTTGAGCTCAGCCTCTTCTCGCTCTTTAGCTACCCAAGCCGGATCAATTACCGGATTATCTCTCCAGGTAGCCCGGGAAAAGTACCACCCATGGCTCTTTATGTTGGCGTATTCCAACATGTCGTACCAGTGATTATATCCCTTAGGCGTGCCCATAAACGCCGCCCAGCCTTTTGTGGTCGTTAGGAACCATTTGTAAACCTCTTCCCAATTATCTGGGTTTTGATCAGCATATTCGTCAAAAATAAGCCCGTGCGCCTTATTTCCTCTATGTGAATCGGCCTGATCTGATCCTAAAAGCCGAATCGTAGAAGGTGGAAGCTCAGGGTTGTGTTTTATCTTAACCCAGCCAAGTCCAGCCACCTTAACGGGTCCTTCTAGGTGCTTAAACGTAATTCGTAAATCATCGTTGTTAATGCCTTGTTTTCCGGCTATGAGTTCTTTCGGGACTGTGTGAAGGTATTGCTTCCAAACCACCTGGGCCGCCTGGGAATAAGTCCGAAAAATAATAAAGTATTGCCCCTGATGCATGACGGCAGACATCCAGGCCTGATAAACAGACCACATTGTTTTACCAACCTGCCGTCCCCAAAAGAGGGTTCCACGTTTATAACCATCTATTAAGAACGCTCGGTGGGCATCAATCTGCTTTTGGTGGGGCTGATATTCCACTGCCATCAGGTATGTTATCTACAGCCAAAAGTTTGAGTTTGGTTAGATCGGGTTCCACCCTATAAACGTTGCCATTAGGAAGCATTATTACATCATAGGCTTTTAAAACTATAGCTTGGTCTATTACTTTTGGTTGTTTCTTCTTAAGTATCACGATAACTCCTCATCTTTAATGACTGGAGTTTTATCCCAGCCTTTTACATTACTTTTGGTAACCACTTTCACTACGTGACCGTCTACTGCCAGTTCGGTAGCATCGTCATTTTGAGAGTAGATCCTGGGCGGAAAGAAGTATTCGTTCACCATCCAGTCCCTTACCCTCTGGTAACGAACTTTTTTATACAAATCTTTCAGTGTTTCGGGCGTAATTTCTATACCATTCTCCGAAGCAAAGATATTTATTAACTCTTCGTCTTCGTTAAAATGAAGCGTCTTACGGATTATGAACCTGCCGGTTTCATTTCCCTCCTCATCGTATTCGTTTTCGTGGATCGTAACATGGAAAGTTGGTTCCTGCACAGAAAGACCATCCTTAGTCTGATAGGGTTTAGCCGTCATATCCCAAGAGATATAATAATTATCCCTCAGATTAAATCTACGCATTTTAGGATCCCTCTCAAAATCATCCAAAAGATCCTCTATTGGCGATGGGTAGTCCTCGGGATCTATAGAGTATTTTGTGACTGTCCCTACCACTTGTCCCAGCGAGTTAGTCCGTAGACCGGTAGCAAAAGACACGGCCGGCGCCATATCCGTTACGCTTCTCCCGTCTAATCGTTTAATAAGTGCGTCAAACTGCTCTTGTGTTAAGGTGACAGTTCCTTTTGTTTCTTGAGCCTGAGGCTCTGTTTTTGTTTGAGGTTCGTCTGGATCAAAAGTTTGCCCTTTGCCAGGTTTTGGATTTTCGTCCATTTGTTTTTCCCTCATTGTTAATACACTTAGATCATACGCTCATTATGTATGTGCTTGCAATAGTAAAATTTTTAACGTACACTAAAAACTAACTTTTTGACTTTCAATGAAAACCAAAAAGGGGTAGACATTAAGAAAACAGCTCCCGAAGGAGCTGCTGACTTTCAATGTACCTACAGCGTACTACAAAAGTCAAATGTTTGCAAATACATTTTTATAAAAAGAGTTAAAGGTACTCTATGTCAAAACCCAAAACATGTAGCAGATCCGGATAGATCGTAGTCATAGCGTAAAGTCTAGGCTCTGCTATAACACCCCCTACCACGGCAACCTAGCCCTTTGCTATGCTTATGACGCTGCCACTGTTTTAGATATAAAAATCGGCCCTTATATCCTAGCTACAAGGATAAGGGGGTCCTATTGTCTTTTATAGCTGTGAGGCAAGTATGTCTAGGATAGTTTCTTGTCTGGATCCCATTGTTTCGTAGTAGAGTTCAAAGTCTATAACTGATTTAACTGATCTGTGTTTCATTGGCAGGGGTCAGACGCTGGTAGAATCCCCAAATTTCCTATTTAACTACTTTATTTTATCACGAAGGTGTATATTTAAAACGGAGTCTTAAAAAAAACAAAATGGAACGTATCAACGGTATAAAAATAGACATAGACCGCATGACCCCACAAGAACTAGTGGAAATGCGCAAACATATAGGAAGCCGAATTGCCTCTCAAATCCGAGATATGAACCTCGTCAACATTGCCCTTAATAGAAGCGGTGTTTACGACCCAGTCCCAGCATTTGGACACCCTATGGCTGCTCCTGCTGGCGAACCAGAACACGATCCGTTCATAGATGGGCTAAACAATGAGCCGCCTCACGCAGCCTGAGATAATCCAGGCCTATTTAGAAAAAGAAGTAGACGAGCGTGAAGACCATCGCTTGAAACAGCAGCAGTGTGTTGAATTGATCGCTCAGTGTATGCACACTTTTGGGATTCACCAAGACGTTATTGAAGAAAAAAACGCTAAAATAGACCAGCTTTTAGAGGAATTATTCCCCCTCTTGGAGATCACATGAAATACGAAGGTGACCATGAAGGCTATATTATCCGGGGATCGTGGAGTTTTATTCTAGTCCCAGAGAATATATGTATTGATTCTCTAGCCCGGGTGATTGAGATCTTTGAAGACCTTGCTGAAATGGGCGTTATGGACCATTCTCAGTATCCTACAGCCGTTTTTTACCGAGATAAAGAAGATCCGTTCTTTGGAGGTCAAAGTGAAGATTGAATGTCCCCCTGAACTCCAGGAGAAGTGTCCGCTAAAAAATCACTTTATGAACGTCCACCACAGGTACTGGCCGGCATATATGTATCGTACTCAGCTAGAAAGAGAATTTCGTGATCTTGAAGTCAATAAAGACCGCATATGTTCCTACGAACACGCTATGATTCACCATGAGGAACAACCGCCCATAAAACCCAGTGTCCAAACAATGATGGAGGCTGTATATGCCCGACAAGACTAAAACTAAAGTCTTGTTGTATGATCTTGAAACCTCTTATCTAATTACCAAAACTTGGGGCATTTACGAACAAGACGTCATAGGACAAGGCAAAGGTGTTATTGAAGACTTCCAGATACTCTGTTTTTCATATAAATGGTTAGGTGAGAAAGCTCACGTTATTGGTCAGGATGATTTTAAAAACTACAAACCTGGAGTGAATGATGACCAAAACGTCGTCAAAGAACTATGGAAACTGTTTAACGAAGCAGATATTACCATCGCCCATAACGGGGATAAGTTTGACTACCGAAAAACTAGAGCAAGAATGGCTGTGCACGGTCTTAAACCACACTCTCCTACTATTCAGATAGATACGAAGAAAATGGCAAAAAAAGAATTCGGATTTACGTCAAATAAACTAGACGATCTAGCGAGATATTTTGGCATTCCTGGGAAAATAGACACTGGGGGAATTGAAACATGGGACGGCTGCATGAAAGGAGATCCAAAAGCCTGGGCAAAAATGAAACGCTATAACCGCTGGGATACAATCTTATTAGAAAAAGTCTATCTCTGCATGAGAGCGTGGTCCACTAATCACCCTAATATGGCTAATATAGAGGGAAGGCCCGAAGGCTGTCCGAGATGCCTTTATGAAGGCAAGTTTTGGTCTGATGGTTATCGTCCGACTAAAACAGGCAGATATCGTCGGTGGACATGTCCTAACTGTGGTTTTCACCCATCTGATAGAAAAAAAGTAAAAGAAGAAGGGGTCAAATATGTCTAACCGACAAATAATCAATAAAATTTACGGTGAGGAGCATCAAAGTGACAAACAATGTACGTAAAGCCCATATAGACCATCTACACGCTCTTATAGAGGAGTTTCATAGAAAAATGGAACCCAAGTACCTGAAAGGTCAAAAAGAGCACGGAGGGAACCTGTGGGAGCTTACTGATGAAGAATTAGAATTCTGTGAGCTAGAGGAGATTGTAGATCTAGCAGTGTATCGTCTAACTAGACTCTTAAAGAAGAAGGGTGGTGATTTTTCCGGTTAAACTCTTTAATAAGTTCTAAGGTCTTCTCATCCATTCTAATCTTTCATTAAAAGGAATAAAGCTCCTTGTGCATGTTGGTAAGCTACGGCTATTTTCCACTTTTGTTCTAGGAGAGACTGGAGTTCATTTAAATCTTCTTTAATGAGTATTACTTTGACCTGGGGGGCTTTACCGACTAGGGGGGTGTCTTTTGTTACTAAGGGTTGTTTTTCCATAAGATTATTCTAGCAAAGTGATTATGTTAGTCAATATGTTTGGAGATATATAGACATAGCTCCATCTTCTTAATTATATATATAATATATAGTAAAATAATGAACGCAACATCGCTGGGGGGTGGTTTGTACTATAGTTTTTTGGAATGGTCAAAAGTTTTAGTTAGAATAAAAAACTTTCATTGATTATACATATATTGTGGATGGTGGTACACCACATATAGCGTGACGAATAGGTATGTCTATTGTCGTCAGTGGTAAGTAGTGATCCACAATGTATATTGTGCGACGTTATAGCAATCTGACCCCTGTAAATTGACGACATGCAGTGCGACGTTTTCTAATATTTTGGGGGTTCTGAAAATTTGAAACTCGGGGAAGAAAGTTCATACATTGAACTGTTACATAACTCTTAACCAAATTAAAACTAATTAAAATACTTTACAGTGTACACGTTATTAATGTACAATGTATACATGATTCAAATAACAGCATATTTAAGAACTGAAGCCGATCTAAAGTTATGGAAGAAATTACCAAATAAAACAGAGTGGCTACATCAACAATTAAATGCTCCAACTATTCAAACCCTCTTAACTAAAGACATTAAACCTCTTAAAGATGAAAATTTAATAAATAAATATCAAGGGAATGGAAACTTTATAATAAAAACTAAATCAGATGCTAAAAAAGCTGTTAAATCATTATCTTATAAACCTACACAAAATTGGGGTGCATGATATTCTTAATCTATGACAGTTAGATTAAAAAAAGATTATAAACTTACTCCTAAACGTAAGGCCTTTATACAAGCTAGAATAGATAATCCTAAAGAGCCAATTAGTACTTCAGTTAAAAAAGCTGGTTTTAATGTTAAAAATACCTATTCTGCATCTACATTAGGCAGAAATTTAATGCAAAATAAAAACGTCCAAATGGCACTCGCTGAGCACAATGAACTGTTTGAGTCAGCTATCGTAGGCACGGTTAAAGACTGGAAGGACTCAGAAGTCCCCAGAAAGCGTGAGATAGCCTTAAATGCTGCTATGTTTGGTCACGATAAAGTACATGGAAAAGCCACGACACGGATTGAGTCGCATTCGGAAGTAGTGAAAATCGCCATAGATCTCACAGGCTCCGGGGAAACTCCTCCACCAGACGAAGAGATAATTGACCTCACAGATCTTGACAATAGTAAGCATTAGTGCTATACTTTAGTTATGGTAACAATATATTTTACAAATAACGGCATAAATAAATTTAAAACACTACGCTCACTATCTAAGTATTATCTTAAATGTTACGTGCGAAAACAGCGTCCAGAAAAGATCTTAGTAGACTCATCTTTTTAACGTAAAAAAGTCTACAGCGTAAGAAGTTGTCAACGTTAAAGTCAACGTTTATACACAGTTAAGGGTTGACAATAAAAACACTAAGGCTTATAGTAATTGGCATAGTTGAGTGGATTGCGAAACAACTTAACTTGTACATTCCAACAAACTTGAGGAAGTCAAAGTGTTGTGCGTGTTCATGTCCTCGGCTTCCTAAACTGGTGACACCTCATAGTCGGTGTTTAAAAAAGGCGCAAGGTGCGTGCTGCCAGACCGGTGCTTGCCCATAAGGTAAATGTGGTCAACTACTCTAATCCCGTAGAACCGCAGCCGGTACTTTAATGAAAGGAGAATTATGGAACAGGTTAGAAGTGGAGTAATAATAATTATTGCTTTAATCATCGGAACCGTAGTCGGTGTAAGTATGGGTAGTTATGCTGTTCTTCAGTACGTCAATTACACTACCCCGGCTCAAGCCTACAATTCAGAATGCCTAGATTATATAGGGTTAGGGTGTCAGTTAATTAAGGAGTAAAAATGGAGACATTAGAACAGAGCGTGGATAAAGTTATAGATCTTAGTGAAGACGATATGACGGATAAAGAAATAGCGTTTTTATTCGGGGATGAACCTAAAATAAAAGACGTAGTAGTAAAAGTAGATCAAGGTTTGGAGAATATTAGCACACTCACAATGCTTAAAACTCTTTTTAGGCGCCATCACAGGATAATCTTAATCATCCTAGCTGTGTCTGGTTGGGGTTTGATCCTGATAGTAGGTTTAAAGTGAAGTGGGAAGAGACTCTCGTTAAATGCAGTAATCCAGAATGTGACTGTCCTGTTTTCCCGGGAACATACGGAAAGAAGTATTGTACTAAGTCATGTGGATACCGAGCTAGCTATCTAAGGAGGAAGAATGCCCAACACAACAAAAGAGGATAAAGCCCTAGTGGAGCGCTTTCTTCATGCCTATATCCATAACGGTAGTCAGATGAGTGTAAAACAGTACGAACGCTTGACTCGGTGGCTCAATGGTGAAACGTTTGTTTTTATAGCTCAACGAGAAGGTGTGAGTAAACAAGCAGTGGCGAAGTCAATCCGGCAAGAGTTTTTAAATATAAAAGCATTTGCATTAAAGGAACTTAAGCGTTAGAGTATTATAAATGAACGAGTTTACCACCGTCTTAAGCAACTGTACGATCACTAAAGTGCAAGATGATCTCAATCATTATTACTTCGTGGACGGAGAGTACTACGTGTCTCTAACTCACATCCTAGAAGTAGGAGCCCCCTTTCCAGAAGGTCTTAAAACATGGCTGCGGGTAACGGACGGCGAAGCTTCACAAGAGCGTTTTGAAATGACCGGGGCAAGAGGAACGAAGCTTCACAAGGCTTTAGAAGATCTTTCACTAGGTATGGAACTATATGCCGAGGATTTCCCCACGACGTATGAAAAGGACGCCATCACTACATTCATCCGATGTATGCAGTTCCTTTTTCCCCAAGGAAAATATCCTAAAGAGACTCATTTAGAAGCCATTGTGGCCGACACCAACCTTAAAGTAGGCGGCACGATGGACTTTGTGAGCGTCGCAGACCTCCGTAGGCTGGAGTTACTATGTAATGCGACGTATTCGTTAGATTTGGATAAAAATGGACGATTTGTACCTAAAAAGCCCTTAGAAGGCAAAGAAAAACCTGTTAAGTTCGTGAAGGACTATAAATTCACTGGTAAATCTTCCTACAACCACAAGGTACAGGTTTCTAAGTATAAATATATGTTTAACCGCTGTTACATAAATGAGCAACCTGCTACAAAGGCATATATTTGGAGATATTCACCACAACATAAGTTTGGTTTTCAAATGCAGGAAGCTAGTTTTAGAGAAAAATCATTTAATAGGATCTACGAGACGGCATTGGATTATTTAGGAGGATATCCCAAGCCACCGCAGATCAAGGTATATGCAGATAAATTTAGTCTTTTTTAGAAGGGAGACACGATGAACACATTTAACAGTCAGGCAATAGGAAGAGTTGATGAAATTGATCGTACGCTTGAGCAACTGCGCCAGGAGCGAGAACATCTTGTAGCTAACATAAGCGTGGATCCGCTGAGTGCCACGGAGGCAGCGTTAGTTAAGTTAGCTTTAGAGGCGGGTGAGATGAGAACAGCTTACAGAATGATGGCTGAGAATAACGACAGCCTAAAGCATCGGGTAGGAGAGTTACAAAGTTTTAATAACCAGTTTCAATCAATCGTGGAGCAAAGAGATAGGGCACTTGAGTTACTTGAAGAAGCTGCTGCAAAGATAGAAAAGCTTGAGGCAAAGAAAGGGAAAAAGGTTAAGAAATGAAAATAGAGATTACTGAAGCAGATATTAGAAACGGAGTGTGCGGGAATGCTCGGCAGTGTCCGATTGCTAAAGCAGTTGCCCGAAATACAAGACGCAGAGAGGTAACCGTAGACGATATAGACATCTATATCAAAAAGGATGATTTTTCTTTTCCCACTCCTAAAAAAGCTAGGCATTTTATAGATAGGTTTGACAGCGGGCTATCCGTAAAGCCTTTTTCGTTTGTATTAAGAAACTATAGGAGAACATAATGGCAGACATAAGCAAGAAATACCCCACAATAAATACAGGTGGGGGATTGTTTTTGAAAATAGCCGACGGGGAAACTGTTAAAGTACGCCTCGTCAGTGATCCAATATATTTTGATAACATTTTCAAAGATACCATGACCTCCAGATTTGCCTGGGTAATCTGGAACCATGACGCTCAGACAGCTCAGATCTGGGCAACCAACGGCGCAACGTATAATTCCATCAAAGATCTAGTTTTAGATGAGGAGTATGGCGATCCCTCTGAGTACGATATTAAAATCACCCGCACGGGGGTAGAGCAACAGACTAGGTACTCAGTTCGTCCCGGGACTAAACGATACGATCTAACCGATAAAGAAAAAGCCGAATGTGACAAGCTTGATCCTATCCAGCTGATAGATAAGGCAGACTCTACCCAGCATGTCATGTGGTTAGAAGAACACCGAGAAGAGAAAAAACTGAGTGGGCGTGAGCAAGCGAAAAAGGTTAGAGACGCTCTAGGAAACGAAGATCCGGAAGAAGAAGAAATAAACCTAGAGGATATACTATTCTAATGAAACAGCCTAAGATATATAAACCACACGCCCTCATTAAGGGAGAAGCGATTGACATGAAGCCTGGGACCTTATGGGTAGCAGTGCCGGATAAGTTAGCCAGGACTCGGATCTGTGTACTATACAATGGGTTGCAGATGGACATTAACGATTGGAAAAAAGAGGCAAAACTATTTAAAAGGTTTAGAGACAAATTTTGGCGTGAAGGAAGTAGGCGTCCGCAATATTACACACTAGGATATTTTGAATTTAACCCAACAGGAGGATTTTAGAATGTCAGGAACCCTAGAAGGCGGTAAATTAGCCGCTGACACTAACAGACAACGCCACGGAAAGGACTTTTACCGAAAAATAGGAGCAAAGGGTGGAGCAGCTGGAACAGCCCGCAGAGGCTCTGTAAAAGGCTTTGCAGCCAATCCTGAGCTTGCTAGCACAGCAGGAGCGATCGGTGGACGTAAGTCACGGAGAGGAAGGAGGACATAATGTGTCCTTGTGATAGATGTAGCGGTCACCCAGAATACGGATTTGACTTATGAGCCAAACTCCAAATAATGATGAACTAAGAGTAATACAAAATATTTTATTAGACGCTGCTGAAAATGATGATTGGGAATTAGCGGCCATACTTCAAGGTAAATATGCTTATGGTCTAAAATTTATGGTGCAAGCCATTAACCGATACGTTAAGAGGCGTGTTATAGAAGAATTAGAAAAAGTTGACGAGTGGGCAGATAAACCAATAGATGTTGACCCCGATTATATTGAAAATCGCATTAAAGAATTAAAGGATAATAAATAATGCCTAGTAAACAAATTAAGAAATGGTTTTTTAGGGTAGTTTTTATAGTTTGGGTGCTCTGTCTATTGTGGCTAATGTTTGTATTTTTATTAGTAGTAAACAAGGTACAACCGACATTATGAGTAAAGACACTAATTTAGTAAAGGAGGGGGCATGAAAAAGAAAGTTAAAATCCAAATAGTATCTTGGCTAAATGGTAAGGTTTTATTTGAATACAGTTGTGTAAATAATACAATTAAGAAAACTGTAGAAGAAGCGGTTAGTAGTGAGGCCAACCTAGGCTATGCCGACCTACGCTCTGCCGACCTACGCTCTGCCAACCTACGCTCTGCCAACCTACGCTATGCCGACCTACGCTCTGCCGACCTAGGCTATGCCAACCTACGCTCTGCCAACCTACGCTCTGCCAACCTACGCTATGCCGACCTACGCTCTGCCAACCTAGGCTCTGCCAACCTACGCTCTGCCAA
>Ga0335073_10001035_pt1 | contig 36749 bp, 31 predicted proteins | sample Lox_Sample_22_FD_207093 | JGI IMG/M metagenome (GOLD analysis project Ga0335073, IMG submission 207093) | Soil microbial communities from Loxahatchee National Wildlife Refuge, Florida, United States - Lox_Sample_2.2 | ecosystem: Environmental > Terrestrial > Soil > Wetlands | place: USA... | reverse complement strand
CGAGGGCCAGCTCGCCCTCGTGAAACGGAAGCTCGTGGCGTTGCTCGATGACTTCCTCTTCGGCGACTTCGGGATCGACCCGCGCGAGACCGCGGTCGTCTTCTCCGGGGGCCGGGGGTACCACGTGCACGTTCGGGCCGAGGGGTTCCGCTCGCTCACGAGCCCGGAGCGGCGCGAGCTCGTGGACTACGTACTCGGGACCGGGGTCGACCCCCTGCGGGCCGTGCGAACCCGCGAGCAGACGGTCGACGTCCCGGTCGGCGGGGAGTCGGGCGACGAGGAACCGACGACCCGGCGGGGCCGCTCCTCCGTGCCGCGCGCCCGATATCTCGTGGCGCCGGACGCGCCCGGCTGGTCGGGGCGAACGACCCGGTCCGTCCTCGAGCTGCTCGATCGCTGGCAGAAGGTCGGTCCCAAAGCGGCCGCCGAGGAGATGGTCGGGTTCGGGGTCGCGCCGGCGAAAGCGAGGAAATGGGCGCGCGCCCTTCTCGAGGGCGACGGGGCCGCGAAGATCCGGAAGACCGGGACCCTCGAGGTGTTCCAGAAGGAGGTCCCGGACGAGTTCCTGGCCGCGGTCCTGCCGCGGGCCGCGATCGAGCTCCAGGGGGAGACCGACGCGCCGGTGACGACGGACATCCACCGGCTGATCCGGCTGCCGGGCTCGCTCCACGGAGGCACCGGGCTCCGGGTCGTTCCGCTCGAACGGGAGGCGCTCGACGACTTCGACCCGTTCCGCGACGCGCTCCCCGGCCCGCTCGACGGCGCGCGGACGACGGTCGACTTCACCCAGGACGTCGCGTATCCGTTCCCGGCTGGGGGCCTGTCGGGCCGGGCCGGTGCGACGGCGAGCCTGCCTACGCCGCTGGCGCTTTTTCTGGTGCTGCGGGGAGAAGCGGTACTTCCGACTTCACCGGCATGACGAGGCGGCCGATCTTCTCGATCTGGCCCTCGACCGTGTCGCCCGCTTTCAGCTTCCGCGACTCGTTGCCGAACTCAAAGCCCGGCACTCCGCCGAGGCTCCCGAGGGAGATCACGTCGCCCGCCTCGAGGGTGATCCCGGTGGACAGGTGGGCGAGGATCTGGGGGATCCGGAACACGTAGTCGTTGGTGTCGCCCTGCTGGCGGACCGTGCCATTGACCTTGAGCTCCATCCGCAGCGGGTAGACGTCGCCGACCTCTTCTTTGGGGACGACCCAGGGACCGACGCCCATGGTCGTGTCGAACCCTTTCCCCATCACCCAGTCGGTGGGGCCCTCCGCGGGGTACTGCAGGTCGCGGTAGCCCAGGTCGAACGCGATCGTGTAGCCGGCCACATGCTCCATTGCGTTCGCGGCCGGGATATGCTTGCCCTTCTTGCCGATCACCGCCGCGAGCTCGAGCTCGACGTCCGGGAAGGCGCCGGCCGGGTTGAGGAACAGCGACTCGCTCGGGCCGGCCAGGCTGTTCGCGAAACGCGTGAAGAAGTACGGTTGCTTCGGGGCGGCCTTCTTCTGCTCGGCGAGGTGGCTCTTGGAATTCCCGGCGAGGCAGTAGATCTTCGCGCCCCGCACGACCGGGGCGAGGAGGCGGATCCCTTCTTCGGCCTTGAACAGGAAGCGCGCACCCGTCGCCGCCCGCGGTGTCCACCCCATCTGGCGCCGGCGGTCGATGTACTCCAGGATCTTCTTCGTGATCTGGACCGAGTCGGAGCCGCCCTGGAAGAACTGCTGCATGTCGCGGAACCGGCTCGGGTCGGCCCCCTTGACCGGGTTGACGCCGAAGTAGTCGCGGCAGGCCGTGTCGAGGTCGAGGAACTCGTTCGCGTCGGTCATCATCCCGAAGTGGAACTGATCGGCGAGGGTGAAGTGCACGAGCTTCACGGGACGTTCTCCGGGGCGGGGGAACCGCGCTCGGGCTTAACGGATGCGTTGCGGCGGGCGGGCAGGTACGTCGCGACGTACCCCTCGCCGACCCGCTCGACGCCCGCGAGCTCGAGTCGCAGCCAGTCGTCGGGGCCGCTCGACTCCGGTCCCCGGACGATGGGCGGGGCGGTGATACCGCCGATCACCGCGGGCGCGTAGTAGACCGTCCACCGGTCGAACAGGCCCTCCCGCAGCACGCTCGCCAGGATGTCCGCGCCGCCCTCGACCATCAGCCGTCGGATCCCCATCTGGTACAGCCGCACGAACAGCTCGCTCAGGTCGACGTTCAGCGTGCCGGCGACGACCGTCCGCACGTGGTCGGGAAACTTGCGGGTCGAGCGGGTCGTCGTACCGACGATGGTCGGTGCGGACCGGTCGAGCAGCCGCGCGGTGTCGGGCGTGCGACCGGTCGAATCGACGACGACCCGAGTCGGCGCCGGTCCCTCCGGACGTTCGAGCAGCTCCCAGTGCACGCGGAGCGAGGGGTCATCCTGGATCACGGTGCCGACGCCCACGAGGATCGCGTCCGCGTTCGCCCGCAACTGCTGCACGCGGCGAAGGTCCTCCGGCGACGAGAGGACCGCCCGGGTCCCGTGCGCGAACGCCAGCCGACCGTCGGCCGATGCAGCGCAGTTCACCCAGACCGCCGGACGGACCGCACGTGCCGAGTTATCCGAGGTCGCCATGCGGTCTATCCCGGGGGCCGGAGGCGGGCGACCTCGCGTTCGACCTCCGCGGTCGGGACGCCCGCTGCCCGGAGGTCGTCGAGGTTGATCGCCACGTTCGCGAGGGCTCCTTCCGTCGCGGCCCGGAACAGCGCCAGAGCGCTGACAAAATCGCTGGCGAGAGCCGTCTTCGTTCGGGCGCGTACCGCTTCCAGCGCGACCGCGAGGTCGGTCGCCAGCCGGGCGGTCTCGAGGGGAACGGACGCGGCCCCCCGCAGGGCCGCGAGATACGCCGCCTCGGTCGCCGTCTCGCCGGGTTTCTCCTTTCGGGCCCGTTTCGCCGTCCGGACGGCCTCGTAGGCGCCGGCGTCCTCCTCGACGAGCTCGAGCATCCGATGGCGACCGTCGGTCAACCGGCGGTGCACGGCGAGGAGGTCGGGGGCCGGGCTCTTCGCGTCGAGGGAGTACGCGAGCACCATCTCTCCGAGAGCCGCACCGAGCGCCGCCGCGGCCGCCGAGGCGCTGCCCCCGCCCGGGGTCGGCGTGCGGGCCGCGAGTCGGTCGGTGAAGTGGGCCAGGCTCTCCGCGCGGGGACCGGCGTCGAGCGACCGGACCTTTCGCTCGAGGATCGCATCGCGGCGGAAGGCATGGAGCTGAAGATAGTACTCGGCGGCGTCGAACAGCGCATCCTCGGGCACGAGCCCGACGATCTCGGACTCCTCGACGCCGACCCCGTACCGTTGCGCCTCGCGGCGCACCGCTTCGAGGGCCCGATGGATCGGGGTGGTGCGGTAGTCCGTGAGGTTCATCGACACCTGGGCACGGTGACGCTCCGGGATGTCGAACCCGAGCGCCTTCACCTCGGGGAGTCCGCCGTCCCGCGCCCGCACCGCTTTGGCGATCCGCTTGGCGACGGCGACGTCGGGAGTGGTCAGGTACGCGTTGTAGGCGATCAGGACCGGTCGGGCGCCGATCGCGACCGCGCCCGCGGTGGGATGGACGCTCGCCGGTCCGAAATCGGGCGCGCGCGACGGCTCCGTTCCGATCGTATCACGGATGCCCTCGAACTGGCCCTCCCGCACCTTGGCGAGATCGGCGCGGTCGGGCCGCCGGGCCGCAGCGCCGTACAGGTACACCGGGATGCCGAGTTCGGCCCCGACCCGTTCGCCCAGTCTCTCGGCGAGCCGGATCGCCTCCGCCATGGTCGCTTCCCCGAGCGGCACGAACGGGACGACATCGGTCGCTCCCATGCGGGGGTGCTCGCCGTGGTGCTGGGTGAGGTCGATCGTCGCGGTGGCGACCTTCATCATCCGCAGCACCGCGTCGAGCAGGGCGTCCCCCTCCCCGACCAGGCTGATGACCGATCGGTGGTGGGCCGGGTCGCTCTCGACGTCCAGCACGGTAACGCCCGCGACCTCGCGCGCGGCGTCGGCGATGCGAGCGACCTTCGCGGCGTCCCGGCCCTCGGAAAAATTGGGCACGCACTCGAACCGGCTCATTCCCCACCCCCGCCGAACGTGTCGAGCAGGGTCTGATGACTCTTCGCCTCGGCGGGTGACGCGGCGACGCGCGGCCGCTGGCGGGCCCGAGCGATCGCGGCCCGGACGCGTTCCTCCGAGAAGCCGTGGCCATCCACGAGGATCCGTCGGACCGCTTCCTCGTTGACCGGTCCGAACGCGGGCGCCGGTACGGTCATAGAGGTCGGGTGGCGGAAGATCTCGGCGACCGCGTCAGCCTCCGCGAGGTCGAGGCCCAGCTTCTCGACCGTAGCGCGGAACCCCAGGTGCTCCCGGACCGCCTTCAGCGCCTTCTTGGGGCCATACCCCCGCACGCCGTCGTTGAAGTCGGTGCCGATGATGATCCCGAGCGTGATCAGTTCCTCCCCGTCGATCCCGAGGGTCGCGAGGAGCTCCGCCCGGTCGACGAACTGGGCGCCGGGGGTCGCCCCTCCGCGGCCCCGAGCCGCGAGCCCCCGGACGAGGCGGGGCGCGCCGAACAGGAGGGTGTCGTAATCCTCCGAGGCGCTCGCCCAGACGGTGCCCTGCGCGGCCATCACGGCCGACTGCGCCTCCCCTTCGCCCGGGGCTTGCACCGTCGGCACCCCCATCGCGCCCAGCAGCTCGACGAGTTCGTCGACCATCGGGCGGGTCAGACGGGAGGTCTGCGCGGCCTTCCGCCGGGCGGTCTCAAGGTCCCCAGCGGCGAGGGCCTCCCGGTACTCTCCTTCCGCCTTCTCCTTCGCGGCGATCCGCTGTCGGATCGTGCCGGCCTTTCGCTCGGGAGGTTTCCCGTCGAAGACCCATACCGGGAGCACCCCCTGCTGCAGCAGGGACGTCGTACGGTAGAAGGTGCCCATCAGGTGACTGGTGACCTTCCCGGCGGGGTCCGTGAACAGCTGGCCGTCTCGCTGGCGGATCGTCGCGAGGAACTGATAGGCGGCGTTGAATCCGTCGACTGCGAGAGTCCGCCCCGCCAGGGCGTCCCACGAAAGCTCCTGCGCGGCGACGAGGTCCTTGAGGGGAAGCCCCACGTCGGCGTCGCAGTGGCGCGGAGTACTTGGAATTACCGTCCTCACGCGGCGCGGGGGGTCTGACCCCCGACCGGTGCGGGCGCGTTAAAGAGCCGGGACGGCTTCGGACCCCCCGGTACGCATGGAATTCACGTGGCGCGACGAGTCGGCGGCCGATGCGGCGTTCGCCAGGGGGTCGGTCGTGCTATCGGCGTTCCCGAGCGCCGGGCTCGCCACGATCGTCGCCGCTCACTACATTCTGCGAGTCCTCCAACTGCCGCGGATCGCCCGGTTCGAGTCCCCCGACCTCCCGCCGATCGCGGTCGTGTCCGGTGGGGTCGTGAACCCTACGATCCGGGTCTACGGTCGCCCCGACCTCGCGTTGGTCCTCTCCGAATTCCCCCCGTCGCCCAGCCAGGCGAACGGGATCGCGTCGACGATCCTGGACGCCGCCGAGCGGCGAGAGGCACGGATGATCATCTGCCTCGAGGGGGTCGTGCCCCACCCGGAGGACGACGAGCCCGAGACGCCGGGGGACGAGGCACCCTCCGACGAGCAGGTATGGGTCGCGTTCGCCCGGAAGGACCCCGATTTCGCGAAGGCGTTCGCCGCGGCCCGCACCCGGGCGCTCGAGGAGGGCGTCATCGGGGGCGTGTCGGGCGCGATGCTCGTCCGCGGCATGAGCCGCCGGGTTCCGATCGCGGTGCTGCTCGTCAGCGCGCGCGTCGCCGAGGGGTTGCCCGACCACCGTGCCGGCGCGGCGTTGATCGAGACGCTCGACCGCGTGCTACCCGAACTGCAGATCGACACTCGACCGCTCCGCGCTCAGGCCGAGCAGATCGAGAAGGCGCTCCGCGCGGTCATGAAATCCCAATCGACCGCCAGCGCGAACGCCGGGGCCCCCTCCGAGGTGCCGCCGTCGCCGGAGATGTACCGGTAGAACGCGACTATCCGGCGGCGCCGAACCGCTCGCTGTAGGTCAACAGATACAGCGCCCCGAGGATCATCGCGGACAGCGCGATCATGATCGCGAGCGGGTTCGAGTTGAACCAGGCGACCGTGGCGCCGATCGCCACGGCGGGCACGACCCACAGCAGCAGGACCGTGACCCACCGACCGTTCATGGCGGAAGACGGGAAGCGGTTCCGTTCATAAGCCCTGAGGGCGGGCCGCGCGACCCGCACCCCGCGCCGCTACGACGGACTGACGGGTCGAGCCTGGGGCTCGACCTCGAACGTCAGCTCGACCTCGGCGGGCCGACCCGTCGCGGCCGGGAGCAGCGGCGGAAAATCGGGTCCCGACGGAGGTGCGGGGGGATAGCCGCCCAGCGCCGGGGCCTCGGCCTCGGGCAGCCGGTTCATGGGAAGCTCGGTGGCGACGCGGGTCATCTGCACGGCTTCGACCAGCGCCTCGACCGGGGCGACGAAGGACGTCTCGATGTGCCGCTCGATGACGCCCGCCCAGTGGCGGCTCACCTCATGGAACGCGAGATGGCCCTGGGCGCGGGCGAGGGACTCGTTGTCGAGCGTCGAGAGCGACGCATGTCCGCTCTCCTGGCGCTCGACGAACGAGTCGACGAACTGCAGGCGCGCGATCGTCCGGTCGGCGAGCGCACGGCGCTCCCCCTCGCACCGGAACGGCTTGATCACGAAGGCGCTCAGGACCTCGGAGTGACGGCAGGCTACGTCGAGCAGGTACGGGAACGCCCCGCTGCCGGCGCCGCCGCCCAGGCTCCCGACGAGGATGACGAACGTGGCCCCATGGAAGATCCGCTCGAGCGCCGGCTCGGCCGCGCGCGCGAGAACCCCTCCGACGACCGCGGAGCCGCCGGTGTCGACCTCGGCGCCCGAGTCGGGCCCCAGGTAGACGCGGCGGTCGTAGTCATCGAATCCCTGGACCTTGGGGTCGCAATTGATCGCAACGGTCTCGAGATGGCGGATGTGGCGACGCGCGATCTCCCTTCCGACCCGGATCGCTCCCCCGCCGACTGCGACCAGGACGAATCGAACGTCCTGCCCGAGGCGCAGGTTGTCGTACCCGCCGTCCTCGATCGGCTCGCCGTATCCCGGCGCGGAGTTTCGGTCGCTCTGTACCCGCTCGGCCTCGTAGACTCCCACAACCCCCCCTCGTGCCGCCTTCGATCTCGTCCTCCGCCCGTCTAGCGCCCGACGACCCCCTTCCGCTCCAGGTCCTTGCCGCTCTCCTGGAGAGCTCCCGCGCTGGCCCGGTTTTCGACCGCTTCGCGCACCGTTGCGCGAGCTCGGGCTGCGAGCTCGTGGACCTTCATCTCGGCCTCGCCGTGCCGGACGATCTGGGCGAGGAGGTCCCTCACCGATTGTCCGTTCGCGACGTGCCGGGCGTAGGCCTCGAAGTCGGCGTACTCGTCGGGCCGCAGGCGCACGGGGACCTCGACGAGGCCCTCGGCATCTACGGGGGGCGTGGGCGCGGTCGACAGGGCGTGCGACCGGAGAAACGCGTGCAGCGCCGCCCGCATGAGCTCCGAGCGGGACTCGAACTCGCCGTTGCCGACGAACGAGTCGACCAGCCGAAGCTCCTTCAGGTTGCACCGTAGGGCGATGCGCGCGTCTTCCGTGTCGGTTCCGCGCTCGTCCGGCGCCCGAACGGGCGCCCCGGGACGCGATGCGGACTTGTCGAACACGGCCACGCTGAGGCATGTAGATTCCTGATACTTAAACAAACGCACGTTGGACTGACGCGAAAAAAAAGTTAGGTCGCGTTTGGGACTTTTCTGACGTGTCGAACAGTTTTTTAGAGCTGTCGAACAAGTGCATTCGCCCGGGTCGGGTCAGTATAACCTCCTCCGGAAATCGCGATCCCGAGTTCAGCGCGCGATGTTCGAGGTCTGGGCCCGGGCCGGCCCTTCGCCCGGGGGCCCGCGCGGCCGGGTCTTCCTCGGGAGCCCCCGCGCGACCGTGACGTGCGCATCCACGTAGGCCGCGAGCAGCAGGAAGTACGAGAGGAACAGGAACGACACGAGGTAATCGATCGGCCCGAACAGGGACTCGAATGACAACGACCTCGCCCGGATGAGCCCGAGGATCGACGGAAGGTCCGCGGCCAGGGTGACCCCGATGAATGCGGAGACGAGGAGCGCCCAGGCCATCGCCGCGACGAGCGCTCCCTTGCTCGGCGTGTGGACTAGATGGAAGACCAACAGACTGTACGTGACGAAGGTTCCGAGGACAAAGCCGGCGGCGGCCCCGCCGAACAGGAGCTCCGCCCACCAGGGGGTTCCGAAGGCGGGGTAGAGGGCGAGCGCCCCGAGTTCGAGGATCGCGACCACCCCCGCCACGAGACTGGCCACGAATACCGTATTGGCTCGGTGCACGCGATTCCGATGGACCTCGTCCCACTCGTGCTTTCCGACCAGGATGAACAGGAGGCCCAGGACCGTGATGAGCGCCGGCAAGAGGAACAGCCAACTCGTTCCGGGCAAGAGCGCGCCCGCCGTGGTGAGCGAGTACAGCTCGGCAATGCCTTCCACCGCGAATCCCATGCTGAGGATCGTGAGACTGATGCGAAGGTGGGTCGCCATGGGCGGGGTTCTCGACCCTCCCTCGCGCGACCCGGGATTTGAAGCGGCGGCGAGCGCGGTATGCGCTCGCATAGGGGCGCGAACACGCCGTGTCTAGGTCCCGGCCGAGTCCCCCGGCACGAGAACCGCCGCGCCCTCGAGCCCGCCCTCACGAAGGCGGCCGAGCGCCTCGTTCGCCGCGGTCAACGGAAACGGAGTGGTGACCGTCCGGATCCTTGCGGAACGGGCCAACTCCAGGAAGTCATCCCCGTCCTGGCGGGTGAGGTTGGCGACCGAACGCACCCCGCGCTCCTGCCAGAGGAGCTCGTACGGGAAGGACGGAACGTCGCTCATGTGGATGCCCGCGCAGACGACGACCCCGCCCTTGTTGGTCGCGGCGAGGGCGAGGGGTACGAGGGCACCGACGGGCGCGAAGATCAGTGCAGCGTCCAGGGCCTCGGGGGGGCGTTCGTCGGATCCTCCGGCCCATTCGGCGCCGAGTCGGAGAGCGAACTCCTGGCCGGAACGGTCGCCGGGGCGGGTGAACGCGAATACTCGGGCGCCTCGATGTCGAGCGACCTGCACCACGAGATGCGCGGCGGCCCCGAAACCGTAGAGGCCGATTTTCTCGGCATCGCCGGCGAAGCGCAGGGCACGGTAGCCGATCATTCCGGCACAAAAGAGCGGGGCCGCTTCCACGTCCGAAAACTGCGCGGGGACCGGAAAGACGAACCGCTCATCGGCCACCGTTGAATCGGCGTACCCGCCATCGATTGTGAATCCCGTAAACCCGGCGCGGTCGCAGAGGTTCTCCTTTCCAGCCCGGCAGTAAGGGCACTCGCCGCACGTCCATCCCAGCCACGGGACCCCAACCCTGTCGCCGGGACGGAAACGGTGGGCCCCGGGCCCCACTCTCGTGACCTTCCCGACAATCTCGTGTCCAGGAATGAGAGGAAGCTTCGGCGACGGCAGCTCGCCGTCCACGATGTGGAGATCGGTCCGACACACCCCGCACGCCGCGACCTGGATCTGAACCTGAGCGCCCCTGGGCTCGGGGAGGGCCCGTTCGGCCATTTCGAGCAGTTGCTTCGGTTGCCGCAGCACCATCGCTCGCATTGGTCCTTCGCCGGCCAGAGCCAAGTGGGATAAGGGGACTTCCGGTTCGCCACGCGATAGGTGGGGAGGCGGGCAGGGGGGCTCGCACGCGCGGAACCGCCCCGGCACCAGCGTGCGAGTGCTCCGATGGGTTCTTGATGGGGACGCTCGCACGATGCAGCGGTCGCGGTGAGAAATCCCCCGGCGCCCAGCCGCTGCGGGCCCGGGCCCGAGTAAGTTGTTATACGCATTGGTACGCATTACGTCTATCGCCGATATTGGAGTCGTTGATTGTCGGGACACTCGACCTTACCCTTTATATAGCAGGTCCTTGCCATAGCGTTCCCCGCGGGTCAACCGACCCCTCGGAGGAAAAGCGGAATGAACGTCTTTGGAAAGAGCGAGCGAAGCTGGAGAAAGGCGCGGAAGCGCGGGGTATCGCCGATCATTGCGACGATTTTGCTCGTCGCGATCACGGTCGTATTGGCCGCCGTGTTGTACGTGCTGATCACGGGCCTGACCCACGGACCTGGCTCGGTGGGGATCGGGACCGCCTTCAACGCAGGAAACCCGGTTTCGTCCACGTGCGGCGCGGGGAACACCTACGCTGCGAACGGGTGCAAGGCGGGCGACATCATCTACACGTTGACCGTGGAGAGCTCGTCGATCACCTTCACGAGCGCCCAGTTCGAGGTCAAGACGGCGACCGGATCGATTGCCGCGATCACGACGGGTACCGGTGGCTTCGCGATCGTGAACACCGCTGGTGTGGCGGTCGCAGCGAGCGCCGCGACGTCCGCGTCGTTGGCGATGACGAGCCCGTTCTCGGTCTTTAGCGCGGTCGCTGGGGCGTGCAACGGCAACACGTGCTCGTCCTCAAGCCCGCTGACGAGCATCTACACGATCGTCATTGACCTGGGGACTGCCCCCTCGCCGTCCGGCCAGGGCTACACGTTCGTGGCGATTGGGGTCGGCTCGTACTCCGGTACGACGTCCCCGGTGTCGCTCCCGTAGAGCGCGCGGTCGAAACGGTGCCAACCCTTTCCTTTCACTTTCTCTTCGCCCTCCGGAACGGGCCAGTCGCTCCGATCCAAACGACAACGTCTAAATACGCGCTTCCCGCCTCTAATCGATGCGCGCCGGCGATTCACTGGGTAATCGATGCTTCAGGAAGGTTCGAACCATCGTTTCCTGAACGGGAAGGGTGGGCGTCTGGGATATCGGGGCCGCCTCGTCCGGTCGCGTCGGGCGGTCTCGGAGGTCATCGCAACCATTCTGCTCCTGGCGATGACGGTCGTCCTCTTTTCGTCGATCTTTGCGTGGGTCTCGGCGTTCCCGGCGCCTCCCGCGCAGAATTCCAACCAATTCCAGGCACGCCTCACTGTGACTCCAAATGCCACCGGGACGGGGGGCTTCATCACGGCAGTTTCCATCACGCACCTCGCGGGACCACCGGTTTCGTCGCAGACCTCGATCTACGTCCGATCGAAGTACTTCCCCACAAGTTCGCAGTACACCGGGACGTACACCCTCCCGAACGGCAACGTTACCGGTAACACTTGGAACCTCGGGCAGACCTGGCTCCTGACGAGCTTCGTCCCGACGGGCTCGCCGTGCACGGCGCCGTGTCACCCGTACGCGTTCGCCGGATCGCAGCCCGACACGATCAGCGTGTACATTTACTACGATTATCAGGTCCTCTTTACCGTCGCGCTGCCGGTAGCGACCACCTCTCAGTCCTTCGCGTTCCTGTCGACCGGCACCACGCCGGCTGTCCCCGTGATTGGGGGCCCATTCGCAATCTGGGCCTCGATCCAGGGGGTCGTACCGGGCGCGGGCACCTCGGTGACCGCGATCCTTTCCGGCCTACCCGGCCTTTCAACCCAGACGACCCCGGTGGCGATGACCTACTCCGCCGCGACGGGGCAGTGGTCGTATTCGATCTCACTCGGGTCCACCACCGCCGCCGGAACGTACTACGTCCCGATCACGGCCACAACCACCGCCGGGTACGGCTGGTCCGGCACTTCGGCGGTGCCGGTGTACATCACTCCATATTCAACGCTCATCGGCAGCGTCTTCACGATGGGGACCCCCGTCGCGGCGTCCGCCAAGTGTACGGCGGCCGCGACACCGGTCGCCGCGTGTCAGGCGGCGAACGACTACTACTACAAGATCACGATCACCGGATCGCCGCCGTTGACCTTTGGCAACGTGCTCTTCGAAGTCCTGACGTCAACCCGCACCGTGTATGACGGCACGACCCACGGCGCGTTCGCGGTCGCGCTCTCAACGACCCTCACGACGGTCGCTGCTAGTTACGTCACCGCCTCGCCCTACGCGATGCAGATGCCGACGTCCGGTTTCTCCACGTTCGGCGGGGCGCTTACGACCTCGTCCCCCCTGACGACTTCGTACATAATCGAAGTCGACGTCGGGACTGTCAACCCCGCCGGCACCGGACTGAACTTCCTGGTTCTCGGGGTCGGACCGTACACGAGCTACGTTGCGGTCGCACTCCCTTAGGGGCGAGGAGGGAACTGGTCCGTGCACCGCTTCGCTTCGTTGGCCCCCCCCGCTCGCGGCCACCGGTATGACCGCCGCTTCCGACGGAGTCCGCGAGCGGTATCCGACGTCGTGGCAACGATTCTGTTGCTGGGTCTTACCGTGGTGATCTTCGCATCGATCCTGACTTTCGTCCTCGGATTTCCGACCCCCTTGAACCAGAGTTCGAGCTCGTTCTCGGCGCAGTTGGTGACCGAAGCCAACGGTTCCGGTATTGCGGTCGCTCAGATCACCATCGCCTACAATGCGGGCCCCGTTGTCCCCCGATCCGCCCTGGTCTACCTTCAGTCGTCCCTCCATCCGAAAGGACCGGAGTTCCAGAGCCCCTACCCGCTGACCGCCGGCGGCATCCCGGCCGGGATGGCGTGGAACCCCGGCGAAACGTTCGTCCTCGGGTCCAACTTCACCGGGGGATTCCGTCCCGTTCTCCCGGATAACATCACGATCAGCATCGTCTCGGGCACTTCCCTGCTCTTCAGCGCGGTTCTCCCTGGCACCCCCGCGCTGCTCCCCCCTGTGTTCTACGACCCGGCCACCAACCCGACTAGCCCGGCGATCGGGGAGTCGTTCAACATCAGCGTCGAAATTGGCAACGTCTATCCGGGCAACAACGTGTTCGTGAATCTCTCCGGAGTTCCGGGGACGTTCACTGCCCTCCACCGGATGGTCTACCTGGCCGGAGCATGGAACTTCACGGTGCCGGCGGGATGGACCACCGCGAGCGGTGCGTACTACGGTATCGTGAACGCCACGACAACCGGCGGGGTCACCGGGGTCACCGCGATCCCGATCTACATCACTCCGTACTCGACCCTTATCACGCACACGATCGCGCTGGGTACCGCCACCTCCGCGGGAAAGTGCACCGCCGCGGCTACGCCCGTCGCGGCGTGCCAGGCGGCGAACGACTACTACTACGTAGTCCCGATCTTGTACTCGCCGATCACCTTCGGCAACGTTCTATTCGAAGTGCTGGCACCGTCGGGCGCCACGTTCGCGGCAACCACCCACGGCGCGTTCGCCCTCTCGACCACCACCGCCCCCGGCACGGTGTCCGCGAGCTATGTGGCCCCCTCGTCCCCGTACACGATGCTGATGCCGAACTCCGGGTTCTCCACCTACGCGGCGGGGTTCAAGACGTCGAGCCCGCTCACGAACGGATACGAGATCTCGATCGACATGGGAACGGTCAACCCGGCCGGGGTCGGGAACACGTTCATCGTCCTCGGCATCGGAGCGTACTCGGGACAGACGGTCCCCGTGCGCCTACCGTAAACCGCAAAGCGAAGGTTCATCCCTTCGGGGTCGACGAAGGCAACGGTGCGCTCGACGCGACCGCCCCGAGCGTCGCACCGCACTTCCAGCAGGTCTTCTCTCCCGCGTAGACGACGGCGCCGCAGCTCGGACACGTTCCTTCCTGGGCCGACGCGACCGCGGCGGCTCGCGGGGCCGCCGAAGCACCGGGCCGAGCCGTCGGTGGGCGTTGGGCCGGCGGCGCGCTTCGCGGTTTCCTGACGGTTCCGCTCCCGCCGCTTGAAGATCATGTAGATCAGCAGGACGAAGTAGAACGACGCGCCCAGGTAGAGGAGCACCTCCACGTAGACGGGCCCGAGGAACGAGCCGTAGATGTCGGCGAACGTGCCGACCACCGGGCCCTCGATCCCGTTGTACGTCGGGTCCCCCGAGAGCAGGATCTGGTACGACAGGTTCGTGCCGTGGTTTGTCACGTTGAGGCCGATCTGCCAGTCCCACACGCCGAGCGAGCCGATCTGGTAGTGGAACGTGAACAACGTGCTCGTGGAGAGGTTCACCGCGGACTGAGCGAACGCCCAGAACGGGTACGGGGTCGCACAGTTCAGGCTGTCGTTGGTCGTAGCTCCCGGACAGTTGGAGACGAAGAGGGTCACCGACTCGGTGGTGTTGGTCGGATAATTGGGAATGTACTTCGGCACGACCGTCACCGTCCAGGTGTAGTTCGTGGCGGTGCCCCCGACGTACGGCGACACCGAGGCGTTCTGCAGCACGGACCCGCCGTTCCCCGTCGGCAGCGAGTTGCCCGAATCGACGGGAGCGATCGGCGTCATCAGCTCCTGGACCAGCACGACGTTGGCGAGCGGCGCGACGAGCAGCAGGACGACCAGGCCCGACAGGGCGAGGTACCGGGGCGCCTTCAGACCGGCCCAGATCGGGACGGCGAGCCCGGTGAGAAGGATCGCGGGGATACCGAGAAGTACGCTGACGTACGCGGTCGCCGCGAAGACGAAGGCGATCGCGAACGCGAGCAGAAGCGCCTTTCCGACGGGCTTCTGAAGGAAAGCCCTAAGACGGGTGGGCTTCTGTTGCTGCACGGAACGGGGGCAAGGCCGGCCTCCCTTTATACGTGTTAGCAACCGACCCCCGCGCACGCCTTCCCGAGAACGCCGACGGCGTGGCGCTCATCGTGCTCGACGGTCTGGGCGACCGTCCGCACCCCGACACGGGGGGACGTAGTCCGGTCGAGGCGGCGCGGACGCCGCACCTCGACGCGCTAGTCCGCCAGGGAGAGATCGGAGAGATCGTCGTCGTCGGTCCCGGCGTCGCGCCGGAGTCGGACGCCGGAGTGTTCGCGCTGCTCGGATACGACCCCGTGCACGACTCCCCGGGCCGTGGCGTGCTCGAGGCGCTCGGCGTCGACGTCCCGCTTCGGCCGGGCGATGTGGCCCTTCGGCTCAACTTCGCCACGTCCGACGGAGCGGGAACGATCCTCGATTCCCGGGTCGGACGGTCGCTTTCGACCGCGGAGGCGAACGAGCTCGCGGAGTCGCTGACCTCCGCGGACCTCCTGGCCGATGAGGGGATCCACGCGGAGGTTCGAGCCACGGTCGGGCACCGCGGCGTGCTCTGGCTTCACCCGATCACGGGCGGGGCTCTCTCGCCGAACATCTCGAACGCCGACCCGTTCTACGAGAAAGTCGGCGGCATGGGACAGGCGCGGCGTCCCGAGCAACCGAAGCTCCTTCCGGTGGAGCCGTTGGACGCCACCCCCGAAGCCGCCCGCGCGGCGCGCGCGGTCAACGAGTACATCGCTCGTTCGGCCGCATCGCTCGCCGGACATCGGGTGAATGCGCGTCGCGCGCTCGCGGGAAAGAAGATCGCGAACCTCCTGCTCGTGCGGAACGCGGGGACGATCTCCCCATCCCCGTTGGCTCCGTTCCGGACGAGGACCGGCGTGGCCGGCGCCTCGCTCACCGAGATGCCGGTCGAGCGCGGGATCGCCCGAGTGCTCGAGCTCGACGACCGCTACGTGGGGCCGATGGGCGTCGACCGCGACGCCGGGTACCGCGAGCGGGCCGGGGTCGCGCGTGAGCTCCTAGCGGCCTATCCGTTCGTGTACGTCCACTTGAAGGGGCCGGACGAACCCGGGCACGACGGGAACGCCCCCCTCAAGAAGGACGTCGTGGAAGCGATCGACCGATCGTTCTTCGGGCCGTTCCTGGACGGCCTCGACCTCACCCGGTATCGGCTCGGCGTAACCGCCGATCACGCCACTCCGACGATCCTGAAGGGGCACTCGGACGACCCGGTGCCGTTCCTTCTCGTCGGGGCGGGCGTCGCTCCCCTTCCGCCCGCGGGCGGGTCGAAGTTCTGCGAGTCGACGGCGGCCCGCGGCTCTCTCGGTGTACGGCGCGGGTCCGACGTTCTCTCCCTGCTTCTCCGCCCCTCCACGATCCCGTCGGAATGAGGGCACGGGCGCTGGTAGTCCCGCGGTCGCGGGGCGAGGAGGTGCGACGGGCACTGAGGGAGGCGGGCCTGCTCCGTACCGACCTTGAGATTGTACGGAGCGAGTCCGACCTCGTGTTCCCTCTCCTCGATACCGGCGAGGTCCCGTCCGGGTTCGGAACCGAGTCCGAACGCGACTTTGCGCCGCTCGAGGGGCCGGGACCCGCCGACTACCGCGAGCTCGTACGCCTGCCGTCGGAGGAGAGGGCCCGGCTGCCCCGTTCGTTCGATGTGGTGGGGGACATCGTCGTCATTCGGATACCAGACGAAATGGAGGGTCGGGCCGACCAGATCGGAGAGGCCCTGCTGTCGTTTGTCCCGGGGGCGCGGTTGGTCGGCGCGGACCGGGGCGTACGCGGGCCGGAGCGTGCTCGTTCTCTCCATCGGATCGCGGGGTCCGGCCCGTGGACCACCCGTCACCGTGAGAACGGGATCGAGCTCGACGTCGACCTGGCGCGGGCGTACTTCTCCCCGCGTCTTGCGCGGGAGCACGCCCGCGTCGCGGAGGAGGTGCGCGCGGGCGACCGGGTGTACGACCTGTGCTGCGGGGTCGGCCCGTTCTCGCTCACGATCGCCCGCGACGGTCGGGCACGCGGTGTGGTCGCCGTCGACGCGAACCCGGTCGCGATCGCGCTCCTCCGGTCCGCCTACGCCCGACAGGGATTTTCGACGCCGGTCCACGCGCAGGAAGGACGCGTCGAGGAGTTCGCGCCCTCCGCGGCGCCGGCCGACCGTATCATCTTGAATCTCCCTCACCAAGGGATTAAGTATCTACCGTCGGTGGCACGGGCGCTCGCGCCGCGGGGCCGTCTCTACTACTACGAAGTGACGTCGCGCGCGGAGTGGGAGGAGAGAGGTACGAGCGTGACGCGCATCCTCGATGCTCCCACGGACTGGACGGTCGTCGACCAGCACGTGGTGCACCCATACTCTCCCACCTCGGATCTCGCGGCGTTCGTGCTCGAACGACGCGGGGGAGCGTGACCCGATGCCGTTGACGGTCGACCTCCAGGACGTCTCGGACGCGGAGATCGCACTCGTCGGCGGGAAGGCCGGTAAGCTCGGGGAGATGATCCGCCAGGGCCTCCCGGTGCCGCCGGGGTTCGTGGTCACGACCGACGCGTACACCGAGTTCGTCCAGGGGACGATCCTGCGGACCGAGATCCCGGCAGCCCTCGGGACGATCCGACCCGAGCAGCCCGAAACGTTCGACGCGGCGTCGAAGCGGATCCGATCGGCGTTCGAGGCGACCGAGTTCCCGCCGGGGCTTCGCAAGACCCTCGCCGATGCCTACGAACGCTACGCCCGCCTGCACGCGGTCCGGTTCTCCGCGGTCCGGTCGAGCGCGACGCTCGAGGACATGGAGAACGCCTCGTTCGCCGGACTTCAGGACACGTATCTCAACGTCGCCGGCGTCGATGCGATCCTCGAGGGCGTGCGCCGCTGCTGGGGGTCGCTGTTCACCCCGCGCGTGCTCGTCTACCGGCAGAAGAAGGGGTTCGATCACTCGAACGTCAAGCTCGCGGTCCTCGTGCAGAAGATGGTCGACGCGACCGTCAGCGGCATCCTGTTCACCCGCGACCCGAACACCGGGGAGAACCACATGATCATCGAGGCGGGCTGGGGGCTCGGCGAGGCGATCGTCGGAGGCGAGGTGACCCCGGACCACTACGTCATCGACGGCGCGACCCAGAAGCTCGTCCACAAACAGATATCCGAGCAGAAGATTCGTCTGGTGCGCGATGAGAACGGCGGCAATCGGCGGGAGGCAGTACCCGCGGACGAGCGGAGCGCCCAAAAGCTCTCGGACCACCGGCTCTCGCGGCTCGTCTCGCTCGCCCGGCTCATCGAGTCCCATTATCGCCGCCCGATGGATGTCGAGTGGTGCGGCGACCGAGAAGGGTTGTACATTGTGCAAGCGAGGCCCGTGACCACCATCCCTACTTCCACGGCGTCCGCCGGCGGCCACCCGGCCGAGCCCGCCGCGGGCGGGGGGGAGGAAACCCCTATCCTTCGAGGGTTCGGCGCGAGCCCCGGGGTCGCGTCCGGGGTCGCGAGGATCCTCCACGGTTCGGCCGAAATGGACAAGCTGAAAGCCGGCGAAGTGCTCGTCACTTCGATGACCACGCCGGACATGGTGCCGGCGATGTCGCAGGCCGCGGCGATCGTCACGGACGAGGGCGGAATGACCTGCCACGCGGCGATCGTCTCGCGCGAGCTCGGAGTTCCGTGCGTCGTTGGGACCCGCGAGGCGACGAAGCTCATCGCCGACGGCACGGGAGTGACCGTCGACGGGAAGGCCGGCGTCGTGTTCCGCGGTATCGTCCAGCGAGGCAAGCCGTCCGGTGCGGCGGGACCGGTGGCGATGGCGGCGACCTCGGGCGGCTTTGGCCACGAAGGGGTGCCCGTGACCGCCACGAAGATCTACGTCAATGTCGGCGTTCCCGAGAAGGCCGAGGAGTACTCGCGCCTGCCCGTGTCGGGCGTCGGGCTGCTGCGGATCGAGTTCATCTTCACGGCCCACGTGCGCGAGCACCCGCTCGCGCTCCTGAAGAAGGGGAAGAAGGACGAGCTCGTCAAGCGCCTCACGGACGGCATCGGCAAGGTGTGCCAGGCGTTCGCGCCCCGGCCGGTGATCATCCGAACCTCCGACTTCAAGACGAACGAGTACCGCGGCATGCCCGGCGGAGAGGAGTTCGAGCCGGTCGAGGAGAACCCGATGATCGGCTGGCGCGGCTGCTCGCGCTACATCTCTCCCGTGTACCGACCCGCGTTCCTGTGCGAGCTCGAGGCGATCCACCGGGTTCGGACCGAGATGGGTCTCAAGAACGCGATGGTGATGTTGCCGTTCGTCCGCAACACCTGGGAGCTGGAGGAGATCGCCGAGATGATGAAAGCCCAGGGACTGCGGCGGTCCCGCGACTTCCAGCTGTACCTCATGGCGGAAGTCCCCTCCATCGTCTTCCAGGTCCGCGAGTTCTCGAAACACTGCGACGGCTTCTCCATCGGGTCGAACGACCTCACCCAGCTCGTCCTGGGCGCCGACCGGGATTCCGAGACGCTGGGCCGCATGGGATACTTCGACGAGCGCGACCCCGCCGTGCAGCGCGCGATCCAGATCTTGATCGACGGCGCCCACGCCGAGGGCCGGACCGTGGGGATCTGTGGGCAGGGGCCGAGCGTCTACCCGGAGTTCGCCGAGTTCCTCGTCCGGGAAGGCATCGACTCGATCTCGCTGAACGCCGACACCGTGGTCACCACGATCCGCACGATCGCGTCGCTCGAGCAGCGCATGAAGCTCTCGAGCCTGCGCCGCCTGCCGACCTAAGGAGCCCGCGGGGGCCGCCACCGGGGGCCGCTCGCCGGCCCGGCGGGGGGGACCGCCAACTGCGCGTCCGCGGGCAGCTCGTACTCCCGAAACTCCCGCGCCGCCGCGAACCCCAGGGTCGCGAGTCGGTGCTCGAGCCGGGCCGAGTCGGAGAAGATCGAGTAGCGCAACCCCGCCCCGACCGGGTCCGCGGCGAGGGCATATCCGACCAGTTCGGAGGCGGCGCCGTGGCCACGGGCGGCGGGTCGGGTCGCGACCGCGTGGATTCCGGCCGCGGTCCGGTAGCGGTAGACGATGGCGGCTGCCACCACCTCGCCGTCCCGTTCGGCGAGCAGGGGCTGGAGCCGCTCGTGCGGGTTCGGGTGGCTCCAGGCGACCTCGAGCGCCGCCCGAAACTCGGGCCGCTCCCGCTCCGCGGTCCAGAACGAGGCGACCAGGTCGACCTCGGCGGGCTCCGCGGGCCGGACGGTCCCCGAGGGGGTTTCGGTGGTACGACGGGCGGGGGCGTCGAGCATCAGGACCAGCGGAGCGGCCCGGGGTCGGAAGCCGAAACGCCGAAGGCCGGCGTCGACGTGCGGCGCGACCGGCGTCGGAACCCGAAAGGTGGGCCGGAGCGCGCGTTGGAAGTAGTGGTCGAGCGCGCGCTCGAAGAACGCGCTCTGTCGCTCGCGCCCCACCCCGAGCTCCTGCACGAAATTGAACCGCGGGACCGGCAACTTTTCGTGGGTGACGAGGGTCGCGCCGGCGATCTCGAGCGCGAGGCCCCCCAGCGTAAGCACGAACTGCCGTTCGGAGTCGAGCGCGGCTTCGACCTCGAGGGAGTTCGCCGCGCGCATGCAACGTCAGGAGGCGTTCTCCCTTAAGGGAGCTCGCCCGGCGGGCGACGCGAGGGCCAGAATTATATCGGAGCGACCCTGCTCCGCCGTCCGGGGGGCGCTGCCTCCCGGAGTGGATCGATGGCACCTCCGTCCCTGCGCCCGCCCGCCGTCATCGCCGTCCTCGGCGGCGGGAACATGGGGAGCGGCATTGCCCAGGCGTGCGCTCAGGCCGGATTCACCGTGCGCGTGCGGGATGTCGACGCTCCGGCGATCCAACGGGGTCGTTCGCTGATGGAGAAGATGCTGACGGGCGCGGTCGAGCGCAAGAAGCTCACCCCGGCCAAGCGCGACGAGATCCTCGGACGGGTCACGTTCACGACCGACCTCGCGGAAGCGGTTACGGGGACGGTCCTCGTCGTCGAGGCGGTCTTCGAGGACGAATCGGTCAAGAAGAAGCTCTTCGAGGAGATCGCGCCCCTCGTCCCCCCGGAAACGGTCGTCGCCACGAACACTTCGTCGCTCTCCGTGACGGCGCTCGCGGACGGTTTCCCCCACCCGGGCCGGTTCGCCGGTCTCCACTTCTTCTACCCCGCCGCGATCAACAAGCTCGTCGAGATCATCGGGGGGACGTCGACGGAGCCGGCGATCCTCCGCGAGCTGGAACGGTTCTGCTACCTCCTGCGCAAGATCCCGATCGAGACCGCCGATGCGGCCGGTTTCTGCGTCAACCGATTCTTCGTCCCGTACCTGAACGAGTCGACCCGGCTCGCCGAGGAGAACGTCGCGAACCTCGCGACGATCGAGGAGGTCGGGCGGGAGCTGTTCGGCGCCACCCTGGGGCCGTTCGAGCTGATGAACGTCACCGGTATCGCGATCGCGTTCCACGCCGAGACATCGCTCGCTCGAGCGTTCGGACCCGCGTACGCCCCGTCGAAACTGCTCGAGACCCAGTTCCGAAGCGGCCAGCCGTGGGCGTGGAAGGAGTTCGCCGTCGAGCCCGCGAAAAAGCTCGCGGTACGCGAGCGGCTCCTGGGCCTCACGATCGGGATCGCGGCCCGGTTGGTCGAGGAGGGGGTCGCGTCGCCCGAGGCGACCGACCGCGGCGCGACGGTCGGACTTCGCCGCTCGTGGGGACCGTTCGCTCAGCTATCGAGCGGCGGCCTCGCCGAAGGGCTCGAGCTCGTGGAACGGTACGCGAAGCGCTGGCCCGGGAACTTCCCCGTGGCCCAGGAGCTTCGCGACCGGGCGGCGCGAGGCGACCGGACCTGGCCGCTCCGCTTGGTCCGCGTGGAGCGGGACGGGCCGATCGCCTGGGTCCTGATGGACCGCCCCGAGGTTCTGAACTCCCTCAACTCCGAGCTGCTCGGCCAGATCGACGCGACGTTCCGGGACCTCGAGGGATCCCCGGGGCTCCGCGCGGTCGTGCTCGCGGGTTCCTCACCGGTGTTCGCCGCGGGCGCGGACATCGACGAAATGTCGAAGAAGACGCTCGCCGAGGGGGTCGATTTCGGATTCCTGGGCCAGCGGGTCGCCGAGCGGGTCGAGCGATTCCCGACACCGGTGATCGCGCTGGTCGAAGGGTACGCCTTCGGCGGCGGGCTTGAGCTGGCCCTCGCCGCGGACTTCATCGTCGCCGCGGACGGGGCGATGCTCGGCCTCCCCGAGGTCACCCTCGGGATCCATCCGGGGATGGGGGGCGCGACCCGGCTCACCCGGATCATCGGACGCGCCCGCACGAAGATGCTCGTCTTCACCGGGATGCGGGTGGACGCGCAGGAAGCGTTCCGGCTCGGGATCGTCGCCAAGGTCGTTCCCGCCGGACGCGCCCGCGAAGAGGCCGCGGCGATCGCCGAGATGATCGCGTCGAACGCCCCGCTCGCGGTGCGGTGGGTGAAGCAGGTTGTCGACCGCGGGGCGGACGCGTCGACGTCGAGCGCGCTCCACATCGAGGCGGAGTCCGCCGGGCACACGTTCAGCACCCGCGACCGGACCGAGGGGATGCGCGCGTTCCTCGAACGTCGCCGGCCGAACTTCGAAGGGAAGTAGCCCCTACGCCTCGCCGCCGCTCGCGAGGAACTCCCGGTACTGATCGGGGGTCAGGAGCGTGGCCGGGTCGAAGCCGGGCGCCGGCTTCATCTTGAAGATCCACCCCTCGGCGTACGGGTACCGGTTCACGTAGTCGGGGTGCGGTTTCAACTCGGTGTTCACCGCCGTCACGGTACCGCTCGCTGGGGCGTAAATGTCGGCGACCGTCTTCACGGACTCGAGGACGAGCACCGACGCGCCCGCCGTCACGTCCTTCGACTTGAGCGTCAGGTCGACGTACACGATGTCCGTGAGCTCCGACTGCGCGTGGTCGGTGATCCCGACCGTCAGCGTGTCGCCCTCGATCCGGACCCATTCGTGGCTCTTCGTGTACCGCAGTTCGCTCGGAATTCCCGCTTCGGGCATCGTCCCTACGTTCCCCCCTTCCACTCGGCCGCGTATCTCTTCTGCGCCTCGGTCGGCTCGTCGATCCGGACCCCCATCGACGGGAGCGCCGCCATCGCGACCGAGCGGTCGAGCGCCGCCGGCACCGGGTGGACGCGGAGCGCCATCTCCCGCCCGTGCCGAGCGATGTGCTCGGCGCTGAGCGCCTGCAGGGCGAACGAGAGGTCCATGATCTCGACCGGGTGTCCCTGGCCGGCGGCGAGGTTGATGAGCCGCCCCTCGCCCAGCAGGTAGGTCCGGCGCCCGTCGGCGAACCGGTACTCCTCGACCTGCGGCCGGACGGTCCGGTGCGCCACCGCGAGCCCTTCCAGGTCGGTCCGAGAGACCTCGACGTCGAAGTGCCCCGCGTTCGCGAGGAGGCATCCGTCCTTGAGAACGCGGAAATGCTCCTCGCGGACGATGTGCGTGTTCCCGGTGACGGTGACGATCAGGTCGGCGATGCGGGCGGCGTCCAGCATCGGCATCACTCGGAAGCCGTCCATGCGGGCTTCGAGGGCGCGCACCGGGTCGACCTCGGTCACGACCACGTCGCCCCCCAACCCGCTCAGCCGCGCAGCGACCCCCTTGCCGCACCAGCCGTAGCCGGCGACGACGCACACCTTGCTCGGGATGAGCAGGTTCGTCGCGGTCAGGATCCCCTCGAGGGTGGACTGCCCGGTCCCGTACCGGTTGTCGAACAGATGCTTCATGTCGGCGTCGTTGACGTCGATCGCGGGGAAGAGGAGCGTTCCGGTCTTCTCGAGCGCCCGCAGGCGCGTGACGCCGGTAGTGGTCTCCTCGGTCGACCCCCGGACCTTCCCGCGGTCCCTCCGGGTCGAGTGGACGAGGGCCACGAGGTCCGCCCCGTCGTCCACGATCACGTCCGGGTCGACATCGAGCATCGCGCGGATGCCGGCGTGGTACGCCGCCACCGACTCGCCCTTCTCGGCCCAGGTGTCCAGCCCCTCCTCGCGGAGCGCCGCGACCGCGTCGTCGTCGGTCGAGAGCGGGTTGCCGGCGGCCAGGTGGACGTCCCCCCCGCCGGCCGAGAGCGCGAGGGCGAGGGCGGCGGTCTTGGCCTCCACGTGCAGCACGAGCGAGAGCGTAAGGCCCCGGAACGGCAACTCCGTCTCGAACCGTCGCCGGATCCCTTCGAGCACCGGCATGTGGGTCCGGGCCCACTCGACCTTCTGCCGGCCCCGTTCGACGTCGCCGGCCATGCGGAACCGGGGCTCCGAGGCCCGGCGGCGCTTAAGGATTCGGGGACCGGAACGGCGGGACCGGCGCTTGGGCGCTCGCGACTACTGGGTCACCGCGCCGCAGAACGGACAGACCAGGTACTCCGGCGGGATCTCCTTGCCGCAGTTCGGGCACGGCTTGAGTCCCGTCGCGCCCGCGGAGGGGGGAGGGGTCGGCGGAGCCGCCATTCCCGTCGTCGGCGGGGCTCCGGGCGCGGAAGTTGGAGGCGGCGTCGCGGCCATGTTCGCGTCCGTCGTGGCCGAGGTGGCCGGCGGCACGCTCTCCGTACCCGCCGGCGGAGCGCTCATGCCGGCCCGCGGGGCCCCCTTGTTCTGCTGGGCCTTCCACTGGCTGAACGGAACGTACGTCGGCTGGCGCTTCCACCAGTCCCAGAAGGCGCTCTCGGTGTAGTTGTCGCCGAGCTCCTTCTTCCCCTCGGCCCGGTACTTCTCCGTGAAGTCCGCGTAGGCCTGGCGCTCCGGGTCGGACGCGCCTTCGCCCGGCTTGCCGAGCAGCTGCGCGCCGCACTCCGGACAGAACTGGGAGTTCGCGGGGATCGTGGACGAACAACGGCTGCACCGCACGAGCTCGGTCTCGAATTGCGCCCCGCACTTCGGACACACGGTGGCGTCCTCGGGAATGAGCTCCCCGCATTCGCCGCACTCGACGAGCTTGCCCGCGGCCTGGCGCCGGGTAACGAGCAGCGCGGCAACGAGGCCGATGACGATCGCGGCGGCGATCGCGATCCATACCCAGAGTGGCAGGCCCAGGAGCTTCTGGTAGAGGAAGCCGACCGCGGACGGGCTCGACGGGACGCTGTAGGTGCCGGGCGGAGTGCCCACCGTGACCTGGTTGTCGGCGGCCGTCTTGTACGTGGCCGACGCCGTGACCTGGTACGTCGTGCCCGGGGAGAGGACCCCCACGAGCGAGTTCCATGCGATATCGAACGAGCCGTTCGCGACGTCGGCGTCCTCCGCCACATTGACCGTGGAGCCGCCCCCGATCACGCTGCCGACCGGGGTCGCCTGGATCACGATCGACGCGTAGCCGGGCCCGTTGATGGTCAGATTGCCGGAGGTGGTGTAGGAGTTGGTGAGGATCAGCTCGCCGCCCGAGGGGACGTCAACGATCTGAAGGTTCGTGAGCTTCACCGAGGGCGGCGGCAGCGGGACCTGGACCGAGTGGTGGTCGGAGTTCCCGAAGCCGGTCGTACCGAGCGCGACGCCTTCCGGATACGCCGTAACCGACGCGTGCGCCCAAGTCGCGTTCGCCACATACGGGACGGTGAAGGCGACGTTGTAGGCCCCGAGGAAGTACCCGTCCGGCAGGGTGATGTCGGTATCGAGCTGGCTCGAGGCGAGCAGGACGTACGCCTGGCCGAGCGAGTTGGAAACGCCATACTTCGACACTCCGTGCTCGCCGTCGTAGAAGTTGACGTACCCCGTGAGCGCGGGGAGCCCGAGCCCGGCGAGGTTGTTGAGGGCGTTCGCGGTGGAGTTGCTGTACTGGTCGCTGTTGTAGGCGTAGTACGCCGTGGCGGCCGCACCGGCGACGGCCTCCGGTTCGAGCGACCCGTCGACGAGGGTCAGGTTGTACAGATTGAACTGGGCCCACCGGTAGACGTTGACCACGCTGGTCGCGTCCGGAACGAACGCGGACTGGTCGTACGCGGTGTAGCTGTTCGGCACCGACACGTTCGCGAGGTACGCCGTCGAACCGTTCACGAGGTAGAACAGGTTCGAGCTCCAGGGGTACGGGTACGACTTCGAGTACGAGGTCGCGGGGGGCGGGTTCCACTGCAGGTCGAGTGCGGAGTTCACCGCGACGACGGTGGAGTCGTTCGCGTAGGCGTTGTACTGTGCGGCCGCCTCGAGCAGGATCTCGGCCGGGTTAAGCGTGACCGGACCCGCGCCCGCGAGCGCCGTGAAGTTGAGATAGATGCCGCAGCCGGCGGTGACACCGAACGAGCACGTCTGCGTGAGGTACTCGAACATCCCCCCGGCGTTGATCGCGTCAATGAGCGCGGTGGGGAGGGCGAACTCGATCGAGGCACCGCTGGCGCCGCCCTGGAAGTTGAACACGCCGGCGATGGGGTAGGTGATCCCCTGGTACTCGACGCTCGCGGTGTAGTTCGATTCGGCGAGGGAGTTGTTGTAGTCCGCGATGACGTAGCCGCCGGCGACGCCATAGCCCGCCCCGGTGCCGATCCCGTTGTACAGGTAGTCCAGCGTCAGGTTCGCCACATCGGTCGGCGTGGAGAGGAGGTTGCTCGCGTCGCCGGGGAGCGTGACACTCGTGGCGCTCAGCGGCGCCGGACCCGGACTCCCGTAGAGGAGCGTGTTGTCGGCGTAGGTGTTGTTCAGCGAGCTGTTGAACAGGTAGAAGTGGGCGCCGTCGGTCGTGTAGATGCTGGCGGCGTAGGCGGTGTCCCCCAGGATCGCGAGGGGTTCCTGCATCTCGGGGACGAACGGATTCGCCTCGACGACCGACCGGTTCAGGGTGAACGACGCGCCGGCGCCGGTGTTGTCGATCCATCCGGGGAAGGCGAACGACGTGTTCCACGCCGTGAACGTTCCTTCGTTGACGAGGTCGAGCTTGACGAACGGGCTGAGCACGAACGTGTCCGTGGTGATCGTCGAGTTCTGGATCTCGACCGTACCGAAGTTCGTGAACTGGTAGATGTGCGAGAGACGCTGGGCGAGGCTACCGTTGCTGCCGACGAACTGGACGAACGTGAGATTGACGTCCTGGACGATGAGCGTCCCGCCCGATTGAACCGTGATGTTCCCGCCCTGGAAGTACGGGACGGGGAAGATGGTGGGTGCTCCGGGGGCGATGGTGTACGTCTCGCCCGAGGTGATGATCAGGTCGGAGTGCGTCGGACCCGCGGCCGGCTGGACCGCCGCGGCGGCGTGTCCGCCGGGAGCAACGGGAGCGAGGGGGGAGGTCGCCATCCCCGGGGCGGCGGTCGGCACCGCGAACAGCGACGCGGTGCTCAGCACCATGACCAGCACGACCGCGGACGCGAGGGCCGCTTTTGTCCAGTTCCGGGGGGCACGCGCGGCATCCCCGGTACGTGGGGAGCTGCCCAAACGAAGGCTCACGGACGAAAAGAGGCCGGTTTCCTGTATTTGAATCCTACGGCGGGAAGCGCGCAGGAATTGGTACATATCCGACCGCCGACGGGCCGAATCCGTCGGGGGCGATGCCCCGGCGGGCTAGTCGGGGGGCACGGTCACCACGATCTTCCCGAACAACTCCGGATCGTCGAACCGGCGGAACGCGTCGGCCGCCTCCGCGAGGGGGCGCTCGGAGTCGACGACCGGCCGGAGCCGCCCCGCCGCCAGGTGGGCCAGTACCTCCTGGAACTCCCGAGCGTCGGCCATCGTGCTGCCCCGGATCGATGCCTGGCGCCAGAACAGGGTCCGAAGGTCGATCTCGGCCATCGGCCCGGTCGTCGCCCCGATCACCACGACCCGGCCGCCCCGCGCGAGCGCGCGCAGCGACCGGGGGAGGGTGGCGGTCCCGACCGAATCGAAGATGACGTCCATGCCGTTCTTCTCGCTCCATTGCCATAGCACCCGGTCGAGCGGGTGGTCCGCCGAATCGAACACGACGGTGTCGTCGGCCCCCAGCGCGCGCGCGCGTTCCGCTTTCTCCGCGGACCGGGAGGCGACGACGACCGTGGCGCCGAGCAACTTCGCGACCTGGACGACCGCGGTGGGAACGCCTCCTCCGGCCCCGACGACCGCGACCCGATCGCCCGGAGCGACAGCCCCGACGGTCTTCATCGCCCGCCACGCGGTTTGAAAAACGAGTGGCGCTGCGGCGCCCTCCGCGAACGAGAGGCGCTCGGGAAGGGGGTGAACGTTCCGAGCGGGGAGAACGACGAACCGCGTCGCGGAGCCCTGGGTGTGCTCGCCCAGGATCCGGTACGAACGACAAAGGGATTCCTGCCCCCGCCGACAGGCCTCGCACGTCCCGTCCCAGATCCCCGGGTTCAGCAGTACGGCCTGTCCCCGCGAGAATCCCCCGACATCGGCGCCCCATCGGTCGACCACGCCGGCACCGTCCGAGCCGAGGACGTGAGGCCGCGCGACCGGGACCCCGGGGATCCCCGCGAGGGTGAACCGGTCCAGTCGGTTGAACGCCGCGGCGCGCACGGCCACCCGAACCTCACCGGGGCCGGGCTCGGGCTCGGCGATCTCCACGAACTCGAGACGTTCGAGGCCCCCGTGCTCGGAGAATCCGAACCCCCGCATCGTCCCGCCTACTTCGCGAATTCCCAACGGCTCCCGTCGGGGCCGTCCTCGACCGTGACCCCCGCCGCGCGGAGCTCGTCGCGGATCCGGTCCGCTTCCGCGTAGTCGCCCCGGTCCCGGGCCCGACGTCGCGCGGCGAGCAGCAGCGGGACGACCGCCGCCCAACCTCCGGCCCGAGCCGCGGGGGCCCGCTCGAAGAACCCGAGCACCTCCTGGGCCCACTCGTAGGGGGCCACCAGCGAGCCGAGCGCCTCGCCGGAGAGATGCTCGACGCCGGCTCCCAGTTCCCCCACGCGACGGGTCCAGCCGAACAGCAGGGCGATCGCCTCGCGCGAGTGAAAGTCCTCCGCGAGCGTCGCGTCGAGCTGTTCCACGAGCTGCTCGCTCGCGGAAGCGAGGTCCGTCGGCAGGGGGTCGCCCGCCCGCTCGGGGCCGTCGCGCTCGATCAGCTCGGCGATGCGGTCCGCCGGTTGGGCGAGACGAGCGTACGCCTCGCGGGCTTGCTCGAGACTCACCCCCGGCTCGAAATCGACCGGGCTCCGGTAGTGGGCGTTCAGGTAGTAGAACCGCAGGACCCCGGGGCCGAACTCGTCGATCGCCTTCTCGAGCGAGACGACATTTCCGATCGATTTCGACATTTTTTCACCGGTCATCGTCACAAAGCCGGAGTGCATCCAGTAGTTGACCATCGGGGCGACCCCGGTGGCGGACTCGGAGAGCGCGATCTCCGCTTCGTGGTGGGGAAAGATGAGGTCGAGGCCCGCGCCGTGGAGGTCGTACCGGGCGCCGAGCAGTTTGCCGGTCATCGCCGTATCCTCGACGTGCCATCCGGGCCGCCCCGGGCCGTACGGGCTCTCCCAGCTCGGTTCCCCCGGGGTCGTCGCCTTCCAGATGACGAAATCCTCGGGCGCGCGCTTCCGGGCGTCGAGTTCCACCCGCGCTCCGGGCTGGAGCGCCGCAACCTTCTGGCCCGACAGGGCCCCGTAGTGCGGGAACTTCCCCACGTCGAAGTACACCGAGCCGTCCGACGCGACGTACGCGAACCCCTTCTCGACGAGCACGCGGATCTGCTCCAGGATCTCGGGCACATAGTCCGTCGCGAACGGGTAATAGTCGACCGAACGGACGCCGAGCCGCTCCATCGACCGCCGGTAATCGAGGAAATGCCGCTCCGCGAGCGCGAGCGGGTCATCCCCTTCTTCCGCGGCCCGGGTGATCAACTTGTCGTCGAGGTTCGTGACGTTCTGTACATAAAAGACCCGGTAGCCCCACCGGCGGAGCGCCCGAACGACCATGTCGAAGACGACGAACGTGCGACCGTGTCCGACGTGCGCCGGCGCGTACGGGGTCAGGCCGCAGACATACAGCCCGACCCGCGGGGGCACGATCGGCGCGAACCCCCGAACGGACCGCGTCCGGGTATCGTACAGCTGCACCCGCCGCATGCCTCACACCCTCCCCAGCGCCGCGCGTACGTCGTCGGCGAGGTCGGCCGGGTCTTCGATCCCGCACGACAGCCGCAGGAGGCCGTCGGTGACCCCGTGGGCTTCGCGCTCCTTCTTCGGAACGCTCGCGTGGGTCATGGAGGCCGGGTGGTCGACGAGCGACTCCACCCCGCCCAGACTCTCGGCGAGGGTGAACACCCTCAGCTCGCGCAGGAATCGAAGCGCCGCCGAACGACCTCCGGCGATGTCGAACGTCACGATGCCGCCGAATCCGTCCATCTGCCGCCGCGCCAGGCGATGCTGCGCGTGGCTGGGCCGGCCCGGATAGTACACCGCCCGCGCCTTGCGGTGGGATTCGAGCACCTCGGCGACCGCCCGGGCGCTCGCCTCGTGCGCCCGCATCCGGGCCCCGAGCGTGTGTAGACCGCGCAGCACCAGAAAGCAATCGAACGGGCTCGGAACGGCCCCGACCGCGTTCTGAAGCCACGCGTACCGTTCGGCCTGCGTCGCATCCTTCAGGACGAGCGCCCCCCCGATGATGTCCGAGTGCCCGCCGAGATACTTCGTGGTCGAGTGGAGCACAACGTCCGCCCCGAGCTCGATCGGTCGCTGGTTCGCGGGAGAGGCGAACGTGTTGTCCACGACGACGGGGGCGCCCGCGCGATGCGCGATCCGAGCGACCGCCCGGATGTCCACGATCCGAAGGAGCGGGTTCGTCGGGGTCTCGAGGTAGACAAGGTCGGTCCGGGCCCTCGCTACCGCCGCCGCAACGTTCTCGGTCCTGGTCATGTCGACGTACTCCACCCGGATGCCGAACTGGCGGCGGTGGTGCTCGAACAGGCGCCACGTCCCGCCGTACAGGTCGTCGACCGACACGATGCGGCTCCCCGTCGGGAACGCTTCGAGGAGCGTCGTCAAGGCGCCGAGACCCGAAGAGAACGCAAGGCCCGCGCGGCCGCCCTCCACGGAGGCGAGCGCGTCCTCGAGCATATGGCGCGTCGGGTTCGCCGACCGGCTGTAGACATACCCGCGGTTCCGGTTGGGCGCCGACTGGCGGAAGGTGCTCGAGAGGTAGATCGGAACGTTGACCGCGCCCGTCAACGGGTCGGCGGGCTGGGCGCCGTGGATCGCGCGCGTGTCAAACCGCATTCGGACCTCCCTGCTCGGACAGGAAGCCGACGATGTCGTGGCGGGTCAGCAGACCGATCGGAGTGCCGGTCACGACGTCGCGGACGAGGAGGACCTTCTCCTCCTTCAACCGGTGGAGAACCTCGGCGACCGGCGTGTCGGCCGGGACCTCCGGGAACGGTGGCTGGACGACGGCCGAGACCGACCGATCGAGGACGGTCTCGTCGGCGAGCCCGCGTCGCAGGATCTCGTCCTCCTGGAGGCTCCCGACGTTCTGGGGACCCGCCAGGACCGGCAACTGCGAGATCCCGTGGTGGCGCAGGATACCGAGCGCGTCGCGCACGACCGTCGTGGGGTCCACGCTCACCAGCGCCGGCGTTCCGGACTTCCGCGCGAGGAGGTCGCGGGCCGTTGAGCCGATGTCGAGGAACCCCTTCTCCCGCATCCAATCGTCGGAGTAGAATTTCGACAGATACCGGTCGCCCGAGTCCGGCAGGATCACGACGACCGTGGCGCCCTCGGGCAGCGGGCGCTTCGCCAGCCATTTGACCGCGCCCGCGACGGCCGAGCCGGAAGAGCCGCCGACGAACAGCCCTTCTTCGCGCGCGAGACGACGCGCCATGTGGAACGACTCGCCGTCGTTCACCTCGACGAACTCGTCGAGGTACTGAAAGTGGATCGTCTTCGGTATCATGTCCTCGCCGATCCCCTCGACCAAGTACGGGACCGCCTTCGCGAGCTCATGCGACTCGAAGTAGTGTCCCAGGATCGAGCCCTTGGGGTCGACCGCCACGATCCGGACCGTCGGGCGGTGCTCCTTGAAGTACCGCCCGATGCCGCTCATCGTCCCGCCGGTACCGACCGTCCCGATGACGGCCGCGAGGTCGTTCCCGACGGCGCGGTCGATCTCCGGCCCGGTCGAGCGGTAGTGGGCGTCGGGGTTCCCCGGATTCTCGTACTGGTTCGGATAGTAGGCCCCCGGGATCTCCCGGGCGAGCCGTTTTGCGACCGAGTAGTGGCTCATCGGATGGTCGGGGGGGACCCCGCTCGGGGTGATGACGACGCGGGCTCCATACGAACGGAGCAGTCGGATCTTCTCCGAACTCATCTTGTCGGGCAGGACGAACACCACGCGGTAGCCGCGCACCGCGGCGATCAGGGCGAGACCGACCCCGGTGTTCCCGCTGGTCGCTTCAACGATCGTCCCGCCCGGTTTGAGGAGCCCCCGTTTCTCCGCGTCATCGATCATCACCTGGCCGATCCGGTCCTTCACCGAGCCGCCCGGGTTGAGGAACTCGAGCTTCGCGAGCACTCGATACGGAAGCCCGTGGACCACCCGGCGCAACGGGATCACCGGGGTGTTCCCCACCAGGTCGAGAACCGACTGCGGACCGGCGGGAACGTCGGGCACGGCGGCCTCGAAGAAGGTCCCTCCCTAAACAGTTCGCCCCGGTCGCGGACCGCTCGCGGGGCCGGGAATAGGAGTGGTACATACTCGTTCGTTCCCCTCCGCCCTATGTATTAAGGCGCCTCCGCGGCTCGTTCGCCCGCGGCCGTGGAGATGATCGGGGCCCTCGAGACGGAAGTCCTGGCGGCCCTGCGCGAGCTCGACGAGGCCCCGGCCCGCGACGTGCGCAAATCGCTCGAGAAGGGCGGAACGCTCGTCGCCTACACGACCGTGGCCACGATCCTGTCGCGCCTGTACGACAAGGGGTTGGTGCGTCGCCGTCGGGAGACGTGCCGGGGCGGCGAACGATACGTCTATCGTACGGCGGACGTGGAGCAGAAATATCTGCGGAACTTGCTCAAGGGGGTCGTGGCGATGTTCGGCCCCGCAGGAGTCGTCCACTTGAACGAAGAGATCGCCAAGCTGAACCCGTCCGAGGAACGCGAGTTCAAGCGGCGGCTCGGGTTGGAGTGACGCGGAGGTCCTCGTGACCGCTCCGGTCGTCGGGCTCCTCTACATTCCCGTCCTCGCGTGGGTCGCGGTCGGCGTCGGACTCCTCCTGGCGTATCGCCAGTCCACCTCGACCGTGGTGTTCCGTCTCGCGGTGGCCTTCCTGGCCTGTTGGGCCGTCTTTGCGACCACGGGTCTCGTCTGGGTGCTGTCGGCGGGCGGTTGGAGCGCGGTCGTGCGCCTCGCGACGGACCCGACTCTCCTCGTGCAGCCGCGATTCGCCCTCGTCTGGGCGTTCGGAGCGGTCGGCGCGTTCGCGATCTTCCTGACCGCGTTCCTGCTGAGCCAGGCGGTCGGCCGCGGGTTCCTGGCGATCCTGAAGCCGCGGGAGCTGACGTGGCCGGAGAGCGTTCCTCGGCCGGACTCTCCGACCCAATTGCTCGCGTTCCCCGCCGACCGGGTCGAAGCGTTCACGTTCACCCTCCTCCAAGTGGGCCCGGGCGGCCGGCCCCGGCGTCGCGACGTGATCCTCCTGTCCGACGGACTCATGCGCGTGCTGTCCGACGAGGAGCGCGCCGCGGTGGTCGCCCACGAACTGGGGCACATCCGCGAGCTTGACGGCCGGTACCTCACGTTCGTGCGTACCCTCGCACGTATGATGCGCTGGGACCCGATCCTCGCGTACTTCGCGAGTCGGCTCACCGAGCGGGAAGAGTACCGGGCGGATCTGGACGCGGTCGAGCTGACCCGGCGCCCGCGGGCGCTCGCCCGCGCGCTTTTCAAGGCGAGTCGACCCGAGATGGGCCGGGTCGCACCGGGCCTCCTGGGGCCGGGTGGCCGTCGCGGGCGCCGGCAGGCAGTCGAGCGGATCCGGCGACTCGTCGCGCTCGCGGAGAGCGGGCGGTTCCCGGAGGAGCCCGGTGCGTAGCCGGGGGTCCAGAGCGCTCGTCCGCGCGGTCGGTTCGATCGCCGTCGTGGCGAGCCTGCTCGCGCTCGCGGGAGCGCCCGGGCCAGCGGTGGCCGGGTATCCCGCGTTGCCGCTTGCCTACGACCGTGCCTTCCTCGGCAATCTTTCGGCCCCCTCGTTGATGCCCGGGGGCTCCGGTTCGATCGCCTTCTCCGTGGCGAATCCCTTGTCCGGGGCGATCTCGCAGGCGGCCCTCACGCTCCAGGTGTACGCGTTCAACGCGTTCCCGGGTAACGCCACGAGCACGGTCACCGTCGCGGGCGCCCCGGTCCTGTCGAACTCGATCTCGTCGGGCGGCTCGGTCGTCGTCTCGGTCGGCTCCCTGGCGCCGGCCGGGGTCTACCGCGGGTCCGTGGGCGTGGCGACATCCGCCAGCACCCCCAGCGGAACGTTCGCGGTCCGGGTCTCGCTCTCGTTCGTCGAGAACTCGACCGGCTATCTCCTCGAATCCCGGGGATGGTTCACCGCGGCCCAGTGGGCGAACGCGACGCAGCTCCCGAACGGCAGCGCAACCCTCAACCTGAGTCGGCTCGGCGTCTCGGGGGTCCTCACCGAGACCGCGATCGTGGTGGAGGCGTCCGATTTCCCGGTCGTCCTGCCCCTGGTGCTCGTGGCCGCGGCGGTCCTCGTCGGGATCGGGGCCTGGACCTACTTCCGAAGGGGGCCCACGTCCAAGTCCGGAACGCGGAGGGCCGACGACGACCACCAGGCCCCGACCGCCTTCGGGAGCAAGCGCACGAGGGACGGGGACTGACGGAGGAGCTGGCGCACGACGTGCGTCGGGAAATCGATGTCCCCGAAGGCGACGATCGTCGCGGTGAGTCCCGCCCCCTGGAGAGCGGCGACGATCGCGTCGAGGTCGGGGTCCGATAGCCGGGTGAACACCCGCCGTAGATAGAGCGCGCGCCGGAACTCCTCGTCAAGCTCCGCGCGCCATCGGCGGTCGTACTCCGCCAGCGCCGCCTCCGTCGCGTCCCCCTGGCGGAGCGCCCCGTCGGCCACGCCGGCCAGGATCTCGGCGCACCGCATGCCGGTGAAGATCCCGCCCCCGGAGAGCGGCTTCACTTGGGCGGCCGCGTCGCCGACCAGGGCGACGCCCGGGCCGCTCGTACGGGGGACGGTGCCGATGGGAATGCCGGAGACCAGATACGCCGTCGGATTGGCCAGCCGTTGGCCGAACCGCCGAGCGAGATGCTCGAGAAGGTGATCGAAGTAGACGCGGGCGCTGGTACCGTCCGCGTCGGCGGCCACTCCGACCCGCGCGCCGCCCGCCCCGTCCGGGATCCACCAGCCGAACAGCCCCGGAGCGAACGACCGGCCCAGGTAGACTTCTACGAGGTCCGGCTCGCCCGGACTGGCGGGAAACTCGGCTTCGAAGGCCGGGAGGATCTCCACCGGCCGCCGCAGGCGGAACGCCCGAGCCACCGCGCTTGACACGCCGTCCGCCCCCACGACCAGGCGGGCGGCGACCTCGCTCGAGGTCCCGTCGACCCCGGTGAGGCGCACCACCGAGCGACCCGGCGCGCGTCGCACGAGCTCGTCGAATCGGGTCCCGCTCCGGTACCGAGCACCCGATCGCGCGGCGCGGTCCGCGAGGTAGATGTCGAGCCCGCTGCGGTCGATGACGAACGCGCGCGGCTCCGCTGCACGGAAGGAAACGGACCCGAGGCCCGGGCCATACACGGTCGCCCCTCGGACGGGGGCGCGAACGAAGCGGCGCGAGCCCGCCAGGTCCAGGACCCGCTGCGAGACGAGCCCGGCACACTGGACGGGGAGACCGATGCGAGCGTGCTCCTCGACCACGAGCACGTCGTGGCCGCGCTCGGCGAGCCGGTGGGCAGTGGTCGAACCGGCGGGTCCCCCGCCGACGACCAGGACGTCGACCTCCTCCACGCCCCCTCGAGGGGGGCCCTGCGTATAAGCCGCCCCGAGCTCAATCCGTGCGCCACGGGGTGGGGACGAGGTCGGTCCGCTGGCGCGGCTCGACGCCCGAGCGCTCGATCGGGACCGAGCGATCGGACCTCCACGCGAGCGTGCCCGTCCACGCGATCATCGCGCCGTTGTCGACGCACATCGCCCGCGGGGGCGCGAACATCGTGCCGCCCCGTTCCTCGACCATCGAGCGAACCATCCCTCGGAGGCGCTCGTTGCACGCCACCCCTCCGCCGAGCACGACCCCGTCGCGCCGCCGGTGCGCGAGGGCCCGCTCGGTGATCTCGGTCAGCATCGAATATGCGGTGGCCTCGACGGAGTAGGCAACGTCCGGCCGGGGCACCCCCTTTCGATGGAGTCCGATCGCGGCGGTGAGCATGCCGGAGAAGGCGACGTCCATCCCGTGGACGGAGTACGGAAGCTCGTGGATCTCGGTCCCCTGTTTCGCTTCCAGCTCGAGCGCCGGACCGCCGGGGAACGTCCCGCCCAACTCGATCCACAGCTTGTCGAGGAAGTTCCCGATCCCGATGTCGAGCGTCTCGCCGAGGACCCGGTAGCGTCCGCGGCCGTACGCGATCACCTGCGTGTTGCCGCCGCTGGCGTACAGGAGCAGCGGGTCGGGGAGCCCGCTCAGCACGCGGGCGATCTCCACGTGCGCGACGCAGTGGTTGACGGGGACGAGTGGCTTCTCCCACGCCTGGGCCAGCATTCGGGCGACGGTTGCGCCGGCGCGGAGGCACGGCCCGAGACCGGGGCCCTGCGCGAACGCGACGGCGTCGATCTCTCCGGGGCCCACCTTCGCCTCCGCGAGGGCCTTCCGAACCAGTTCGGGGAGCATCTCCACGTGGTGGTTCGCGGCTTCGCGGGGATGGATTCCACCGGCCGGTGGGCGATACATGTCCGAAGCGAGTCCCAGCACCCGCGCCTCCTCCCCGACGATGCCCACGGAAGCCGTGTGGGCGGTCGATTCGATCCCCAAAACTACCATGGTTGCCTTGCGGGACCCGGGTCGCCGCCGGTCCGTCGCCCGGCCGGACGACGGGCGCTCACTCCTCCGTCGACTCGATGCGGAAGCCGACGCGCTTTCCGCGGAGCGCTTCCTGGATCCGGTCGGCGAACTCGAGCGTCTCCCGCACGGTCGCCGGGCGACCCCATTCGTAGAGGAAATCGTACCCTTCGGTCTCGGGGCGGAACCCCAGGTCCTCGAGCAGCTCGGCCACCTCCGAATAGGGGGC
>Ga0335073_10001033_pt1 | contig 36768 bp, 31 predicted proteins | sample Lox_Sample_22_FD_207093 | JGI IMG/M metagenome (GOLD analysis project Ga0335073, IMG submission 207093) | Soil microbial communities from Loxahatchee National Wildlife Refuge, Florida, United States - Lox_Sample_2.2 | ecosystem: Environmental > Terrestrial > Soil > Wetlands | place: USA... | reverse complement strand
CGACCAGCGGCACCCGAGACCCATGTCCCGACTCACCAGCGACCCATCACCAGGGACACATCTCCTGAACCCACACATCCCAGCCTGGACCCCAGCCTGGACCCTAGTGGACGAAGACCAAACACTGGGCAGCGGGTTGAGGCTCTGCGGAAAGCGCTGATCGAGGTGCGCCCCACCTGAGCCTGCGACTCGGCCGTTACGCCGAGGTCTGTTGGGCGTATTGCCGGCCCCAGCGCCGCTCATAGAGCGATTGGGAAGCTCGGCGGGTGCAGAGAGGGCACCCCCCTCGCGCCCTCGGAGACCGACGCAATGGATGGTTGAGGCCATTCATGGTGTCCATCCTGAAATGGCGGTGCGTAGCTGTATCGACGGAAGAGATGCCTCGGAAGAGCAGGAACCCTGCAAGGGCTGAGCCGTGCGCGAGTGGCGCCACTGCCTGCCCACGCGGAGTTGGCACAGCAAGCTTCGCGCAGAACTCCTTGTTGTAGAAGCTGTCGAGTGGTTCTCCGTCGTAGCTGAGGTATTGGTCACGCGAGACGTTGCGAGACGTCGCTACTTGTTCGAGCTGGGCCCTCGTGAGGCCCTTCTTGCTTCGCTGAAGCTTCTGGACTTCGTCTCGTGAGAGGCCAAGCTCTCGGGCGATGGCGGAGTCAAGTTGCGCCTCCTCGGGCTGGGCCGGGTACTGACACGCGAGACATGCATAGCCATCGCCGAAACCATGTCGGGACACCGAAAAATCGGTGGCGTTAGTGCCCGCGTTCAGGATCCTCCTGGGGAGCCACCCTGCGATTTCGCGGCGTGCTTGATAGGTGTCGACGGCGGAGACGACCATTTCAGTCTTGCGTCGCTCGTCGACATGGGCATCAAGGTAGTCCTGCAGAACCACGCGATCGGTCTCGCCGGCTAGGTCGAGACCGCTTTCCTGGATGATGGCCTTCGCTGCCGCGACCTTGTGCTGGTCGAGGTGGCGGTTGTCGAAGAGCACGTAGCGCATCAGGTTTGAGTCCTTGACCTTGTCGGGGTCGAGCAGCAGGATTCGTCCTGTCGCTCCCACGACGATCGCGGCAAAAATAAATGCCGACCCGACCGCACCTACGCCAGCGAGAAACGGGCGCTCCAGCCTCGGAGCTTCGGCATCCAACAGGCCGCCGAAGGGACCGCTGTCGAGTCGGACCAGCGACTCCACGCGCGCTCGGAGGATCTCTGGGTAGAGACGGGCGATGATTTGGGCGCACGCGAGCGGCGCCGCGACCAGGGCAGCGTGGACAGCTTCACCATCATCGATTCGAGCGGCGCCATCTGCGAGTACGACTGCCGCACCGGATTCGATCCCTACGGAGACATCGCCGGGAGCACCGATACCGATGACCAGATCCACCGCGTCATTGGAGGCGGCTGTAAAGACGCCATCCGTCCAGATGATTCGTGCCAGAGCGGCAAGGGATTCCGCGGAGAACTCAGGCGCTGCGAGAAGGGGCTGGAGGCGACGGATGGTCGGAGACGAAGGGCTCACGAAATCGATTCGATGACACAGTCGCGGTATGAGACGCACCATCGTCAGCACCAAGACCTGCCCGGCTTGGGTCTTGAGCACGTCTTCGCCGATGACGAGGCGTACCTGGCGCCCGAACACCTCGGCAGGCAGCTCCTCCTCAAGCAGGCCGGCGAGGTGGGCAAAGGTCCGTAGGCGTTCAGTTTGCCGGTCCACCTCTACCTACGATCTAGCTCTCGCACGCGGAGTTGCCCGATTGGGACCTCGTCCCACGATCCGGCGCTGGCCAGCCGGAAGAGCGCCGCACCATCGAGCAGCGTCGGACGTGTGCCGAAGTACGGGACGACGAGCGAGTACCCACCTGGACGCCGGACTATGGCCTCCTCGTCATCGACCAGCGAGTGGAACGCGGGGCCTTCGTGGCTGTGGACCTGGGCAACAACGATCTCGCCGGTCCCGGCAAGAGCACGACTGATGCGCTGTCGCTCGTCGAGGGGCACCTGGTATCGCAACCGACTTGTGATTTGGACGGGAATGAGGACGTGGCACACGGGGCCGTTCGGTGGCCCGACCCACAGCACAACCCCCTCCGCCGAGCTACGACCCTTGTCGCGAAGATGCTGTTGGGTCGCGTCAGCGATGCTCGCCGGGATTTCCAGAATCGTTGGATCAATCATGGATTTGCCTTTCGATAGGCGCTGGCGACGCGAACCACGATGCGGTTAAGGCTTGTGTTCCCGCGGTGGTTCGCCCAGGGGTTGTCGGTGTGGTGGGCGTGGTACTCCCTGGTTCCGGGACGACAGAGGCCGTAACCTGTGTTGAGGCCCATGAACAGGTCACCGGTCGGCTTCCCGACGAGCTCCGCACCCGCCTCGTCGACAGCCTTGACCGACGGGGGCTGCTCGTCCCAGCTATCGCAGCGGAACCGGAAGCGCCTGCGCCGACCGCTCGGGTGCGGCAGCTCGACGATCAGGTCGGGGAACGTGTCCGACACGATCAGCCAGCCGCCGCCCCCGTAGCGAGCTTGGGCGCGCATCGCCGAGACTTCTTCGCTAAAGAGCGACTCAGCGAGGGCCGGATCCACCGCCGCCCTCTTCTGGGTTCAGCGTGAGCACGTCGCCATCCTTGAGCTTGGCGTGCTTGATCGTCTCGTCCTGGTCAAGTTCGCGTCCGTCGTACTCCAGGATCCACGGCCCTTCTCCCGTCAGCGGGATCTCCTTGATGGCCTTCTCGACCACGTGGCGCAGCTTGACGTCGGGCGCGAAAGCGTGGGTGTAGTCCCCGCTCAGGCTGGAGATCGTCAGCGTGATCTTCTTCTCGACTGCGTCCTGAACTTCCTCAGACATGATGAGCCTCCTACGGTTGCTATCCTCAGTCTAGCAAATGTTGAACCGGATTGGTAAACTTTTTTGTGCCGCCGGGCGGAAGGATAGCCTACGCGGTCGAGGAATCCTGCTTGGCAGCCCAGGATGGACATCAGCTTCCGCAACAGCCGGATGCAGCGCCGCTGCGAATCCGAGAAGGAATTGAGGCGCGCCTATGGTGCTCCGTGCGCAAAGCGGATTCTCGCCCGCATCGCCGATCTCGTAGCAGCGTCGTCCCTCGCGGACTTTCGAGGGCTTCCAGGCCGCTGCCACGCCCTCAAGGCAGACCGCCAAGGACAGTTCGCCCTAGAGCTGTCGGACGGCTGGCGACTGGTTCTCGAGCCCGTTCCTGGATGCCCGGATGGGGGTACGCCTTGGACCGAGATCGACGTCGTTGAGATCGTGGAGATCATCGACTACCACCACGGATAGCCCAGAACTGAACAAAGGAAAACACTTGGCAAGACCAGCCCCACACGCAGAACGGCCCTTTCGGCCCGACTTCCTAAGTCCGCCAGGACAAACGCTCGAGGAAATACTCGATGAGCGAGCGCTCAGCCAGACCGAACTTGCGCGACGGCTCGGCGTGTCTCTGAAGCACGTCAACCAGATCATCAATGGTGCGGCCACGATCTCAGCCGAGACAGCCCTTGGTCTTGAGAACGTCCTCGGCATAGCTGCCAGTTTCTGGCTCAATCGCGACGCAAACTTCCAAGCGGAAGTAGCCAGGCGAAACAAGCAGGAAGACCTTATTAGCTCACTGGATTGGGCAGAGCAGTTTCCTGTCGATGAACTCAAGAAGCGGGGATACCTCGCGCACAAAGCGAAGGGCGCCGAACTCGTCGCTGAACTCCTCCGCTTCCTCGGCATCGCGAGCGCGCGCCAATGGAAAGATCCAGCTCCCGCGTACAGAAAAAGCTTGAAGTCCACGAGCGACTCGTACGCGCTCGCAGCATGGCTTCGGGTCGGAGAGATTGAGGCTCAAGAACAGCACTGCGCTCCATACGACGCAGAGCATTTTCAAGAGGCGCTGCAACAAGTACGGCGCCTCACACGGCTTCGTGCAACCGAGTGGGAACCCGCAGTCAAGGAGGTATGCGCGGCCGCCGGCGTCGTCCTAGTTGTGGTGGACACCTTCGCTCAGGCGCGGGTCAACGGCGCCGCACGATGGCTTTCTCCGCACCGAGCGATCATACAGCTGAGCCTGCGATACAGGTGGGAGGACATCTTCTGGTTCACGTTCTTCCATGAGGCGGGCCACATCCTTCACCACCGCAAGAAGAACCTCTTCGTCGAGCCAAAGAAACGCCCCGGCGCGAACACTGCCGAGCAACACGACTGGCTCAAACTAGAGCAAGAGGCTGACCGCTTTGCAACCCGCACACTGATTCCCCCAGCACGCGAAAACGAGCTTCAGCATCTCGCCGTCACCGACGTCCCTCGCTTCGCGCAGGAACTTGACATCGCGCCAGCCATCGTGATCGGGCGAATGCAGCACGACGGCTTGATCCCTTATAGCCAGGGCAATCATTTGCGGCGTCGCCTAGCCTTTGTCGACTGACGTTGAGTCTCCCAAAGCAAGGCCCGTTACGCCCCCATGGAACCACGTCGCACAAGCGGCACTCAGCGACATCCGACGAAAAAACCAGTGTATTGTCATCCATCGCTCCCGATCCAGATGACCCACGCTCCAGCCGCCGACCGGAACCCGCTGAGCTTGGCTCGTCGCTGATGACGTGGCACCTGGAACTCCTTTCCGGGTCGTCGGTCTCCGCCGCGATAGCGAATCGAAGTCACATGCCCGATGGCGGCGGAGTTTGGACCCGTTGACTTTCCGGCAAATGTCGCTTAGGCTTGCGGATCGAACTAGGGGGATTAGTGGGACGACATGGACGCTGAGCTGCGAATGGCGTGGGCGCGCGCAAACCTATCAGCGATAGAACGCTGCAAAGAGTGGATGCATCGCAAGCGGGAGGTCCTGACGCTTACGGGAGTCGCGTCGGCCAACCGCAGGATAGAGATCGAATTCGGGATCCCCGCCGCGCTGCAACCCAAGGGCTATGATCACGCACGAGCACCCGTCCTGCTTGCGCGTGTCCCGAAGCGCCGTAGTGGAGCCGTCGATGTAACCGACGGCACTGGAGGCCAGATAGCCACGCTGACGTCTGAAGAGGCACAGCAGCTCTCATTGGACATCCTGTGCGCGCGTGCAGAGAAGCTGCTCGCTGAGGCGCATCTGACCGACGAGCCTGTCGGCGGGCAAGCGGGGATCTGGGCGCGGCTGAGAGAGGACATTGAGCAACTTCGCTGGCCAGAACGCTCGAGCGGCGGGTCGAATGGTTCCGACGCTCTCGAGACATGGTGGTCGCTGCTGGCTCGGGATGACTTGTTTCGCGCGATGTTCGTGGCTACCAGGACACACGATGCCGTGATCGCTGAGATCAGTACGGCGAACGCCGACCGGCGGATCGTACGGATCGTATGTAACGCGATCTTCGAGCAGCGTCAGGATGTCCGAGAGACACCTGGAGTCCGACGGTTGGCCCGGCCCCGTCGGGTGGCTCGTAGGGGACTACTCGCGCTCAGTGAGAGCGTCGGCTGGAAAGAGTCACGGCTGTTGATCGACACACCGGGGCTTGAGGCACCATGCCCGTACGAGTTTGACATCGAGGTTCCGGATGGCGTCGACCTAACCTATGTGGTGTTGCAAGAGCGCAGCGAGTCGGGGTTGGATGTGGCGGCCACGCCCGGCGATAGGTTTGGGCGCGTTAGCCATCGGGCGCTTGAGCCGTCGGCGACCCTACGGCTACTTCTCCGGATGCGGCCGACATTGAGCTATCCGGCCGCCGTGTTGTTCACGGCGATCCTCGCGGCGGGGATCTTGACAGCAGGCTGGCTGCGATTGCGGAACTTGGCGGATGCACCTGACGCGTCGGCCGCGATCCTGCTCGCTCTGCCTGCGCTTTTCACGGCAGCGGTAGCCCAGCCGGTGCGTGCGAGCCCCGCTGCGAGTATGGTGCTCGGTGCCCGGGTCGTTCTTCTGGCGTGCGGACTCCTGACCTACTTTGCGGCCGTGATGCTGGTGCTGTTTTCTCTCGACGCGGGTGGCCGCTACTCCGGCACGACGCCGTCGCTCCGTCTCTTCTGGGTCATCGACATGATTGTCTGCTGGCTACTCGTCGCGATTCTTCTTTGGCCGCTTATCGGACCAGTAATAGCGGCTAGGCGCCGCACGTGAATCCTCTCGAAATGCCGGCAGACTGGGTGCCGACTAACGATGTCGCACAATCGGCGTTGTGGGGCAATCGATTGTAGTGAAGAGGGCCGAGCGTACGCTCGGCCCTCAACCCGACTTTACGATACTCACGCCGCAGTCCGACAGCGTGATTGGTCCTCGGCGACGATCTCGCTGTCAGTCGACAGGACCTGACAGACAATCTCACACACCAAGTCCTCGACAAACGCGCCGGCATTTCCCGCGTGTCGGAAGATGTCCTCCGGCGTGCGCTCGATTAGTAGGTCGGTGTCACTGCCGATGACGTCGGCAACAATAACGAGCTGGTCGCTCTTATCCTTCCCGGTGTAGGTCTCAAGGGCCACCAGGCGAAGCGAGTTGGGTAGTTCTGGATCGTATGTTGCTACTGGCGGGCCAGCTAGGAATGCTGATCGGGTCTCGCGGATGAGGCCTACCAGTGCGGCCCCTCTCACGGATGTGTAGGCGCCTGGCATCGGCTCAATCCTTCCGGACGTTTGGAGACTAGTTCCGCATCATAGGTACGAACCTGTAATCATTGTGTTACAGGTTGCTGGATTTTTCAATCACGGTGCGAGGTGCGGAAGATCCGCTGGGGGCTCCTCGCCGCGTCTCTCGGCCTCGAGCTGGACTAGGATGACGCCGAGCCAATCTAGAGCTTTCGGCTCGTATGAGGTCCTGATCGTGGCTGGCGCTACAACCTTGTCGCCGTCGATCACCTCTTCGCCGGCGATGGTACGCCGACTTAGTAGTGGGGCGCCCCGTAGTGGGGCGCCATCGTGGTCCTCGTAGATCGGGAGGACGAAGCGGAGCACACGGCGATCCTTGCTGGACGGTATGTGCTGTTTATCTACGACCTTGGAAAGAACGCTTAGCACCGCCGCCATATCCGCCGCTTCATGCTGGTCATCAGTGGCGGGCTCGGCCGGTGGCGTGCGCTCGTCTTCGACGATCTTGAGGCTAAGGAGCGCTGCTCCCCGGTCTCCGACAGTCTGCGGCGTAAGACAATGCCTCACCAATGCGGTGAGGCATTGCCGGATGTCGGAAAACGGCGTACCACTGTACTCGGGCGCCATCGGCCGACTATATCAAGCGCGCGCAGTATCGAACTGTTTTCTGCAGTAGATCGCAGTGCTTGTCATCTTCGTTCAGGCCGCGTCTGCAAAAGCCAGCCAGCCGGAGACACGGTCAGCGGATGGCGAAATATCCCTGCAAAACGTTGCAAAGAGATGTAGCAAAGGCCTTGTGAACGCCCTTGGCAGGATCACGTCCGCGTGGCATGGTGGCCTTGCACCGTTCGCTCCTGGACGGCCGACCGGGATCGCGCGGCTTGCGCAGACAACGAATCCACCGACGAATGCTGGAGCGACGGAGCGGCTGCGTTTCTAGGGCTCGCCGCTCCACCGCCCCAATCAGCAACCACATCGAAGGCGCGACAACGCCCGATGCGGCGCCAGCATCATAATGCCGCAGTCGGTCGCCGCCGCGCGAAACTCCATAGGAGGGACGCGCATATGCGCAAACTACGACTAATCTGTATATGGCATAAGGAGCAAGTGCCGGACACCTCTGCGGACACCTCTGCGGCCACCTCCGAGGACCGGCAGAGCGATGAGCGCATCGGGTGCGACGAGCCGATTGTCGATCTCGTTACCTCAACCGAGCTCATCTGCATACACAAGAAGAACCGCGAGCTGTGCGTCATCTGTTCGCGTAACTGGGCTGAGCCTCAGACGGGGCGACTGCCCTACAGGCCCAAAGCGGCCTAGTGCGAGGACGATCGGCGCCCCGTCTCCTGGCGGGGCCACCGATCGTCCTCATCGCCAAGTGCCAGTGTGCGTCCTATCGTCGGCCGGTCAGCCCGAAGTGCTGGTTGAGGAGTTGGCGCACGCGCTCCTTGGATACGCCGGTTTGCTGGCCGATCTCCGCGAGAGTCTTGCGCTCGATGAGTCGTAGGCGGAGCATCTGGCGCTCGCGTGGGCGTGGCGGGCGCAGTCGCCCACGGGGTACGGGAGGTAGCGTCAGGTCGCTGTCATTCAGGGCGTTGATGATCTCGTGCAGCTCGACTCGGCCGAAGTGGCCCGTGTCGAGCAGATCGCCAGCGGGGTGGGCCGTGAGCTGCTCGACCTCGGCGATGGCGGCCGCTTCCAGGCAGGCGTGGGCGGCTGGGCTGAGGCCCAGTTCGGTGATGTGCATGGCGGCCGCGGGCTAGATGACGCCGTGGCCGACGAGCTGGATCTGACGGACGGAGAGGGCGGGATTCGAACCCGCGATGGAGTTTGATCCCCATACTCGCTTAGCAGGCGAGTGCCTTCAGCCACTCGGCCACCTCTCCCTGGGATCGGGATGCCAGTGTAGAGCCTGCCGTTTGCGCGAGGGCGGCAAGGCGGTGCAGCGGCCGCCGCGGCCGCACGCCGCAGGCCTCGCCCTCGGGCCACGCTCTGCGCGCGCTACAGCCAGCCCCGGCCGTTCGCCAGCAGCACCGCCTGCGCGCGATCCCTCACTCCCAGCTTCGCGTAGATGTTGTGCAGGTGCGTGCGCACCACGCTCGCCGAGACGCCCAGACGCGCGGCGATCTGCTTGTACACCAGGCCCTCGCCGAGACGCTGCAGCACCAGCTGCTCTTTGTTGGTCAGCGGACAGTGCTCCGCGCGGCGCGTGCCGCCGGCCTGCGCCATCGCCTGCCCGCGCACGATGCGCCGCAGGCCGTCGCGATCGAGGCCCAGCGCGTCCGCCGCCGCGGTCAGCTCATCCGGCCTCACATTGGCCTCGCGCTGGTGGTGCACCAGCATGTCCGCCAGGCCGACGATCGCCGCCTCGCCCTGCGCGTCCGCGTCGTGGTGGCGTTCGATCGCGTGCGCCAAGGCCGGCGGGACGTCCCAGCGACGCGCCAGCAGGCCTCCCATCAGCCCATGGTCCACGCCGAACTCGCTGCGCTCGCCGCGTACCCCCTGCAGCCCGCCGCGTCTCGCGCCGCACAGCCGCCCCACATAGCGCGGGTGCAGCAGCGCCATCGCCACCTTGCCCACGTCGTGCAGCAGGCTCGCCACCGCCAGCCGGTCGCGCTGCCTGCATCCCAGCTCGCCCGCGATCGCCTCAGCCGCGCGCTGCGTCAGCAGCGCGTGCATCCTGAACCTCGCCGGCAGCTCGCCCCACGCGCCGCCGCCGCGCAGCAAGTCAAACGCCGCCATCGCCTGCACCAGCTCCTGCAGCCTCGCGGCGCCCACGCGCTCCACCGCCGGCACGATCGCGTCCACGCGCTCGCGCTGCTTGCATCCGCGGTTCGCCTCCCGCAGCACCGTCATCGTCAGCGCCGCGTCCTTCTCCACGATCGCCGCGATCTCGCTCGCCGCCACGCCTTTCCTGCGCAGCGCCGTGAGCAGGTCATCGCGCGCATCCGCCAGCGCCGGAAAGCGCTCCACCGCCGCCAACACCTGCAGCATCTGCAACCCACGCTCCCGCTCGGCCGGCGCGACGCTCGTGCTTGCGCCGTCGACCGCATGCGCGCCGCCGGGCGCACGCACTCCGCCGCCCGCGTGCGCGCCGCCGCCCGTGTGCGCGCCGCCCGCCGCGTGCACTCCGCCCGGCGCGTGCGCGCCGCGCGAGCGCACACGTGGCCGCACCGAGGTCGCGTGCGCTCGCTCGGGAGCGGTCGTGCACGCGCTGTCGGGGGCGGTGGCGCAGGCGCTGTCTGTGGAGGGTGGCATCTACCATCCAAAACGGCGCGCGCGGCGTCCGCGTGCTCAGTAGTTGGCCACCAACATGCGTGCAAGTTCACCCATACGGAACTGTGGCTGGCGCTCCCCGACGTCCCGGCGCTCGGCTCCGTCGCGCCGCTCGGCCGCGGCTCGGCGCCATCCCGCCGCTCGGCGCCGGCGGCCCGGCGCGCCCCTCACAGGCCGAACGCGTGCGCGTCGCGCACGCTTTCCAGTTCCGGCAAGGCGTCCACGAACGTGTCCAGCAGCTCGGGGTCGAACTGGCTGCCGCGCTCCGCGACCATCTTCTCCACCGCCACCGTCAGCGGGAACGCAGGGCGATACACGCGCTGGCTCGTAAGCGCGTCGAACACGTCCGCGATCGCCGCGATCCTGCCCTCGCGCGGGATCGTCTCGTCAGACAGCCCGCGTGGATAGCCGCGCCCGTCCCAACGCTCGTGATGCGTGTAGGCGATCAGCGCGCCGAGCTGCACCACCTGCGACTGCGACCCGCACAGCAGCTTGTAGCCGATCTCCGCGTGCGTCCTGATGGTCTCCATCTCCTCCCGCGTCAGCGCCCCCGGCTTCAGCAGCACGCTGTCCGGGATCGCCACCTTGCCCACGTCGTGCAGCTGGCTCGCCAGGCGGATCAGCTCGCACTCCTCGCCCGAGGAGCCGCTGCCGTGCGCCAGGATCTCGCAGTAGGAGCTCATCCGCTGCACGTGCTCGCCCGTGTCCTCGTCGCGGAACTCCACCATTCGCGCCAGGCGGAAGATCGTCTCCGCCTGCGACGCCCACAGCCTGCTTTCCGACACCTGCAGGTCTTGCAGCGCCTGCTCCAGCGCCTCGCCCCGTTCGCTGGCCGTCGCATGCAGCGCGCGCAGGTTGCGACGCGACTCCAGCTCGAGGCTCCTGCGGCGCAGCGCGTTCGCCACGTTGATCAGCAGCTCGCCCGCCTCCGCCGGCTTGATGATGTAGCCGAACGCGCCGTGCTCGATCGCGGTCATCGCCAGCTCCACGCTGTCTTCGCCCGTCACCATCACCACCGCGCACTCCGCGTGCTCCCTGCGGATGTGCGCCAGCAGCTCCATACCCGACTCGCCCGGCATGTTCACGTCCAGCAGCGCCAGCTGGTGCGTGCCCTCCGTCAGCCGCGCGCGCGCCGCCGCCGCGTCCCGCGCGCAGTCGCACGAGTAGCCGTTGCCGCCCAGCACCCGCTCCGCCCAGCGCCGCAGCGGCTCCTCGTCGTCCACGATCAGCAGCCTGCCGCTCACCGGCCAAACGCCTCGTTCACCCGCTCCAGCAGCATCGGCGCAGAGAACGGCTTCTCCAGCAGCAGCACGCCCCTGCCCAGCGTTCCCCGCGAATCCAGGATCGGCTGCGCGAAGCCCGACATGAACAGCACCCGCAGCTCTGGGCGCACCTCCCGCAGGCGCTCCGCCAGCTGCGGGCCCTGCATCTGCGGCATGATCACGTCCGTCAGCAGCAGATCGATCTCATCCAGCTCCGTCGCCGCCAGCGCCACCGCCTCGGCACCGCTCGCCACCGCTATCACGCGGTAGCCCGCCCGCGTCAGGATGCGACGCGCCACCGCCCGCAGCGCCAGCTCGTCCTCAACCAGCAGGATCGTCTCCCCGCCCTCGGCCCGCGGCGCCGCCCCCGCCTCGCCCGCCTGCGCCGGCGCCCCGCCCGCCTGCGCGCGGCCAGCCCCCGCCTCGCCCGCCTGCGCGCGCGCCTCGTCGGCATGCTCCTGCGAGCGCTCGCTCGCCGGCAGCAGCGCGGTGAAGGTCGTGCCCACACCCTCCTCCGAGTAGATCTGCGCGCGCCCGCCCGCCTGCTTGATGATCCCGTACACCGTCGCCAGGCCCAGCCCGGTGCCCTCGCCCTGCGGCTTGGTCGTGAAGAACGGGTCGAACGCGCGTTCCAAGACCTCCTGCGACATGCCCGCGCCGGTGTCGCTCACCCTGATGCGAACGTGCGCGCCCGCCGAGAGCTCCGGGCGAGCCGACACGTATTCCTCGTCCAGCTGCACGTTGGCCGTGTCGATCCGCAGCACGCCTCCGTCCGGCATCGCGTCGCGCGCGTTCACCGCCAGGTTCACCAGGATCTGCTCCAGCTTGCCCGGGTCCATCAGCACCGGCAGCAGGCCCTCCTGCAGCGCGCTGGTCAGCTCGATGTGCTCGCCCAGCGTGCGCCGCAGCAGCTGCTCCACGTCGCCCACCACCTCGTTCACGTCGATCACCTCCGGTTGCACCACCTCGCGGCGCGCGAACGCCAGCAGCTGATGCGTCAGCTGCGCCGCCCGCTCCGCCGCCAGCCGTACCTGCTGCAGGTCGTGGCGCGTGCCCTGCCAGCGCGCCTCGCCGTCCACCCGCGACGCCCCCTGCAGCTCGTCCGCCACGAACGCCGCGTAGTTGATGATCACCGCCAGCAGGTTGTTGAAGTCGTGCGCGATCCCGCCGGCGAGCTGGCCGAGGCTCTCCAGGCGATGCGTCTGCTCCAGCTGGCCGCGCAGCTTCTCGCGTTCCGCCTGCGCGCGCAGGCGCTCCCGTTCCTGCTCCGCCACCAGGCGCTCGCTCACGTCGCGGATCGCCGCCAGCGCCACCGCTCCGTCCGCCGTCTGCACGCTCGACAGGCAGATCTCCGCCGGGAACTCGCTGCCGTCGCGGCGGAGCGCATGCAGCCTCCCCTCTCCCATCGGCCGCGGGCGCGGGTCCTCGAAGTACGCCGTGCGGTGGGTCTCGTGGCGCTCGCGGAAGCGCTCCGGCACCAGCGTCGCCAGCGAGCGGCCGATCAGCTCGTCGCGCGCATAGCCGAACAGCGCCTCCGCCTGCGCGTTCACCAGCATGATCAGGCCGTCGCCCCCCACGCCCACGAACGCGTCCGGCGCGCACTCCAGCATCGCCGCCTGGTCCGCCAGCCTGTTGGTCACCTCGCGGTTCACCTCCAGCAAGCCCGCCAGGCGCCCCCGCTCGTCGTACTGCGCCGCCCAGCGGCTCTCCACCACCAGCCTGCGGCCGTCCTTCGCGTGCTGCACCAGCTCGCCCTCCCAGCCGCCTCGCTCAGCCACGAGCTGCTCGATCTGCTCGAGCTCCAGCGGGTACTCCGTGAGCAGCAGGTCCTGCGGGCGCCTGCCCAGCGCCTCGCGCGCGCTGTAGCCGTAGGTCTCCTGCGCGCCTTTGTTCCAGAACGTGATGCGCCGCCGCGCGTCGCGCGCGAAGATCGCGTCGAGCGCCAGTTCCAGCTGCGCAGCCAGCGCGCTCGCCAGCCGCGCCTCAGCGGCTCTCGCCGCGTCGTCCTCAGGACCCCTCGCCGCACTGTCCGCTAGCGGTTCCATATCCCTGACTCTCCCCGCTAATTGGGCTCTCGACCCTAGCACTTGACTACCCGTGGTGCGCCGTGGGCAAAAGCCACTGTCCGCCCGGCGCGCGATCCGGCTCCGCGGGCCGCGGCTCCGTAGGGATCACGGAGCGCCGCCGCGTACTTGCCAACCCCCGATCCCGTGGTACACGACGATGCCGCCGGCACGCGCCTGCGCCAGCATCGCCGCATGGCCTCAGAGCTGCTCACGCTGCGCGACGGCTCGCAAGTGTCGATCCGACCGGTGCGCGCCGAGGACCAGCCCGCGCTGCGCGCCTTCCTCTCCGACCTCTGCCTCGACGCGCGGCGCATGCGCTTCTTCAGCGCCGCCACCGACCTCGCCTTCGCCGCCCAGCTGGGCGCCGTCGAGGACGCCGCCCATCACGGGCTCGTCGCGCACGACGAAACCGGCGTGCTCGTCGGCCACGCCACCTACGTGCTGCTCGATCCCCACCGCGCCGAAGTGGCCGTGGAGGTCGCCGACCACCTGCACGGCCGCGGGCTCGGCACCATCCTCATCGCGCGGCTCGCACGGCACGCCGAGCAGCGCCACATCGAGTGCTTCCAAGCCGAGCTGCTCAGCGAGAACCGCGCCATGGGCGAGGTCTTCCGCGACGGCTTCGACGCGCGCCTGCTGCGGCGCGACGGCGCGCAGCAGACGATCGAGTTCCCCACCTCCAGCTGGCGGCTCGCGCAGGCGCGCTTCCCCGCCTACCGCAGCGCCGCCGCCCCACGCTGAGCGCGTGCGAGCGCGGGGGCGCACCCTGCACGGGCGAGGCCGCGGGCGCGCCGCGCGTGCGGCGGCCGATCAGGAGGAGTGCTCGCCGCCCGCGCCGATCAGCCCGCGCTCCAGCGCGTAGCCCACCAGCTCCGCGCGCGTCGACAGGCGCAGCTTCTGCTGGATGTGCGAGCGGTGCGTCTCCACCGTGCGCACCGACAGGTACAGCTGCTGAGCGATCTCTGCGTTGGTGTTGCCCAGCGCGATCAGCCGCAGCACGTCCACCTCGCGCTGGGAGAGGTCGTCCGGCGGACCCGGCGGCGGCTCCGAGGCGATGCGCGCGCCCAGGCGCGGGTTGAGGTAGCTCTCGCCCGCCGCCGCGCGGCGCACCGCTTCCACCAGCTCGTCGTCCGCCGCCTCCTTCAGCACGTAGCCCAGCGCGCCCGCGCCCAGCGCCTCGCGCGCGAACGCCGGCTCCTGCTGCATCGTCAGCACCACGATCTGCGTCTGCGGCGAGGCCTCGCGGATCGCCGGGATCGCCTCCAGGCTGGAGCCGCCCGGCATGTTCAGGTCCAGCACCAGCACGTCCGGGTGGTGCCCGCGCACGTAGCGCTTGGCTGCGTCCACGTCGCTCGCCTCCGCCACCACCTCGAAGCCCTGCTCGTGCTCCAGCAGCATGCGCAGCCCGCTGCGCACCACCTGGTGGTCGTCCGCCAGCACTATCCGGATCGGTCGCTCGCCCCCGGCGGCGGCCTCACCGCCCCGCCCGGCCGACTCCGCCTCGCTCACGAAGCCCGCTCGCTCACGCTCTGCGCTCCCGCTGCATGGCCATGACCGTACCGCCTGCGGCGGCGGTGCGGTGCGTGGAAATTACTGATTTGCGGGCGTTCAGCCCTCGTGCGGGCGGCGGAGCACCAGCAGCGAGCTGCGCGCGTGGCGCGCCAGGTAGGCCGAGGTGCTGCCCAGCACCAGGCGCTTCACCGGGCCGTAGCTGCGCGAGCCCGCCAGCAGCAGGTCCACCTCGTCGCCGAAGGACGCCAGCTCCTCGCCCGCCAGCCCGTACACCGCGCGCCCTTCCACGCCGCCGAGGCTGCTGATGCGCGCCTGCGCCTCGTGCAGCATCGTCTCCACGTCCTCGCCGATCGCCGGCGGCACGATGCCGGTGTAGGCCACGGACGGGATCGACACCACCTGCAGCGCCCGCACGCTCGCGCCGCTGCGCGACGCCAGCTCGCGCGCCGCCGCCAGCGCCGCGCCGCTCTCCGGGGAGCCGTCATAGGCCACGCCGATCGTCGCGAACGGCGACGTGCGCTCCGCGAGGCCGATCGCCGCGATCGCAACCGCGCAGGGCGCGCCGTTCAGCGCCGCCAGCGTGTCGTCGCCCAGCATCGCCCGCCCCAGCGCGCCGCGCGCGCTCGAGCCCACCACCAGCAGGTCCGCTCCACGCTCCTGCGCCTGCTCGTGCAGGCCGCGGCCGGGGCTGAGCGCTTCCACGCTGATCAGCTCCGCCGTCACGCCCGTCGCCGCCAGCTCCCGCTCCAGCAGGGCATGCGAGGACTCGCGCTCCTGCGCGATCAGCGACGGCGAGATCGCGTGCAGCGGGCGCAGGCGGCCCGGGTGCACGTGCGCCAGCGTCAGCTTCCCGCCCGCCCCCATCAGCCGCTGCGCCAGCGCCACCGCATCGCGTCCGCGGCTGCCGCCGTCCACTCCCACGAGCACGTTCTCCAACATCCATCCACCTCTCGATCGCAGTTGCCTCGGCCTCGCCGACGCCTGCCCCCACACTAGGACCGCGCCCGCCACGCCTCCTCCGGGTGGCGCACGCGAATCGTTGCGGCTTAACCCGCACCGCAGCCGCGCCGCGCCCGGATCGGACGCGCCCGCCGCCGGCGCCACAATGCAGCTGAGCCGCAGATCTTCGATCACTGGAGTCACGCATGTCAGAGAGCGCCCCCAGCGCCCCGCTCGCAGGGCCCCTGTCCGAGACCGAGCTGCAGCGCATCCACGCCTACTGGCGCGCCGCCAACTACCTGTCGGTGGGGCAGATCTACCTGCGCGCCAACCCGCTGCTGCGCGAGCCGCTCGCCGTCGAGCACACCAAGTCGCGGCTGCTCGGGCACTGGGGCACCACGCCGGGGCTCAACTTCGTCTACGCGCACCTCAACCGCGTGATCCGCGCGCGCGACCTCGACGCCATCTACGTCGCCGGCCCCGGCCACGGCGGACCGGGCGTGGTGGCCAACGTCTACCTCGAGGGCACCTACAGCGAGGTCTACCCGCACATCGGCCGCGACCAGCAGGGGCTCGCGCGGCTGTTCCGCCAGTTCTCCTACCCCGGCGGCATCCCCAGCCACGTCGCGCCCGAGACGCCCGGCTCGATCCACGAGGGCGGCGAGCTCGGCTACTCGCTCGCGCACGCCTACGGCGCCGCCTTCGACAACCCCCAGCTGCTCGTCTGCTGCGTGGTCGGCGACGGCGAGGCCGAGACCGGCCCGCTCGCCACCAGCTGGCACTCCAACAAGTTCCTCGACCCCGCCGGCGACGGCGCCGTGCTGCCCGTGCTGCACCTGAACGGCTACAAGATCGCCAACCCCACCGTGCTCGCCCGCATCAGCCACGAGGAGCTGCGCTCGCTGCTCGAGGGCTACGGCTACGCGCCGCGCTTCGTCGAGGGCCACGAGCCCGAGCGCATGCACCAGCTGATGGCCGCCACGCTCGACGAGGTCGTCGAGGAGATCGCCGCGATCCAGCGGCGGGCGCGCGAGCCGCACCGCACCGGCGAGCCGCACCGCACCGGCGAACCGCACGGCGCCGGCGAGCCGCACCGCACCGGCGAGCCGCACCGCACCGGCGAACCGCACGGCGCCGGCGAGCCGCACCGCACCGGCGAGCCGCACCGCACCGGCGAACCGCACGGCGCCGGCGAGGCGCGGGGCGAGCGCGCGGCGGGCGCCGGCGAGCGGCCGCGCTGGCCGATGATCGTGCTGCGCACGCCCAAGGGCTGGACGGGGCCCAAGACCGTCGACGGCCTGCCCGCCGAGGGCTCCTTCCGCTCCCACCAGGTACCGCTCGCCGACCTCGCCGGCAAGCCCGAGCACCTCGCGCAGCTCGAGCGGTGGATGCGCTCATACCGCCCCGAGGAGCTGTTCGACGAGGGCGGCGCGCTGCGCGAGGAGCTCGCCGCGCTGGCGCCGCAGGGGCAGCGGCGCATGGGCGCCAACCCGCACGCCAACGGCGGCCTGCTGCTGCGCGAGCTCGAGCTGCCCGACTTCCGCCGCTACGCCGTGGCGGTGCCCGCGCCCGCCGCCACCGTCAGCGAGCCCACGCGCGTGCTCGGCGCCTTCCTGCGCGACGTGATCGCCGCCAACCGCGACCGCTTTCGCCTGATGGGCCCCGACGAGACCGCCTCCAACCGCCTGTCCGCGGTGTTCGAGGCCAGCGACCGCGTGTGGGAGGCCGAGCTGCGCGCCGACGACGATCACCTCGCGCGCCACGGCCAGGTCATGGAGGTGCTCTCCGAGCACCTCTGCGAGGGCTGGCTCGAGGGCTACCTGCTCACCGGCCGCCACGGCCTCTTCAACAGCTACGAGGCGTTCGTCCACATCGTCGACTCGATGTTCAACCAGCACGCCAAATGGCTGAAGGTCACGCGCGAGCTGCCCTGGCGGCGGCCCATCGCCTCGCTCAACTTCCTGCTCTCCTCGCACGTCTGGCGCCAGGACCACAACGGCTTCTCCCACCAGGACCCCGGCTTCATCGACCACGTCGTCAACAAGAAGGCCGAGGTCGTGCGCGTGTACCTGCCGCCCGACGCCAACTGCCTGCTGTCCGTCGCCGACCACTGCCTGCGCAGCCGCCACTACGTCAACGTCATCGTCGCCGGCAAGCAGCCCTCGCTCAACTACCTCTCGATCGAGGACGCCGTCGCGCACTGCGCCCGCGGCATCGGCATCCTCGACTGCTTCTCCGACGACGGCGCCGAGGAGCCCGACGTGGTGCTCGGCTGCGCCGGCGACGTGCCCACGCTCGAGGCCGTCGCCGCCGCCGCGATCCTGCGCCAGCAGCTGCCGCAGCTGCGCGTGCGCGTCGTCAACGTCGTCGACCTGATGCGCCTGCAGCCCCAGAGCGAGCACCCGCACGGCCTGTCCGACGCCGAGTTCGACGCGCTCTTCACCAGCTCGCGCCCCGTGATCTTCGCCTACCACGGCTACCCCTGGCTGATCCACCGCCTCACCTACCGCCGCACCAACCACCACAACATCCACGTGCGCGGCTACAAGGAGGAGGGCACCACCACCACGCCCTTCGACATGGTCATGCTCAACGACCTCGACCGCTTCCACCTGGTGATGGACGTGATCGACCGCGTGCCCGGCCTCGGCGAGCGCTGCGCCGAGCTGCGCCAGCGGATGGAGGACGAGCGGCTGCGCCACCGCGCCTACACGCGCGAGCACGGCCAGGACCCGCCGGACGTCACCGACTGGCGCTGGCCGGCGGCCACGGACGGGTAGCTGCGGCGTGCGCGTGCTGGTCGTCAACGCCGGCTCCAGCAGCCTCAAGCTCACGCTGCTTGCGCCCGCGCGCGAGCCCGGCGGCGAGGACCAGGTGCTCGCCGCGCGCGAGCTCGACGCTCCCCGCGCGCAGGTCGACGGCGCGGAGCTGCGCGCGGCGCTCGCCGGCGAGCTCGGCCAGGCCGACGCCGTCGGCCACCGCATCGTGCACGGCGGGCAGCGCCACGTGCACGCGGCCGTGCTGGACGAGCGCGTGGTGGGCGAACTGCACGAGCTGGTCGAGCTGGCGCCGCTGCACCAGCCGAAGTCGCTGAGCGCGCTGGCCGCTGTCAGCGAGGCGCTGCCGGCGCTCCCCGCCGTGGCCTGCTTCGACACCGCCTTCCACGCCACGCTGACGCCGGGCGCGCGCACGTACGCGCTGCCGGCCGCCTGGCGCGAGCGCTGGGGCCTCGTCCGCTACGGCTTTCACGGGCTCTCGCACGGCTGGGTGGCGCGGCACGTGCCCCAGCTCGTGCCGGGGCGGCCGGGGCCGCTTCGCATCGTCAGCTGCCACCTCGGCGCAGGCGCCTCGCTGTGCGCGATCCGCGACGGCCGCTCGCTGGACACCACCATGGGCTTCACGCCGCTGGAGGGCCTGGTGATGGCGACCCGCTCGGGCAGCGTCGACCCAGGCCTGCTGCTGTGGCTGCTCACCCGCTCGCGCACACCCCAGGGGGCGCAGGCAGGCGAGCGCGAGCAGCTCTCGCCGGCCGAGCTGGCCGACGCGCTCGAGCACCGCTCGGGACTGCTCGGCCTCGCCGGCAGCGCCGACATGCGCGCGGTGCTGGAGCGCGCCGCCGGCGGCCATGCAGACGCCCAACTCGCGCTCGAGACCTACCTGCACCGCCTGCGCGCAGGCATCGCCGCCATGAGCGCCGCGCTCGAAGGGCTCGACGTGCTCGTCTTCACGGGCGGCGTCGGCGAGCGCTCCGCCGAAATCAGGGCCCGCGCCGCCGCCGGGCTCGAGTTCCTCGGCGTCGCGCTCGACCCCGACCGCAACCGGGCCGCGCACGCCGGCGAGCACGACGGCGCCCGCGGTGAGAGCGCCGACGCCGCCATCGGCGCCGAGCACGCACGCTCGCTGGCGTTCGTGATCGCCGCGCGCGAGGACCTCGAGATCGCCCTGCAGGTCAGGGACGCGCTGTCGCGCCGCTGACCGCGGACGCTGCGCCGGCGCGCACCAGCCACTCCACGCCCAGCGTGCACACGCCGAGGCTGACCAGCGCCGCGGCGATGATCGCCGTCGCCACGCCGGTCGAGAGCACGCCCTCGGCAAGCCCCAGCGAGGCCACCGCGGCGGGCACGCCGAGCTGCGCGCTGGCCACCAGCGCACCCGCCGGCGCCCTGCCCGTGAGCGCCGCCGCGGCCAGGTGGATGAGCGCGTTGAGCGCCGCCAGCGCCGCCGCCAGCGCCAGCATTGACGGATCGCGCAGGAGGCCGCCCACGTCGAGCTGCGCTCCGAGCACCACGAAGTACAGCGGCACGAAGAAGCCTTCGGCAACGCCCCGCACCTGCGTGGACAGGCGTTTGGGCCCGCCCAGCAGCGCCACCATCACGCCCGCCGCGAAGCCCGCGATGAGGATGCTGGTGCCGCTCTTGTGCGCGATCCACGCCAAGGCGAACACCACCAGCAGCGACAGGCGCAGGTCGAGCGCCCAGCGGCGCTGCTTGGAGAGGCCGCGCAGACGCTGCACCCACGCGTACGCCGCCAGCGCTCGCGCCAGCGCGAACGCCGCCAGCACCGCCACCGCCACCAGCGCGCCGCCGAGCGCCGCATGCGCAACGCGGCCCGGCTCGAGCACGATCGGCACCGACAGCACCGTCAGCACGTCGGCGATCGTGACCTGCGCCATCACCGTCATCACCGCCGGCGTTTCGAGGCCCGTCTCCTCCAGCGCCGGCAGCAGCACCGCCGCCGAGCCGGAGCACAGCAGCACGACGTAGACCGCCGCATGGCCGCTGCCGGCGATCGCCGCCGCCGCCAGGCCCGCCGGCACGGCCAGCACGCACACCACCGCCACCAGCACCGCGCCGCCGCCCAGCGCGCCCCGCAGGCGCCGGTCGCGCAGCGGCAGGTGCATGCCCACCGTGAGCATCAGCATCGCGAAGCCCACTTCGCCGAGGAAGGCCGTCGTGCCGTTCCCCGGATGCACGACGCCGAGCACCGTCGGGCCGACGACGATGCCGGCGAGGATCTCGCCGATCACGACCGGCACGAACGGCCTGGCGGCGAGGCCCAGCAGCGGGCCGGCGAGGCCGGCCAGCACGATCAGCGCCAGCGTGCCGAAGCTCACGGCCCACCCCGCGCAGCGCCGGGCGCCGCCGGGCGCTCAGGCGGCGGCCAGCGTCGGGGATCGCCCGGCGTCTGCGATGAGCGCGGCGTCGCGCAGCTGCAGCACACGGTCGAAGCTCGCCAGCGCCGTGGGGTCGTGGGTGATCACCAGCATCGCGCGATCCTCGCAAACGGCGAGCAGCCTGTCCATCAGCCGCTCGGCGAGCTCGGCGTCGAGATGGGCGGTGGGCTCGTCCAGGATCAAGAACGGCGCGCGCGTCAGCAGCGCCCGAGCCAGCGCCAGGCGCCGGCGCTGGCCGCCGGAGAGGAGCTCGCCGTTCTGGCCCACCAGCGTGTCGAGCCCGTCCGGCAGCGCCGCCAGCCACTCGTCGAGCTCCACCACCGCGAGCGCCTCGCGCAGCTCGCGCTCGGTTGCGCCGCGACGGCCGATCAGCAGGTTCTCGCGCACGGTCGTGTTGAACAGGTGGCAGTCCTGCGCGCACAGCAGCACCTGCGCGCGCAGATCGTGCTGCGGCAGCTCGCGCAGGTCGGCGCCGTCGAGCGTCACGCGCCCGCTCGTGGGGTCGGCGAAGCGCACCAGCAGCTCGCCCAGCGTGCTCTTGCCGGCGCCGCTCGGGCCCACCAGCGCGACGTGCTCGCCGCGCGCGATCCGCAGCTGCGCGCCGGCCAGCACCCATGGCTCCCCGGCGCCGTAGCGGAAGCTCACCTGCTCGAGCGCGAGCCCGTCCGCGGCACCCCCGGCGTGGCGCGGCGCACCGCCGGACCGCGCCGTCTCGGCGATCCCCGGCGGCGTCTCGGCGATCGCGGGCGCCGTCTCGGCGATCGCAGGCGTGCGCTCGGCGATCTCGCGCACGCGCGCGGCGGCGGCGGCGCACTGGCGCAGGCTGCGCGCGGCGGCGCCGAGCGGCAGGATGCTGTCGTAGGCGGCCAGCGCCAGGAACACGAGCGCCGCCAGCAGCACGCCGCTGAGGTGGCCGGCGCGCACCGCCGGGATCGCCACCGCCAGCACCGCCAGCACGCCGGCGCCGCCGAGCACCCCGCCGGTGGTGGTGGCGGCGGCACAGGCCAGCGCGTCGCTGCGCGCGATCCGCGCCAGGCGGCCGTCGCTGGCGCGCAGGCGCTCCACGTAGGCCTGCGAGCTTCCCGCCAGCGCCAGCTCGCTGGCGCCGTCGATGCCCTCGACCAACTCACCGGTGAGGCGCGCGCGGGCGGGTGCCTGGCGGCGCGCCGCCCTGGCCGCGGCGGCGCCGCTCAGCCACGGCAGCGCCACCACCGCGAGGGTCAGCGCGGCGAGCACGGTCTCACCCGCCGCCGGCAGCATCAGCCACGCCGCCAGCGACGCGCCGAGCACCACCAGCAGCGCCACCAGCGCGGGGATCACGATCCGCGGGTAGACGTCCTGGAGCGCTTCCACGTCGGCCACGAAGCGGCTCAGCAGCTCGCCGCTGCCGCCGCGCAGGCCACTCGGCGCCAGCGGCGCGAGCGCGCGGTACAGGCGCAGGCGGGTGCGCGCGAGCTGCCGCAGCGCGAGGTCGTGGGCGGCCAGCCGTTCGCCGTAGCGCAGCGCCGCGCGCGTCAGCCCGAAGGCCCGCACGGCCACGATCGCCATCATCAGCGTCAGGATCGGCGGGCGCTGGGCGGCGCGCGAGATCAGGTAGCCGGAGGTGGCGAGCAGGCCGATCGCTGCGGCCGCGGCGCCGGCGGCGAGCGCCACCGACTGGACCAGGCGCCGGCGCTCGCGCGCGACCGGGCGGGCGAGCTCGGAGATCGCGCCGGCGCCGGTCATGCGACCACCAGCGGCGCCGGGGGACGGCCGGCCGCCAGCGGCGCCGTGGGGGCGGCCGGTGCCGGGGCGGGTCGCCCGCGCCCGGCCCCGTCGTCGGCGGGCTCCTCCGCGAGCCGTCCGCGGCGGAGCACGTGGACGCGGTCGGCGAGCTGCGCCAGCGGACGCTCGTGCGCGATCAGCAGCACGCTGCGCTCGCGGCGGAGCGCCGCGAGCGTCTCGCCCACGGTGGCGGCGCTGGCCTCGTCGAGGTGCGCGGTGGGCTCGTCGAGCACCAACAGCGGCCGCTCTGCGAGGAAGGCGCGAGCGAGCGCCAGCCGCTGCGCCTGACCGGCCGACAGCCGCCGTGCGCCCTCGCCGAGCTGCGTGCGCATGCGCTCGGGAAGGGCCTCGATGAAGGCCTCTGCGCCGGCCGCGCGCGCGGCCGCCCACAGCTCGCGCTCGCCGGCCCGCGGGCGGTACAGCGCGATGTTCTCGGCGACGGTGGCGGTGAGCAGCGTGGGCCGCTGCGGGACCCAGGCGATCTGGCTGCGCCACAGCTCGAGGTCGAGCTCGCGCAGGTCCGCGCCGTCGCAGGCGATGCGCCCCGCGGTGGGATCGGCCAGGCGCATCAGCAGCCGCGCCAGCGTGCTCTTGCCCGCCCCGCTGGGCCCCAGCAGCGCGGTGATCGCGCCCGGCTCGAGCCGCAGCTCGATGTCCTCGAGCACCCGCTTGGGGCGCTCGGGGAAGCTGTAGGAGACCCCTTCGAAGCTGACCGCGGCCACGGCCGGGCTGGCGGGCACGCGCCGCGCGAACGCTGCGGCGCGCCCGCCCGCCGGCGCCCGCCCGCCCGCCGGCGCCTGCCCGCCCGCCGGCGCCTGCCCGCCCGCCGGCGCCTGCTCGAGCGCGGGCGCCTGGTCGAGCGCGGGTGCCTGGTCGAGCATCCGAAAGATGCGCTCGCTGGCGGTGCTGGCGTCGGCGCTCGCGTGGAATTGCTGGCCGACCAGCCGCAGCGGCCCGTACAGCTCCGGTGCGAGCAGCAGCACGGTGAGCCCGGCCTGCAGGCCGAGTGCGCCGGCGACGAGCTGCACGCCGATCGTGGCGGCCACCAGCGCGGTGCCGATCATCGCGCACAGCTCGAGCACCAGCGCCGACATGAAGGCGGTGCGCAGCGTGGCCATGGTCTCGGCGCGGTAGCGCTCGCCGATGTCGGCCATGGTCCGCTCCTGCGCGCGCTCGCGCCGGTAGGCCAGCAGCGTGGGCAGCCCGTGCAGCACGTCCAGGAAGTGGGCTCCGAGCAGCGCCAGCGTGCGCCAGCGCTGCTGCGCCTGGGCGCGCGCGCCCTTGCCGATCAGCACCATGAACACCACCAGCAGCGGCACGGTGAAGGCGAGGATGCCGGCGGTGACGGGGTCGATCGCGCTGACCCAGGCGATCACCGCGAGCGGCACCAGCGAGGCCAGCGCCAGCTGCGGCAGGTAGCCGGCGAAGTACGCCTCGAGGGCGTCGACGCCCTGCACGGCGGTGCCGGCCAGCTCGCCGGTGCGCGCGCCCTGCGGCCGGCGCTCGGGGCTCTCGAGCAGCAACCGCCGCGCCAGGCGTCCGCGCAGCTCGGACATGATGCGGGCCGCGCCCCAGCGCCCCGACAGCTCGAAGCCGCCGTCGACGAGCGCGCGCGCGCCCAGCACCGCGGCCAGCGCCAGCAGCTGCGGCTCGAGCGCGGCCAGCCCGGCGTGGCGCATGGCGGCGCGGTCGATCACGTAGGCGAGCAGCGCGGCCTGCGCCACGATCAGCGCGGCGGAGAGCGCGCCGAGCGCGCCGGCGGCGGCCAGATGCGCTCGCGCGCTCCGGCTCTCGGCGAGCAGGCGGCGATCCACCGGTGGGGTCATCTCAGCTGGAGGGGCCGGCGGGCCCCGAGGCCCGCTGCGCCCCCGCCGGCGCGGCGCCGTCGGGGGCGCTGCGCGCCTGCAGCACCGCGAGCGGCGTGGGCGTGCCCTCGAAGTCCGCGCGCCCGAGGCGGTGGCGGAAGACCCAGTAGGTCCAGGCCTGGTAGGCCAGCACGATCGGCACGAACACGACCGCCACCACGGTCATCACGGTCTGCGTGTAGTGGCTGGAGGACGCGGCGGCGAGCGAGAGGCTGAAGGCGCGGTCGGTGCTCGACGGCAGCGCCGCCGGGAACAGCTCGACGAACAGGCTGGCGAACAGCAGCGCGATCGCGCCGGCGCTGAGCGCGAAGGCGCGCCCGTCGCGCCTGCGCGCGAGCATCGCGGGCGTTGCCGCGGCCAGCGCCACCGAGGCGGCGGCGATCACCTGGGCGGAGACCTTCACGCCGCCGGCGTCCTGGTCGAAGGCCGTCCACACCAGGAAGCCGGCGAGCAGCACCGCGGCGGCCAGCGCGGTGCGGCGTGCGAGCGCCCGCGCCCGCGCCACCAGCTCGCCGCTGGTGCGCAGCGCCAGGAAGATCGCCCCGTGGGCGACGAACAGCGACAGCGTCACCAGCCCGCCGAGCAGCGCGTAGGGGTGCAGCAGCTCCCACAGCGACGCGGTCACGTTGTGCTGGGCGTTCATCGGCACGCCGTGCACGATGTCGGCCCAGCCCACGCCCCACAGCAGCGCCGCGAGGAAGCTGCCGACCGCGGCCGTCCACTCCCACGTGGCGCGCCAGCGGGGGGAGTCCTCCTTGCCCCAGAACTCGAAGGAGACGCCGCGGACGATGAGCGCGGCGAGGATCAGGAAGAGCGCCAGGTAGAAGCCGGAGAAGAGGCTCGCGTACAGCCCCGGGAAGGCCGCGAAGGTCGCGCCCCCGGCGGTCAGCAGCCACACCTCGTTGCCGTCCCACACCGGCCCGATCGTGTGGATGATCATGCGCTTCTCGGTCCGGTCGCGCCCGAGCGCGCGCAGCAGCACGCCGACGCCGAAGTCGAAGCCCTCGAGGATGAAGTAGCCCACCCACAGGACCCCGATCAGGGCGAACCACAGCGTCTGCAGGAAGTCTGGTGTGGGCATCTGCGCTCCTCTCGGTCGGCTCAGTACGCCAGGATCAGGTCGGGGCGCTGGGCGGGCGCGCTCGGCCCCTCGGGCTCGGCGCCGGGCTCGGGTTCGGGGCCGTGGTCGATGTCTTTCTTGAACAGCCGCCCGCCGATCACCAGCAGCGTGCCGTACAGCGCGGTGTAGCCGGCCAGGCTGAGGACGATGTCGAGCGAGCTGACCAGCGGCGAGCGGGCGTCGCTGGTCTTGAGCAGGCCGTAGACCACCCACGGCTGCCTTCCCATCTCGGTGAAGATCCAGCCCGTGATGTTGGCCAGCGGCGGCAGGAAGGCGCCTAGCACCGCGGCGCGCAGGAACCAGCGCTTGCGCTCGAACAGGCCGCGCCTGAGCAGCGCGAGGCCGAGCAGCGGGATCAGCACCAGCGCCACGCCGACGCCGGCCATGATGCGGAACGTCCAGTAGGTGACGCCGAGGATCGGCACGTAGTCGCCGGGGCCGTATTTCCTGACGTCTTCGGCCTGCAGCTCGTCCACGCCCTTCACTTCGCCGTCCCAGGAGGCGGTGCCGAGGATCGACAGCAGATGGGGAATGCGGATGTCGGTGTTGAGCCGCTTGGGGAAGTGCTCGAACGGCCCCACCGCGAAGATCGACAGGCTGGCGCCCCTGGTGGTGTGGTAGAGCGCCTCGGCGGCGGCCATCTTCATCGGCTGCTCTTTCTCCATCACCATGCCCTGCGTGTGGCCGAAGGCGCCGGTGAGGATCGCGGCGCCGAGCGCCAGCGGCAGCGCCTTGCGGATCGAGCGCCGGTAGACCTCGTTGCCGGCGCCCCGCATCAGGCCGAAGGCGGAGATGCCGAGCACCAGCATCGCGCCGGTGCAGAACGCGGCGAAGATCGTGTGCGGGAACGCGAACAGCACGGTGGTGTTGGTCAGCACCGCCCAGATCGACTTCAGTTCCGCGCGGTGCGTGTGGTGGTTGATCGCGTAGCCCACCGGGTGCTGCATCCACGAGTTGGCGGCGAGGATGAAGTAGGCGGAGAGGACCGCGCCGAAGGCGGTCAGCCAGATGGTCGCGAGGTGCGCCTTCGGCGACAGGCGCCCCCAGCCGAAGATCCACAGCCCCAGGAACGTGGACTCGAGGAAGAACGCCATCAACCCCTCCATCGCCAGCGGCGCGCCGAAGATGTCGCCGACGTAGCGCGAGTATTCCGACCAGTTCATGCCGAACTGGAACTCCTGCACGATCCCGGTGACCACGCCGATGGCCAGCGAGATCAGCATGAACTTGCCCCAGAAGCGGGTCATGCGCAGGTACACCTCGTCTTTCGAGCGGTACCAGCGCGTCTGGCAGTACGCCACCCAGGCCGCCAGGCCGATCGACATCGGCACGAAGATGAAGTGAAAGACGGTGGTGACCCCGAATTGCAGCCGGGCCAGTTCGAGCGTGTTCACGCCGGCGAATCTACGCCGGCTCGCGGGCGGCGCTATCCGCGCGTTGCACCCCGATGTCTGCGGGAAAGTCCTGACTAGCGCTCAACGCGCGATCAGGTCGCGGCGGCCGAACGCCCACAGCGCGAGCAGCGCCGCCGCCAGCGCCAGCGCGAGCATCGCGGCGGCGTCGCCGGCGCGCAGCGGCTGTGCGGGCACCGGCGCGACGTGCGCGAACGGGGTGAGCTTGACCAGCGCGCCGGGCGCCCCGAGCAGATCGCCCAGCAGGTCCCACAGGAAGGCCACGGCGACGAGGCCGTAGGCGATGGCGGCGGCGGCGCGCGGCAGCGTGGCGTAGGCGAGCGCGGCCAGCCCGCCGAACAGCAGCGCGGCCGGCAGGCAGTTGGCGCCGGCCTCGACCAGCTTGCCCAGCGAGATGGCGGCGCCGCCGGACTCGGCCCCCGCCCACGCGGCGAGACCGGCGGTGAGGGAGATGGCGACGGCCGCGCCGGCGGCGAGCGCCAGGCGCCCGGCGAGCCAGCGGCGGCGCGAGACGGGCAGCGCTAGCAGCGTCTCCAGGCGCTCCTCGGCCTCCTCGTGCCTGGCGGCGCCCACCTGCGCGCAGGCGAACAGGCTGACGGCGAGCACGAAGAACAGGAACGTGAAGCCGAGATAGCCGGCGGGCGTGGCGATCGAGCTGCCGCCGAACCTGGCGAGCTCGCGCTGCAGGCTCTTGGAGACGTCGGCCGAGGAGACGCTGTCGGCGAGCAGGCCGAGCACGAACGCGAACGCGCCGCCGCCGCCGAGCCACACGAGCAGGCCGGTGCGCTCGCTGCGCAGGGTCTGCGCGAGCGGCGAGGACAGCAGCCGCAGTCGTGGCGGGGCGCTGTCGCGCGCGGCCAGCAGGCCGGTGCCGAGGTCGCGCGCGGCGGCGATGCGCGCGGCGGCGGCGAGCAGCAGCGCGCTGGCGAGCGCGGGCGCGAGCAGCACGAGCGGCCGCGGGTGGGCGAACGGTCGCGTCAGCTCGGCCCAGCCGAGCGGCGTGGCCCAGCGCAGCCAGCCGAGGCCGCCGACGGTGTCGGCGACCACGCGCGCCAGGAAGGCGAGCGCGAGCACCGCGCCGCCGAGCTCCAGCGCGCCGCGCCGCGTGGGCGCGAGCTGGCTGGCGAGCGCGCCCACGCCGGCGCACACGGGCACCACCGAGGCGGTGGCGAGGGCGAGGTAGGCGGAGCCGGCGGGCGCGAGCCCGGCGGCGAGGAAGCCGGCGAGCTCGCTCGCCCACAGGAGCAGCGTGCAGGCGGCGACCGCGGCCAGCGCGGCGCCGAAGTAGCTGCGGCGGGCGACGGCGCCGGCGAGCACCAGCTCGGCACGGCCGGCGTCCTCCTCGGCGCGCAGCGCGCGCACCGCGGCCAGCAGCCCGAACGCCGCGGCGAAGATCGCGAGCGTGCCGCCGACGCGCCAGGCGGTGTAGCCGCTGACGCTGAGCAGGCTGTGCGGCTCGCCGTAGAACAGGCGCACGGCCTTGTTGCCGGCGAAGCTGCGCGCGAAGCCGAGCCGGTCGGCCCTGGTGGGGTAGGCGCCGCGGTAGGCGATCGGCTGCGCGTAGGCGTAGAGCGCGAACAGCGCGGCGAAGGAGCCGGTGCGCACGCGCGCGTCGAGCAGCGCACGGCGCGTGAGCGCACGGCGCGCGAGCGCGCGGGCGCCGCTGCTAGTCGCCGCCATCGCTGCGGTAGCCGTCGTAGTGGTGCAGGAAGACCTCCTCCAGCGAGGGCTCGCGGCTGGTGAGCGCGCGGATGCGGTCGGCGCCGGCGGCGGCGAGGGCCGCGGCCAGCGGCCCGAGCTCGCCGCTGACGGAGAAGCGCAGGACGTCGGGGGCGGTGCGCGCGACCGTGACGCCGTCCAGCGCGGGCAGCTCGGGCGCGGCGCCGTGGAAGCTGACCTCGACGGTGTGCGCGGCGAGGTGGCGCAGCTGCTCGAGCGTGCCCTCGTCCACCAGCCGGCCGGCGCGCAGGATGCCGACGCGGTCGCACAGCGCCTCGACCTCGCTGAGGATGTGCGAGGAGAGGAACACGGTCTGCCCGCGCGCCTTGGCCTCGTGCACGCACTCGCGGAAGGCCACCTCCATCAGCGGGTCGAGGCCGCCGGTGGGCTCGTCCAGCAGCAGCAGCTCGGCGCGCGTGGCGAGCGCGGCGACCAGCGTGACCTTCTGGCGGTTGCCCTTGGAGAGCGCCCTGACCTTCCTGCGCACGTCGAGCTGGAAGCGCTCCACCAGCGCGTCGCGGTAGCGGCGGTCGACGCCGCCGTGGACGCGCTCGAGGAACGCGAAGGTCTCCTCGGCGGTGAGCGCCGGCCACAGGAACGGCTCGCCGGGCACGTAGGCGACGCGCCGGTGCGCCGGCACGGACTCGCTCCAGGCGTCGTGGCCGAACAGCGCGGCGCTGCCGGCGCTCGCGCGGTGCAGGCCGAGCAGCAGCCTGATGGTGGTGGTCTTGCCGGCGCCGTTGGGCCCGAGATAGCCGTACACCTCGCCGGCGTGGACGGTCAGGTCGAGACCGGCGAGCGCGAGCGTGTCGCCGTAGCGCTTGCACAGGGCTTCGGTGCGGATGGCGGGCTCGGCCATCGCTACAGGGTGAGGGTCGCCGCGGCGGGAGGATCCGTGGTTTGCCGTGCGGAGGCGTGGCGTTTGTACGGTGGCCGGCGCCGGCGCGCGCGCCTAGCGTGCTGGTGTGGCTGCACATCTGCATCTGGCGCACAGCAGGCGCGACGGGGAGCGGCCCGGCGGGGGCGAGACTTCCGGCGACGGGCTGATCCGCGTGGTGCTCGCCGACGACCATGCGGCCGTGCGGCGCAGCCTGCGGCTGCTGCTGGACCGCGAGCACGACGTCGTGGTGATCGCCGAAGCGCAGGACATCCCTGCGGTCGGCCGGCAGGTGGAGGATGCGCGGCCGCACGTGCTGGTGGTCGACCTGAACATGCCCGACGGCTCGAGCCTCGAGACGATCGGGCGCCTGCGCGAGCGCTCGCCGGGGACGCAGGTGGTGGTGACGACGATGGACGAGAACCCGGTGTTCGCGCAGCGCGCCTTCGCGGCGGGCGCGCTCGGCTACGTGACCAAGGAGCTGGCGGACGAGGAGCTGCCGCAGGCGGTGCGCGCGGCGGCGCGCGGGGAGCAGTTCGTGAGCCCGCGCGTGGCGGCGCCGCTGGAAGCGCTGCACCGCGCGCTCACCGACGAGGTCCTGACGGCGCGCGAGGTGGAGGTGCTGCGGCTGATCGCGCTCGGTCACACGAGCGCGGAAATCGCGCGCAAGCTCCACCTCTCGCCGCGCACGATCGAGACGCACCGCGCGCACATCCACCGCAAGCTGGGGCTCGCGACCCGCGCGGAGCTGGTGCGCTACGCGCTAGGACGCGGCCTCGTGAGCTGAGGGGGCGGCTTCGAGCGCGACGGGGAGCGCGGCGACCAGCAGCGTGCCGTGCTCGCCGGACTCGAGCTTCAGCGACCCGCCGGCGAGGGCGATGCGCTCGCGCATGCCGGCCAGCCCGAAGCCGTTGCTCGAGAGCGCGGGGTCGAAGCCGACGCCGTCGTCCTGCACCTCGACCACGAGCTGGCCGTCGCGACGCTGGCGCAAGGCGACGCGCACGTGCTCGGCCCGGGCGTGCTTGGCGACGTTGGTGAGCGCCTCCTGCACGATCCGGTAGACGGCGGTCTCCAGCTCGCCGCCGAGTCCCCCGCGTGCTCCGGCGAGCTCGAGCAGCTCGAGCTGGCCCTCGACCTCGAAGCCGCTCTGTTCGCGGTGGCGGTCGAGCAGCGCCTCGACTGCGGCCCCCAGCCCGAGCTCGTCGAGCGCGGCCGGGCGCAGCTCGGTGATGATGGCGCGCAGGTTCGCGATCTCGCGCTCGATCTGCTCGACGGCATCTCCCATGGCGCTGCGCGCGTGCTCGAGGTCCTCGCCGCGCCGCGCGGAGGAGAGCAGCACGCGCAGCGCGCCGAGCCCCTGGAGCGTCTCGTCGTGCAGCTCGCGCGCCCAGCGGCGGCGCTCGGCGTCGGCGGCGGCCATGGAGCTGCGCAGGCGGTCGCTGCGAACGCTCTGCGCCAGCGCGACGGCGGTGGCGGCGCTGGCGGCGAACGTCTGCAGCAGCCGCTCGTCGTCCTCGCTGAAGCTGCTGCCCTCCTCGCCGCGGTCGAACGCGGCGAGCACGCCGACGCCGCTGCCGCGGTGGAGCATCGGCACCAGCAGCGCGGTGCGCGGGTCGGTGACGCCGAAGTCGCTGGGCGGGATCAGCAAGCGCAGGCGCACGTCGCTGATGCGCTCCGAGCGGCCGCGTTCGAGCACCTGCCCCGAGGTGGAGCCGGCGATCGGCAGGCGCGTGCCGCTGCCGGCGTCGACGTGCCCGGCGCTGGCCTGCACCACCAGCTCCTCGCGCTCGCGCAGCAGGATCACGAGGCTGCGGGCCCGCACGAGCGCGCGCCCGCGCTTGACGATCAGCTCGAGCACGTGGTCGAGCCCGATCTCGCCGCCGATGGCGACGGCGACGTCGCGCGTGGCCTCGAGGCCGCGGATCGCCTTCTCGGCCTCCTGGCGGCGGCTCTCGCTGGCCTCGTACAGGCGGGCGTTGCCGATCGCCACGCCGGCCCACTCGGCGAGGATCGCCGCGGCTTCCTCGTCGCGCTCGCTGAACTCGCCGTCCTGCTTCTCGGTGAGGTAGAGGTTGCCCCAGACCTCGCCGCGGAGCTCGATCGGCACGCCGAGGAAGCTGCGCATCACCGGATGCCCGGCGGGGAAGCCGTAGCTCGAGGGGTGCTCGCCGACGTCGGCGAGGCGCAGCGGCCGGGGGTGCTCGATCAGCTCTCCGAGCACGCCGCGCCCGCGCGGCAGGTCGCCGATCGCGCGCTGGAGGCCGGGCTCCATGCCGGCGGTGAGGAAGCGCTCGAGCTCGGTGCGGCGCTCGTTGAGGATGCCCAGCGCGGCGTAGCGCGCTCCGGTGAGCTCGCGCGCCGTCGCGAGAACGCGCTCGAGCACGTTCTCGACGTCGAGCTCGGTGACCAGCTCGCGTCCGGCGTCGAGCAGCCGGCGGATCCAGAGCTGCTCGGATGAGGCATCCATTTTGACCCCAAATGTAACCTCTATCGCGCCCTCGTTGTGCGGCCGAGCCGGCCGAAGCGAGTCGGATGGGGGAAAAGCCGCAGCCGCAGCCGCAGCGGCTGGCGGCCTGCGCGGCTGCGTGCATGGCACGGGCGCGCGCCGGCCCGCTCCGTAGTTCTCCGCGGTGACCCCGCCGCGCTGCACGGATGGGCGGCGCGGCGCGCACGGCGACGATCTCGGCAGCGTGACGTGAACATGGAGATGAGCGTGAGCGACGAGCAGAAGGCGGTGCGCTGCGGCGGGTGCGGAGAGCCGATCGGCGTGTACGAGCCGATGGTGGTGCTGGCGGCGGGGAGCGCGCGCGAGACCTCGCGCGCACGCGAGCCGTGCGCGCACGAGCACGCGGAGGCGTGCTTTCACCACGATTGCTATGACCCGGCCTGATGGACTTCGCGAGATGACCGGCGCGGCCGGCGGCCGGACGGGCGTGCACGAGCGCCCGGCGCTGTTCGCCGAGCTGGTGGCGAAGGCGCGCGCGTACGCGCCGATCCGCACGGCGGTGGTTCACGCGGTCGACCGCGAGGCGCTGCTGGGCGCGGTGCGGGCGGCGGCGGAGGGGCTGATCGCGCCCACGCTGGTGGGGCCTGCGCGGCGCATCAGGGAGGCGGCGGACGCCTGCGGCCTGGACATAGAGGCGCTGCCGCTGATCGCGGTGGAGCACAGCCACGAGGCGGCGGAGACGGCGGTGGCGATGGCGCGCCGCGGCGAGGTGGACGCGCTGATGAAGGGCAGCCTGCACACCGACGAGCTGATGCACGCGGCGGTGGCGCCGCGCGTGGGGCTGAGCGCGGCGCGGCGCATGAGCCACGTGTTCGTGATCGACGTGCCGGCCTACCCGCGGCCGCTGCTCGTGACCGACGCGGCGCTGAACGTGGCGCCGGACCTGCAGGCCAAGCGCGACATCGTGCAGAACGCGATCGACCTCGCCCGCGCGCTCGGGATCGGCACGCCGCGGGTCGCGGTGCTCTCGGCGGTGGAGACCGTGGACCCCAGGCTGCGCTCCTCGGTGGACGCGGCGGCGCTGGCGAAGATGGCGGAGCGCGGCCAGATCCGCGGCGGCGTGGTGGACGGGCCGCTGGCCTTCGACAACGCGGTCTCGCCGACGGCGGCGCGGGCGAAGGAGATCCGCTCGGACGTGGCGGGGCGGGCCGACGTGGTGGTGGTGCCGGACCTGGAGAGCGGCAACATGCTGGTGAAGCAGCTCGACTACCTGGCGGGCGCGCACTCCGCCGGCATCGTGCTCGGCGGGCGCGTGCCGATCGCGCTCACCAGCCGCGCCGACGGCGCGCCGGAGCGGGTGGCCTCGTGCGCGCTGGCGGTGCTGGTGGCGCACGCGACGCCTGCGTAGAACTACGGAGCGGCTTCAGTGGCGAGCGCGGTGGCCGCGCCGCCGCCGGCGCGGTTGACTGGATGGTGCGCTCGGAGGTCGTGGCGAGCTCCCGGCGCATGGAGCCGCCGCCTCCGGCACGGCCACAGCGGACCAGGGCTCCGATCCCGACCGACCACGGCACAGGAGGAAGCAGATGAGCGCTCCGTCAGCAGCAACCGGCGCCGGCCTCGAGCTCGTGCGCGCGTTCGCGCGGCTGCGCCGCGAGGACGTGGCCTACGCGGGCGGCAAGGGAGCGAACCTGGGGGAGCTGACGGCGGCGGGCGTGCCGGTGCCGGAGGGCTTCGTGGTGGGCGCGCCGGCGTATGCGGCGTACTGCACGCAGACGGGGCTGCGCGAGCGGCTGCGGACGCTGCTGGAGGGCGTGGACGTGGAGGACACGGCGGCGCTGACGGCGGCGAGCGCGCAGGCGCGGGAGCTGTTCGACCGCACGCCGGTGCCGCCGCAGATCGCGGCGGCGATCGCGGACGCCTACGAGCAGCTGGCGAGCGCGGCGAGCGCGGACGTGGCGGACGGGGAGACGGAGCTGGCGGTGGCGGTGCGCTCCTCGGCGACGGCGGAGGACACCGAGGCGGCGTCGTTCGCGGGCATGAACGAGACGTTCCTGAACGTGCGCGGCGAGCAGGCGGTGCTGGACGCGGTGCGCCGCTGCTGGCGCTCGCTGTTCGGGGCGCGCACCGTGTACTACCGGGCGATCCACGGCTTCTCGCCGGCGCAGATGGACATCGCGGTGGTGGTGCAGCGCCAGCTGCGCTCGACGCGCGCGGGCGTGATGTTCACGGTCAACCCGGCCACCGGGGCGCGCGAGGAGCTGGTGATCGAGGGCTCGTTCGGGCTCGGCGAGGCGGTGGTGTCGGGATCGGTGTCGCCCGACCGCTACCTGGTGGAGAAGCGCACGCTGGCGATCCGCCGCCGCGAAGTGCACCGCAAGGAGCTGGCGATCGAATACGGGCAGGACGGCGGCACGGTGACGCGGGCGCTGGAGGAGGCCGAGAGCATGCGCCCGTCGCTGAGCGACGAGGAGGTGGTGGCGGTGGCGGCGCTGGGCGTGCGCGTGGAGGAGCACTACGGAACGCCGCAGGACACGGAGTGGGCGTTCGACCCGGCGGGCTCGCTGTGGATGCTGCAGAGCCGCCCGATCACGACCCTGGGCGAGCTGGCCGGCGCGCCGGCGACGGGAACGGAGCGCGAGCAGGAGGGCCGGCGGGGCGCCGGCGCGACCTCGCCGCCCGGCGGCGGCGAGAGCGCCGGCAAGGTGCTGCTGCGGGGCCTCGGCGGCGCGCCCGGAGGCGCGAGCGGGCCGGCGCGCGTGCTGGGCACGCTCGAGGACGCGGGGCGCATGCGCGACGGCGACGTGCTGGTGACGCACATGACGGCGCCGGACTGGACGGCGCTGATGCGCCGCGCGGCGGCGATCGTGACGGACTCCGGCGGCATGACCTGCCACGCGGCGATCGTCTCGCGCGAGCTGGGCATCCCCTGCGTGGTGGGCACGGGCGAGGCGACGAGGGTGCTGCGCGACGGCGAGATGATCACCGTCGACGCGACCCGCGGGATCGTGCTGGAGGGGGATCTCTATGAGGGGCCGCCTGCCGGCGGCGAGGGGTCGGCCGGCGCGGGCACGGGGCGGGCGGCGGATCGCGACGCGCGCGCGGGAGCGGCGCAGGCGCGGGCGGGCGCGGCGGCGGGGCCGGCGGGGGCGCCGGTGACGGGCACGCAGCTGCTGGTGAACCTGTCGGAGCCCTCGCAGGTGGGGCGCGTGAAGGACATGCGGGTGGACGGCGTGGGCCTGCTGCGCGCGGAGCTGATGGTGCTGGAGGCGCTGGCGGGCGAGCACCCGCGCGTGCTGATCGAGGAGCACAGGACGGAGGAGTTCGTGGCGCGCATGGCGGACGCGCTCGGCGAGTTCGCGGCGGGCTTCGCGCCGCGGCCGGTGACCTACCGCACGATCGACTTCCGCACGAACGAGTTCCGCGGGCTGCGCGGCGGCGAGCGCTTCGAGCCGCATGAGTCGAACCCGATGATCGGCTACCGCGGCGCGCTGCGCTACACGCGCGAGCCGGACGTGTTCCGCCTGGAGCTCGAGGCGCTGGTCCGCGTGTGGGACGCGGGCATGACGAACCTGCACGTGATGCTGCCGTTCGTGCGCACGACGCGCGAGCTGCGCCGCTGCCGCGAGCTGATCGCGGAATCGGGGCTGCTGGAGCGGCCGGGGTTCGAGCTGTGGGTGATGGCGGAGGTGCCGTCGGTGCTGTTCAACCTCGCCGACTACGCCGCCCTGGGCGTGGCCGGCATCTCGATCGGCTCCAACGACCTGACGCAGCTGCTGCTGGGCGCGGACCGCGACAGCGAGCTGCTGGCGGAGACCTTCGACGAGCGCGACCCGGCGGTGACCTCCTACCTGCGGCAGCTGATCCCGAGCGCGCGCGAGCTGGGGCTGCGCACCTCGATCTGCGGGCAGGCGCCGTCGGTGCACCCCGAGTACGCGGAGCTGCTGGTGCGGGCCGGGATCGACGCGATCTCGGTGAACATCGACGTGGTGGAGCGCACGCGCGCGCTCGTCGCCGCGGCGGAGCAGCGTGTGCTCTTGGAGCAGGCGTTGGGGGGTGCCCCCGGCCGCGGCGGCGAGCGGGCACGTGACCGCCCGCAGGTGCGCCGGCGGCGCTGAGATGTTCGAGCTGCGCATCCACGGCCGCGGCGGGCAGGGGGTGGTGACGGCGGCGGAGCTGCTGTCGCTGGCGGCGTTCATCGAGGGCGTGCAGGCGCAGGCGTTCCCGAGCTTCGGCTCGGAGCGGATGGGCGCGCCGGTGACCGCGTTCTGCCGCCTGGACGCGCGTCCCATCAGGCTGCGCGAGCCGATCGCCGAGCCGGACGCGGTGGTGGTGGCGGATCCCACGCTGCTGCACCACGTGAACGTGTTCGGCGGCCTGCGCGCGGACGGGTACGTGCTGGTGAACTCCTCGCGCACGCTGGAGCAGCTGGGTCTCGCGGAGCTGCACGGCCGCCACGCGGCACAGCGGCTGGCGACGGTGCCGGCGAGCGAGATCGCGCGCGCCTGGCTGGGACGGCCGATCCCCAACTCGGCGCTGCTCGGCGGCCTGGTGGCGCTGACGCGGGTGGTGAAGCTGGACTCGCTGCTGGCGGCCATCGGCGAGCGCTTCTCCGCCGGCGCGGCGGAGGGCAACGCGAACGCGGCGCGCGAGGCCCACCGGCGGGCGGCGGCGGCGCTGGGCGAGGCGAACCGGGAGGCGGTCGATGCCTAGCCAGCTTGAGGGCTCGCTGGCGGTGGCGCGGACGGTGGCGCGCTGCCGTCCGGAGGTGGTGTGCGCCTA
>Ga0335073_10001032_pt1 | contig 36774 bp, 24 predicted proteins | sample Lox_Sample_22_FD_207093 | JGI IMG/M metagenome (GOLD analysis project Ga0335073, IMG submission 207093) | Soil microbial communities from Loxahatchee National Wildlife Refuge, Florida, United States - Lox_Sample_2.2 | ecosystem: Environmental > Terrestrial > Soil > Wetlands | place: USA... | reverse complement strand
CGCGTGAGCGTGCGCGAGCTTCCCGGCGCGACTTCCGTCTTCGTGGAAGCGGGTCTCAAGGGGGCGACCGCCGGCATCTAAGATGAAGCACTGGATCCGGGCATCCCGCCCGGCCCAGCGCGCCGCCACCTGCGGCGGCGGGGCACCTCCCTGTGCCTGCCACGCGCTCACAACGCTTCATGATTCGGGGTGGATGTGTGTCCACGATGACTAAGCGGCGGCCTCGCTGGGCGTCGCCTCCAGGTACTTCGCCTCGATGTAGCGGATGAAGGTGGCGGCGGACAGGGGCTTCCCGGTAGCGCCCCGCAGCAGCTCCTGCACGGGCACCTTGGCACCGAGCCCGTGCACGTGAGTGCGCAGCCAGCCGAGCAGGCCCGAGAACTCGCCGCATGCGAGCTGCTCATCGAGCGCGGGGACGTCGTTGCGCAGGCTCTCGTAGAGTTGGCCGGCGATGACAGCGCCCAAGGCATACGAGGGGAAGTAGCCGAAAGAGCCGACGGCCCAATGCACATCCTGAAGGCAGCCCTCGCTGTCGTTCCCGGGGCGGATGCCAAGACGCTCTTCCATGCCGGTGTTCCATGCGTCCGGCAGATCTCGGACAGCGAGCGTGCCATTCAGCAGCTGCTTCTCGAGCTCGTACCGCAACATGATATGCAGCGGGTAGGTCAGCTCGTCGGCATCTACGCGAATCAGGCCGCGCCGCACGCGCGTTAGATGTGCATAGATGTTCTCGATATCCCATTCCGACCCGCTGACGCCGAAGTGCTTGACGATAAGCGGCTGCACGTAACGCACGAACGGGCGGCTGCGGCAGACGATCATCTCCATGAGCAGAGACTGACTCTCCTCCAGCGCCATGCCGCGGTCACGGCCGACGGGCTGGTCGCGCCAGTCCTGCGGCAGGCCGAGGTCGTACATTGCGTGGCCGGTCTCGTGCAGCGCACCGAGCAGCCCGGAGAAGAGGTCGTTGGGATCGAGACGCGTGGTGACGCGGATGTCGCCGGGAACGCCTTCGGTAAAGGGGTGCTCGCTCTCGTCGAGGCGCCCGCGGTCGAACGGGAAGCCGACCTGCTTCATCACCTCCACGATGAGCGCGCGCTGCTTGCCGGCGGGGAACTTACCGGTGAGCGGGGCGGGCGGCCGGCTCTCCTGCGCGGCAATCGCCTCACGGATGAGGGACGGCAGCCGCCGCGAAAGTCCCTTGAACATCGCGTCGATGTCAGCCGTGGTGATGCCGGGGCTGAACTCGTCCACGAGCGCGTCGTAGGGGGCGAGGTTCAAAGCCTGTCCGAGAAGCGCCGCCTTGTCCCGGACCAGGTGCACGACCTCCTCCAGGTGGGGCGCGAAGAGCTCGAACTTGCCCTGCTGACGGGCTTCGAGCCAGCGGACCTCGGCCCGTGAGGTGGCCCGCGTGAGGCGCGAAATCAAGGATACCGGGGTGGCAATGGCGTGATCGCGCTGGCGGCGCATCTCCCGCAGGTTCGCCACCTGCCAGTCCGGCAGCCCCTGCGCATTGGCCTGCGCGCGGTCCAGCAGCCGCGTAATGCGCGGCGCCGTGAGCAGAGCGTGGTACTCGGTCTCGAGGGCGGCAAGCTGCTCACCGCGCACATCGGCGCTGCCACGGGGCATCATCACGGCGGCGTCCCAGCGAAGGAGCGACAGGGCGCCGCGAAAAGCGTGGAGTCGCTTGAACTCCTGCTCTAGCTGTTTGTATGGAGAGGCTGACATGTTTCTGTTCTCGTCCGTCCGCTCCGTGCCAGGCCAAAGCGGCCCTGAAGGTGCCCCGGAAGTAGCGCATCGACGCCCGAAGGGGTGGCTGGAAGCGGGAGAATGGGCATAGTCTACCAGGGAGCGGCGCTGGGACCGGGTCTCTGGGGACAGGTTCCCTTTAGAATCAGTTACTTAGAATACCGCCGAGGCGATTGACACTCGGCGCCGGGGGTCAAGGTCCAGGCAGGGGCGCGAGGCTCTAGAACATGAGGTGCCGCCACTCCGGCCATCGGGCCACGGCGATGCCGATACCGATCGAGATGATGAGCAGCAGAGCGAGCGTGAGTCCTATGAGAAACCGTTGCATCGCAGGAAAGGTCAGGCTTACGGGTGCCGACACCATGATAGCCCGCTGGAGACCGGCATGACTTTGAGCGTTTGCCTGCTCTCCTCCGAGGTGGCGCCGCTGTCCAAGACGGGCGGCCTCGCCGATGTAGCCGGCGCACTTGCCAAGTACCTGACTGCTGCCGGTCACGACGTCCGGCTCTTTACGCCTCTATATGCGTCCATAGACCGCGCTAAGTTCCCGGTGCGGCCTATCGAGGCCCTGCAGCAGGTGCCGCTGCAGATCGGCGCACACCATTATGTCTACTCGGTCGCCACCACCGCCCTTCCGGGATCCGACGCTCTGGTGTACCTGGTCGACTGCCCCGAGCTCTACGGGCGGCCGGCGATCTATACCACCGACCCGGACGAGCACCTGCGATTCCTCGCCTTCACCCGCGCGGTGCTGGCCGCGTGTCAGCGCCTGCAATGGTCGCCGCAGATCCTGCACTGCAACGATTGGCATACGGCTTTCGGAGCGCTCTTCGTCAAGGCGCAGCTTGCGGACGAGCCGCTCTTCGCGCGCACGCGCTCGGTGCTGACGATCCACAACATCGGCTACCAGGGAGTGTTCAGCTCGGCGGCCATCGCGGACCTGGACCTCGGCCCCAAGAGCTACCTGCTGCACCAGGACGATCTGCGCGCCGGGAAAATCAATCCGCTGCGCCACGGCATCTTGTACGCGGACGCAGTCACCACCGTCAGCCCCACACACGCGCGGGAGATCTGCACGGACCAGTACGGCATGGGGCTTCAGGACTCATTGCGCATGCGAGGGAATGCGCTGACGGGAATCCTCAACGGCGTCGACTATCAGGTGTGGGATCCACGCAATGACCGGTACTTGCCGGCGCATTACGATCCGGACACCCTATCGACCAAGGAGGGGTTGAAGGGCGACTTCATCGCGCGGCTGGGCCTGACGACGCCCGTAACGACTCCGCTCGCGGGGATGGTGAGCCGCCTCGCCGCCCAGAAGGGCATCGAGCTGATGTTCGAATCGCTGCCGCAGGTGTTGGAATGGCGTGACCTCGCTTTCGTCGCGCTGGGGAGCGGCGAGCCGCAGTACGAGCGCTTCCTCGCCGAGCTCGCGCGCCGCTTTCCGGGCCGCGTAGTGTTTCGCCAGGGTTACGACGATGAGCTGTCGCACTGGATCGAGGCCGCCTGCGACATGTTCCTCATGCCATCGCTCTACGAGCCCTGCGGACTGAACCAGATGTACAGCCTGCGATACGGCACGGTGCCGATCGTGCGGCGCACCGGAGGACTGGCGGACTCGGTGGAGAACTACGACCCCGAGACCGGCACGGGCACCGGCGTCGTCTTCAACGACTTCGACTCCGAAGGGCTCGAGTGGGCACTCAACACGGCGCTCGATCTGCACGCGCAGCCGCAGCATTGGCGGCGCATGGTGCGCAACGGCATGGCGACGGACTTCTCGTGGCAGACGCAGGGAGAGAAATACGTTGCGATATATCGGCAGCTGACGGCATAGATCGTAGCGTGCAGGTGCAGCCTGGCGGCGACATGTCTGCCACCTGAGACATTGCGCTCGCGCTCGAGTCGGCGTTTACTCTCGCCCAGCCAAGGGCAAACCCGCCGCAAGGTGGGGACGCAAAGCTTCCGATCTGAATATCAGACAGGGGGGCTGCCGGACCGCAGCCGCCATCGAGCGGTATTGCACCGTCACACGATCTGAGCGGCTCGACTCGCACTCGAGACGCCCGACGTGTTTGCCGCCCTGGGCGAACCAATTTGGGATTTCCGCACGGGGTGGTCACGATGTCCATTTTCAACACGGCCGCGGTATGTCCGCGGCACGCAGCGCTTTGCGCGCTGGTCCTGGCTTTGCCGCTCACTTCACCGCCCGCGCGCGCCAGTACGGCGCCGACCATCAGCGGCAAGCCGGCCACCAGCGTCATTGAGACGCGCAAGTACGAGTTTCAGCCGACCGCGAAGGATTCCTCCGGCGGCAAGCTGACTTTCTCGATCAGCAACAAGCCCTGGTGGGCGACCTTCAACTCCGCCACGGGACTGCTCTCCGGCACCTCATACCACGCCGCCACCTTCGGCGGCATCGTCATTTGTGTGAGCAACGGCACCTCCCGCAGCTGCCTGCCTTCGTTCGCCCTGAAGGTGACGGCGCTGCCCGATGATCCTCCAGTGCTTTCCGGCAAGCCGGCCGCGACGGCGACAGTCGGCAGCGTGTACTCGTTCACCCCTACGGCGCGGGATCCCAACGGCCTGAAGCTCACCTTCCTGATCTGGGGCAAGCCTGCCTGGCTCAACTTCGACAAGACCACCGGCCGGCTGTACGGCACGCCTACCGCGGCGGACGTGGGCAAGTACGGGCCCATGGGCATCGAGGCGTCCGACGGCTACTACACGGGTGATCTGCCCGGCTTCGGGATCACCGTACCTAGCCAGGGGGCATCGCTGCCGCCCAGTGCCGTGACGATCGCCTGGACGCCGCCGACGGAGAACACCAACGGCAGCACGCTCACCAACCTCGCCGGCTACCACATCTATTACGGGACGACCCAGTCCAATCTCGACAAGGTGGTCGACATCACCAACCCGGGACTGGCCAGCTATGTGCTGAGCGACCTGACGTCGGGCACGTGGTATTTCGCGCTCACGTCCGTCAACACCGCGGGCGTGGAGAGCGTGCGCTCCACGGTCATAAGCACCGTGGTCGAGTAGTCCGCGCGACGCTGCGATGAGGCCGGACCGTCCCCCGGCCTGCCGAAGAGCCGCTGCAGGCGCTGCCGCCACGAGCGGGCGTGGCGGAAATCGCGCGCGATCTGCAGCCATTCGTGCAAGGCGATCGTGATCGGGTTGAGGCTGCCGAGCGGGTGCGCGAGGCCGTAGACGAGCGGCGCCTCCGGCCGCTCCGCGGCGAACGTGCCGAACAGGCGATCCCAGACGATGAGGATGCCGCCGTAATTGCGATCGAGATACTCGCCGTTCGAGGCGTGATGCACGCGATGGTGCGCCGGAGTGTTGCAGATCCACTCGAGCGGACCGAGCCTGCCGACGATGTCGGTATGCAGCCAGAACTGATAGAAGAGATTGACGCTCAGCATCGCGCCCACCGCGATCGGATTGAGCCCGAGCACATAGAGCGGAAAGTAGAACAGCCAGTTGCCGGAGACGAGCTCCGTTGCGCCGAGGCGGAACGCGCTGGCAAGGTGGATCTGCTGCGGCGTGTGGTGCACGACATGCGAGGCCCAGAGCCAACGCACCTCGTGGGAGCAGCGGTGCATCCAGTAATAGGCCAACTCCACACCGAAAAAGAGCGCCGCCGAGCCCCACACGGTGTCGAGTGGAATCGTCGTGATGCGGTGCGACCAGGCGAGCAATGCCAGGGGCAGCACCAACAGCGGGCGCAGCAGCCGCTCCGGTAGCCGCAAGAGATAAACGCCGACGCTCGCGAGCGCCTCCCGCCAGGGATAGGAGCGGTGACGCGCGAGCAGATACCACCCAACCTCGAGCGCGATCGCGCCGAGAACGAGCGGCAAAACCCGCAGGAACAGACGATGGTGGAGAGGGTGCATGACTGAAGAGTCTCCTTCGGGCCGGCGGCAGTTCGGCCACTCGCCGGGCTGCGGGTGATACGGCGGCCTCGCGTGTTCCCCCCGGGGACCTGGGAAGGGGGAATTCGAGTTCTCGCACGTATCCCTGAGGCCGCGGTTCGCCGCGGCTGCTCAGCGCTCACGAAACAGCGAGGAAGCTTCGATGGCACTGCCCAAACATTCTGTTACGCCCTCATGCCGCTCTGCCGCCGCCGCAAAAGTGGCCCACGCGGCGCACGGGCTGGGTCCGGCCGGCGAGTTGGCGCTGCTGTTGTGCGGCGTGCTCGGTATGCCGGCCGTTGCGGCTGCTCAGACCCCGGCGAGCCTGTCGGGCACGTGGCAGCTGTCCTGCTCGGGCCGCAGAGGGCGGGTCCGCCAGATCACTCTGAAGATCGATCAGAGCGGCTCGACGCTCAGCGGCAGCTTCAGCGGCCCGCGCCGCTCTGGCGGTTTGAGCGGCACCGTGCAGGGAGATCGGGTCTCCATCGAGATGGAGTCGGATGGCAAGGCGATCACGTTGACCGGCACGAGCGACGGCAACTCGATGAGCGTTCACGGCCCGAAAGGGGGCTCCTGCTCGGGCTCCCGCCAGTAGGACGGTACGTCAGGGCGAGACTTGCTCCGCGACGCCCTGCCCGCGCTCGAGTCGCTCCCGCCGGACATCGATCAACCGGCGTCGCCCCTGCGGCGAGATAGCGGCAAGGGCATCGATCAACGGACCACTGAAGTCGCCGACGAACCGGTCCCAGCTCGCGCGCCATGCAGCGAGCGCCTGACTCGTGGCGCGCGGATCGAACGGCTCGGCGGCAATCTGTCGGGCGAGCTCGCGACGCGCGGAGGCAACCTGCTCGGCCGATTGGGCATAACGCGGTCTGTCGCGCTCTAGCGCGGCGCGGAAAGCGGCCGCGTCCGCCGGGCCCAGAGCGGCCTCGGCACGCTCCACGGCACGCGCCATGGGCGTGACGGAAATCTCGCGCGCACCGCCCCGGCTCAGAAAATGCCCGGCGATCACGCCGAGCAGGAAGAGGTTCAGGACGACCGAGAGCGACAACGCCAGCCAGGTCCGATCGACGGTTTGCATCATGGTCTTCATGATCAGTCGCTGAGCAGTTGAACGGGCGCCGGCTGCAGCAGGGCCAACAAGTCCTGTTGCGGAGCCGCCGGCGAGTAGCGGATCCCGAGCACGAGACCGGCGAGGATCGCGACGCTTGCCGCAGTGGCCAGACTGATCCATCCCGCGCGCCGTGGGACGTTGTGAGCAGTACGGATCGCGCTTGCAGGGGCGGGCGGGCGGATGCGCGCGGCCACACCGTCGCGCAATCGCACGAGGGCCCCTTCGGGACCATCGCCAGACCAAACGCTGTCGCTGCGCGCGGCCGCGGCGGCAATGATGGCATCATCGAGCTCTTCAGCCCTCGCGATGATCTCCTGAGCCTGCGCCGAGGATTCGAGAAGACGACGGGCTTCCGGCCTCAGTCGCTCGGGCCAGCGCCGCAGGTCGGCGCCGTAGCTGTCAGCCAACCTTCGGAACCGTTTGAGCGTCATCATATGCCGACCTCCGAGCGCTGGTGCCCGGCCGTGAGGAGCTCTCGCAAGCGCGCGCGAGCGCGGGCGAGTAGCCGCTCCACGGCCTTCGTGGAGACGCCGAGCACCTGGGCGGCCTCTGCGCCCGAAAGGCCTTCGTCATAAACCAATGTCAGCGCGGCTCGCTGCCCGGAGGGCAGCTCATCGATCGCTCTTACGAGTGCCGCCCGGCGCTCGTCGGCCTCCATGTCCTCGGCGGCACCCGCCGAAGGGTCGACAGGGTCGAAATCCTCGGACAGCGCCACGGGCCGCGGCTTGCGTCGTAAATCTATGCACAGGTTGACCACGATGCGATACAGCCAAGTCGTAAAGCGAGCTCGGCGGCCGTCGAATTCCTCCGCCCGCCGCCATATCCGGACCATCGCCTCCTGGGCGATATCCTCCGCGGACTGCCGATCGGGCGCCATTCGGGCCGCCACGCGCAGCGCCATCGGCCCATACCGAGTGACGAGCTCATCGAATGCGCGCCGGTCGCCGCGAGCCGACCGGGCGAGCAGGCCGGCGGCGTCCTCGGAGTCCTCGCCGTGCTTGCCCGGCCATTCGGATTCGCCCTCCCGAACCATCTCGATAGCCTACGCTCCACGCACACTCGAGTCTCAGAAGTGGTAAGCGATGCCGGCGCCGAGTGCGAACTGAATTCGCCGCTCGACGATCGGGCTCTGCGCAGCCTCTCCAGTGAGGTCGCTCAGTCTGGCGAAAAAGCGCACCAGGAAATGCTGCGTGACGCGGTGGGTCAGGCCGGCGTGAAGCCCCATCCTGTTTATCCCGGCCCGGGGCGTGTAGACCGGAAGCCCCGATGTCAGCGATTGCATGGGTGAAATGCCGAACCAGGTGCGCTCGAAGTCGCCATTGCCGAACTCGAGGTCGGGGCCGGCGGAGACGGAAGTTCGAGCCCTGACGAACGCGTGTCGGATGTTGACCTGCAACAGGCCCGAGAGCCCGTTGGTCGAATGGGAGATCGCCTGACGTACCGTGGCCGAGACCGCGAGCGGACCGGTCGCATATCCGGCAAACACGCCGGCGGTGACGCTAGTCGAAATGTCGCCGAGTCCGGCGAGGCGCGGGTCATCGCTCTCGTATCGGCCACGCTCGAAGCCGAGCACGGGACCCGCCCGCAACCCGTTCCAGCGCACCGCCGCGACGCCGATGCCGAGCGGCCCGATGAAGAGCCGATCGTCGTAGTCGATGGAGACCAGGGGCACGAGACGCGTCCAGTCCGTGCTCGCGCCGGGATATCTGGGAACCTCCGCAAGCCCGGCGCCCAGAGTGCCCGTCCAGCCCGCCTGGGCTCGCGTCAGCCCTTGCTGCTCCAGCGCCTGCTCCTCCAGTGACTGCTGGGCCCAGCCGAGGGCCGGCGCGAGGGCAGCGACGATCAACAGCAGAATTGCGCGGGCACGGCAGGCCGGCGGCATCCGTGAATACGACAGCTTCACACAGCGGCCCATGTCAGTGGAACATGGAGGCTGATACGTGCGCGACCCGGGATTCCCCCTGTCATGACCATGGCGCCGCCACGCCGCTAGCGCCCGCCGAATGGACCGCGTTCGGACCCAGGCTGGCATCGAGGACGAGCAGGCCCAGGTTGTTCGCATCGTAAAGGCCGCTCATCGCGCTGCCGGACGTGGTGAATTGCCCCAGTTGCTCAGCCGATCCGGCGGATCGTTGCGGCGCTGATACGGTAGCGTTCGGCCGATCCCCCTCAGCGGGGGGAACGCGCCTCTCGTGCGTACCCTGGTACGGCATCAGTCGTCAGTGAGGCTGTCCGATGGACACCGCCAGGAGAACGATCCTCGCGCTCGTGTGCGCGGGCATGGTGCTCGGCATGGCAACGGACGCGCCGAGCGCCGCCGCGGGCGCAGTGTTGCCCGCGGCACCCGACTCCCGACGCGGCGCATCGGCGCGGCCGAACATCGTCCTGATCCTCGCCGACGACCTCGGCTACGCGGATGTGTCGGCATACCCGGGCGGGCGCTTCCCAACGCCAAACATCGAGCGGATCGCACGGAACGGGGTATTGTTCACGGCCGGCTACGCCACCGCGCCGGTGTGCGGGCCATCGCGAGCCGCATTCCTGACGGGGAGATATCAGCAGCGCTTCGGGTTCGAATACAACAACGGGCCGGCTCGGCGCGACCTCGCCAAGGGCCTCGGACTGGCGACCGGAGAGCTGACCATCGCGCAGCTGCTGCAACGGGCAGGCTATTACACGGGCATGATCGGCAAGTGGCACCTCGGGAGCGGGCCGCAGTTCTATCCGATGCGCCGCGGGTTCGACGAATTCGTCGGCTTTCTTCCGGGCGAGACGAGCTACATCGATCCGCGCCAGTCCGGGGTGCACATGTCATTCGGTCCGCTCGGCGATGAGGTCATCCGCCATGCCCTCGCGCGCGCGTCTGCGGACCGGAAGGTCGACACTTCGGGCGACGCGGACTTCGGCAAGAAGCTCGCACGGCTCGCCAGATATTTCTCGCGGCAGCCGCTCAACCAGATCATCGAAGGCCCGCAGCGACGCGTCGTGCACAACGACCACGAGTACCTGACCGATTACTTCGGCGACCGTGCCGCGGGATTCATCCGCAATCGCGCCGCGTCCGGCCAGCCCTACTTCCTCTATCTGGCATTCAACGCACCGCACTCGCCTCACATGGTGACGGCGAAGTATTACGATCGCTTTCCGCAGATCAAGGACCACCAGGAACGCGTCTATGCGGCGATGATCGCCGCGCTCGATGACAACGTCGGCAAGGTGCTCGATGCAGTCCGAACCTCCGGACAGTCGAACAAAACTCTGATCGTGCTCGCCTCGGACAACGGCTGCGCCGCGTACTTCCCCGGCCTGTGCAGCTGCTGGCCCCTGCGCGGCGGCAAGCTTTCCTATTACGAAGGGGGCATCCGTGTCCCCTTCATCATGAGCTGGCCGGGCCATGTCCCGTCGGGATTGATCTATCGCCGAATGGTCTCTCTGCTGGACGTCGTTCCGACCGCGGTCGCTGCCGCGCGCGCCACACTGCCGGCCGACCGCGTCTATGACGGAGTCGACCTGACTCCTTATCTTACGGGACGCAAAGCGGGCGATCCGCATGCAATGCTGGCATGGCGTGCGCTGCCTCTCGAAGCCATCCGCGAGGGCGACTGGAAGCTGTGGGAGTCATCGGGCGGCGAGGACGGCCAGTACGGCAAGTATCAGCTCCTCTTCAATCTCGGGACCGATTTGAACGAAGTGCACGACCTGGCCGCAGGCGATCCGCAGGAGGTGCGACGCCTGGCCACGGAGCTCAGCCGCTGGTCCGGCGGGATGATCGCCCCGAAATGGCCGACGAAACACCCCACCACCTACGAGGTATGCGGCAGAGAATTCAAGCTCCCGGTCTGAGCGAGCAAAAACCACGCTTAGCCGCTTCGGCGTTGCTCGAAGCAGCGCTGGGCCGGGCCGGAGCCCGGATCCAGCGCTCAACGAGCTCAACGAGTTCTCAACGAACACTGAAACTACCGCTCTGCTCGAAGGGGATCGAACGCAGCCAGCCGTGGCTGAGCTCCACCCTGCCCTTCATGTGGTAGTCGATGCCCTGGCCGCGGGGCTTGCTGAATACGGCGAAGATTGCGCCGGCAGCGTTCGCGGTGACATCCATGTTGAATTCAGCCGTGCCGAGCGCGGGAACCACGAAGCTCGCGTCGGAGACGCCGGTGGCGAACTGCTGGCCGCCAAGGTACACCGTATAGGAAAGGCCCTGGATGGGAAGGCTGCGGTCGTTGGGATTCTCGACGCGCATGCGCACCCGCAGCCGCTGCTCCAGCAAATTGGCCTTCACCACCTCGATGTCGACGATGTAGAGCTTGGGGGTCTGAAGCTTCGGCACGAAGAGCGCGCAGCCGGAGAGCGCGACGGCGAGAAGCAGAAGCGGCACGGAACGCATGGCGCGGATGTTACCGAGCATCAAAGCCGTCCGTACATGCCGTTGAGCTGCGCGAAATGCCGGGCGAGCTGCGGTGTCAGGGCGCCCGCGGGCAGGCGCCAGCGCCAGTTGTCCCGGACCGTACCGGGCGTGTTGAGACGCGCCTCGGTGCCGAGGCCGAGCAGGTCCTGGGCAGGAATGATGGCCAGCTGCCCGACCGAGCCCAGGGCTTCCCGGATCAGAGCCTCCGGCATCGTGCCGGGTGCCGCGCGCAGCATGGAGTCGACGCGGCGACGCGTTTCCTCATCGAGGCTCCGATACCAACCCACCGTCGTGTCGTTGTCGTGCGTGCCCGTATAGACGACGCTGTCGTGCTCGTGCATGTGGGGCAGGTGCGGGTTGTCACCCTCGCCGCTGAAGGCGAACTGCAGGACGCGCATGCCGGGCAGGCCGAAGCCCTTGCGCAGCGCAACGACGTCGTCGGTGATGAGGCCGAGATCCTCGGCCAGGATCGGCAGGTCGCCGAGCTCGTCCATGAGGAGCCGCAGGAGATCTTCCCCCGGCGTCAGGCGCCATTCCCCGCCGCGGGCGTCCGGGGCGCCGGCCGGCACGGCCCAGTGCGCCGCGAGGGCGCGAAAATGATCGATGCGCAGCAGGTCGACACGCTCGAGCTGCTCGCGCACGCGCGCGCGCCAGTAGGCGAAGTTGTCGTGGCGCATCGCCTGCCAGTCGTACAGCGGGTTGCCCCAGAGCTGGCCGGTCTGCGAGAAGTAGTCGGGCGGGACGCCGGCCACGGCAGCCGGCCGGCCCTCGGCATCGAGTTGGAACTGCTCGCGGTGCGCCCACGTCTCGGCGGAGTGCGGCGCCACGTAGAACGGCAGATCGCCGAGAATTCGCACGCCGCGCAGCCGCGCGTGCTCGCGCAGCCGCCGCCATTGCACGAAGAACGCGAACTGCTCGCGCTTCGTGCGCTGTAGCTGCGCAGCAAGATCGTGTGCCACCCCGTCGAGTGCAGCGGGAATCCGGTCGCGCAAGTCTGCCGGCCACGTCCACCACACCGCGCCGGACTGCACGCCGCTCAGGACCTCGAAGAGTGCGTAGTCGTCCAGCCAGTGCTCCGCCTCAGCGGCGAAGGCGGTGTACTCCGCACGTCTGAATTGCGGCAGCTCAGTGCGGTCGAGGAAGGCCGGGTTGCCGGCAAAGTCGGAGCGCACCCAATAAGGAGAGCCGTCCGGCCCCGTAGGCCCCAAAGGCAGGATCTGCCAAACGCTAAACCCGGCGTCCGCGAGCCAATCGATGAATGCGCGCCCGCCGCTGCCGAGCGCGCCCTCGAGCGACCCCAGGTGCAAGAGCACTCCGGCACGACGCCGATCGAGCACGGGCAAGCGCATGTCTAAAGACTCCTTGTAACCAGTTCCCGATCGACCCGCGGTCCCCACGCCAGGCACAGGGACTGTGCCCCGCCGCCGCAGGTGGCGGAGTTTCGAGCAAAAACCACGCCTTTTGCTCGAAACCGCGCTGGGCCCGCCAGGAGCCCGGATCCAGCGCCATCACCAAGTAGCGACCAGGCACAGGGACTGTGCCCCGCCGCCGCAGGTGGCGGAGTTTCGAGCAAAAACCACGCTTTTTGCTCGAAACCGCGCTGGGCCGGGCAGGATGCCCGGATCCAGCGCCATAAACTATGTAGCGTAAGCCCGCCGCATGACACCACCATGCTCCGGGCTGCCGCGGCCGACCGAGATCGGCTGCGCCAGGCTCTCCGGCGCCGGCAGGCCGAGGAGGCGGTAGAGAACGACCAGCTGGCGGCGGTACAGGCTGTCGAACTGGCTGACGGCATCGGCCGGGTTGTAGTCGCCGAACCACCAGAACCAGTCGGAGCTCTCGCACAGAGCGAGCTGGCGCTCGGCGGCGGCCCGCTGCGCCGCATCCAGGGCGCCCGATGCGACGACACCGTCGAAAGCGACCTTGGCATCGCAAAGGAGATCCCAGGCGCGATTCTTGGCCGGATCGCCCATCCAGGTCGTGAGCGTGCCGTGCACCCAGCTGCCGGCCACGACGCTCGGCAGGGAGAGCGGCTCGAGGCCGCGCGAGACGCAATCCGAGAGCGTGGTCAGCTCCAACAGTGGGTGCGCGGCCAGTAGCGAATATAACGCGCGCAGGAAATAGTAGCCGTTGAACGGGTAGTGCTCCCAGGCGTTCTCACCATCCAGGGCAATCAACACGACGTGGCCGCCCGCGCCCGGGGACGACTCTGCCGGCTCCGCCTCGGTGTACTGCCTGGCAAGGTGCGTGAGCTCGTTGACGAGGTTGTGAGCGGCATCATCGCCATGCCACGTCGCGTAGGTGAAGCCGATGAGGTCGGAGAGGGTGTCGTCGCGGAAGAACTCGACCATCCTGCCGCCAGGCAGGCGGTAGGGCCGGTTGTAGGCGCGGGAATCGCGGGCGGACTTGGGGTCGCCGCGGGTGAGAGCGCCCTGCAGCACGTTGGCGCTGGTGGCCGCCCACTTGAAGCCGGCCCGGTCGAGCAGCTCCAGCGCCCCGCCGCTGATCGCCCCCTCCGAGGGCCAGCAGCCGCTCGGCTCCGTGCCGAACGCCTGTTTGAAGACGCGAAGGGACTCCCGCACGTGCCACTGCGCACGCTCCGCCCCGCCGGGATAGGCGGGATGTTGCGGCAGCGGCATGTTGGGCACGGCCTCGCGTGCCGCCTGGAAATCGAGCAGCAGCGGCACGATCGGATGCCCGTAGGGCGTCACCGACAGCTCGCACTGCCCCCGCTCGGAGAGCTTCCGATAGCGCGGCACGATGGCGGCGACCAGGTCGCCCACCAGGGAGAGCAGCTCCCGCCGCTGGGCGGCCGTGAACGCGCGGCCCTGTTGCGTCAGGATGCTGACGAAGGTGTCGGAGCGGCGCACGGTCTCGCCCAGCCACGCAAGGTGATACCAGACGGCGAGGTCGTGGATGAGTTGATCGGAGGCGTAGCTCACGCGCTCTTTGGTTGCGAGTGTCTCGGCGACCGTGGCGAGCTCGAGGTAGGGGCCGAAGCGCTCGATCATCTGCTTGCGCTGCGCCCTGAGGCACGCGCGCAACAGCTCGAGGCGCTGCGCGGGGTCGGCCGGCACCGGATCGGGACCGAGCAGCGCGAGCACGGGGTCCGGCAGCGGGCTGCCGCGAGCCAAGTGGTCGGCGACGCGCCGCGAGATCTCCTCCAGCTGCTCGAGCAGCACGGGGGTGAAGTTGACCACCGCACGCGCCGACGGGTTGGCCTCCATGTGGGCGGCCATATCGGTGTAGTCCTTGATGGCGTGGAGGTAGGTCCACGGCAGCACGTAGCTCCCGCTGAGCGCGTCCCGATATTGTGGCTGGTGCATGTGCCACAGAAGGACGACAGGCAGGCGCGATTGGGGCCCCATGAGACTCAATCAGACAGCCGGCGAAGCATGTCGGCGGTCACGAGCACGACGCCGTTCTCGGTGACGAGGAACCGGCGGGCATCCTCCACCTTGTCGAGGCCGATGCGCATTCCATCCGGGACATCGCAGCCCTCATCGATGATGGCCCCGCGGATCTGACAGCCGCTGCCGATGAGCGCGTGCGGCAGGACGACGGAGCGCTCGATGGTCGTGCGCTCTTCCACGCGCACGTCCGAGAAGAGCAGCGACTCGCGTACGAGCGCGCCGGAGATGATACAGCCGCCGGAGACCATCGAGTTGATGGCCATGCCGCGCCGCCCTTCCTCATCGAGAACGAACTTGGCCGGAGGCTGGTGCATCTGATAGGTCCAGATGGGCCAGTCCTCGTCGTAGATGTTGAGCTCGGGGTTGACGTGCACCAGCTCGAGATTCGCCTCGTAGTAGGCGTCCAGCGTGCCAACGTCACGCCAGTAGCTCTGCGCGCGCGTCTTGACGTCCTGGAAGGGATACGCGAATACCTGCAGGGTGCTGCTGAGAGTATTGGGGATGATGTTCTTGCCGAAATCATGAGCTGAAGATTCGTCGGCTGCATCCTCTTCCAGGAGACGCTGCAAAAGACGCGTGTTGAAGACGTAAATGCCCATCGACGCAAGAATCGTATCCGGCCGGGTCGGGAGCGTGTCCGGGACGGCGGGCTTCTCCGAGAATCGGGTCACCCGGTTCCACTCCGTCGCGGTCAGGACGCCGAAGTGCCGCGACTCACTCGCGGGCACCTCGACCACGCCGACGGTGATGTCGGCACCCTTCTCCACGTGGTAGGCGATCATGGGGCCATAGTCCATCTTGTAGATGTGATCGCCCGCAAGCACGAGCACGTGCTTTGGCCTGTGGGAGAGGATGAGATCGATGTTCTGGTGGACGGCATCGGCCGTGCCGCGGTACCAGACGGGGCCCTTCTGCTGCTGCGCCGGGATGGTCTCGACGAACTCGCCGAACTCCCCGCGCAGGTAGCTCCAGCCGCGCTGCACGTGCGCGATCAGCGACTGGGCCTTGTACTGGGTGAGAATCGAGATCTGGCGAATGCCGGAATTGACGCAGTTCGACAGCACGAAATCGACGATGCGGAACTTGCCGCCAAACGGGGTCGCCGGCTTGCAGCGATGCTCGGTCAGATCCTTCAGCCGCTCGCCGCGGCCGCCGGCCATGATCACTGCCAGGGTGCCGCCCGTCAGGCGACTCACGTAGCGTCCGGAAGAGGCGCGCGCAGGCTGTCGGGACATGGGTAGAGGGCCGCAGGTTTGTTATGGCACCAATCTTAGCGTGCGCGCTGGCTAAAGCCACTTCATCAGGCCGAGGCCGTACTCGTGGGACAACAGATCGTGGCGCGGGTAGACGCGCACCTCCGTAGCGAACTGGCCGCATTCCGGCGGCTCCTCATCGAGCGCGAAGACAGCCGCCCCGTCGGACTCCTGCTCTGCCGTCGCCGCGAGCGGCACCCGCCACAGGCCATCGCGCTCCGGCGGGGCAAATGAGCACAGCAGGGGCGGCCCCTGCTCTCCCTCGGGGAGGATCCGCCGCGCCACGAGCTCGACACGGACGTCGGACGCCTGCAAGCCATTCAGGCTGACCGCCACCCGCAGCCGCAGGTGCTCGCCCCGCGGCAGCTCCGCGGGTGCGTCAGCAACCACGCGCATGCTGACGCGGCTCCAGGCCTGCCGGATCCGCTGCTGCCACTCCGCCAGGCCCTTCGCGCCCGCGAAGCCACCGTCAGCGAGCCGCTGGTACTGCTCCGCCGCCGGCCGATACAGCCCGCGGGTGTAGTCCTGCAGCACCCGGCTCATATTGAACCGGGGTATGACGGTCATCATGGCGCGCTTGGCGCGCGCCACCCATTCCGGTGAGCTGCCGGTCTCGCCCACGGCGTAGTAGAGAGGGATGACCTCTTCCTCGAGCGCATCGAGGATGAGCTCCGCCTCGAGAGCGTCGCGGCGCTCCGGGTCGTGCACATTGGCCGGCGGGATGCCCCAGCCGTTGTCCTGCATCCAGCCCTCGGCCCACCAGCCGTCGAGGATGCTCAGGTTCAGGCGCCCGTTGATGGCCGCCTTGATGCCGGAGGTCCCGCTCGCCTCGAGCGGCGCAATCGGATTGTTCAGCCAGACGTCGACACCGGAGACGAGTGAGCGGCCGAGCTGCAGGTCGTAGTCCTCGAGGAAGATGATGCGGCCGACGAACTCCGGCGAAGTCATGAGCTGGCGGATCTCGCGCAGCACCTGCTTGCCGGGCTCGTCCGCCGGGTGCGCCTTGCCGGCGAACAGGAAGATCACCGGACGCTCCGGATCATTGACGAGACGCGCGAGGCGGGCGCGATCGCGCAGCAGCAGCGTCGCGCGCTTGTAGGTTGCGAAGCGGCGCGCAAAGCCTATTGTCAGGACGTTCGGCCGCAAGGGATCGAGGAAGCGGGTGACGTGGCGAAGCTGTGCCGGGCTCATGCCCTTGCGTGCGTACTCGCGCTGCAGGCGCTCGCGGACGGTTGCGAGCATGCGCGCCTTCACGGACTGAGCCGTCTGCCAGAAGCGCTCCTGCGGCACTGCCTCGAGCGCGCTCCAGAATGCGACGTCGCTGAGGCGGTCGCTCCAACCGGCGCCGAGCTCCGTATTGAAGAAGTCCACCCAGGTCTTGTGCAGGAAGGTGGGCACGTGCACGCCGTTGGTCACGAAGCCCACGGGATTTTCCTCCGGCCGGATCTCGGGCCATTGGTCGGCGCACAGGCGGGAGGAGACGGCGCCATGGATGCGGCTGACACCGTTGATGTGCCGTGCGCCGTTCAAGGCGAGCCGGGTCATGTTGAACAGGCCGGGCGCCGCCGGGGTACGCGCGAGGTCGAGGAAGCGCTCGACGGGGATGCCGAGCTCGCGCACGAAATCGCCGAAATGCTTGAGGATGAGATCGTGCCCGAAGGCATCGTGGCCCGCGGCCACGGGCGTATGCGTCGTAAACACGCAGGCCGCGGCGACGGCCTCGAGCGCGGGGTCGAACGGCAGGCCAAGCGCCAAATGCTCGCGCAGTAGCTCCAGGATGAGGAACGCAGCGTGGCCCTCGTTCAGGTGCCATACCGTGGGCTTCATGCCGAGTGCGCGCAGAGCGCGGATGCCGCCGATGCCCAGGATCATCTCCTGCCGGACGCGGGTGGATTCATCGCCACCGTACAGCCGGTGCGTGATGTCACGATCGGTCGGGGCGTTTTCCGGAGTGTTGGCGTCGAGCAGGTAGACGGGTACACGACCGACCTGGGCCTTCCAGAGGCGCGCGACCACGTCGCGTCCGGCTATGCGTACCGTGACCTTTATCCACTCCCCGCTGGCATTGCGGGCGGCCTCGACAGGCAGATCTCGCGGCGCATGCTCACGGTATTCAGCGTGCTGGACGCCGTCGTTGTCCACCGTCTGGGTGAAGTAGCCTTGCTCGTAAAGAAGCCCTACAGCGACGAAATTCGCGCGTCGGTCGCTCGCAGCTTTGCAGTAATCACCGGCAAGAACCCCGAGGCCGCCGGAGTAGATGGGAAAGCTCTCGTGAAAACCGTACTCGGCGCAGAAATAAGCCACCAGCGGCTCATCGCCGCGCGGCGCCGGCGCGGTCATATAGGCATCGAGCGCCTCCAGCCCGGCGCGGTAGCGCGCCAGGTACACCGGGTCCCGGGCGGCGCGCTCCAAGCTCGGCTGCGCGATGCAACGCAGCAGCATCCGTGGATTGCCGCCCGTCTGCTTCCATAGCTCCGAGTCCAGATCCTCGAACAGCGCGCGGATCGGACGATGCCAGGAGAAGAACAGGTTTCCGGCCAGCTCGGGCAGGCGTTTCAGGGCCTCCGGCACGACGGGGGTGATCTCGAGCAGCGTATTGCGCATTGCCATCCAGTCTCGGCTTCCTGCGGCCAATGAGACCGCGCAGTCTAGCGGGTCGGACCGGGGTCTGCTCGGACAGACATCTCGAGCGCCGGCAAGGTCGCTCGTCTCGCCCACGCGTCCATTGACCGCAGGATGGACTCGCGCCTGTCCGGGAGGTGGCTCGTCCCGCCGCAGTCGTGGCATAGTTGGAGGCTATTCTCGTCGCGCGACCTCGCACGCGACCGCAAGAACAACGTTTTCGGAGGAGCGACTCGTGACACGTGTACTGCCCCTTGCCACCGCCAGCCTTCTGCTGCTCTGCGTCTGCGTTTCCCGGCCCGTCGCGGCCGAGGAGCCCAACGCCGACGCTCAATCCTATGCAACGCAGGCCAATCCCGAGACTCTCGTGCTCGACGCGCGTGACGTCGGTCGGGGACTGATGACCGCCACGATGCAGATCCCGGTGAAGCCGGGCGCGTTCACCTTCGTCTATCCCAAGTGGGTTCCGGGCGAGCACGGTCCGACCGGCCCCCTGGACAACATATCGGAGATCAAGGTGTCCGCGGGCGGGCAGACGCTGGAGTGGCGGCGGGACCTGGTGGACATGTACGCGTTCCACGTGGACGTGCCTCGTGGAGTCCACACGCTCGATGTGCGGTTCACCGTGCTGGTGAATTCCGCCGACGACCGCATGTCGACGGCGAATCTGGCGATCATCAACTGGAACCGGGTGCTCTTCTATCAGGCGGACACCAACTCCCACAAAGTCTACTTCAAGACGAGCATCATCCTGCCGGATGGCTGGAGCTACGGCACGGCGCTTCCCGGTCCGCAGCAGTCCGGGCAGCGGGTGGACTTCGCGGAAGTCGCGCTCAACATGCTGGTGGATTCGCCGCTCGACCTGGGCCGCTACTACAAGCACATCGAGCTCTGGCGCGAGGGCAGCGCCTACCAGATGCTCGACGCGTTCGCCGACAAGCCGCAGGACCTCGAGTTCCCGGACAAGCTGATCGCCGAATACAAGCACATGACCCCGGAGGCGCTCGCGCTCTACGGCTCGCGGCACTGGAACGACTACCATGCGCTGCTCACGCTGTCCGATCAGATCGGCTTCCAGGGCATCGAGCACCATCAGTCGAGCGACAATCGCGCGCCCGATGACTTCATGACGAACCCCAAGGAGCAGCTCGCGGCCGGTGACCTGGTGACGCACGAGTTCTCGCACTCCTGGAACGGCAAGTACCGCCGGCCCGCCGATCTCACCCAGCCCAACTTCCAGATCCCGGAGCGCACCGATCTCCTCTGGGTCTACGAGGGCATGAACCAATACCTCGGCGACCTCCTCTCCTTCCGCGCGCAGATCAGGAAGCCCAGCGATTACCCGGAATATCTGGCGTCTCTCTATGCCAGCTTGGCAAGCGAGCCCGGCCGCAACACCGAGCCGCTGATCGACACCACGACGGCGGCACCCTATCTCTACGAAGCGCGCGGCTCCTATCCGAGCATCCGCCGCACCGCGGGCGACTTCTACGGCGAGGGCGAATTGTTCTGGCTCGATGTGGACACCCTCATCCGCGAGAAGACTCACGGTGAGAAGTCGCTCGATACCTTCCTGCATCTTTACAGCGCCCCCGCGCTCACCGGGCCGATCACCAAGACTTACACCCGCGCCGACATCGAGCGACTGCTGAACGAGGTGGTGCCGAACGATTGGCATGCCTTCATACAGAAGCGCATCTATGAAGTGGCGCCGACCCCGCCGACCGCCGAGCTGGCGCGCTCGGGTTGGAAGCTGGTCTACACCAGCGAGCCAAACAGGTTCATGGAGGTCGACGACGCGCTGCGCCACATGAATAATCAGTGGTACACGTATGGAATCCGGATCAACAAGGACGACACCTTGACTGACGTGCGCGAAGGCTCGCCGGCATGGAATGCCGGCATGGCTCCGGGCATGAAGATCGCCGCCGTCGACGGCCAGGCATATGGCGACGATGTGCTGAAGTACGTGTTGACCCAGGCGGAGCATTCCAACGGACCGACAGTCTTCCTCGTGCAGCAGGACGGCTGGTACCGTACCGTGAACGTCGATTATCACGGTGGACCGAAGTATCCGCACCTCGTGCGCATTGCCGGGACACCGGACATGCTGGCAAAGATCATGGCGCCGCGAGCGGGCTCGTAATTACTGCCCGTTGACGTCGAGCCATACGGCGGCGGCAGCGGCTTCTACCCCTACGATCCCGGCCTGGAGCAAGCGGGAGCGGTGGGGCGCTGCTTCACCGTCGGCGCGTCCTACGATTTCTGACCGTCCGCCGCTCGCGAGCGACCCCTGTAGTCGGCCCCCTCCGGGGGCCGATTTTTTTTGCGACTAGCAGTGCTAGCCGCCGCCCAGCGTGTACTCGACAGTGGCGTAGATGTAGCGCCCGTAAGGATTGCCGTAAGCCAGATCGTAACCACCGACGAAGTTGTTGGTGGTGGATGCGTAATTCGCGTACGGCGGATTGTGGTCGAAGAGATTCTTCACGCCGAGAGTGAAGTCGAAGTTGCGCAGCCCCTTATAGGAGCCCTGCATGTCGAGCGTGTCATACGCCGAGACGTAACGCGACACGTCGGTGATCGTCGATGGACTATCCAGGTAGGGCTCCTGGTAGTTCTGCGTCATCGACACCTCCCACGAGGGCGCCGAATACCCGAAAGTGAGGCTGTGACGCCACCGGACGACGACTCCGCCACCCTCGGCGACCTGCGAGTCTCCCTGATTGATCTGGCTGATCCAGGTGCCGTTGAACTGCTGCGCGTTGAACGTGTAGTAGTACGAGCCGTTGCCACGCAGCAGGAAGTATCCCGGACCAACCGGGATATCGTAGTCCAGGTTGATATCCAGACCGCTGACATACTCCTTGAAGAGGTTGGCGTTGGTCTGGCTGATGAAGACGATGTTGCCCGAGGAGTTGCGCTGGATATAGCTGGCGAATTCGGTCGCCGTCTGTGCATTCTCCAGAATGACGTTATAGGGAAGACCACCCGGCGTGATTGCATTGCGCAGGTAGATCCAGTACGAGTCCACGTCGAGAGTCAGGTTGCGCACCGGCTTCAGCACGAAGCCCAGCGAGTAGTTGACCGACTTCTCGGGCTTCAGGTGGGGGTTGCCGCCCGTGAGGGTCGAAAACTGGAAGCTGCAGGCTGAATTGTTCGGATTGAACGTCGGGCACTGGATGGGATCGCGCGTCCCGTTCGAGGTGACGCTGGCGACCTGCGGCGCATAGAGATCGGTCAGCGACGGAGCGCGGAAGCCCGTCCCCGCCGCGCCACGCATCAGCAGCCAGCGTAGCGCCTGCCAATGCAACGTCAGCTGCGGATTGCCCGTGTTGCCGACTTGCTGGTAGTGGTCCCAGCGCCCGGCCAGATCCGCCCCCAACGTGTGGGTGATGTTGGCGCTGAACTCGATGTAGGCGGCTTGCGCCGTCCGCGAGGCCGATTCCGGCAGCTCGTTGCCGCCCAGTCCGGCGATATCGCCCGTCATGAGCTCTGCCGAAGGTGAGAAGGTGTACGTCTCACGGCGCAGCTCGGCGCCGACGGCCATACGCACTGGGCCCGCCGGGAGCTGCGCGATCTCACGGCTGGCGGTTCCATCCAGGCTGGTGAGCGACGTTCTGGTCGAATAGTCCTCGGCGTCGAAGTTGGTCGCCATGGCTGAGGCTGCCGCGGCCGCATCCGTCGTGGGGCCGAAGGGATTGATGACTCCGGAATCGAGCAGCGGCATGATTTTCGAGTAGAGCGGCCATCCGCTCTGCAGATTATCGTAGACGGCGACGCCGCTGAAGAGCAGCGAGCTGTCGTAGTGCCAGCCGGCCGCATCGCCCTTGATACCGCCCACGAGTCGCGTCGTATCGCCCGTGTCCTCCGTCTGCCGGAGGCCGGTGGCGAAGCTGCGGTAGATAAGATTGAGCGGCTGCCCGGCCAACCCGTGGGAGGCCGCCCAAGCCGTCGGATAGTAGGGGCTGCTGGGCGGCAGCAGGAAGGCCCCCTCTCCCGCTGAGACGCCAGTGTACCCGGGATACTGAGTGGCCAGCAGGTTGGCCAGGTACGCGATGTACGGGTCGCCGGGGGTCATCGGATTCTGGTACGAAAGCGGCACCGGCTGCTCCCACTGCGTCGTCTCGTTCTGCGAGTACAACGCGTTGCCATAGAGCTGGCTCGAGTCCGTCAACTTGAAGCCGCCGTTGAGGTAGACGCTGTACCTCTTCTGCAGGGGCTCGAGCGCGTCGGACTTCGAGTTGTCGAAGCGGCACTGGGAGGGGTAGTACATGTCATTGAGGGAGTCCGGCCCGCAGTCGCCGGCCATCGGATTGCCTTTGCTCCCACTCGGAAGCACTACGTTTGCGGGGAAGGCGAACGACGAAGTCACGTCGTTGCCGTATCCGGGGCTGTAGCGGGTGGCAAAGTCGCGCGAGTCACCCATGAGCGGCGACGAGTGGTTGAACATGAGGCCGATACCGATGTTGTAGCGGTCGCTCTCGAGTGAGCCGGTGCCCGCATAGATCGATACGGTCTCTTGGGTGCCGCCTCCGGCCTGCGTCGGCGTACCCACCGTCGCGCTCGCGTCCAGCCCCTGGAAATCCTGCTTCAGGATGAAGTTGACCACCCCCGCGATCGCATCACTGCCGTATACGGCCGAAGCGCCGTCTTTCAGGATCTGGACATTCTGGATCGCCGCCACCGGAATGGCGCCGATGTCGACCGAGTCGTCAACCGAGGTGCCGCCGTAAAGTGTCGAGCGCAATCCGTTGATGAGCACGAGCGTACGGTAGCTTCCAAGTCCGTGCAGCGAAACCGTCGCAATCCCGCCCGTCGTATAGCCCGTCCCTTGAGCGGGCTGTGTAGAGCCCACGCTGTCGACGGCGCTGACCTGTTGCATGAGCTCCGGGACGCTCACCGCGCCAGTACGCGCGATATCCGCCGCGCTCAAAATCTGTATCGGCAGCGCTTGCTGGGCATTCCCTCCCGTGATGGAGGTACCGGTAACCACGACTTCCTGCAGCGAAGGCCCGTTGGCGCTGCTGGCCGTAGTGGCGCTGGCGGAACCGACAGACTGCGCCTGCGGGTCGGCGGGAGCGCCGACAGCAATCCCGGGCACGCCGCCTACCAAGACCATGATGCTCGAAGCGAGGATCGAGCCCGCAACACACGCGCCGGCGCGCCGGAAACTCAGGTAGACACTCACGTTGCCCCCAACGCGGCTCTCTGGCCGTCTTCGATGCAACTGTGGCAACTCTACCACGCAAAGCCGATTGGGGGCGGCCATCCGGGCGATGCTTTTCGTCGCCCATTTCCCACTGCTCACCGCAATGCCGACGCGCGTGAGCACCCGTGCCGCTCGTTCGCACGCATCCTTCGTGCGCCACGATGCGCAGCCGCTACACTAAGAGCATGTGGAATGGCAACGGTCGAATGAGGCTGCTTGCGACTGCCGCGCTCGTGGCCGCGCTGGCCGTCGCACTGGCGGTGTCGAGTTTGCCGGCGCAGGCCCAGCGGCACTCGCTGCTGGGCGCCGGACTGCCGGCGGTCTCGCTCGGCGGCCCCTGTCTGCGTTCCGGCAAGGCGTACTTGCGGGCGCACATCCGCGGTGCGATCCGGCTCGATGTCGACCTGCACGGGCCGGCACTGGCGTGCCAGGGCGGACCGCGGCTCGATGGCAGCGGGATCCGGATGGGCTTCGAGGGGCGTGTCGGGTCCGGCAAGCGGCGGATGCGGATGGTGTTCGGGATCGACGGTGCCAAGGAGGGTCGCCCCGGACAGGAGCTGCCGACCAATCTGACGGTGATCTTCGAAGGCGAGAAGCTGCTCTTCGCGACGCAGGGAGACGGCAACTGCACGGTGGACCGGTTGACACAGGCGCGCATCGCCACCCATGGACATGCCGGTCACGCTTACCGCATAGTCGCGCGCGGTTTCTGCATCGCGCCCGCCAATGACCTCGGTGGTCATCGGCGCATTCTGGTGACGACCTTCGATTTTGCCGGGCGCGCCGACTTCAATGCCGGATGAGAGACGAGGGTATCGGTGAAAGATAATTCGCGGCCTCTGCTGGCGGTCCGGCTGGCGCTGGGCCTGGTCCTCGCCTGTGCGCTCGGCTCCATCTGCCGCGCGCAGTCGGGGCCGATCGAGAGTCTGACCCATTTTCCGCGCACCACACTCGAGATCGTGGCGCACGGTCACCGCAACCGCTTCGAGGTCTGGATCGCCGACACGCCGACGCGCCAGGAGCAGGGCCTGATGTTCGTGCGCGACCTGCCGCCGGACCAGGGGATGCTCTTTCCGCAGACCCCGCCACGGGTGGCGAACTTCTGGATGAAGAACACTTATATCCCGCTGGACATGGTTTTCGTGGGCGCGGATGGACGGATCGCCAAGGTCATCGCCAACGCGCATCCCTTCTCGCTGGACGTGCTGTCCTCCGACGTGCCGGTGATCGCCGTACTGGAAATTCGCGGCGGCGAGGCGCATGAGCTGGCGCTAGGCGTCGGCGATCGGGTGAGCTGGAACGCTCACTGATAGCGCTCCCATTGGCGCCTGACGTTGCCCGCCTGCAACGCATGCGCCGCTCAATTGCTCCGCGACAGGGCAGCGACCCTCGCTGAGGCCCCCCTTTGGGGCCATCTCAGGCCGGAACGAGCTGCCTCTGTCGTTGTTTTTTTGCCAAAAAAGTATCTCCTTTTTGTGACGCACTGCTAGAATCGAAACACGCAAATCCGTTCTGGGCTCGAGCCTGGGCGAGACAAGCAAACCAGCAGAGCCGAGTGACCATCCGCTTGGTGGCGTCGGCATAACTTAGAGACGGCCCGAAGAGGTCGTCCGCAGAGGAGACATTGATGAGAACCAACCGTGAATTGGCGCTCGCCATCAAACGCGCGCTTGCAACAGGCACCATTGCCTTGTGCGGTGCGGGAGTCATGGCGGCGTACGCGCAGCCAACTCCAACCGCGACGGCGACCGCCACTCAGACGACCAAGCGGACGACGACTGCGAAGACGACATCGGCGAAAGCGACCACTGCGAAAGCACCCATCCTGCTCGCACAGACCACGCCGCCACCGCCGGCCGCCGCGGCCGCCTCGCAGCAGTTGCAGACGATCGTGATCACCGGCTCACTCATCGAGCGCACGGCCACCGAGTCGCCGAATCCGATCCAGGTGATCAGCTCGAAGGATCTCGTCCAGTCCGGCTACACCGACATTTCGGACGTTCTTCGCAACATCACCGCCAACGGGGCCAGCACGCTCAGTCAGTCCTTCAGCTTCGCATTTGCCGCGGGCGCTTCCGGCATCTCGCTGCGCGGACTGTCGCTGGGTGACACGCTGGTGCTGATCGACGGCGAGCGCTCAGTGCCTTACCCGCTGCTCGACGACAACGAGCGCAGCTTCGTCGACCTCTCCTCCATTCCCTTCACCGCCATCCAGCAGGTCCAGGTCCTGAAGGACGGCGCCTCCGCTCTGTACGGCGCGGATGCGGTCGCCGGCGTCGTCAACGTCATCCTTAGAAAGGAGTACCAGGGCTTCCACGTCACGACCGAGGCAGGCAGTTCGTCGCACTGGGACGGCAGCCAGGAGCACGTCGGCTTCATCGGCGGCCAGGGCGACCTCGCCAGCGATGGCTACAACTGGTACGTATCCGGAGATTTCCGCCATCAAGACCAGATCCTGGCCTCGAACCGCAGCGGTCTGTGGGACAGCCTCGATATGTCCGGGTTTGGCGGATTCGACCGCACGCCGGGCAACGACACGAACCCGAACTTCCCATATCCCAACAGCCTCACCGGCTACCTGATCGACCCCGCCAACCCCGGAGTCGCGGCGGACAATTACTATTTTCCGGGCTGTAGCGCGACCCAGGAATCTCTCGACCAGTGCCGGTTCACCTATGCGGGCGCGCAGCTGCAGCCGGCGACCACCAATATCGATCTGCTCGGCAAGTTCACCAAGGAGCTCGGCAACGGCTGGGAGGCTGGCGTGCAGCTTTCCTGGTTCGACAGCCGCGCGGAGCAGGTGAGCTCGTATACCGGCGATCTGTCGGCAGCCACCGGCACGGGCTACGAAAACGGCGGCATCACCAACATCGGCCTGGCGCCCGGCCAGGCCCCGAACGTGATCACCTATCCCGTCATCACCGTTCCGGCGAATTACCCCGGCAACCCCTTCGGGACGGCGGCGCCGCTCGTCTACAACTTCCCCGAGGTCGGAGCCGGCATAACCACGGTCGACACCAACACCTACCGGCTGCTGCTCTCGCTCTCCGGCACCGCCGCCGGCTGGGACCTCAAGGGTACCGCCGGCGCCATGTACGCCAAGATGGACCAGTGGCTGTACGGCGACATCGAGCCGGGCGCGGTGCAGACGGCGCTGAACAACCTGTACCCGCTCGGCAGCCCGTCCGGCACCTCGCTGTTCGCACCGCCCGCCCAGACCACCCCCACCAGTCAGCTCGACCTGGTGGACGTCCACGGCACCCACAAGCTGTTCGATATGCCGGGCGGACCGATGACCATGGCGATCGGTGCGCAGTGGTTCAAGGAGGAGCATGACGAGACGCCTCCGCCCCTCATCGAGTCGGGAGTGCAGGAGGGCGACTCCATCTACGTGATCGGGACCGAATACGACCGTGCGGCCTTCATCGAGTTCGACGGCAATCCGATCAAGTCGCTCAACATCAATCTGCAGGGGCGCTACGACAACTACCAGACCTTCGGAGCGGACACGACGCCGAAAGTCGGATTCAAGTACACCCCCTGGAATTGGATAGCGCTGCGGGGAACCTGGGGCAAGGGCTTCCGTGTGCCCTCGGCGGCGGAGGGTATATCTTCCGGCGAGGCGTTCGGCGCCGGTACTTCCAATGATCCGGTCCTGTGTCCGAATCCCGGCACTCCGAATGCGCCCGGAAACTACCCGAGCCAATGCAACGTCGCGCTGACAGGCGTCCTGTTGGCAAACCCAAAACTGCAGGACGTCAAGTCGAAGAACTGGACGACGGGTATCGTCCTGCAGCCGCTCGATCAGGCGAGCGTCTCGGTGGACTACTACAACATCGAGATCGACCATGACATCATTCCGGTGTTCGAGGCCGGCGCCGGGTTTGCGGGCGATATCAGCCTGGTCCGTGGTCCGGATGTCTCCCTGCCATATGTCAACGCCCAAGGCCAGACCGTCAATCAGACGACGCCGGTGGGCCTGATTTTGGAAGAGAGCTTCCCGTACGTGAACGCCAGCTCCACCAAGACCAGCGGGTTCGATGTCGACCTCCAGTACCACTGGGACATGGGGGCCATCGGCCGCTTCACGGGTGAAGCGACATGGACGCATGAGATCACGTACACGCTGGACGTGGGTGGTGCCACTTACGATCTTGCCGGTACACACGGCCCGTCGGGCGTGTCGGGCGACACCGGCAACCCGAAGGATCGCGTGAACGCGCGGTTGAGCTGGAGCAAGGGTCCGCTGACGATCACCCCCAGCATCAATTACATCTCACACTTCAGCATCACTGATCCCTCCTCTGGCATTCCCACCTGCGCCACGGCGCTCGCCTATGGCGGCAACTTCCCGCAGGGGGTGACTGCCGAGAACCAGCAATTCTGCAACGTGAAGTACTTCCTGGAGACGGATGTCTATGGATCCTACCAGGTCACCACCAACTTCCAGCTACATGCGTCGGTTACGAATCTCTTCAACAAGCAGCCGCCCGTGGACGTCCAGACCTACGGCTCCGGAAGCATGTTCTACCCGTATGACGCAGCACTCGATCAGGACGGCGCGGTGGGCCGGTATTTCCTGGTCGGATTCGACTACGACTTCTGATCGATTCTCTTTCTCGCTCTCGTAGCGATGGGCCCCTTCGGGGGCCCATTTTTTTTGGGCCCAATCTTCGACGGTGCGGCCGGATCACGTTGCATGGCCGCCACGTCGGCGCTGCGGATTACGTTGCATGGCCGCCACGAAAAAACCGCCCTCGGCCGCCTGCCGGGCGATGCTGGCCTCCAAAGGCCCCTTTTTACATTCTTTGGCTGGTGCCACTGACCAGCCCCGCCGTTGTTTTTTTGCGAAATGAGTATCGCCTTTTGGAGACGCGCTGCTAATATCCCTGCCCACGCAGATTCGGCCTGGCAGCGAAGCCCGGCCCCCAAATATCCACAACCTCGACTGGACCGGCCCTGCCTCCGCGGCAGGCCCCGGCGAATGTAAAGGCGGCGGAAAAGCCGTCCTAGGAGACATTAGATGAGACCGAATCGTGAACTGGCACTGGCCGTCCGGCGTGCGCTTGCAACGGGCACGATAGCGCTGTGCGGCGCTGGCGCAGTAGCGGCCTATGCACAGCAGGCGACCACCGCGCAGCCGAACCCCACCCAGGTGAGCGCTGCCAAGACCGCCACTGGCAAGACCACCACTGCAAAGACGACCTCGGCGAAAGCCCCCATTCTGCTTGCGCAGGCGACCACGGTGCCCGCGCCCGCACCCGCGTTCTCCCCGGTGCAGCTCCAGACCGTCGTGGTCACCGGCACCATGATTCCGAGAACTGAGGCGGAGACCACGGAGGCCATTACGATCATCCAGTCCGACACCCTCAAGGACATGGGAGTCGTGAACGTGGAGCAGTCCGTGGACGACATCGTCGCGAACATGCCCAGCAACGTGAATACGGCTCAATCCGTCTCGACGTTCTCGGGTGCCGCCTCCTTCGCCAACCTGCGTGACCTCGGTGCCGGCCGCACCCTGGTGCTCGTGGATGGTCAGCGGCTTGCGGACAACGTCGTTTATGGCGATGCGGTCGACTTGAACGGCATCCCCTTCTCGGCCATCCAGAGCATTCAGGTGCTCAGGGAAGGCGCCTCGGCGCTGTACGGCTCGGACGCAATCGCCGGCGTGATCAACTTCATCACCAAAAAGGACTACCAGGGTGGCGAGGTGAACGTCGACCTCGACCGGCCGCAGGAGAACGGCGGCGCCTCGGGTGAAGCAGATTTCACTTTTGGGCATGGCAGTCTCGAGGACAATGGCTATAACGTCCTGGTCACGGGGAGCTATCAACAGCAAAATGAGCTGCGGGCCTCCCAGAGGTCGTTTTCCGCCACCGGCTATGATCCGGCGCAGGGCCTGCAGAATCTGAACGGACCCACGGCAACCTGGCCCGGGAGTTATGCCGATAACAACGGGAACGAGTGGCAGGTCGGGTATCCGGCGTGCAGCGGCAATCCGGAGCTGATCAGGGTTCCCGGTCAAAACGCCGGCCAGTGCGAGTACCTGTATTCCGCCGTGGTGGATGATCTGCCCAAGCAGACCACGGAGTCCGGAATGGTGCAGCTCATCAAGGCCCTGCCGGCCAACAACACGGTGACCGTGCAGTACATCTATACCCAGGACAAAGTGACCGTATGGAGCGGGCCGCAGTCGTTCTCGTTCGAGATGACGCCTCAGGCCGACCCGAACTATTTCCCGACGGCCGCGGAGTCGACCTGCAGCGCGAGCTGCAGCACCGCGTCGCCGGATCTGACGGATCCCATCATCGCCGGCTGGACCGATCCGGACAACAACCGCTATAACGCCGATATCAATACCGAGCAAAGGGTCGTGCTGACGTTCGCCGGCAACAACGGCGGTTGGGACTACACGGCCAATTTCAACTACAGCGTGAACAAGAACAATGAGGACACCGTAGGCGGTTACGCCAATTACGACGTGCTCGCGCCCGGCGGCATCCTCAGCAACCTGATCAACCCGTTTGGCGCTCAGACCGCCGCCGGCAACGCTCTGATCGACAGCTCGTACCTCAATGGTACGTACGCAAACGGCAAGCTGCAGTATTACGACATCGACGGCCACGCCAGCCACGAACTGGGTGATGCGTTCAACGCAGGCAGCCCCGCGACGCTGGCGCTGGGCTTCAGTGCCGAATACAACGACATCAATTTCGCCTCCACTCCGTTGGCGAATACGCTGTACGCGGCGCTTTACTATCCTCCGACCAACGTTGTCGGAAGTTACAGCAACGAGGCGATCTTCTCCGAGCTGGACGTGCCGATATCCAAGAGTGTCGAGGTCGACCTGTCGGATCGTGAAGACAGGTACAGTGATTTCGGCGATACCAACAACGGAAAGATCGCGGTGCGGTATCAGCCGTCGCACTACGTGACCCTCAGAGGGACCGCCTCCACCGGCTTCCGGGCGCCCTCGCTGGTCGATCTGTATGCGCCGAACACCTTCGGCGCCACGGGCGGCACCATCGGCGACTCGAATCCGTCCTGCCAATCAGGGAATTTCAACGCCGAGTTCAGCCCGCTGGTATGCAGCTCGCAGGGATTGGGGCTGTACGGCGGCAACAGGAATCTGCAGCCGGAGACATCGGAGAATTTCGATTTCGGCATCGTCCTCGCGCCGATCGCCAACCTCGGCATTACCTTGGACTATTACAGGGTCCTGGTCAAAAATGCGCTTGGAACGGTTCCGGACACGGCGATCTATGGAAATCCGACCGCGTTCGCCAACGACTATGTCCTGAACGCGTCCGGATCGCTCACGCCGGCGCCGGAATCCAACACGCAGTGCAGCCCGAGTTACACGGCCCCGAGCTGCGGCTACATTCTGCAGACCACCGTCAATACGGGCGGCATCACGACCGATGGATTCGACCTGAGCACCAAGTACGTCAAGCGGACGGCCATCGGCGTATTCAACGTGGACCTGGAAGGGACGATGATCACTCACTTCCGGCTGCAGGAATACAACGGTGCGCCGCAGCTCGACCTGTTGAGCTGGTTCAACAGCGGCAATGAGCCGGCGATTCATTGGCAGCATCTGCTGACGGTCGCCTGGACGAGCCCGAACAGGATGTGGGGCGGCGGAATTGATAACCGCTTCTTCTCGTCCTACATCGACGAGTTCCCGAACGAGCTGGGCCAGCAGACCAGGGTAGCCAGTCAGTCGACCTGGGATATCTACGGGTCCTACAAGCCGATCCAGCCTCTGACGGTGGTGCTGGGAATCAACAACGTGCTCAACAAATATCCCCCCTTCTCCAATCAGACCTACAACTGGCCGGCGGGCTACAACCCGGTGTATTCGAGCCCGCTGCTGCGGGAGTTCTATCTCAATCTGAAGTACGATTTCTAAATCCTCTTCGACCTCACGGTCGACTCGAAGCCCCGCCTCGCGCGGGGCTTTTTTTGGGTCGATGCCGCCGCCCATGGCATACTCGTCCGCCATCGTCGCGGGGCCCGCCCGGATCGTGCAAGAATAAGGTTGACGGAGGATGTTCCGTGAAGCGTGTTCTCCCCCTGCTGTTCCCCCTGCTGTTCCCCCTGCTGTGCGTCTTCGGTTGCCTTCCATATCCGGCGGCCGCGGCCGGCTATGACGCGGTCTGCAAGTCGGCGGGCGAGGAGTCCGCGGATCTGGCGGCACACCGGGTTACGTCGCAAACCCTGGTCGATGACTACCAGGCGCGGATTGCGGCGCTCAACGGCGAGATCCATGCGGTCATCGGCTTGAACCCGCGGGCGCTGGCCGAAGCGCGCGCCGCGGATGCGCGCCGGGCGGCGGGCAGAGCGCTCGGGCCCCTGGATGGGCTTCCGATCCTGGTCAAGGACAACATCGACATTGCCGGCTTGCCGACCACCGCCGGCTCGCTTGCGCTGGCACGAAACGTCCGCGGCACGAGCGCCACGGTCGTGCGCAATCTGGCCGGCGCCGGCGCGGTGATCCTGGGCCGGACCAACCTGTCGGAGTGGGCGAATATCCGCTCGCAGCACTCGAGCAGCGGCTGGAGCGCGGTCGGCGGGCTGACGCGCAATCCCTACATGCTGGACCGAACGGCGTGCGGGTCGAGCTCCGGGTCTGCGGCCGCGGTCGCGGCCGGCATGGCGGCGGCCGCCATCGGTACGGAAACGGACGGCTCCATCAGCTGTCCGTCGTCCATGAACGGGCTGGTGGGACTGAAGCCGACGGTAGGACTCGTCTCCCGTACCGGGATCGTGCCCATCAGCCACACGCAGGATACGGCGGGGCCGATTGCCCGCACGGTGCGCGATGCGGCGATCCTCCTGACGGCGATGGCCGGGACGGATCCCGCCGACCCGGCCACGGCGGAAGCGAATGCGCATCGCATCGACTACACCACTGCGCTCAACCCGCACGCGCTCGCTGGAGTCCGTCTGGGCGTGGCGCGCTTTCTTCTCAAAGGCTTCACACCCGAGACCCTCGGCGTGTTCAACCGCGCGCTCGCGGTACTCAAAGCGCAGGGCGCCACCCTGGTGGAGGTCGATGACTACGACATGCAGAAGCTCGGCAAGAACGAGAATCTCGTCCTGCTGACGGAGCTCAAGGCGGATCTCAACTCCTATCTCGCCGGCTCACCGCTTGCGGTGAAATCCCGGACGCTCGCGCAGCTGATCGCTTTCGACGACGCCCATCCGCAGGAGATGACGTGGTTCGGGCAGGGCTTTTTCATCCAGTCGGAGCGCACGAAAGGCCTGCTGGACCCGGCGTACATCGAGGCGCGGGCCACCAATCTGCGTCTCGCCGGACCCGACGGGATCGATCGGCTGTTGCGGGAGCACCGCGTCGTCGCGCTGATCTCTCCCACCCAGAGTCCCGCCTTCGTGATCGACCTGGTGAACGGTGATGCCGGAGGCGCGGGCGACAGCAGCCTGCCGGCAATCGCGGGCTATCCTTATATCACCGTGCCGATGGGCGAGGTCCACGGGCTGCCGGTCGGACTCTCCTTCATCGGGCCCAGGTGGTCGGAGGCGCGCCTGTTGGGGCTCGCCTATGGTTACGAGCAGGCGAGCCACGCCGCCCGCCAGCCGACGTTTGCGGCAAACGCCCTGCAGCCGGGGATCGCGAAGTCATGTAGATGACGGGCGCGGTGCCGGCCGCCAGACCCGCTCACCCAGTCAGCCCGACATGCTGGCTCGGGTCGTAATTCCGCGGCGCGACGCCGATTTCCGCGTGCCGGAAATCGATGGCAAAGGCATCGACGGTCCCGAGTACGTCCATGCCCAGAATGATGGCTGGATGCTCCGTCAGTCCCCACACCTTGAAGATGGGAAAATCTCCGTAGACCAGCACCGCATTGCCTATGTGGATCGCCCCGAGGTCGACCGTGGGCGCCGGTTGCACATTGCCGGGGCGCACTTGCTTCGTGACGCCGTACACCCTCGCCTGGCCGCCGGCCCCAGGCTTGGAGTAGAGCGCCCGATAGAGCGCCATGTTGCCCAGTGTCTGTGGCGAGCCGGTATCGATGATCGCATCGACGGGTACACCGCCCACCTCACCCGGTACGCTGAGGAGTCCGCTGCTCAGACGCGTGGCATGCACCCGCGCATACCCCAAGGGGATGCTGGGACCTTCCGCAGTGTGGATCACGACCGTGTTGTGCAGGAAGTCGACGAGAAGGCTGTCCTGCGCGAGCCCGGCGGCGCCGAGGATGCCATCGGCGCCAGTCATGATCGGTGACCAGATAACAGGAAGCTGCGAGTGCGCAATGACGAGGGCCCCGGCGCGCAGACTCCCGATCGTCACCGACGGCACGATTTCCGTGCCGGTGACCCCGGCGATCCTGAGCGGCCTGGTGGTCGAGGGGGCGAGCCCCAGGGCTGCCGCGAGCTTGGGCGAGATCGTGGATGCGTTGGCGCCGGTATCGACGATGAACCTGTAAGGTCCCCGGCCATCCACCATCACGGCCGCCACCACCCTGCCGACATAGTCCCGGGTGGTCGGACATGCGAGCAGCAGGTCCTGCGGCTTGAGCGGTCGAGGAGCGGTCGCAGCGGAAGCCGATGCCGAACCGACCGGGGGCGGCGTCGCAGTGCCGGCGCCATGCGGGAAAGCCGGCACCGCGCTGGTCAGGGCGACAGCCGCCCAGAGCGCACACAGCAGCCGAAGGGTTCCCAGCGCGGCACGCATGACAGACATCTGAGCACAAGGCGGCCTGCGCCGCAAATCATGCGACATAATTCCTGCCCTGCATGGCCATGCACTACCCATAGTCGCGCGCACCCGGAAGATTCGACATGGCCACTCCTGCTGCCGCGGTGTGACCACTTGTCGACCGGTTAGCTCGACTCGAGTGGCGTGAAGATCATGATCGGCGGCGTCACCGGTTGGCTCGACGAAGGCTTCCCGCTGATCGAGGGCGACGAGGCCCCCTGATGGCGCGCGGTGCCCGCGGCGGGCGAGGCGAGGCACCGCAGTGCTCCCCAACGCGCGCCGCTATTCGGTACGATTGCAGGCCACCGGGCGGCTCGAACCAAAGTCCGCCGCTTCGATGGGAGGCCGAATGAGCCGAGGGTTCGCAGTCCGCGTATCGCTGACTGCCGTCGCTGTCGCCAGCATCGTCATCATCCTCCTGCAGACGCTGGGCCTGTGGTCCAGCGGGGTGCTGCCGTTCGATGTCGTACAGCAATCAAACGGCCTTTACGCGGTGCACCGCGACCGCAACTTTCCGCTGCCGCCGGCCCTCGCCGAGGGTGATGTCCTCGCACCCAAGGAGATGACTCCAGCCGCCCGGGCCTACACCTTCTTCGGTGTCGCCGTCCGGGTCGGCAGCTCGGTCGGCATCGCCGTGGTCCGCGGCGGGCGCATTCTCCAAGTCTCCGTCACGGCAGAGCCCGCTCCGCCCCTCAGTCGCGATTTGTTGGGCCGTCTCGTGACCGCATTCCTGAACACCCCATTCCTGGCAGCGCTGGCCCTGCTGACACTCTGGCGCGGCCGTGACCGCGTGGCCGCAGGGCTTTGCGCCTTATCGCTCTACGGCCTTTTCGCCAGCGCGCTCCTGAGCCTGTGCAATGTCCTGGTCGAGCCGCTGGTAGCCGTGTGGCTGGTCCTGCTGGCCGTAGAGGCGCAGTACTTCTTTGCCCTTCCCGGACTTTATGTCATGGCTGAGGGGCTCGCCGGCGCCGGGATGTCGGCTCAGGCCCGGCGCCTCGCACGCCTCATCGTGGCGTGCTTTGGCGCGGTGGCGTTGACCCTCGACGTGAGTCGGCAGATTTCAGCCACGTACTATGGACACGCGTTGAGCCCTGCGGTTGCGGCTGCCGTCCAGGCGTTGACGCTGACGTTGATCGCGATCCCCGTGCTGATGCTGTTCGCGGGTTACCGCAAAGCACCGCATGAAAGCCGGTTGCGGATCCGCTGGGTGCTCTGGAGCACCGCTTTCCTGCTGGTATGCGCCCTCGCCGTGTTCGCGCTCGAACCCGTACAGAGCCGCTACCCGTATCTGTTTGAGTTCGTTTATACGGCACGGCTCCTGTGCATGGGCGGTTACCTTTACGCCGCGATCCGGACGCGGCTGGTCGATGTCTCCTTCGTCGTCAACCGCGCTCTCGTTTATGCGGCGATCACCGGGCTGCTGTTCGGAATCTTCTCGGTGCTCGAGCTGGGACTGCATGAGTTCGCCGTGGGCGACAAGCTGAGCTGGGCGCTGCAGGCGATCGTCGCGCTGTTGCTGGCGATGGCGCTGAGTCCGCTGCATCGCCGGCTGGACCACTGGGTCGAGCGGTTCTTCTTCCGCAAGCAGCGTCTCGCCATCGCGGCCCTGCGCACCTTCGCGGCGGAATGCGCCTTCATCGAGCAACAGAGCCGGCTGCTCGGGGCCGCGGTAGAGCGGTTGCAGCCCCATTGCGAGGCGGTGGCCATCTATGAGCGCGCACTCAGCGGCTATCAACTGCGCGGCGCAAGCGGGCGCGCCTGGCCGGAAACCGTCGATGTCGACGACTCGGCCTTCGTGTCGCTGCGAGCCCGGCGTCAGGAAGTCGATCTTCACGGGCTGGCAAGCGCCTTGGGGGAAGAGAGCCTGGCGTATCCCATGATCGTCGGCGAGATGCTGAGCGGTGCGGTCGTATGCCGCCCGCGCGCCGGCGAGCAGTTCGCCCCGGACGTCCGCGCGGCGCTCGCCGAAGCAGCGCACAACCTTGGCGCCTCGCTCTACATCCTGCGCTACCGCGAGCAGGCCCGGTTGGTCGCCGACATCGCCACGGGGCGCATCGACGAGACCGGAGCCCGCCGGCGGGCGATCGCGATGCTGGAGGGCGCGGCCTAGCCTGCCGTCATTTCCAGGGCCAGGGCTTCAGCGCATAGTTTTCGGGCGGAACGTCGCCGGCGAGGTAGCGTACGAAGTAGTCCCATCGCCGGCGTGTGATATATGGCGTCGCGTACAGATAGGCGTGGCGCGCATTGGGGATGGCGATCATGTCGAAGTTCCTGTTCGCCTTGATCAGCGCCTGCACCACCAGCAGAGTGCTCTCCGGCGGCACGTTGTCATCCATCGTGCCGTAGGTGAGCATCAAGTGACC
>Ga0335073_10001031_pt1 | contig 36779 bp, 39 predicted proteins | sample Lox_Sample_22_FD_207093 | JGI IMG/M metagenome (GOLD analysis project Ga0335073, IMG submission 207093) | Soil microbial communities from Loxahatchee National Wildlife Refuge, Florida, United States - Lox_Sample_2.2 | ecosystem: Environmental > Terrestrial > Soil > Wetlands | place: USA... | reverse complement strand
GCTGGACCGGCGGCTGGCCCAGCTCTCCGAGCTGTCCCGCCGGCTCGGCCAGGCGGTCTGAGCGGCATGGGCTTCCTCGACACGCTGCTCGGCCGCAGCCGGCCGGCGCCGCCGAACCTGGACCAGCTGTTCGGGGTGCCCTCGGCCGCGGTCACCCTGCAGGCGGCCACCGGCTTCCGCCCGACCGGCACCGGCTCGGTCTGCTTCAAGGCGGCCGAGGGCGGCGGTTTCACCGGGCTGCGCGAGCAGGTCGACCAGTTGCTGGCCCTCGATCCCGGCGGCTACCGCGAGCAGCCGGACGAGTACGGCTTCACCTGGCTGGTCCGCACCCTGCCCCCGCCCGGGCCGGACCAGCCGGCCGACCTCGCGGCGCTGGTCACCGACCTGCACGCGGTCAACAGCACCCTGGCCGACGCGGGGTTCGGGGCCGCGCTGCTCTGCACCCTGATCGCCTTCACCGACGGGCACCGGCCGCTCGGGCTGGTCTACCTGTTCAAGCGCGGCAGCTGGTACCCGTTCGCGCCCACCGGCCCGGAGCAGCGCGACACCGGCCTGGAGCTGCAGGTCCGCTCGGTGGCCGCCGACGACCTGCGGATCGAGGCCGACCTCACCCGGTGGTTCCCGGTGTACGGCGCCCCCGGCCTCTAGCTCGCCGGGAACCGCCGCCTTGCGAGAATGCGGGCATGGCCTTCAGCATCCCGCTCGACCCGGACGAACTGCTCACCACCACCCGGACGGTCCGCAAGCGCCTGGACCTGAGCCGGCCGGTCCCGGCCGAGCTGGTCCGGGACTGCCTGCAGGTCGCACTGCAGGCCCCGTCCGGCTCGAACCGGCAGGGCTGGCACTGGGTCGTGGTCACCGACCCGGACCAGCGGCGGGCCATCGGCGAGGTCTACCGACGGGCCACCGAGCGCTACCTGCGCTCTGAGGGTGCGGCGGGCAAGCTCTTCGCCGACGACCCCGGCCGGGCCCCGGTGCAGCAGCGGGTCGGCAGCAGCGTCGAGTACCTGGCCGAACGGATGGGCGACGTCCCGGTGCTGGTGCTGCCCTGCCTGGAGGTGGCCGAGCTCGGCGCCGGCAACCAGGCCGGCCTCTGGGGGTCGTTGCTGCCCGCGGCCTGGAGCTACATGCTGGCCGCCCGGGCGCGGGGCCTCGGCACTGCCTGGACCACACTGCACCTGGCGTACGAGGCCGAGGTCGCCGCGGTGCTCGGGCTGCCCGCGAACGTGCGCCAGGCGGTGCTGATCCCCACCGCGTACTACACCGGGCAGACCTTCCGGCCGGCCGACCGCCAGCCGCTGGACGAGGTCCTGCACTGGGACCGGTGGTGACCGCCCAGGCGGTGCTGCGCACCGGCCGGCTGAGGCTCGTCCCGCTGGCCGAGGAGCACCTGGAGCACGAGGTCGAGCTCGACGCCGACCCGGCGGTGATGCGCTACCTCGGGACGGGCCGCCCGCGCGGCCGGGACGAGGTCAGCGCGTTGCACCGGCAGCGGCTGGCCGAGGCGGAGCGGGTGCCCGGGCTGGGCTTCTGGGCCGGGTTCCTGATCGAGCCGCCCGGCCCGTTCGTCGGCTGGTGGATCCTCGGCCCGGTGCTCGGCCCGGACGGCCGTCCCGCGGTGGCCGAGGCCGAGCTGGGCTACCGGCTGCTGCCCCGGCACTGGCGGCGCGGGCTGGCCGGCGAGGGCGCCCGGGAGCTGGTCCGGCACGGTTTCGCCGACCTGGGCCTGCGCCGGATCCTGGCCCAGACGATGGCGGTCAACACCGCGTCCCGGGCCACGATGGCCGCGGCCGGCCTGCGCCACGAGCGGACCTTCCACGCCGACTGGGACGAGCCGATCCCCGGCACCGAGCACGGCGAGGTCGAGTACGCGATCACCGCCGAGCGGTGGGCCGCCGGGTGAGCACGCTGGTGGGGACGGTGGCCGCGCTCGCCCGGTTCCCGGTGAAGTCGATGGCCGGCGAGGCGCCGGAGTGGATCGAGCTGGACCGGCGCGGGGTCCGGCACGACCGCGGCTGGGCGGTGTACCTGCCCGACGGTGCCATCGCCAGCGGCAAGTCCACCCGCCGGTTCCGCAAGGTGCCCGGCCTGCTCGGCTGGCGCTCCGCGCTCGGCCCGGACGGCACCCCGATGCTGTACGACCCGGCCGGCACCGGCTACCGGGCCGGCGAGCCGGCCGCGGACGCGGCGCTGACCGAGGCGTTCGGCAGGCCGCTGGCGCTCCGGCCCGAGGGGGCCGTCCCGCACCACGACGACGCCGGGCTGCACCTGGTCACCACCGGGTCGCTGGCCGCGGCCGGTGAGCTGGCCGGCGGCCGGATCGATCCGCGCCGCACCCGGGCCAACCTGGTCGTCGACACCGCGGGGGCGGCCGGCTTCGTCGAGGAGGGCTGGCACGGCGAGCTGGCGGTCGGGGCGGAGGCGGTGCTGTCGCTCGGTCCCGGGATGCCGCGCTGCGCCATGATCGACCAGCCGCAGCACGCGGTGCCCCGGGGCGTGCCGCTGCTGCGCGAGCTGGGGCGGCAGCGCGACCTGCTGCTCGGCCTGCAGGCCGAGGTCCGCCGGCCCGGCACCGTCCGGCTCGGCGACGAGGTCCGGCTGCTCGGCTGAGCCGGCTACAGCAGCCGGGTCAGCTCGCCGACCACCGCGCCGGCCGGCTGGGTCGTCGCGTGCCGGTAGCCGGTCCCGGCCCAGAGGTTGACCAGCCCCGGATCGCCGGCGGCGGTGGCCGCCGCGCGCAGCGGGCTGGTCAGGTAGTGCAGTGCCGGGTACCCGAGCGGCGCGTCCGGGTGCGCGTCGGTGAACCGGTTGCGCAGCGCCCGGGCGGGCCGGCCGGTGAAGGCCCGGGTGAGCACGGTCGGCGTGCCCGCCTCCGCCGCCGCGGCCAGCGCGGCCTTCTGCAGCGCCGAGCCGCCGCTCTCCGGGGTGCGCAGCAGCGCGGTGCCGACCGCCACCGCGGTGGCTCCGGCCGCCGTCGCCTGCCGGGCCGCCGCCGCGGTGCCGATGCCGCCGGCGCCGATCAGCGGCAGTTCGGTGACCGCGCGCACCGCGGCCAGCAGCTCCGCCAGCGGCAGCTGCGCCGGCAGCCGGTCCGGGGTCAGCGTCCCGTAGTGGGCGCCGGCCTCGTAGCTCTGCACCACCAGGCCGTCCGGGGCCAGCTCGGCCGCGGCCCGGGCCTCGGCGGCCGAGGTGACGGTGAGCAGCACCAGCGAACCCGCGCCCCGGAGCGCGGCCACCTCGCCGGCCGCCGGCAGGCCGAAGGTGCAGCTCACCACCGGCACCGGCTCGGCGAGCAGCAGTGCGAGCTTGTCCGCCCAGCCGTCGTCGTCGGCCCGCGGCTCGGCGGGCAGTTCCACGCCCAGGTTCGCCGCCTCGGGGGCGAGCGCGGCCCGGTAGGCCCGGTAGGCCGCCGCCGGCAGGGGCACCGGGTTCGGCACGAAGAGGTTCACCCCGAACGGCAGGCCGGTCGCCCGCACCGCCGCCAGCTGCTCGGCCAGCCCGGTCGCGGTCCGGTACCCGGCGGCGACGAAGCCCAGCCCGCCGGCGCGTCCCACCGCGGCGACCAGCCCGGGCCCGGACGGCCCGCCGGCCATCGGCGCGCCGATCAGCGGGACCGTGCAGCCCAGCCGGCCGAGGAACGTGGCGCTGGGCATGCGGGCCTCCTCCACCGGCCTGTCCGGTATGCGTGGCACGCTAGCGATCGCCGCTCCCGGACGGCAACGCGGACCGGCTCAGGTCAGGGCGGTGCCGAGGCTCCAGCCCAGGGCCGCGGAGCCGATGCCGGCCACCAGCGACAGCAGGACGTTGGCCAGGGCGAAGAACCGCGCCCCGTCGGTGGTCAGCCGCAGCGTCTCGTAGCTGAACGTCGAGTACGTCGACAGCGCGCCGCAGAACCCGGTGCCGATCAGTGCCGCCAGGTTCGGGTCCAGGTGGCTGCCGGCGCCCGCGACCGCGCCCAGCAGCAGCGAGGCCAGCAGGTTCACGGTCAGCGTCCCCCACGGGAAGACCGAGTCGTGCCGGGCCTGCACCCCGCGGTCGGTGAGGTAGCGGGCCGGGGCGCCGAGGGCAGCCCCCAGCGCGATCAGCAGCACCGTCATCGGCCGCCCTCCGGCCGGCGCGGCAGGATCTCGACGTCCTCCACCGTTACCACCCCGCGGGCGGCCAGCTCGGCGACCGCCGGCAGGAACGCCTCGATCCGCTCGGGGCTGTCGACCAGCACGATCAGCACCGGCAGCCTGCCCGCCAGGCTCAGGATCCGGCTGGCGTGCAGCGTGCCCGACGCGCCGAAGCCCTCGATGCCGCGAAAGACCGAGGCGCCGGCCAGGCCCGCCTGGTGCGCCCGCCGGACGATGGCGGTGTAGGCGGGCAGGTGGCCGACCGTGTCGTCCTCGTCCAGGATGATCGTCAGCCGGCGGCCCGGCACCAGCCCGGTCATCGCCGGGCACCGGCCGACCGGGCCGTCAGCACCCGGCCGGCCGCGCCGGTCAGCGCGGTCGCCAGCCACACCGCCAGCGCGCAGCCGAACCCGGTGGCGGCCAGGTAGCCCAGCGCGAGCAGTGGCCGGTGCGCCAGCAGCAGCCGCTGCACGTCCACCGCGAAGGTCGAGTACGTGGTGTAGCCGCCGAGCACGCCGACCCCCAGGAACGGCCGGAGCAGCCGGTGCGGCGCGGCCAGCTCGAGCAGGACGACCATCAGCACGCCGATCAGCAGGCAGCCCGAGACGTTGGTCAGCACCGTCGACCACGGGAACTGGCCGCCGGTGTGCGGCAGCGCGATGGCCAGGCCGTAGCGGGCCTCCGCGCCCAGCACGCCACCGGCGGCGATGGCGGCGAGCAGGTCCCACTGCCGGGGCCGCAGTTCCCGCCGGTTGGCGCGGTCGTGCAGGTCGACGTCCGGGTCGATCACCCGGGCGGGTCGTGGGTCGGGCATGCCAGCTACCTCCAGCGCACTCGAAGAAGGTAGGGACTGTTGGCGGCGCTGCCGCGGTTGTCGGCGAGCCCCACCGCCGTCGGGACCACAATAACGGGTCAGTCGGCCCGCACCCGGACCAGCGCGTCCCAGGCGGTGTGCTGCTGGCCGCCGCCGCGCACCGTCCGGGCGACCCGGCCGGCCCGCACCGTGCGCAGGCCGGTCAGCCCGGCCAGGTCGGCGAGCAACTCCTCGGCGGTGTAGAGCACCTCGGGGTGCTGCGGGCCGCCCCAGCCCTCGGCCAGGTTGGTCGCGTCGTGGGCGACCACCAGCAGGGTGGCGCCCGGCGCCAGGCCGGCCGCGGCGGCCCGGACGGCGAGCCGGCGTTGCTCGGCCGGCAGCTGCAGGTAGCTGACCAGCACCAGGTCGTACGCGCCGGCCACCGGCCCGGTGCGGGTGGCGTCGGCCAGCTGCCAGTCGATCCGGGCACTGGCCGCGCCCAGGGCGGCCTCGGCCCGCCCGCGGGCGAGTTCCAGCCCGGTCGCGGAGAAGTCCGCGGCGGTGACCTGCCAGCCCCGGCCGGCCAGCCAGATCGCGTTGCGACCACCGCCGCAGGCCATGTCGTAGGCGCGGCCCGGGGCCAGGCCGGTCAGCTCGGACACCACGAACTCGTTGGGCTCCACCGGCTGGCCGGCGGCCGGCCGGTCGAGGGTCAACTCCGCGTAGCGGGCGTCCCAGTCACGGGCATCCATGGCGGCCTCCTCCTCGGCGGCCCGGCACGGGGGCCGGGCGGGTGGCACGGGTCAGGCGGGCGATACGGAGCCGGCCCGACGACGTGCGGTCAGGCAAGGGAGAGGAAGAGCTTCTCCATCTTCGCGGTGTCGACCGTGTCGGCGCCGCCACTCTCGGCCAGGCACTGCTTGAGCCCGGTCGAGATGATCGCCACCCCGGCCCGGTCCAGCGCCCGGCTGGCGGCGGAGAGCTGGGTCACGATGTCCTCGCAGTCCCGGCCCTCCTCGATCATCCGCAGCACGCCGCCGATCTGGCCCTGGGCGCGCCGCAACCGCTTGACGACCTGGTCCAGGTCCTGCTGCGGGAGTTGAACCACGTGCTCCTCCTCGGTCGGGTCCGGCTCAGCTGTCCTTGGCGCTCTTGAGCTGCGCGCGCACCTCGTCCATGTCGAGTGCCCGGACGGCCTCGACGACCTGCTCCAGCGCGGCGGCGGGCAGCGCGCCGGGCTGGGAGAAGACGAGCACGCCCTCCCGGAAGGCCATCAGCGTCGGGATGGACTGGATCCGCGCGGCCGCGGCCAGGCCCGGCTCGGCCTCGGTGTCGACCTTGCCGTGGACGATGTCCGGGTGCTGCTGGGAGCTCTGCTCGTAGACCGGAGCGAACATCCGGCACGGCCCGCACCAGGAGGCCCAGAAGTCCACCAGCACGATGTCGTTCTCGGTGATGGTCTGGGCGAAGGAGGTCTCGGTCAGGGTTGTGGTCATGGCGTACTCCATGCTCGGGGATACCTTGCGGGTACGACATGCAGCGTAGCGGCTGCATTCCCGCCGCTTCGAATATACCCCTGGGGGTACGCTGCGAGAAGGCATCGGAAAGCTGACCCGGAGGGACTCGACATGTCGGACTACTCGCTGCGTCGCACGCTGCACACCGGATTCGCCGAGGCGGTGGAGCGGGTGCGGGCCGCGCTGGCCGAGCAGGGTTTCGGGGTGCTGACCGAGATCGACGTCGCGGCCACCATGAAGGCCAAGCTCGATCTCGACCAGCCGCCGTACCTGATCCTCGGCGCGTGCAACCCGCCGCTGGCACACCGCGCGCTGACCGCCGAGGCCTCGGTGGGCGTGCTGCTGCCGTGCAACGTCGTCGTCCGCACGCTCGACGACACCCGGGTGCTGGTCGAGGCGATGGATCCCCGGGTGATGAGCCGGATCACCGACAATCCGGCGGTTGCCGAGGTGGCGGACGAGGCCCGCGGCCGGCTGGCCGGCGCGCTGGCGGCGCTGGGCGACTGATCGCCGGGCAGTCCGGCCCCTCGAACGAGGGACCTTCGGCCATGTCGAGGAGCTGCTCCGCTACATACCGTATGGGGTATATAGCGAGAGGATATGGACGATGCGCAAGCGGGTAGTGGTGCTGGGTTCGAACTTCGGTGGGCTGACGGCGGCGCTGGCGGTGAACCGGGAGCTGCACGGCGACGTGGACGTCACGGTGATCTCGCCGTCGGACCGGTTCGTCTTCAATCCCAGCCTGATCTGGCTGCCGTTCGGAAAGCGCAACCCCGACGACGTGACCTTCCCGGTGGCGCCGACGTTTGCCGAGCACGGCATCGAGTTCGTGCACGCGGCGGCCACCAGGATCGATCCCGAGGCCCACCTGGTCGAGACCGCGACCGGCAGCTACGGCTACGACTACCTGGTCGTCGCGACCGGGTACCGGAACAACCTCGACGCGGTGCCCGGCCTGGCCGACAACGGCTACACGATCACCACCCTGCCGGATGCGATCCGCACCGGTGAGCGGTGGCGGCGCTTCCTCGACGAGCCGGGCGACATCGTGATCGCGGCCGCGCAGGGAGCCGGCTGCTTCGGTGCGGCGTACGAGTTCCTCTTCAACACCTCCTACCGGCTGCGCAAGGCCGGCCTGAAGTCCCGGGTCAAGCTCAGCTACGTCACCGCCGAGCCGTTCCTGGGGCACTTCGGCATCGGCGGCCTGCCGCACGGCGAGTCACTGCTCGGCATGTTCACCGGCAAGGAGCGGATCACCACCCACACCGGCGTGGCCATCGACCATGTCGCCCCGGACGCGCTGGTGCTCGCCGACGGCACCGAACTGCCGGCCGCGCTGTCGGTGGTCATCCCGCCGTTCGTCGGGCAGGACGTCATCCGGGACAACCCGCTGCTGACCGACGAGCGCGGCTACGTCCCGGTGCGGCCGACGTATCAGACCGAGAAGTTCGATGACGTCTACGCCGTCGGCATCGCCGCGGCGGTGGACGTGCCGTGGCAGACCGCGGTGCCGGTCGGCATCCCGAAGACCGGGTACCCGACGGAGGTGCAGGCGCACGTCGCGGCCAGCAACATCGCGGCCCAGATCCGCGGCGAGACCCCGGACCACACCAAGTCGTTCGCCGACATCCCCGCGGTCTGCGTGATGGACGCCGGCAACAACGGGGTGATCATCCTGGCCGACAAGATGCTGCCGCCACGCAAGCACGGGCTGCTGATCCCGGGGCCGCAGGCGCACGTGATGAAGCTCGGCTTCGAGAGGTACTTCCTGTGGAAGGCCAGGACCGGCCGGGTGCAGCTGCCGTGACCGGCACCGCAGCCCCGATCGCGACCGGCGAGCTCACCGTCCGGCACCTGGACGGCGACCAGTTCGCGATCGACGTCCGCGGCCACACCGTCGTGGTGGACCAGCCGGTCGAGGTGGGTGGGACGGACGAGGCGCCGTCGCCGACCGAGCTCTTCGTCGGCGGGCTGGCCGGCTGCGTCGCCTACTACGCGCGCCGGTACCTGGCCCGGCACGAGCTGGCGGCGGACGGCCTGGAGGTGACGGCGAGCTACCTGATCGGTGATCGGCCGGCCCGGGTGACCGAGGTCCGGCTGGAGATCGTCGCGCCGGGCAGCCTGCCGGCCGGCCGGCGCGACGCCCTGCTGGCGGTGGCCTCGCGGTGCACGGTGCACAACACGCTGGTCGCGCCGCCGGCGATCACCGTGCGGTACGCCGGGCCGTGATCGTCACGACTCCTCGGCATCGGAGTCCGACTCGGCCCAGTCGAGCACCAGCCGGTCACCGTGCTCGGTGCTGCGCCAGGAGATGAGGGCCCCGGCCTGGCGGGCCGCGTGGGCGGACCGGTGGCCCGCGCGGAGCTGGCAGCGCACATCAGACCAGGCGTGATCACATCGGCGGGGCACGAGGGTAGAAGATAAATGATCTTTGCGTCCCGGGGTTAGGGCCCTAAGTCATCAGTGCCGCCAGGCCGGTACCGGCAACCGTCGGGCCGGGAAGTCGCGGCGGTCCCGGCGGCTCACCGGGACCGCAGCAGGGTCGCGTAGCCGGCCGTGGCCGTCGCCGGCAGCTGGTGATGGTCGGCCACCAGCACGAGCAGCTCGGCGAGCTCGCTCCGCTGCTGGTCGGTCAGCACGGCGGTCAGCTCCCGCTCGTGGGTGGCGGCCAGGGAGCCCAGTCCGGCCAGGGTGCGCTCGCCGAGTTCGGTGAGGTAGAGCGCGTAGAGCCGCCGGTCGGCGGGGTTGCGCCGCCGCTGCAGCAGGCCGCGCTTCTCCAGGCCGTCGACGAACGCCACCACCCGGCTCGGCAGCAGCCCGAGCTGTTCGCTCAATGCCTGCTGGCTGCGCCCCGGGCGGCCGCCGGTCGCCTGCAGGATGCCGGCTTGCGCCGGGGTGAGTTCGAGCTCGGCGAGCCGCGTGGTGAAGCGGTCGGCGGCATGCTGGCCGAGCTGGGTGAGGAGGAAGGCGATGGTTCCCTCCGGGTCGCCGGCCGGGACCGGGACGGGGCGGCCGGCCGCCGTGCTCCCGGCCGGGCCGGTCTCCGGCGCCCCCTCGGTCGCCGGTGCCCGGTCGCGGGGCGGCCGCTCCTCATCCTGTGGCGGTACCGCGTCACATGCTGGCTCGCCCGGTGGTGCTGGCTCGCCCGGTGGTGCTGGGTCTTCGGCTGGTTCGAACATACATTCGATTGTAGTAACCCCAAACGGTCGTGTCTACATAGCGTTGCCCTCCGGTACAAGCCGACACGCGGTGCGGCGGGTGAAAATGTTCGCCGGCTGCACCATTCCGCGGCCGAAACCCGGGCCCGGTGAAACCGCTCAGCATCCCCGCGCCGCCGCCGATTAAGGCGCGGTGAGGAGTTCGCGGGGGCCCCGGCACACCGGACCCGACCGATGACGGCGCTGGCCGAACAGGTCGAGATCCCACCGGCGGTGCCGATACCCGAGCAGGCCGAGCCGCTCTACCGCCGGAGCCGGGCCCGGCGCGCGCGAGAACTGCTCCCCGAGGGCCGGCTGCTGCCGGCGGCACGCTGGCAACGCCGGCACGTCCTGATCACGCGCTTCGCGCTGGTGCAGGCGCTGGGCGTCGGCGCGTTCGGCCTGCTGCGCCACCGGCCGGCCGAGAGCTGCCTGCTCTGGGTGCTGGCCTGCGCGCTGCCGGCCCTGGTGGCAGGGCACCGGCGCGGCTCGCGACGGCTGCGCACCATGGCCTCGTCGATCGGCCTGATGCTGTCCTCGGCCGCCGTGGTGGACCTCTCCGGCGGCGTCACCGAGGCGCACTTCCACTTCTTCGTGATGATCGGCGTGGTGGCGCTCTACCAGGACTGGATGGCCTTCGGCGTCTGCCTGCTCTTCGTGTTCATCCACCACGCGATGGTGGGCCGGATGGCCCCCGCCATGGTCTTCGGCGGCGGCATGCAGGTGCGGCACCCGTTCGAGTGGACGCTGATCCACTGCGGCTTCGTGCTCGCGGCCAGCGTCACCCACCTGGTGGCCTGGAAGGGCAGCGAGGAACAGCAGCTGTCCGACCCGCTGACCCAGCTGCCCAACCGGTCGGCGTTCGTGCAGCTGCTGGACCGCCGGCTGGCCGACGGCAGCCGCCCGGTCAGCGTGCTGTTCGTCGACCTCGACAACTTCAAGTCGATCAACGACTCCTACGGCCACCACGTCGGCGACCTCGCGATCCAGCACGCAGCCAGCCGGATGGCGAACGTGCTGCGCGTGGGCGATGTGGTGGCCCGGCTCGGCGGCGACGAGTTCGCGGTGCTGGTGCACGGCGACGCCGGCCAGGCGCAGTACGTCGGACGCCGGCTGTCGGACAGCCTGCAGCCACCGGTGGTGCTGGATGGCCGGGAGATCTTCACCCAGGCCAGCATCGGAGTCGCCGACAGCATGCTGGCCGGTTCGCGGGACTCCACCGACCTGCTGCGCGATGCCGACCTGGCGATGTACCTGGCCAAGTCGTCCGGCAAGAACCAGGTGATGGTCTACACCGCCGGCGTGGACAAGCTGGTGCGCGAGCGGGCCTCGCTGGCGGCCGACCTGCGCCATGCCCTGCTGCGCGACCAGCTCGAGCTGCACTACCAGCCGCTGGTCTCGGCCGACGGCGTGCTGACCGGGGTGGAGGCGCTGCTGCGCTGGCACCATCCGCGGCGGGGACTGGTGCCGCCGAACGAGTTTATCCAGCTGGCCGAGGAGACCGGAGACATCCGGCGGATCGGGGCCTGGGTGCTGCGCACCGCCGCCCTGCAGGTCGCGCGCTGGCAGGCCGGGCTGCCCGGCTGTGAGCGCCTGGAGCTGGCGGTCAACCTCTCGCCGCTGCAGCTGCGGGACGCGCACCTGGTCGGCACCGTGGTCGAGGTGCTGGCCGAGGCCGGCCTGCCGCCGGAGCTGCTCACGCTGGAGGTGACCGAGTCGACGCTGCTCAGCGATCTCGACCTCGCCCGGTCACACCTGGACCAGCTGCGCGAACTCGGCTGCCGGGTCGCCATCGACGACTTCGGCACCGGCTACTCGTCGCTGTCGTACCTGTCCCAGCTGCCGGCCGACCTGGTCAAGATCGACCGGTCGTTCGTGCAGGACCTCGACCAGTACGCCGGCGCCGTCGCGCTGGTGCGCGGGATCATCGAGATGGCCGGCGCGCTGGGGCTGGAGGTGCTGGCCGAGGGCGTCGAGGTCGCCGAGCAGCGCGCCATCCTGAGCCGGCTGGGATGCCCGCGCTACCAGGGCTTCCTGTTCTGCCGGCCCATCCCGGCCGCCGAGTTCGCCGAGTTCGCAGCCGGCGCGGTGGTCACCCCGGCCGGGTGACGCGCCCGGCGTGACGCGGCGCGCCGCCCGGCACCGGCGGCCTAGCCGGGATTGCGGACGTCGCCGCGCCAGGCACCGTCCTCGCGCCCCCGGTTCTCGATGTAGTCCTTGAACCGGTCGAGATCGGCCTTGACCTGGTGGTCGTCCACGCCGACCAGCGCACCGGCCTTCTCGACCAGGCCCTCGGCCTGCCAGTCGAGCTGGACGGTCACCTTGGTCTCGCTGTCGGAGAGCCGGTGGAAAGTCACCACGCCGGCGTGGGTGGTGCCGTCGGTGCTCTTCCAGGCCACCCGCTCGTCCGGGTGCTGCTCGGTGATCTCGGTGTCGAACTCCCGCTCGACACCGCCGACCTTGGTCACCCAGTGCAGGTGCCGGTCGTCGGTCTGGTCGATCGATTCGACGCCGCCCATGAAGTGCGGGAACGTCTCGAACTGCGTCCACTGGTTGTACGCGGTGCGCACCGGCACCGCCACGTCGATGGACTGGGTCACGCTCGGCATGTCCGACTCCTCGCGAGTACGGAGTTTCCCTGCGCGTTTGAGGGATCGCCGCCCGGTGCCCGAAGGGCCGCGGGCGGGGTATCGACCACAGTACCGAGGTCGGCGACGGCCGCCGGTCACCCGAACGAGCCGGCTGCCCGGCAGCGCGCCGTCAGCGGACCGGGTACAGCCAGCCGTGCGTGTCCGGCACCCGGCCGTACTGGAGGTCGAGCAGGTGGTCGCGGATGGCCAGCGTCTGCTTGCCCGGCTCGCCGTTGCCCACCGTCACCTCGTACCCGTCGCCCTTGAAGCCGACGACCGGCGTGATCACCGCGGCGGTGCCGGCGGCGAAGACCTCGGTGACCGAGCCGTCCTGGGCCCGGGTGCGCAGCTCGTCGAGCCCGATCCGCCGCTCGACCGGGGTCAGGCCGTGCTCACCGGCCAGGGCCAGCACGCTGTCGCGGGTGACGCCCTCCAGGATGGTGCCGAGGCCGGGGGTGAGCAGCTCACCGTCGGCGGTGACCAGGCACAGGTTCATCGTGCCGGACTCCTCCAGCCAGGTGTGCTCCAGGCCGTCGACGTAGAGCACCTGCTGGCAGCCGTGCTCCTGCGCCTCCAGCTGGGCGGCAAGGCCGCCGGCGTAGTTGCCGCCGCACTTGGCCTCGCCGGTGCCGCCGGGCGCGGCCCGGGTGTAGGTGGTGCTCACCCAGAGCGTCACCCCGGTCGGGCCGTTCGGGAAGTACGAGCCGGCCGGGCTGGCGATCACCGAGTAGGTGACCTCGGCGGCCGGGCGGACGCCCAGGAACGCCTCGGCGGCGAACATGAACGGGCGCAGGTACAGGCTCTTCTCGGCCGTGGCGTCGTACTCGGGCACCCAGTCGGCGTCGAGCTTGATCAGCTCGACCAGGCTGTCCAGGAAGGCCTGCTCGTCCAGCTCGGGCAGGGCCAGCCGGGCGGCCGAGCGGGCGAACCGGCGGGCGTTGACCTCGGGGCGGAACAGCCACAGGCTGCCGTCGGCGTGCCGGTAGGCCTTCATGCCCTCGAAGATCTCCTGGGCGTAGTGCAGCACCGCGGCGGAGGGGTGCAGGGTGAACGGCGCCAGCGGCACCACCCGGTGCCCGGCCCAGCCCCCGTCCGCGGTCCAGTTCACCACGCTCATGTGGTCGGTGAAGTACTTGCCGAAGCCGGGATCGGTCAGGATGGCGGCGCGCTGCTCGGCGGCCAGGCCGGTGGTGGATCGTTCGACGGTGAACTCAGCACTCATGGTCGAATCGTAGACGCCCGGACGGGCCCGCCACCTGTCACGGTCAGGCCTCCGTCGGGTCGATGCCGCGGTAGAGCGCGGCCCAGAACGCGTCGAACTCACCCCGCGGCGCGGCCATCATCCGCGGGGTGAACAGCACCGCGGCGAGCTCGCGGGACGGGTCGACGTAGGCGGTCACCCCGGAGCCGCCGTTCCAGCCGTACCGGCCGGGGGCCAGCACCGGGTGCCCGGCCACCGGGTCGGCGACGGACGGGTCGGGGGCGGACGGGTCGGGGGCGACCTGCACCGACAGGCCCAGCCCCCAGGACAGGCCCGGGCCCATCAGCTCGGTGACCCCGGCCCGCTGCCCCGCGGTCAACCCGTCGGTCACCATGAGCGCCGCCGTGGCCGGGCCCAGCACCGGCGTCCGGCCGGTGAACACGTCGAGGAAGGCGAGGTAGTCGGCGACGCTCGAGACCAGCCCGTTGCCCAGGCTCTCGAACGCGGGCGGCCGGCTGTGCCGCCCGTCCGGCGGGTCGGACACCTGCAGGCCTGCGGGAGTGGGCAGGTAGTGCGTGGTGAGCCGGTCGAGTTCGCGGGTGTGGTAGCCGGTCGCGGTCAGGCCGAGCGGGCCGGTCACTCGCTCGGCCAGCAGCTCGCCGACCGGACGGCCGGTCAGCCGCCGCACCAGCACGGCCGCCGCGTCGGAGCCGGTGTGGTACATCCAGCGGGCACCGGGCTGGTGGGCCAGCGGCAGCGCCCCGAGCCGCTGTGCGAACTCGTCCGGTCCCAGCTCGGGCACGGTCGGCCCCGGGCGCAGGCCGGCCGCGACGATCGCGCGCTGCAGCGGGGTATCGGCCATCAGCAGGCCGAAACCGGCCGTGAACGCCAGCAGGTCGCGGACCAGGATCGGCCGCTCGGCGGGCACCGTATCCGTCAGATCGCCGTCCGGCTGCCGCAGCACCCGGGGTGCGGCCAGCTCGGGCAGCCACCGGGCGACCGGGTCGTCCAGCGACAGCAGGCCGTGCTCGACCAGGTTCAGCACCAGCGCGGCGCCGACCGGCTTGGTCAGCGACGCGATCCGGAACAGGCTGTCGGGGGTGACCGGTGCCGGCCGGTCGAGCGCGAGAGTGCCCCCGACGTGGTACGCGACCTCGCCGCGGTGCCGGACACCGGCGGCGAAGCCGGGGAACCGCCCGGCCGCGAGTTGGTCGTCGAGCAGCTGCCAGGCCTCATGCACGGTCATACCGGACACCCTAGGGGTGGCCTGCGACAGAACCCAGGCGTGGAGCTGCCCGCGACGGGCGCTCCCGTGCGTCAGCGCCGCCCGGTGACCAGCCGCAGCGAGCCGTCGAACTCCGGTGCCTCGCGCAGCGCGCCGTACCGCTCGTCCCACCGGCCGCTCGCCAGGTCGTCCCGCAGCCGGGCCAGGCCGCGCTCGGCGACGGCCCGCGGCACGAACCGCCAGGACGACTGGGAGCGGCGGACCTCCGGATCCAGGAACGCCTCGGGCCGGCCGTAGAAGGCTTCGAGGAAGCCGTCCGGGCAGCCGGCCGGCACCGGCACCTCGCCGACGGTGCCGCCGCCGAGCAGCTGCACCAGCCGGCCCGGTGGCGGGCAGCGGCGACGCTCCCGGTCGCGAAGAGCTCGGGCAGGTAGTCGGCCAGCCACAGCCGGTGCAGTACGGCCGGGTCGAAGGTCAGGATCACCACCGGCCCGCGGCTGACCCGGCGCAGCTCGCGCAGGCCGGCCGCCAGGTCGGTCCACTGGTGCACGGTGGCGATCGCCATCGCCGCGTCGACGCTGCGGTCGCGAAAGGGCAGCCGTTCGGCGACCGCCGGGACCGCCGGCCGATCCGGCGGGCGCTGGGCGCGCATCACGGGGGACGGCTCGACCGCGATCAGCCGCCGGTCGGTCGGCTCGTACGAACCCGCCCCGGCGCCGACGTTGAGCACGGTGGCCGCGTCACCCAGCGCGGCGTGCACCCGCGCCGCGATCCGGGGGTCGGCCCGGCGCCGGCCGGTATAGCCGAGCCCGGCCTGGTCGTAGTCCACGTCGCCCGGCACCACCGGATCATCGCAGGCCCCACCAGGACACGCCGCCGGACCGGACACGCCGCCGCCCCAGACACGGCGCCGCAAAGAACTCAGGGCCGGGCCAGCACGCAGTCGCCGCAGCAGCCGCCCCCGGCCGCCCGGTAGAGCAGGCAGCAGCTGCGCCGGGCGAAGCCGGGACCCGGGGCGCCGTCCTCGCCGGAGACGGCGGCCAGCAACTCGGCGGCGGCCGGGTACGCGCGGGGCCCCAGCTGGAGCGCGGCACCGTTCACCGCCGAGGCGAGGTTGCCGGCCAGCACCCGCGGCGACAGCCGGCCGAGCCGGCCGCATGCCGCGCTGAGGTCGGCGATCGGTCCGGCGGTGAGCGCGGTGGCCAGCGGTTCGCGGGACCTGGCCGCGGGCAGCGACAGCGCCACGGTGCCGTCGAGCGGCGGCCGCCAGCACCCGGCAGCCAGGTCGAGCACCCCGCCACCGCGTGCGGCCAGCGCGAGCACCGGCGCGACCAGCCGGGCGACCAGGCCGAGCTGGGCGACCGAGGCGGCCACCCGCGCGTCCACCCCGAGCCGGGTGCGTACCTCGGCCAGCCGGCCGGCCAGCGCCGGCGAGTCCGCCAGGCCGGCCAGCGGCTGCCACGGCGCGGCGGGCCGGTCCGCGTGCAGCGTGACCTCGAAGAACGGCCCGAGCTCGGCGAGGATGCGCATGACCCGCGCCATTCTGCCGGGTCGGCGGGCTCGGCTCAGAGGAAGCCGATCGGCGCGCCGGGCAGCGGCCCCAGCACCCGGCCCGGATCGGAGCCGAGCACCTTCGCCAGCAGCTCGGCGTAGACCGCGCGGAAGTCGGTGGTCACCTTCAGGTCGCCGTCGGCGAGGTCGGTCAGCGACGGCTGGTCGCCGTAGAAGCCGCCGCGCACCCGCGGGCCGGCGACGAAGACCGGACCGGCCGTGCCGTGGTCGGTGCCCTGCGAGGCGTTGGCCTGCACCCGCCGGCCGAACTCCGAATACACCAGCACGGTGACGCCGGCGCCGTGCGGGGTCGCGGCCACCGCGCCGAGAAAGCCGGTCACCGCCTTGTCGACCGCGCCGAGGGCGTTCTGCTGCGCGTCCAGCTCGTCGGCGTGGGTGTCGAAGCCGCCCTGGCTCACCGAGTAGACCCGGGTCGGCACGCCGGCCCCGATGCAGCGGGCCACCACCGCGAGCTGGTCGGCCAGGCTGCCCTGGCCGCCGGCCGAGCCGGCCGGTGACTCCTGGTCGCCCGGTTCGGGGGTGCCGCCCGCCGTGGCCAGGCTGGCCTGCACCAGCTGCTCGGCCGCGTAGCTGGCGCGCACCAGAGCCCGGCTGGCCGAGTCGGCGGGTTCCGGGGTGCCCAGCGCGGTCAGGCCCCGGGTGAGCGCGGCCGGCACCGTGCGCCGGGCGCCCAGCGGCAGCGCCGCGGCCGAGGCCCGGCCGCCCATCGCCAGCGGCGGCAGCACCGCGCCGATGTTGAGCGCGCGCAGCGGGTCGTCCCCGGTGGCGTCGAGCCAGCGGCCGATCCAGCCGGTGTTCACCGGCTCGGCCGGCGAAGCGGTCTGCCAGATGTCCATGCTGCGGAAGTGACTGTGGTCCGGCTGCGGGTAGCCGACCCCCCGCACGATCGCCAGCCGGCCGGCCTTCCACAACCCGGCGAAGCCGGCCAGCGCCGGGTTGAGGCCGAGTTCGGAGTCCAGCTTGAGCACCTTCTCGGCCGGGTAGGCGAGCTCCGGCCGGGCCGAACGGTAGGCCGGATCCGCATACGGCACCAGGGTGTTGAGGCCGTCGTTGCCGCCGTAGAGGGTCAGCACCACCAGCACCTGCTGGCCGGCCGGCAGCGGCCGGCTGGCCGCCGCGTCCTGCAGGCTGCGCCAGGTCACCACGCCGCTGCCGGCCAGCACGGCCGCGCCGCCGGCGACCCCGGAGGCAAGCAGGAACCGGCGGCGGTCGAGCTGCGTCATGTGCGGATTCCCTTCAGTGGACGAGGTATTCGGGACTGGTCAGGGCGAGGGTGACCAGGGTGGCGGGATTGCCCAGGGCCGGTTTCAGCGCGGCGGCCGTGCGGTCGCTGAACGTCCCGACGCCCAGCAGGTAGCCGACCGCGTCGAGCCGCTGGCCGGGCGCGGCGGCGCTGACGAAGGAGAGGTCGCCGGTGCGGCAGAGCCAGCCGGCCGCCTGCAGCCGCAGCTGGGCGGCCGCGGTCGAGAGCCAGGCATGCCCGGACGGCCAGCCCGAGACGTTCGGCGGGTCGAACGGCAGCTGGCCGAGCCCACGCAGGATGCCGGCCAGCCGGGTCAGCGTCGCGGCGTCGGTGCCCACCTTCAGCGCACGGGCCGCGCCGATCAGCCACTCCACCGGTCCGGCCACGATGCTGTTCGCCGCCCGGGCGAAGCTCTCGTCCAGGTACGCCGCCCGGAACAGCCCGGCCAGGTCCCGGTGGGCGCCGTAGCCGGCCACCAGCCGGGCCAGGGTGGCGGCGTCGGGCGGCGTGTCCGACACCAGCTGGCCGTACCAGCGGCCGCAGACGTAGCCGGCCGCGGCGGGCCGGGCCAGCACCGCGTCGCAGAAGCCGGCCTGGTCGAGGTTGCCGGTCACCCCGAGCACGGTCTTCGGCGTCTGGTCGTGCAGGCGGGGACGCAGGGTGGCCGACACCTGGCCCGCGTCGATCCGCCAGCCGGTGAGCGCCCGCGCGCCCTCCCGGACGTCGGTCTCGGTGTAGCCGTCCCCGTGGCCCAGCGCGAACAGCTCCATGAACTCGCGGGCCAGGTTCTCGTTCGCGCCCCGGACGGTGTTCTTCTGCCCGTCCAGCCAGATCAGCATGGCCGGGTCGACCAGCATCGCCTGCGCCAGCGTGCGGAAGTCGCCGGTGCCCAGCCGGCGCAGGGTCTCGTTCTGGTGGGCCAGCGCGGTGGCCGAGCGCACCTTGCTGGCCGCGGTGGCGAAATGGTCGTGCCAGCCGAAGGTGATCCGCTCGGTGAAGGGCTGGTGGACGCTCAGCATCCGGCCCAGCCACCAGCTCGTCAGCTGCTGCAGCTGCTCGCGGCGCTGCTTGTTCCGCGCCAGCCGGGCGGCCCGATCGGCGTTGCGGCCGACCGGCGCCAGCGGCGGGAACGGGGGCAGCGGGGTGGCGGCCGCCCCGGGGTCGGCGGCCGGCGCCAGCAGCCCGGCCAGGTAGGTCTCGGGGCCGGACCGGACGACGGCGTCCACGGCCGGCCCGCTCGCGCCGAAGCCGGTGCGCCGGACCAGCCTGGCCGCCGCGATCCAGGCCGCGGACTGGGTGCTCATGACACGGCATCCTGCGCCCGGATTGTTCGAAACGGGTTCGGGCGCGGCTAACGTTCGATGCCCGCCGGGGCGAGCACGCTCGGCACCGATCGATCGGGGAACTAGGGTCGGACCGGACGGACGGCGGGAAGGACCGGATGGCGACACCAGACGCGGCGACCACGCCGGTCGCCGAGGATGCCTTCAGCCTGCGCCCGATCCTGATCCCTGCCTTCGCCCCCGCGGTCCTCTTCGGGCTGGCCGAGGGCGCCGTGCTGCCGGTGGTCGCCCTGACCGCCCGCAATCTGGGCGGCAGCGTCGCGATGGCCTCGCTGATCGTGGCCCTGATCGGCATCGGCTCGCTGGTCAGCAACATCCCCTCGGCGCTGATCACCACCCGCTACGGCGAGCGGACGGCCATCGTGGCCGCCGGCTCGGTCAGCGCCTGCGCGCTGCTACTGGCGATGGCCGCGCCCGACAACGTGGTGCTCGGACTGGCGATGCTGCTGGTCGGCTTCGCCAACTCCGTCTTCAGCCTGGCCCGGCAGTCCTACCTGACCGAGGCGGTGCCGATCGCAATGCGGGCCCGGGCGCTGTCCACCCTCGGCGGCTCGTCCCGGATCGGCATCTTCGCCGGGCCGTTCCTGGGCGCGGCGGCGATCCAGCTCGGCGGCACCCGGGCGGCGTACGTGGTCGGCGCGCTGGCCGCGGCGAGCGCCGGGCTGGTCGCGCTGCTCTCCCGCGACCTGGTGGCCGATGCGGACCGGCAGGCCCGCGACCACGCCTCGGTCACGGTGCCGATGGTGCTGCGCTCGCACCGCCGGGTGTTCCTGACCCTGGGCCTGGGCGTGGTGCTGGTCGCCGCGGTGCGGGCGTCCCGCCAGGTGGTGCTGCCACTGTGGTCGGAACAGCTCGGCCTGTCGCCGACGGCCACCTCGCTGATCTACGGCCTCGCCGGAGCGATCGACATGGCGACGTTCTACCCGGCCGGCCGGGTGATGGACCGGCGCGGCCGGCGCTGGGTCGCGGTGCCCTCGATGCTGCTGATGGGCCTGGCGCTGGTGCTGGTGCCGCTGACCGAGCGGTTCGGCACGCTGCTGCTAGCGGCCATGCTGCTCGGCTTCGGCAACGGCATCGGCTCGGGGATGATCATGACGATGGGCGCCGACAACGCCCCCGCGATCGGCCGGCCGGCGTTCCTGGGCATCTGGCGGCTGCTCTCGGACCTGGGCAGCTGCGGCGGCCCGGTGCTGCTCTCCGGGCTGACCGGCGCGGCGGGGCTGGCGGCCGCGGTGGACGGCAACGGCCTGATCGGGCTGCTCGCCGCGGCCGTGCTCTGGTACTGGATCCCGCGCACCCGGCGGGTCGGGCGGTGACCGGCCGGCTCCGCCGGGGGTGGCCGCTGGCGCTGGCCGCGCTGGCCGCGGTCGCGATCCGGCTGCCGCTGCTGGCCGTCCCGCTGGACGCGGACGAGGGCGGCTACGCCTACCTGGCCCGGCAGTGGGCCGCCGGTGGCCGGCTCTACGGCCCGGTCTGGGTCGACCGGCCGCAGGCGCTGATGCTCGGCTACCGGCTGGTCACCGCGCTCGGCCGGTCCCGGGCCTGGATCCACCTCGCCGCGGCGGGCTGTGCGGTGCTGCTGCTGGCCGGCGTGGCCGGGGCGGCCTGGGCACTCGCCGGCCGGCGCGCGGCCGGGTTCGCGGCGTTCGCGGTCGCCGTGGTCGGCGCGGCACCGCACCTGCAGGGCTTCATGCTCAACGGGGAACTCGCCGCCGGCGCCTGGTCGGCCTGCGCGGTGGCGGCCAGCGCCTGGTACGTCCGGCGGCGCCGGTCCTGGCTGCTGCTGGCGGCCGGGGTGGCGGGTGCGGTGGCGGTGCTGACCAAGCAGAGCGGCTTCGACGGGCTGCTGCTCGCGCTCGGATCCGCCTATGCCTTCGGCCGTATCCGGGCTGCGCTGACCGTCCTCGCGGGGGCCGCGGTGCCGCTCGGGCTCGCCGTGCTGGCCGCCGCCCTGACCTCCTGGCACGACTGGTGGTTCGCGGTGGTCGGCTACCGGCTGCAGACCAGCGCCGGCAGCCGGGGCGGGGTGACCGGACGGTGGCACAACCTGACCGCGGGCGTGCCGCACCTGTGGCCGGACCTGCTCCCGCTGGCCGCGCTGGGGCTGCTCGGGCTGGCCTGCTGCCTGCGGCCGGTGCGACGGCAGCGCCCGCGGCCGGACCCCGCCCGGCTGCTGCCGCCGGCCTGGCTGGTGCTCGCCGGCCTCGGCTTCTACGGCGGGGTGTTCTTCTTCCCGCACTACTGGATGCAGCTGGTCGGCCCGCTGTGCCTGCTCGGTGGGCTGGGGCTCTCGGCGTTGCCGCCGCGGGCCGCGGTGGCGGCGCTGCTGGTCGCGTGCCTGCCCGCCACGCTCTGGACGACCCGGGCCGCGCTCGCCCCACCCGACCGCCGGGACCGGCTGGCGGTACCGGACGCCCGGCTGCTGGCCAACCGCGACATCGCGCCCTGGCTGCGCGCGCACGCCGCCCCGGGCGACCAGCTGTACGCCTTCGTCTCCTCCGCCGACCTGTACTACACGACCGGCCTGCGTACCGACTTTCGCTACCTGTGGCAGGCGAATCTCGAAGCCATTCCGGCCGCGGTGCCGCAGCTGCGGGCCTACCTGGCCGGTGCCGGCCGGCCGCGGTGGGTGGTGCTCTACCAGCAGCCGGCGGTGATCGACCCCTCCGGTGCGATCGGACTGACCCTGGCCGCCGACTACCGGCCGGTCGCGGTGATCGACGGGTACCGGATCCTGCGGGCAGGCTGACCGGTGCCGGCGCGCGGGCGGGTCGAGGCCCGCGCGCCGGCCGGTGCTAGCTGGAGCAGGTGATGAAGCTGGTCGTGTAGTAGCTGGTCGTCGTCCCCCACGGGACGAAGGCCGAGCAGGTGCCGACGATGCGCTGGCCGACCGGGTCGTCGGTGTGGGCGCCGTTGAGGTAGTAGGTCACCAGCGTGGCCTCACCCGGCGGCGGGCTCGGCACGACCTGGGTCGCCGACGCCACGCCCGGCAGCATCAGCACGGCAGCGGCGGTGAGGGCGAGGCCGGCACCGCGTACGTATCGACGGTTCATGAAGGGCTCCAGTCGGGAGGTTGTGCCCCAAAGGGGACATTGCCCGGGATGCTCGCATACGGCGGAGCGGCCGGCAAGGTCCCGCCGGCACTGCTAGCCTCGCCCGATCGCCGGACCGGACGGGGGCTGGAGGTGTCATGGCGGAGCAGGTGATCGCGTTGCTGCGCGGCATCAACGTCGGGCGTGCCAAGCGGGTCGCGATGGCCGACCTGCGGGCGCTGCTCACCGACCTCGGCTACGACCAGCCGCGCACCCTGCTCAACAGCGGCAACGCGGTGTTCGGCTGCCGGGCCCGCCAGTCCGGCCCCGCGGCGGAGCGGATCGAGGCCGCGATCGCCGACCGGCTCGGCGTCCGCTGCACGGTGATCACCCGGACGGCCTCCGAGCTGGCGGCGGTGGTCGCTGCCGATCCGTTCGCGGTGGTGGCCAGTGACCCGGCCCGCTACCTGGTCGGCTTCGCCGCCGCGCCGCCGGTGCCGGAGGTCGTGCGGCAGCTGCACGCCCGGGACTTCGGCGCCGAGCGGGTGCGGATCGTCGGCCGCGAGGCCTATCTCTGGTGCGCGGCGGGGATCGCCGAGTCGGAACTGACCAAGGCCCTCGGTTCGGTGATCGGCGTGGAGCTGACCACGCGCAACTGGAACACGGTGCTCAAGCTCGCGGCCCTGGCCGGGGTCGGCTGAGGCAGCTGCGTGCGGCCGGCCGGAGTCCGCTCAGGCGCGGCACGGATGGCCGAGGCCGCGACCGGGTCAGCGCCCGCAGCTGCCCGGCCCCGGGTAGCCGCGGCGATTACCGGGGCTCCAGCCGCGGCCGGCCGCGTAGGCGTAGCGCCGCCGGCGGAAGGTGACCACCAGCCAGAGCGCGCCGATCAGCAGGAACGGCGGGAACGCGGCCTCGGCCAGCGAGACGCCCAGGACCACGAGCAGCAGGAGCAGCAGGATCGTCCGGCGGGGGACCCGTCGCCGCGCCGGCGGTGCCGCGGTGGGCGCCGGGCCGGGCAGGTCGCGGAACGGGACGCGCAGCTCGCCGTCGGTCCGGGCCGCGTACGCGGCCGTGACGCGCTCCTCGAACTCGGCGAGGTCGAGCCGTCCGGCCGACAGGTGTTCGCCGAGCAGCTGCACCGCCCGCTCCCGCTCGGCGGTGCCGACCCGCAACTCCCGGCTCGACGGGTACGGACCGAACGACCATCCCGCCATGGCTGCCCCCGTTCCCAGCGTCAGTCATTCCACTGTAATCGCGGGTGACCGCGTGAGGCCAGGGTCGCCCGGGCGGTGCCAGCCGGCCCTCAGCGGATGCCCGCGGCGGGGAGATTCGTTCCCCGGCCCGGGCATAGGATGCGCCTCACCATGACCGGGTACGCACTGTTCGAGACGGCGATCGGCACCTGCGGGATCGGCTGGACCGAGGCCGGGATCCGCCGGGTGGTGCTGCCCGGCCGCTCCGCCGAGCAGACCCGCGCGATGCTGGCCGGCGACCCGATGCTGGCCGGAGAGCCGGTGCCCGGGGAGCCGATGCTGGCTGGCGAACCGGCCCCTGGCAGGGAGGCGATCCCGCCGCCGGCCGTGGCCGCCACCATCGCCGGCATCGTGCGGTTGCTCGACGGCGCGGACGAGGACCTCGCGGGCGCCGAGCTGGACGAGACCGGGGTGACCGGGTTCAACCGGCAGGTCTACGCGGTCGCCCGTTCCATCCGGCCCGGGTCGACCCTGACCTACGGCGAGGTGGCCACCCGGCTCGGCCAGCCGGGAGCGGCCCGGGCGGTCGGCCGGGCGCTGGGCGACAACCCGTACCCGATCGTGGTGCCCTGCCACCGGGTGCTGGCCGCCGACGGCAGCCTGCACGGCTTCTCGGCCTACGGCGGGCTGGCCACCAAGCGCCGGATGCTGCAGCTCGAAGGCGCCCTGCCACCGGACGAGCCGACCCTCTTCTGAGCCGGTCCGCCCGCTGGCCTCGGGGCGATGGAAAATCTCACACCGGAGATTGGACTAACCGGCCAAGCCGGTTCGGGCCCGGCATCCAGCGTGTCACCGCGCTTGCCCTACCTCATATGTGAGATATCGTGGCCCGCATGTCTGACGACCTCGCAACCCCCACGGCGGTCGCGCCCGCCGGCCTGCTGAAGGACCAGAAGGACCTCGGCGCCGCCCAGAACTACGCCCGCCGGGTCGGCACCCTGATCCGCGACGCGCGCAAGAACCGCGGCTGGACCCAGGCCCAGCTCGCCGAGACGCTGGGCACCTCGCAGAGCGCCGTGAACCGCATCGAGCAGGGCAACCAGAACCTCAGCCTCGACCTGCTGACCCGGATCAGCGAGGCGCTCGACTCCGAGATCGTCTCGCTCGGCCGGTCCGGCCCGCTGCACCTGCGGGTGGAGGGCGGCCGGCGGCTGCAGGGCAGCATCGACGTCAAGACCAGCAAGAACGCCGGCGTCGGCCTGCTCTGCGCCTCGCTGCTGAACGAGGGCCGCACGGTGCTGCGCAAGGTGGCCCGGATCGAGGAGGTGCACCGGATCCTCGAGGTGCTCACCAGCATCGGGGTGAAGACCCGCTGGCTGAACGCCGACAACGACCTCGAGATCGTCCCGCCGGCCAAGCTCGACCTGGACGGCCTCGACGAGGAGGCGGCCCGCCGGACGCGCAGCATCATCATGTTCCTGGCCCCGCTGATGCGGCAGGAGAAGCAGTTCGAACTGCCGTACGCCGGTGGCTGCGCGCTCGGCACCCGCACCGTCGAGCCGCACATGACCGCGCTGCGCCCGTTCGGCCTGCAGGTGGAGGCCGCGGCCCGGGCCTACCACGTGCAGGTCGAGCCCGGGGTCCGGCCGAGCCGGCCGATCGTGCTGACCGAGCGCGGCGACACCGTCACCGAGAACGCCCTGATGGCCGCGGCCCGCAACGACGGCGTGACCGTGATCCGCAACGCCAGCTCGAACTACATGGTGCAGGACCTGTGCTTCTTCCTCACCGAGCTCGGCGTCCGGGTGGAGGGCATCGGCACCACCACCCTGACCGTGCACGGGGTGCCGGAGATCCGCCGCGACGTCGACTACTCGCCGTCCGAGGACCCGATCGAGGCGATGAGCCTGGTCACCGCGGCCATCGTCACCGGCTCCGAGATCACCGTGCGGCGGGTGCCGATCGAGTTCATGGAGATCGAGCTGGCGCTGCTCGCCGAGATGGGCCTGTCGTTCGACCAGACGCCGGAATACCCAGCCGCCAACGGCAAGACCCGGCTGGTGGACGTGACGATCCACCCGTCGTCGCTGCACGCCCCGCTGGACAAGATCCACCCGATGCCGTTCCCGGGCCTGAACATCGACAACCTGCCGTTCTTCGCGCTGATCGCGGCCACGGCCGAGGGCTCGACGCTGATCCACGACTGGGTCTACGACAACCGCGCGCTCTACCTGACCGAGCTGACCAAGCTGGGTGCCAAGGTCACCCTGATGGACCCGCACCGGATCTACGTCGAGGGCCCGACCCACTGGTCCGGCACCGAGGTGATCTGTCCGCCGGCGCTGCGCCCGGCGGTGGTGGTGCTGCTGGCGATGCTGGCGGCCAAGGGCACCTCGCTGCTGCGCAACGTCTATGTCATCGACCGCGGCTACGAGCAGCTGGCCGAGCGGCTGAACCAGCTCGGCGCCAGCATCCACACCTTCCGCGACGTCTGAGTCGAATCCTCTTTATCCGTAAAGGCTAAAGTGGACGGGCTGCCCCGCCGGCAGGAGGACCGGCGGGACAGCCCTGGGAAGGTCCTGACGCGGCGGGTCAGGACTTGATCGCGATGGTCCCGCTGGTGGTCTCCTCGGCCGGGTAGTAGTAGTAGCTCTGGATGGTGCCGGCCGCGTAGGCCCTGCCCTTGGCGAAGGCGAGCCCGTTACCGCTGGCGATGGTGACCAGGTTGGTCTGCCGGCTGCCGACGCAGGAGACGGTGAAGTTGTACGAGCCGCTCGCGGTCTTCTTGCCGACCCGCTCGGTGATCGACACCGAGACGTAGGCGCTGTGGTCCGGGGTGGTGCAGCTGGTGGTCACCGGCACCTGCACCGCCGCGCCCTTGGCGACCAGGTGCGCCGGGCTGCCGATCGAGATGTCGAGGAAGACCGGCGGCGAGCTGTAGGCCACTGCCGGCGCGGCCGAGCCGAACAGGGCGGCACTGCCGCCGGCGGCCAGTGTGACGACGCCGATGCCGGCCTTCAGCAGGAGAGGGTTCATCGAATTTCCTTTCAGATGGAGCACGTGATCGAGTGAGGGTCAGGTGCCTAGGCCGAACGGGCCGACCCGGCACTGATTGGTGCGACCGCGCCGGGTGATTCCGGCGCGACGCTGCTTGCCACCCGGCCGGCGCGACCCGGCCCGGTGCCTTTCTCTATGACCACGCCGGGCAGGCCCGGCGCGGCACAACCGACCACGGCTGCTGCAGTCAGCACGAGAGCCGGAAAGTGCCCGGTGAAATCGAGCGAAACGGAGACGAGCAGGGCCACCAGGACGGCCAGCGCCGTGGCCGGCAGCGCGCGATCCGCACTGCGGGGCGGCCAGTGGCCGCGTAGCCACCGGCCGAGCGTGACCAGGCAGCCCAGCAGCAGCACCAGGCCGATCAGGCCGAACTCGGCCACGACCTGGAGGTATTCGTCGTGCGCGTACCGGAAAACCTGAACGCCGCCGGCGGCCGGATGCCAGCTCAGCACGGTCAGCCGCGGGCCCGCGCCGGTCAGCGGCTGCCGGGCGATCACCTCGCCCACCGCGTGCAGCGCGCCCCAGCGGTCATCCGAGGTCGCGTTCAGCCTGGCCTGGCCGACGGCCGGGAACGGGTGCAGGGCGGCCACCGCGACCACGCCGGCGAGCAGCGGCAGGTAGGGCAGCGCGGCCGCCCGGCCGCGGCCCACCGGGAGCGCCCCCACCGCTGCTCCGGCGAGCAAGCCCAGCAGCGCCAGCGAAAAGTGCGGCTGGGCGGCGGCTGGCGCGGACGGCAGCAGGGCCGCCGCGCCGAGGCAGCCGCCGAGCAGCGGGTAGCCCAGCAGGCCCAGCGTGCGCCGGGCGCCGAGGGTGGCCAGCATCACCAGCAGGCCACCGAGCAGGGCGAGCACGGCCCCGCGGCTCAGGGTCGCGGCGAGGCCGGTCAACACGATCGCGACGAGCGCTCCGGTGCCCCGGGTCCGCCCGTGGCCGGCCAGCAGCCCGGCGCCGAGCAGGGCGGCCACGGCGAGGAATGCCCCGGTCGCATTGGGGTAACTGAACGTGCTGGCCGCCCGGAACAGTCCCTGCCCGGTGATCGCGGCGGGTGACCGGCGGCCGGCCACGCCGGCCCAGCCGAGCAGCGCGACGGCGGTTCCCAGCCAGAGCAGGCCGGTCAGCAGCAGCCGGGCGGTGCCGGGGGTCAGGGCGCGCGCGCAGCCGAGCGTGACGAGGGTTCCCAGCACCAGTTGCACGGCGGGCAGCCCGCCGGCGAACCCGCCGTGCCAGGCCGAATCGAGCAGCAGCCAGCCCAGCAGGGCACCGACCGGCAGCATCGAACGGGCGGCAATCGACCGTACCGACAACGGGATCACGAACCCGGCGGCGGCCAGGGCGACGAGCAGGAGGAGCCGGCCGGACCGCTCGTACCCGCCGTGCGCGCAGGTGGCGGCGGCCAGGCCGGCCAGCAGCAGCGTCGCCGCCACGGTGGGCCGGTCGACGCCGGCGGCCGGTGGCTCGGTGGTGCGGTCGTCCACGTGGACCATGGCAGCTCCCTGGCGTGCGGGCCGGGCATCACCCGGGGCGGTTCGGCACTGGGTAAGACTCGCGATGGGGTGGCTTGGTTGCATACGGCCAGGATTTTCTGCTGCGACTGTCTGCGGCGGCATAGGCGTTTCGTCGGTCCCGGGCCGGACTGGACGATCTGTCGGTGGCCGGCGGGCCGATCCAGGACCTCCGGACCGCGTTGTCCTATGTCAAGTACGCGTGAGTCAGAACCAGTTAAAAACTGTGTCTTGTGCAGGTAAGAAATCGAAGGAATAGTCGCACCGTATGTCTGCGGCCGAGGGGGTGCCGCAGCAGTCGTCCGTGACGATGGCCGTCGCGGCGAAACCAGGGGGACACCAGGAATGACCGTGAAGAGAGCAAGGTCGAAGCTCATCGGGGCGGTGGTCGGCGCAACCGCGCTCGGCACCGTCTGCCAGTTCCTCGGCGGGACGGCGGCGCTGGCGGCACCGGCCGCCGCACCGGCAGCCGAATCGGTGATCGTGGTGCTCCACGACCAGCTCACCTCGACACCCGCCACCCGCGCCCACGTCAGCGCCCGGCACGCCCGGGCCACCGACGACCAGAACGCGGTCCTCGGCCGGCTCGCCAAGCGCGGTGGCGCCAAGCCCGCCAAGGTGCAGCACTACACCGCCGCGAACGCGTTCTCGGCAACCGTGACGGCCGACCAGGTCGCGGCGCTGGCCGCCGACCCGTCCGTGGCCGCGGTCATCCCGAACAACAAGGTCGCCATCCCGGTCCAGCGGAAGGTCTCCGAGACCGCCGGGCAGGTGCAGGGCGGCACGACCATCGGCGTTCCCCCGTCCAGCGCGGTCTGCCCGACCGACCCGAGCAAGCCGCTGCTCGAGCCGGAGGCGCTGGCCGACACCAACACCGCCTCGGACGACCCGACCGCCAAGACCGCCCAGCAGTTGACGGACGGCAGCGGCGTCAAGGTCGCCTACATCGCCGACGCGATCAACCCGAACAACCCGGACTTCATCCGGGCGGACGGCTCGCACGTCATCACCGACTACAAGGCCTTCTCGGCCGACGGCCCGACCCCGGACGAGGGTGGCGCCGAGGCCTACGGCGACGCGTCCTCGATCGCCGCGCAGGGCCTGGTCCCGCACGACCTGTCGACCTTCGTCAACCCCGCCTACCCGCTGCCGGCCGGCTGCAACATCCGGATCCTCGGCATGTCGCCGGGCGCCAGCATCGTGGCGCTGAAGATCGACTTCTACGACACCTCGATCCTCCAGGCGATCGACTACGCGGTCGCGACCGACCACGTCGACGTGCTGAACGAGTCGTTCGGCGGCGCGCCGCTGCCGGACGAGTCCTCCCGCAACGTCATCGAGCTGTTCAACGACATGGCGGTGGCGGCCGGCACGACGGTCACCGTCTCCTCGGGTGACGCCGGCACGACCAGCACCATCGGCAACCCGGCGACCGACCCGAACGTGATCTCGGTGGCGGCCAACACCAACTCCCGCGGGTACCTGCAGACCGGCTACGCCGGCGCGCGGGCGTTCTCCAACGGCAAGTGGGTCAACGACGAGATCTCCTCGCTGTCCTCGGGTGGCTACACCCAGGGCGGCAGCACCGTCGACCTGACGGCGCCGGGCGAGGCCGGCTGGGCGGCCTGCGACGCGGGGGCGCCCGAGTGCGCCAACTACCGGGGCAGTGGCTCGGACTTCCAGCTGTTCGGCGGCACCAGCCAGTCGGCGCCGCTCACCGCGGGCGCGGCGGCCCTGGTCATCTCGGCCTACCGCTCGACGCACCACGGCGCCTCGCCGTCGCCGCAGCTGGTCAAGGCGCTGCTGACCAGCACCGCCACCGACCTGGGCCTGCCGGCCTTCGAACAGGGTGCCGGCCTGCTGGACTCGCGCGCCGCCGTCGAGGCCGCGCTGACCTACCCGGGCGGCAGCTCGGCACCGGCCGGCGTCAGCTCGAACGTGCTGCTGTCGACCAACCAGCTCAACCTGTCGGGCAACCCCGGCAGCACCAAGTCCGCCACGGTCGGCGTCACCAACGTGGGTACCAAGAACCTGACGGTCGCCACGGCCGCCCGGGACTTCCTCACCACCGCGGTGTCGACGGTCAACTCCTCGCTCGACGCCACCAGCACCCAGACCTTCCCGTACCCGACCAACGGCGCGCCGTGGGTCTACAAGAAGGTGCCGTTCTCGGTCCCGGCCGGCACCGACCGGATGGCGCTGCAGATGATCTGGCAGGGCGCGGCCAAGCAGGTCGGCAGCAGCAAGGTGACCCCGGTGGTCCGGGTGACGCTGCTCGACCCGTCCGGCACGTACGTGGCCAACAGCCGCCCGCAGGGCGGCGCGGTCTCGGCCAACTACGCCAACCTGGACGTGCGCAAGCCGACGGCCGGCACCTGGACGGCGATCATCTACACCGCGGCGAGTGCCTCCGGCTACACCGGGCCCGTCAGCCTGCGGTTCACCGACCAGCAGACCGTTCCGGTCGGCCAGGTGAGCCAGCCGGCGCTGCAGCTCAAGCCGGGGCAGACCAAGAACGTCAAGGTCTCGTTCACGGTCCCGACCAGCGGCGGTGACACCAGCTACTCGGTCACGGTGGCGAGCTCCGACAACCACCAGACCTCGATCCCGGTCGTGGTCCGTCCGGTGATCCCGGCGCCGGGCACCTTCACCGGCACCATCACCGGCGGCAACGCCCGGGCCGGCTCGGCGGCGCAGACGTTCGCCTACGCCTTCGACGTGCCGAACGGCAAGCGCGACGTCAGTGTCGGCGTGGCGCTGGCCAACGACCCGCACTACACGCTGGAGGCGGCCCTGGTCGACCCGAACTCCGAGGTGCAGGCGGTCGACAGCAACCTGTACCCGACCGGCATCAGCACCACCGGTGCGCAGGGGCTGGGCCTGCAGCTGACCGCGGCCAACCCGGTTCCGGGTCGGTGGCGGGTGGTGATCCTGGTGATCAACCCGGTGCCCGGCACCGCGTTCACCCAGGGCTTCACCGGCACCATCGGGTTCAACCAGAGCAAGGTGAAGGCGACCGGCCTGCCCAACTCGACCGGCATCACGCTGGCCAAGGGGAGCTCGACGACCGCCCGGGTGACGGTGACCAACACCGGCATCGCGCCGATCAACGTCCAGGTCGACCCGCGCACCACCAAGCTGCAGAACCTCCAGCTGGTGTCGCCGTTCGGTCCGCAGACGTTCCAGCTGCCCGCCCACGCGGCGCCGACCTACCTGGTCCCGCCGAGCACCACCGGCCTGACGATGACCGCGGTCTCGTCGGTGCCGGCGATCGGCGAGCTGATCTCCGGTGGCCAGGGCATCTCCGCGATCGGTGACCTGACCGCCGCGCAGAACGGCAGCACCGTCTCGGTGGCGAAGGTGAAGGAGAACAACGGCACGGTCTCGACGGGCATCTGGTACACCGACGTCAACGAGGTCGGCTACGTCGGCCCGGAGGGCGCCCCGACGGCGGACTCGCAGGTCAACCTGAGCGCGAAGACGCTCGGCTTCGACAATGCGGTGACCTCCTCGACCGGCGACTTCTGGAGCGTGGCGGTGGACCCGAACGCCGATCTCGGCAACGCGGTCACCATCCAGCCGGGCCAGTCGGCGACCATCACGGTCACGATCACCCCGACCGCCAAGAAGGGCTCGATCGTCAGCGGTGTGCTGAACATCTACACCCCGCCGTCGTTCGCGTACGCCACCTTCAACACCACCGGTGACCTGCTGGCCCAGCTGCCCTACACCTACAAGGTCGGCTGAACCAGCAGCACCTGACAACCGAACACGACGGCGCCGCGGATCCCAGGGTCCGCGGCGCCGCCGCGTTCGGACGGCGATCACCCCTACGCTGGCACGATGTCCGACCTGCATCACCTTGAGCTATGGGTGCCCGACCTGGGCCGGGCGGTGGCCGAATGGGGCTGGCTGCTCGGTGAGCTCGGCGGCCTGCCCTTCCAGGACTGGCCCCACGGACGCAGCTGGCGGCTCGGCGGGTGGTACCTGGTGATCGAGCAATCCCCAGCCCTGACAGGGAATTCGCACGACCGGCGGCGACCGGGCCTGAACCATCTGGCGCTGACCGCCGGCCCCGCCGCTCGGGTCGACGCCCTCGTGGCGGCCGCTGCCGGGCACGGCTGGTCGCAGCTGTTCGCCGCAGAGTACCCGCACGCGGGCGGACCGGACCACTATGCCGGGTACCTGGTCAACGGCGACGGGTTCGAGGTGGAGCTGGTGGCCGACCGTGCCGCGAACTAGTTACGCAACAAGGTCAAAACACCCGTAGATCGTTACTAAGAGTGACGATTCAGTGACTAGATTGCGGCTTGTTCGGCGGCCGTAAGCCCCGGTAAGGTTTTCTGTGCACGGGGGTGCAATGGGGGAAACGCAGTAAGAGATTGAAGCCTCGCGGACCGGGTATGGGGGTACCTGCTCCAGCGGGGCTTCTCTCTGTTCCGCCCCTGTCCTGCGTCGCCGCGTGGCGTGCGGTCAGCCGATGCCCCGGCTGGCGACGGCCCGCAGTGTCGGATCGCCGGCGTCGGACGACCCGGTGATGTAGGCAGCCTCGGCGACCAGCACGGTGCTGCCGGCCTGCCGGGAGGCGAATGCCGCGTCCGGCAGCTTGGCCGGGGCGCCGGCGAAGGTCACCCCTTCGCGGAGCAGGTCCGAGATGTTGCCGGTGCCGTCGGCGTTCACCAGGGCCAGGTACTTCTGCGCCTGGACCGGCGTGTCGAAGGCGACCACGTTGCTGGCGATCACCACCGTCCGACCCTGCACGCTGGTGGTGGCCAGCAGCCGCTTCACCGAGGTGCACGGCGTGCCGGCGAAGAACGACCGGACCTGGCCGTAGGAGTGCGCGGCGCAGTCGGTCTGGCTGTCCGACGCCTGGCGGGTCCAGCCGGCCGGCAGGGCGGGGCCGCCACTGGCCGCGGGGCTGGCCCCGCTCGGCGGCGCGGAGGTCACCGCGGGGGTGCTCGGCCCGCTGGCATGGTTCGTCGAGTGCTTGCCCGTCAGGGCGACCAGCAGCACCAGCACGATCAGGCTGACGGCCAGCCAGCCGCCGAGCACCAGGGCGATCAGCTTCACCCGGCTCTTCGGCTCGTCGTCGTAGCGGTGCGGTTCCTCGGGGGAGTCCCAGTCCGAGTCCGGTTCGGTCAGCCAGCTCACGGCCACCACGGTAGCCACCCGGCGGTGTGGGATGGCGGTTAGCTGAGAGGATGGCGCGATGGTGACGGACTGCGACGTGATCGTGGTAGGGCTCGGCGGCATGGGCTCGGCCGCCGCGTACCAGCTGGCCCGGCGCGGGCTCAGGGTGGTCGGCATCGAGCAGTTCGGGCCGGCCCACACGCTGGGTTCCTCGCACGGGGGCAGCCGGATCGTCCGCAAGGCCTACTTCGAGGGGCCGGCGTACGTCCCGCTGCTGCAGCGCTCGTACCAGCTGTGGGACGAGCTGTCGGCCGAGTTCGGCGAGCAGCTGTTCACCCGGTGCGGCGCTCTCATGATCGGCGCGCCGGACAGCCCGGTGGTGACCGGGGCGCGGGCCTCGGCCGAGCGGTGGCAGCTGCCGCACGAGCTGCTGGACGGCGAGGCGCTGCGCCGGCGCTACCCGCAGTTCCGGCTGCCCGCGGACCAGGTGGCGGTGTTCGAGTCCGACGCCGGCTACGCGCTGCCCGAGGCGACCGTGCTGGCCAACCTGGAGCTCGCCGCCGACGCGGGCGCGGAGCTGTGGTTCGACACCACGGTCGAGGCGGTGGAGCTCGGCCCGTCCGGGGTGCACGTCACGGCGGCCGACGAGGAGCTGGTCGCGCCCAAGGCGGTGCTCGCGACCGGGGCGTGGGCCGACCGGCTGGCGCACCTGGACCGCTACCCGCTCAGCGTCACCCGGCAGAGCACGCACTGGTTCACGCCGGCCCGGCCGGACGACTTCGACCCGGCCCGGTTCCCGGTCTACCTCTGGGACGCCCCGGTGCCGCCGGGCGCCCCGGACGTCCAGCTCTACGGCTTTCCGCGGCTGCCCGGCGAGGCCGAGGTGAAGGCGGCCCGGTACCGCGACGCGGGCACCGGGCCGGTCGATCCGGACGCGCTGGACCGGGTGGTGACCGCGCGCGACCACGAGCCGGTCGGGGAGCTGCTGTCCCGGGCGCTGCCGGGGCTGGCCGGGCCGCCGGTGCGGTCCTCGGTCTGCATGTACCCGGCCGCGGCCGGTGACGACTTCGTGCTCGGCCTGCACCCGGGCTCGTCCGGCCGGGTGGTGCTGGCCGTCGGCTTCTCCGGGCACGGGTTCAAGTTCACCCCGGTGGTCGGCGAGATCGTGGCCGACCTGGTGACCGAGGGCCGCAGCCGGCTCGACCTCGGCTTCCTGTCGCCGGCCCGGTTCGGCTGAGGCTCGTTCGTTCGTTCGGGGCAGATCAGGCCCGGTCGACGGCCGGGAAGACGATCTCGCGCACCAGCACCCGCACCACGATGGCGGCCGGCACCGCGAAGAGCGCGCCCGGGATGCCGAGGATCGCCCCGCCCAGGATCACCGAGGGCACCGTGATCACGCCCGGCAGCTCCACCGAGAACTTCATCACCCGGGGCTGGATCAGGTAGTCCTCGGCGAGCCGGTACCCGATGTAGAACAGCAGGGTCGCGATCGCGGTCGGCAGGCTCACCGTCAGCGACACCAGGGTGACGATGGCGCCGCCCACCGTCGAGCCGATCACCGGCACCAGCGACAGCACCGTGACGAGCGCGCCGAGCATCACCGCGTACGGGATGTCCCAGGCCAGCGCCCACACCGAGGTGCCGAGGCCGCAGAGCACCGCGATCGAGACGGTGGACAGCATCACCTTGCCGACCAGGGCGATCAGCTCGTCCACGATCCGGCCGGTGCGGCCGCGCCGGGAGGCCGGCACCGCGCGCAGCGCCAGCGTGCGCATGGTCGGCAGCTTGATCGCGACGAACAGCGACAGGAAGGCGACCACCACGATGTCGGTGAGCGCGCTGAAGAGCAGCTGGCCACCGGAGAGCACGTAGTCGAGCACCTTGGCGAAGTCGAGCTTGGAGTTGCTGGAGGCGCTGGTCACCGAGTTGAGCCGGGTGCCCAGCGAGCCCAGATGCTTCTCGGCCTCGGCGATCAGCTGCGGGCCGTTCCTGATCAGCTGCGGCAGCTGGGTGCTGGCCGCGTCGACCGCCAGCACGATCGGCGCGGTGAGCAGCAGGACGGTCAGCAGCCAGGTGATCAGCGCCGCGTAGGTGCGCCCGACGCCCCGCCGCTGCAGGAACCCGATCAGCGGGTCGAGGGTGAGCCCGATCAGCAGCGAGAAGGCCAGCAGGTAGAGGATGGTCTTGAGCTGCTGGAACACCACGAAGCCGAGGTAGGCCACCCCGACGCCGAGCGAGAACCACAGGGCGAACGCCACCACCGAGCGCGGCCGGCGGACCGTCACGACCTCGTGCACCGGCTCGCCGCCGATCGGCACCGCACCCTTGGCATCCATGGTGTGAGCCAGGTTAGTGCAGCGTCAGCTGTGCCTGCGACGACCGGCCGGTCAGCGGAATTCCAGCGTGACCTCGTCCGTGACCGGGTGTGACTGGCAGGCGTCGACCTCTTCGGGTTCGAGGGCGTAGTTGCGGGACATCCGCACCTCGCCGCCGAGCACCTTGGCCCGGCAGGTGCCGCACACCCCGCCCTTGCACGCGTACGGGGCGTCCGGCCGGGAGGCCAGCACCGCGTCCAGGATGCTCGCCCCGGAGTACGGCACCGCCACGGTGGACGTGCGGCCGGCCAGCGTCACCGTCACCGCGCTGCGCTCGTCGGAGCGGCCTTCCTCGGCCGGTTCGGGCTCGGGTGGCTCGCCGGCGTAGAAGAGTTCCGCGTGCACCCGCGAGTCCGGCACGCCGCCGGCCACCAGGGCCTCGCGGGCGGCGGTCACCATGCCGAACGGCCCGCACAGGTACCAGTCGGTGACGCCCTGGGCCGGGCCGGCGAGCAGGGTGGCCACCTTGCCGGCGTCGATCCGGCCGGTGAGCAGGTCCGACAGCTGCGGTTCGCCGGAGAGCACGTGCAGCAGGGTCAGCCGGCCCGGGTAGCGGTTCTTCAGGTCGGCCAGCGGCTCCAGGAACATCACCTCGGCGGTGGTCCGGTTGCCGTAGACCAGCAGCACCTCGCCGTCCGGTTCGCTCGCCAGCACCGCGGCCGCGATCGAGAGCACCGGGGTGATGCCGGAGCCTGCCACCAGGCAGCCGATCCGGCGACCGGACCGCTCACCGATGCCGCGCGGGCCGAAATGCCCGGCCGGGGTCATCACCTCGACCACCTCGCCGACCTGCAGCGCGCCGGTCAGCCAGCCGGAGAAGACGCCGTCCGGGATCTGCTTCACGCCGATCCGCAGCCGACCGTGCTCGGCCAGCTCGCGGGGCTCGGAACAGATCGAGTAGGTGCGCCGGTCCTCACCGCCGCCGGTGGTCACCCGGCGCAGGGTCAGGTGCTGCCCGGGCTGGAAGGCGTAGGCCTCGCGCAGGTCGGCGGGCACCTCGAACTCGACCGCGCAGGCGGCCTCGGTCAGCCGGGCCACGTCCGAGACGGCGAGCTTGTGGAAGGTGGACATCGCGGCCATCTCAGATCGGTTTGAATTCGTCGAAGGGTTCGGCGCAGGCGCGGCACCGGCGCAGCGCCTTGCACGGGGTCGAGCCGAACTGGCTGACCACCTCGGTGTCGGTGGAACCGCAGCGCGGGCAGGCCACCGCCGGTCGCCGGCCGAGCTGCACCGGCACCGGCCCGGACCCGCGGTGCGCGGGCGGGGCGATGCCGTACTCGGCGAGCTTGTGCCGTCCGGACTCGGTGATCCAGTCGGTGGTCCAGGCCGGCGACAGCTCGACCACCACCGAGGCGTCCAGCGCCACCTCGCGGGCCCTGGCCAGCACGTCCGCCTTGATCGCCTCGGTGGCCGGGCAGCCGGAGTAGGTCGGGGTGATCACCACCTGCGGTCCGCCGTCGGGTGCCCACCGGACGTCGCGCAGGATGCCGAGCTCGGCGATGGTGAGCACCGGGATCTCCGGGTCCGGCACCTCGGCCGCCGCCTCGCGCAGCGCCGCCAGGTCGGTGCTCACCACGTCGCCCCGGGATGCGAGCGGTGCAGGTGCTGCAGCTCGGCCAGCAGGTAGCCGAAGCCCTGGGTGTGCAGGCCGGCC
>Ga0335073_10001030_pt1 | contig 36779 bp, 32 predicted proteins | sample Lox_Sample_22_FD_207093 | JGI IMG/M metagenome (GOLD analysis project Ga0335073, IMG submission 207093) | Soil microbial communities from Loxahatchee National Wildlife Refuge, Florida, United States - Lox_Sample_2.2 | ecosystem: Environmental > Terrestrial > Soil > Wetlands | place: USA... | reverse complement strand
TGCCGAGTTCGGTGGGGACGCCGCGCAGCAGGACGAACCCGTACCTGGCCACCGCGTCCAGGCAGCCGGCCCAGACCGCGTCGTCGAGCACGTAGGACTTCCACTCCCCTGTCACTTGCTGGCACAGCCCGCCGCCCGGCTCCAGCAGGTCCGAGGGGAGCCACAGCGTCTTGGCGTCTTCCGTGCGCGGGTCCGGCTCCGCCGCCTCCGGGCTGTGCGCCGCCAGCCAGGCGCGGCTGAACACCGCGCGGTGCCCGCCCGGGTCGAACTGAACCTCCACCGCGTCTGGGGTTTGCGCCGTGACAGCCGCCGCGAGCCCGTTCGGGATAGCGGTTATCTGTATGAGCCGCTGGCCGGTCACCGGATCCCGGCAGTCAGGGCACGGGCAGTTGTGCCTGAGCCAGACCGCCGGGAATCCGAGCGTCACTCGTTCCTAGACGCGACAAGGACCGGGGCGGGCGGCAGCGCGACCTGCACGGCTGTGCCGGGGACCATGGCCGCGGCCGTGGTGCTGGGCACGTCCACCTGCACTTCGGTGTCGCCGGACAGCAGCACCGTGAGGCGGCTGGTGGCGCCGAGGAAGGTGCGGTTGGACACGATGCCGTTGCCGTCGGCCGCCTGGACGACCGTCAGGCCTTCCGGGCGGACGAGCACGTCGACCTGGCCCGAGGCGGGGGCGCCGTCCTGCACCGGGACCATGGTGCCGAGGACGGCGACCGTGCCGCTGTCGACGAGCTCACCGGGCAGCCGGTTCATCGTGCCGACGAACTCGGCCACGAACGCCGTGGCCGGCCGGGAGTACAGCTCGTCGGGGGCGGCGACCTGCTCGAGCTTGCCGCCCCGCATGACGCCGACGCGGTCGGCCATGGACAGCGCCTCTTCCTGGTCGTGCGTGACGAACAGGGTCGTGGTGCCGAGCCGCTGCTGCAGGTTGCGGATCTGCTCGCGCAGCTGCAAGCGGACCTTGGCGTCGAGCGCGGACAGCGGCTCGTCGAGCAGCAGCACGCGGGGCTCGATAGCCAGGGCGCGGGCGAGCGCGACGCGCTGCTGCTGGCCGCCGGACAGCTGGTGCGGGAACTGCTTCGCCTGGGCGGCCAGGCCGACCATCTCGAGCAGCTCACCGGCCCGCTGGCGGCGGGTGACAGCGTTCGCCTTGCGCATCCGCAGCCCGAAGCCGACGTTGTCCAGGGCGTTCATGTTCGGGAACAAGCTGTAGCTCTGGAACACCATGCCCATGTCTCGCTTGGACGCCGGCACCCCGGAGACGTCCCTGCCGTCGATCAGCAGCTCGCCGGTGTCGGCGGTCTCGAACCCGGCCACGATGCGCAGCGCCGTGGTCTTGCCACAGCCCGACGGGCCGAGCAGGGCGACGAGCTCGCCGGGGGCGATGTCGAGCGACATCCCGTCCAGGGCGCGTGTCGCCCCGAACGTCCGGGACAGGTTCCGCAGCGACACGCTCGTCCCCCCGCGCGCCGACGTCGCTGTCGTGACGGACGCGGTGACGGCGCTCGCGGCCTGCGCGGTGTCGTCGGCGGCGTTCGTTGCCATCAGTTCCCCTTCGTTTCTGCGCGGGCCACGGTGAACAGCGTCACCGCGCCGCCGCCTGTGCGGCGGGACTGGCGGGTGCCGAAAGTGACGATAAGCATCAGGAAGAGCCAGGTGAGGACCAGCGCGAAGATCGAGGCCGCCACCGACATGTTCGCGTTCAGCTGGTCGAACTGAACGATCCACACCGGGAAGGTCACGTACAGGTCGAGGCTCGCGATGGTGAACTCGCCGAGCACGAGCGCCACGATCAGCACGGTCGACGACAGCAGCGCCGTGCGCAGGTTCGGCAGCAGGACCCGCCACAGGGTGGTCGACCATCCCGCGCCAAGCGAGCTTGACGCCTCGGTCAGCGTCTTCAGGTCGAGCGCGCGCAGGCCGGCGTCGATCGCGCGGTAGGCGAACGGCATCGCCAGGACCACGTACACCAGGCCGAGCAGCCACGGGGTGGCCTTGAGAGAGCCGGGCGATACCTGCAGCACGCCGACGGCCAGCACCACCGGCGGGATGACGATCGGCAGGATCGTGATGCTCTCGAGCAGCCGCCGCATGGCCGGCACGCGCAGGTGCACGTAGACCGCCGTGGGCACCATGAGCGCCAGCGTGATGAGCGTGGTCATGATCGCCAGTCGTGTCGACAGCCAGATCGCGGGCCAGAACCCGGGCTGGACGAACACGGTGCCGAACGCGCGGATGCCGGCGAACCGCAGCGCCGCCCACAGTGGCAGCAGGAAGTACACGCCGGCGATGAGCAGGATCACCCACCGCCAGACGGGAAACCTCTTCCTGGCGTTAGCACGCTTGCGGTCGGGATCCTCCCTGTTGCTGTTAATCGCCTTGGTCAGCGCAACCATTTGGCGGCCCTCCGCTGCAACAGTACGTAGAACACCATGACGATCGCAATGATCACCACCATGCCGAGGCCGAGCGCCTTGCCCACGTTCTGCTGCCCGGCGATCACGTTGCCGTTCAGGAACGAGGCGATCTGTATCGACGTGAGCGGTATGGTCCCGGCGGTCAGGGCCTCGGCAGTGGCGTACGCGGACAGCGCGCTGCCGAACAGCAGCAGCACGCAGCCGAGGAACGAGGGCATCAGCACGGGGCCGCCGACGTAGCGCCAGTACTGCCAGGTGCGCGCGCCCAGGTTCTCGGCGGCCTCCCGCCACGCGGGCCGCAGCCCTTCCAGCGCCGGCAAGATGACCAGCACCATGAGCGGGATCTGGAAGTACATGTAGACGAGCGTGACGCCGCTGAGCGTGTACAGGCTGAAACCCGCGTTGTAGATGTTGAAGCCGAGGTCGTTCAGCCAGCCGGTGACGAGCGCGCTCGAGCCGAACGAGGCGATGAACAGGAACGCGAGCGGCACGCCGCCGAAGTTCGCGAACACCCCGGACGCCGTGATCACCACCTGGCGCAGGAACGCGCCGCGCTTGGCGGTGAAGATCGCGTAGGCGATGAGCGCCCCGAAGATGCCCGGGATGACGGAGGCCAGCACCGACAGGATCAGCGACTCCCTGATGCCGGTCGCGTAGACGCCGTGCGTGGCGATGTTGACGTTGGTGAAGGTGAAGGCGCCAGTGTTGGGGTTCCGGAACGCGTCGATGGCGACGACGATCATCGGGATGATCAGGCCGAGCGCCACGTAGACGGCGAACGGGACGACCCCGACGAGTTTCGCCATGCTCCGGCCGGCGCTCCTGGCGCGGGCGACCCTGGGACCCGTGACGGGTCCCAGGGTCGTCTCGACCTCTTCGGTCTGGGTCACAGTCGTCAGCTCGTGACGCTTGGCCACTGCTGGGAGAGGACGGTGCCCGCCGCGGTCTGCTGCGCGGTGGTCGGCAGCTGCAGCGTCGTCGAGGCGCCGGGCACCGCCGGCAGCGCGTCGTACGCGGGCTTGTTGACCGTGCCGGCGGAGACCAGGCTGCTCAGCTCGATCGGGCGGGTCGACCCCTCAAGGAACAGGTTCTGGCCTTCTGCCGAGTAGAGGAACTCTTCCCACAGCCGGGCGGCCGCGGGGTCCGGAGCGGTCTTGCTGATCGCCTGGTAGTAGTAGCCGGCGTACTGGGCGTCGGTCGGGATCACGATCTTGAAGTCCTTGACCACCGACTTGACCTCGGAGTTCAGCAGGTAGTCCCACCAGATGAGGATCGGGGTCTGGCCGCTCTGCACCGTGGCCGGGGTGCCCTCGACCGGCACGAAGTTGCCGACCGAGTGCAGCTGCTTGAAGTAGGAGACGCCAGGGGCGATGTTGGCGAACGACCCGCCGTTGGCGAGCGCCGCCGCGTACACCGCGGCGAACGCGGACCCGGTCTGGGTCGGGTTGCCGTCGATCGCGACCTGGTTCTTGTAGATCGGGTTGAGCAGGCTCTTGAACGAGGTCGGCGGCGTCTTCACCTTGGACGGGTCGTAGCCGATCGCCACGTAGCCGCCATAGTCGGCGTAGTACAAGCCGGTCGACTCCTTGGCCGCGGCCGGGATGTCGCTCCAGGTCTGCACCTGATACGGCGCGAAATCGCCGTCCGTCGCGCCGGTGGCGGCGAACGCGCCGCCCACGTCCACGACGTCCGGAGCGCGGCTCTGACCCTTGAGCTGCGCGATCGCGTTCAGCTCGTCCTGGCTCGAGCCCTCGGGGTTCGCGTCGGTGATGTGAATGCCGTACGTCTTGGTGAAGTCGGCCATGATGGTGCCGTAGTTGGCCCAGTTGCTCGGCAGCGTGATGACGTTCAGCTGCCCTTCCTTCTTGGCCGCGGCGACCAGTGCGTTCATGCCGCCGCAGGCGGCGACCGAGTCGCACGTGGCGAAGTTCGTGGTGCTGGCGGGTGAGCTGCTTGCGGGGGCACTCGAGGAGCTGGCAGAGCTCGGGGTGGTAGTGGTGCTTGAGCTGCTTGAACTGCTTGAGCTGCTGCAGCCTGCGGCGAGCACGATGGTCGCGAGCGTGGCACCGGCGGCCACGATCGCCCTGGTTGCGCGCAAGGTTTCCCTCCCATGCCGTCCTCTGGCGAGAACGGACTAGTCATCTTGGCTAGACAAGTGCATGGTCGCGAAGGCTGGTAAACAAAAGGTTGCTGGATGGTAACGCATAGGCGTCCGTCTCATCGCGATTTATCGGGCTATGAGTAACGGCTGGTGTGTCTTTGGCGGTCCGTGGCGGTTCGCGCCGGCCCCTTCACGCGCCGCGGCCGACCGCGGCGTCGCGGATACCCTGTCCTGGTGGGATCACGGGAGATAAGCGCTGCGGCCGCGGGCACCTGGCGACTCGGCGACCTGACCGTCAACCGGCTCGGGTTCGGCGCGATGCGGCTGACCGGCAGCCTGCCGTTCGAGAAGGGCGCGCCGAGCGACAGGGACCGGTCGATCGCGGTGCTGCGCCGCGCGGTCGAGCTTGGCGTCAACCACATCGACACCGCCGCGTTCTACTTCTCACCGCTGCGCTCGGCCAACGAGCTGATCAACACCGCGCTCGCGCCCTACCCGGACGACCTGGTGATCGTCACCAAGGTCTGGCCCGGCCGCGACCCGTGGGGCGACTGGTACACCGCCAGGCCCGACCAGCTGCGCGGCCAGGTCGAGGAGAACCTGCGCCAGCTCGGCCGCGACCACCTCGACGTGGTGAACCTGCGCCGCAGGAGCCAGCCAGCCTCGATCGCCGAGCACTTCGGCGCGCTCGCGGAACTGCGCGACGCCGGCCTGATCAGGCACCTGGGCGTCTCCGACGTGAGGTGGCGCGGCGGCACGGGGCGACGGCCGCGCAGGTCCGCCTGGCGTGGACCCTGCACCAGGCGCCGAACGTCCTCGCCATCCCCGGCACCGGCGACCCGGCCCACCTGGCGGAGAACGTGGCCGCCGCGGCGTTGCGGCTGTCCGCCGACGACCTGGCGCTGCTCGACAAGGCGGACTCCGCGGCCTAGGCGCCGTCAGCCGCTTGATGACACTCAGTAACCATCTGTCGTTACCACGATGCTGGGCGCACGCTCACCAGGCGGTGGTCCTGACCACAGGGCTGCCGGCGGCGGTAGCCCCCCTTGCCGCCGCCGCCGGCTGCCCGCCCGGCGGCGCTCCCCCGTACGCCGCCGGTATCCACCCATCCGGTTCACACCCACTGCTCCCCGGCGGACCGCGTCGCTCCCGCCGCCGCCGGGGAACCCTTTCGCGGCCGCTACACCGAACGGCCGGTGCCGGCTCTCACGGCGCCCCGTGCACGTTCGCGCTGCTCACGGACCCGTATCCTGCGTTCTTCCTCCGTCGTGCCGCCCCACACCCCGTACATCTGGTGCGTTGCCAGCGCGAACTGCAGGCACTGACGGCGGACCACGCACGAGCCGCAGACCGCCTTCGCCTGGGCGATGTCCTCCCGGGCGCGCCCCACGGAGGACACCGGAAAGAACAGTTCCGGATCCGCCGTACGGCAGGCGGCTGACTTCCTCCAGTCGCGCCGAACTGTGCGTTCGGCGCGCTGACTGAGTAGTTCGGCGACCCCCATGCGCAGACCCCCCGAATCTGTCGTGTCCCAATGAGACGGTAACACTGCGTGGCGCCTCGATAACAGACCCCAATTGCATCCAGTCCCGATCTCCCCATTGGCACCAGGCGTTCTCGTCCCCGAAATCCTGGCTCTGCCAGGGTAGAGCGCCCTACGCTGCAGGCATGGCATTCGACTCCGAACTCGCCGGGCGTGTCCGGGACGTACTGGCCGCTGCCGGGGTAACACCGGCAGAGAAGAAGATGTTCGGCGGCTTGTCGTTCCTAGTCGGCGGCAACATGTGCTGCGGCGTGATGGGCCAGGACCTGCTGGCCAGAGTCGGCCCCGACGCGGCCGGCGCCGCGCTCGCCGAGCCGTCGACCCGCGCGTTCGACATGGGCCGCGGCCCGAGCCCGGGCTGGGTGGTCGTCGCCCCGGACGGCATCGCCACCGACGAGTCCCTCACGACCTGGGTAGACCGCGCCCTCGCCTACGCGACGACCCTGCCGCCGAAATAACCGCCCCTACCCTGCGGACACAATTGTGCCGGATGTCAGAGGCCGAAAAGGGCGGCGGCGTTGTCGTGGCAGACGGCGCGCAGCCACGCGGTGGACAGCCCTGCTCCCTCCAGGGCCTCGAGCGCGTCCGCGTAGGCGTACGGGATGTTGGGGTAGTCCGTGCCGAGCAGGACGCGGTCGCCGAGAGCCTCAAGGCGGGGCAGTTCGGCGCGCGGGAACGGGTGGCCGGCCTCGACGAACGGGGTGAACGCCATCGTGGTGTCGAGCATGACCCGGTCGTAGCGCTCGGCCAGGTCGAGGAACTCCGCATACTCCGGCATGCCCAGGTGCGCCACGACGAGCGGCAGCCGCGGGTGCCTGGCCAGCAGCGCGCCCATCGGCCCGGGGCCGGTGTGCGCGCCAGGGACAGGGCCGGAGCCGCAATGCGTCACGACCGGGATGCCGGCCTGCGCGAGCAGTCCCCACACGTCGTCGAGCAGCGGATCGTTGGGGTCGAAACCGCCGACCTGCAGGTGGCACTTGAAGACGCGCGCGCCCTGCTCGACCGCGCGCCGCGCGTCGTCCGCGGCGCTGTCCTCGGCGAAGAACGTCGCGGTGTGCACGCAGTCCGGCGTGCGCGCCGCGAACTGCGCGGCCCAGTCGTTGAGCGAGCGCGCCATGCCGGGCTTGTGCGGGTAGAGCATCGACGTGAACGCCCGGACGCCGAACCCGCGCAGCACCTCGAGCCGGTGCTCTTCCTCCGCCCGGTAGCGGATCGGCCACTGCCGCCCGACGAGCGGCCCGGCCGCGTCGAAGTACGCCCAGACAGCGGCGAGCAGCCGGCCGGGCATGAAGTGGGTGTGCGCGTCGACGAGGAACGGCAGGCCTGCCCGGCGCCGGAACTCCGCCACCCGGGCCTGTTCGGCCCGCGCCGCCGACTCGAGGAAGATCTGCGCGCACAGCGAGCCCCTGGCGGCCGCCTCGCGCAGCAGCCAGGGATCGTCGGTGAACATGGCCGCGACGTACTGCGTCATCGTGGCGTCGGCCTGCGGCACCGCGGGGGTGCCGCTGACGACGCGCGCCTCATAGTCGGACAGCGTGAGCACATAGTCGCCGCGGTCGGCGGTCTTCTCGCCGAGCTTGCGCCCGACGGCCAGGTCCACGCCGAGCTTCGCGCGTCCCGCGCGAACGACGGCGTCCGGCTCGTCCTCGCCGTCCCGCAGGGTGATCGCCGGGAGGCCCCACAGGCCGCCGAGCGGGTCCCGCGGATCGTCGGGGCGCCTGACGGCGAGGAACGTGCCGTCCTCGCCGCGGACGACGACCGCCACCGAGTGCTTGGCCGGTTTCATCGAGCCCATCATCGCATCCGGCGGCGTATCGTCAGACTGTGGCGATCGTTCCTGTCGACAGCGCGGCCAGGTCACCTCGTGTTCGGTGGGCGATGGCGGCGACCGGTGCCGTCATCCTGGCCGCGGACCAGGTGAGCAAGACGCTGGTGCTGCGGCTGCACCCGCAGACGGGGACTGGCTTCGTCACCGTCCGGCTGGTGCGCAACACGGGCGCGAACGGCGGCATCGCGGCCGGCTACCCGGTGCTCGTCACGCTGACGGCGATCGTCATCGCGGGCGTGGCCGCGGCGTTGGCGCTGCGCGCCCGCGGGCGCGGAACCGCGATCTGCCTGGCGGCCGTGCTCGGCGGCGCGCTTGGCAACTTGTCCGACCGGCTGTTGCGCGCCCCTGGCTTCGGCCGGGGCGCCGTCGTCGACTGGATCCATCTCGCCCCGCTCAGCGGGTCGTTCAACGTCTCGGACCTGGCCATCCAGTTCGGCGCGCTCGGCGCCGTGCTCGCGTACCTGCTGCGCGAGCCGTCACGCGAGGACAGCCCGGCGGCGCAGGCACCCCAGGCGCCCTAGACCGCCCGCGCCCTCGGCAGTCATGGCATGGAACGCAATCGCTATGCCGACCTGGTGCGGGTCGTGGCCATGGGCGGCGTGGTCTACGGCCACTGGCTGCTGATCTCCATCACCTACCGGAACGGCCAGCTGTCCGGGCAGAACGCGCTCGACTACGTCAGCTGGGCGCAGTGGGGCACGTGGGTGTTCCAGGTGATGCCGCTGTTCTTCCTCGTCGGCGGCTACGTGAACGCCCTGTCGTGGACGGGCCACCACGCGGACGGCCGCACCTGGACCTGGTGGGTCCGGCACCGTGCGATGCGGCTGCTCTGGCCGACGGCGGTTTTCGTGGCGGCGGCGGTCGTCACGGTCTCGATCGCGGCAGCGGCGGGCGTGAGCCCGGGCGAGATCGCCGCGGCGGGCTGGCTCATCGCGCTGCAGCTGTGGTTCCTCCCGGTGTACCTGCTGCTGGTCGCGCTGACTCCGGTGCTGCTCACCGCGCACCGGCGCTGGGGCCTGGCGGTCCCCGTCATCATGGCCGCGGGCGCGGCCCTGGTGAACGTGGCCATGGCGCGCTGGCACCTGTCCCTCATCGGGTACGTCAACTTCCTGCTCGTGTGGGGGTCGATGCACCAGTGGGGCTTCGCCTGGCAGGACCGCACGCTGACATTCCCGCGCTGGCGCCCGTACGCGTTCGCCGCGGCCGGCGCGGCCCTGCTGGCGGGCCTGCTGATCTGGGGGCCGTTCGCGGTCAACATGATCGGCAACGGCAACACCAACCCGCCGTCGATCGCGCTGCTCGCCTTCGCCGCCGCGCACGACGGCCTGGTGCTCGCCGCCGAGCCCGGCGTGTCCAGGCTGCTGGCAAGGCCGCGCCTGTGGCGCTGGGTCACGAGGCTGAACGACACGACGATGACCGTGTTCCTCTGGCACTTCGTGCCCGCGATCGTCGTCGCCGTGGCCTGCTACCGGACCGGGCTGCTGCCCCAGCCCGCCATCGGGACCGGCGAGTGGTGGGAACTGCGAGTCGCCTGGTTCGCCCTCCTCACCGCGGTGCTGGTGCCCCTGGTCATCGCCGCCATGTGGGCGGAACGGCGGCTGCTCCGCCTGCCCGACGGGATCGGCCGGTCCGGGCCCTGGTCACCGGTGCTCATGCTGGCCGGCGTGATCACCCTGATCGTGGCGCTGACCCGGCTCACCATCGGCGGCCTCGCGCCCGGCGGCCACCCGCCCGCGGGAGTCCTCGCCGCCTGCGTGGCCGGGACCGGCGCGATCCTGGCGACCGGCCGCGACAACTCGCCGGGGACGTCGTGGTCACCCGGGAGCGCTTCTGCTACGTTCGCACCCACCCAACAGGAGGTGGAATGACCGCAGCACCTGTGCCCGGCCTGGAGTACGCGTTCGACGTGGCGGCTACCCTCGGCCCGCTCGAGGACCACGGCGTGACGAGAGCCGGCCACCGCCGCGTCGTGCCGATCGCCGGCGGGCGGGTGAGCGGCCTGTTCGACGCGGAGATCCTGCCTGGCGGCGCGGACTGGCAGATCGTCAGGCCCGACGGCGCTGTCGAGATCGACACGCGCTACTCGGCCCGGACCGCGGCCGGGGAGTACGTGCACTTCCGGACGTTCGGCGTGCGCAGCGGGCCGCCGGAGATCCTCGAGGCGCTGCTGCGCGGCGACGCCGTCGACCCGTCGCGGTACTACTTCCGGGTCGGGGTGCGGCTGGAGACAGCCGCGCCCCGGCTCGCCGTGCTCGAGCGGTCGATCTTCGTCGCGTCCGCGATCCGTGCGGCGGACGGCGTGAGCTACCGGGCGTACCGGGTCACCTGAGCGCGCCGCCCGGCGGCGAGAGTCGGGGAAAATGAGGGAGCCCGCCCGTCCCGTTCGGGATAAAAATGTCTTTTATGGGCGGCAGGACAGATCCAGACCCGTACGCGGTCAGGACCCGGATGATGGCCGGCGAGGAAGTCGCGTACGCCGATCCGCATGTGACCGACGCCGAGCGCGCGGCGGCCGGGCGGGAGACCGTGGCGGAGCGGTCGCGGGCGCTGCTGGCCGGCAACCGCGAACGGGCGGCCGCGCGGTACACCGGCGGCGGGCTGCCCGACGGCGAGGAGATGGCGCGGGTCTGGTTCCGGCGCGACCCGGCGGAGCTGCGCGGCCGGCTCGGCGCGGAGCACACGGCCGTCTGGGCGGACGGCGATGTGCTGCATGTGCTGTGGCAGGGCGAGGCGGAGCGGGTGCTGCTCGGCGGCGGCGTGTCGGTGCCGCTGTGGCCCGTCGAGGACGGAGGCGACCTGTGGGAGGCCTCGGTGCGGATCCGCCGGCTAGACGAGGCCGTGATCACGCTCCTGGTGCTGGCGATGGGGGCGGCGGACCTGATGTTCGGGCGGCCGGTGACGGGTCAGCTGACCTGGCGGGGGCCGCGGGCGCCTGGCGGGCCTGACCGGGGAACGGAACGCGGGCCGCTCGCCGGCGAGATCCGCGACCACGTGCTCGACTCTGTCGCGCTGCGCGCCCCGCGCGGGGTGACTGTCTACGTGCCGCCCGCTGACGTGGTCACTGGGCCGCTCCCCGGGTGCGTGCTCGCCGACGGGGAGTCGGCGCGGGGCTTCGCCCACGTGCTCGAGCAGGCGATCGTGTCGGGGGCCGCGCCGCCGGTGGTGCTCGTCGGGATACACAACGCGCGGGATCCGCAGGGCCGCGCGGACCTGCGCGCGCAGGAGTACCTGCCCGGGGTCAAGCCGCGCCGGTTCGCGGCGCACCTGTCGTTCGTGACCGAGGAGGTGATCCCGTGGGCGGCGGGCTCGCTTCCCGTGATCGCAGGCGGGCCGTGGATCTCGGCCGGGTTCTCCAACGGCGCGGCCTGGGCGATCGCGGCCGCGCAGCGGCGGCCGGAAGTGTTCGGCGGGGTGGCCGGGTTCAGCGCGGGGATCGTGCCCAGGCGGGTCGCGGGACCCGCGCGCGGGGTCAGGCACTACCTGGCCGCCGGGACGCTGGAGCCCGGCTTCCGGCGGGCGACACGAGAGTGGGCGCAGCGGCTGGAGCGGGCGGGCGTGCCGTGCCGCCACCGCGAATGGGCGGGCGGTCATGACTCGTTCTGGTGGGAGCAGTCCCTCCCGGAGTCGCTGGCCTGGCTGCTCGCTTAGCCCGCGTGGCGGGCGGGGTCGCGCTGACCGCGGTGCCTTGGTCACCGGCGAGCGAGCCGCGCCAGCGCGTCCCGAGCATCAGCAGCCTCATCAGTCCCTGGAGCTGTCCTACTACAGGCCCACTCCATTATGTGGGATAGAAGAAGTAGCTATGGCTACCCAAACCATCCCACTTGATCTGGGACAGCTAAAACGGCTCCATCCTGACGGCGGCGGGCACCATCGTCGAGACCTCACGGGGCGCAAAGCGCCCATGTGGCCACGATGGCGCTGGCGGTCAGCCGACCGTGACCTGCGCGCGGCCGGCGTAGAACGCCACGTGGCCGGCGATCTCGGCGACCGCCTCGTACGGCTGCTCGTAGGTCCAGATGAGGTCGGTCTCCGTCTGGCCGTCCGGGGTCTGGACGCTGTAGTAGCTGGCGTCTCCCTTGTACGGGCAGTAGGTCTGGCTGTCCGTGCGCCGCAGCAGGCTCTGGTCGACGTCGGCGATCGGGATGTACTGCACGACCGGGTAGGACGCCTCGGCCAGCGACAGCGCGTTGTCCGACTCGGCGACCGTGACGCCGCCGACGCGCACCGTGACGTGGGCGCCGGTCGGGCTGATCGCGATCGGGTGGGTGGCGTCCGGGACCTTGACGGCGCGGGCGGCGCGGGCAGCGCTGGCCATGGCGGCGGCTCCTTGTCTTGGCACTGGTGTGACAGCGTCAGCCACGGAGCCGCCGCGAACATTCCTCAGCGGCTAGGGCTCAGCAACGAGGACTCAGCAACTCGGGCCGGGACTCGGGCTAGTCGGAGCGGGCGTCGGTGCCGGGGTGGGCGCCACGGCGACCGCCACGGCCGGGTGCTTAACCGGCTTCTTGCGCCGTGCCTTCTTGGTGCCGGGGTGTTTCGCCGCCGCCAGGGAGGCGGGCGGTGAGGTGGTCGGCGCGCCCGGAGTGGCGGACGCGGCCGTGGAGGGCGCCGGGGAGGAAGGTGCCCGCGTCGTCGGCGCCGGCTTGGTCGGCGCGGCCGTGGTCGGCGCGGCTGACGTCGGCGCGGGAGTCGTCGGCGCCGCCGATGTGGGCGGAGGCGGCGGCGGGGCGCTGCCACCGCCGTACATCATGACCCCGGTGTCCTGCACGGCGCCCGGGTTCAGCGCGATGTTGCGCACGGTGACCTGGTTGCCGAGCACGTCCGTGATCTTGACGGTGTACGGGCCGGGCCCGAGGCCCGATGAGGAGTTCCACGCGTTGTAGTTCGCGCGCGTCAGGTTCACCCAGCCGCCGCCGTTCGCCACCTGGACGGAGGACAGCGCGTTCCCCGTGTTCACGATCACGAGCGACAGCCAGTACTGGGACGAGCCGTTCTTCACGAGCACCTCGACCGGTCCGGGCAGCGGCGGGTCGGTGAGCGTGTGGTAGGTGACGTTGATGAGGCCGGCGGACAGCGGCGCGAGCTGGGAGAACGCCGGCTCGCTCAGGTCGATGTGCCCGGTCGCGCACTCGGGGCACTGGTCGATCACTTCGACGACGACCGAGCCGTCCGGGCCGCTGACCTGCAGGTAGCTGCCGCACGAGGCGGCGCTGTCGTATTCGGAGGGTGACATCGCGACGAATAGCTGGTTCGCCGGCGGCCCTGGGTAGGAGCAGTTGCCGCCACCTGACTGGAGCACGTAGTGCGTGGCGATCCCGGTGATCGTGTTGCTATCCGGCACGACGGCCGCGCAGGCCGCGTTCTGCGTCACCTGGCCGATGCCAAGCGCCAGCGCGACCACGGCGGCGGTCACGGTCGCGACGCCGATTCCTATCCCAAACCACGGCCAGTGTATCTTTCGGTAACGGCCTGTAATCATGACTGGGAGTGTAGAGATGAGCAGGTCAGCGCCGCTGGCCTTTGGCGGAACCATCAGGACATTGTCACTTCTGGGCTAGCCACCGAAGTGACCGATACCCTCAGTTTCTATGACAGGGGACTCCCTGTACCGGAAGGTGGCCGACGACATCAAGGCGGCGATCGCTGCCGGTACCTACGCGGTGAACACCAAGCTGCCGTCCGAGAGCGAGCTCGCCGAACGCTATTCGGTGTCTCGCGGGACGATCCGGCAGGCGTTCGCCGCCCTGCGCGCGGACGGGGTGATCGCGTCCCGCCGCGGCGCGCGCCGCGTCGTCATCGGCGGCACCCGCGTGCAAAGCTTCGGTGAGCTGCTGTCGTTCTCCCGCTGGGCGCGGGCGATCGGCGAGGAGCCGGCCGGCCGGGTCCTGACGCTTGAGCGCCGCCCCGCCACCGCCTCCGAGGCGCAGCGGCTCGCGCTGCCCGCCGACACGCACATCTACTCCCTGGTGCGGGTGCGCCTGCTGTCCGGCCGCCCGGTGATGGTGGAGCGCGCCGTGTACCCAGACCGGGTGGGCGTGCTCGTCGCCGGGATGGACCTGACCGCCGACTCCATCACCGAACGCCTCGAGGCACTCGGCATCGTCTTCACCGACGCCGAGCACGTCATCGACGCCGTCCCCGCCTCCGCCGAGGACGCGCGCTGGCTCGGCGTCCGCCCGGCGGTGCCGCTGCTGCGCGAGCGGCGGTTCACCACCGACCACGCCGGCCACCCCGTCGAGTGGTCCGACGACCGGTACCTGGGCTCGGCGATCGCGTTCAGCGTCCGCAACTCGGTCGCCGTGAACGCGCTGTCCCGCACATCGGGGGCCGCGGGCGAAAACCAAAGAGAATTATCCCGAACGATCCCGGCCGTCTCCCCCGCGCCATACTGTGCGCGTGAGCGGCGACATCGTGGGATGGCCCGTCAATGCCGTGCTGATACCTCCGCAGGCGGCGCGGTTCGCGTCACTGACCGGCGCGGACCTGAGCCGGCTCACGCTCAACGTGACCGGGTACAACAAGCTGGTCCTGCTCGACGCCAACCGGGTGTTCCTCTTCCCGCGCGCCGCGGACGGCGTGGAGTGGTTCGAGCGAGAGCTCGCCGTCTACCAGGCGCTGGCCGCGACGCAGCTGAGCGTCGCGCCGCGACTGCTTGCCCGGTGGGAGGATCCGCGGATCTACCCGTTCCCGTTCGCGGCGCTCACCCGGCTGCGCGGCGAGGTCCCGGCCGAGCCAGAGGCGCTCATCGAGCAGCTCGCCAGCGCGATCGCCTGCTGGCACGAGCTCGAGCCGCCGCCGTCTCTTGCCGGGGCACGCCCGCCGCGTCACCTCGACGCCGAGCAGTATCGCTGGATGCGCCGGGCGCTTGACCCGGCCACCAGTGCCGGCGCGGCCGCCCAGGCGGCGCGGCGGCTGGGCCGGCCAGCGCGCGCCTCGGCATGGACGGACCTCCTCGCCAGCGCCGCCCGGCACGCCCCCGTCATGGTGCACGGCGACATCCACGAGGACCAGCTGCTCGCCGAGGACGAACGGCTGACCGGCATCCTGGACTGGGAGACGGCCCGGGTCGACCACCCCTTCTGGGACTTCGACCTCGGCGAGTGGGGCACCGGGCTGTGGCGGCGCCGGCGCCGTGACTTCAGCGCCCTGTGGGCACGCGGGTGGGGCGCGTACGCCCAGGCGCGCGGCCTGGACACCGACGCCCGCCCGCTGGAGACCGTCTTCCGGCTCAGGCAGGCGCTTGCTCTCCTGGCGGATCCCGGCGATCCTGCCGTTGTCGGCACCGTCGAAGAGCATCTCGCGTACGTGTAGCCGTGGCTGCTGTAGCGGTGCCGGCGTGTCACCTGACATCCATCTGGAAGCCGCTTGGGCGTCACCTTCCCGCCATGCAAAGTTGGCTATACAAGTTTATAGATGGCTATACTTGTTACCGTGTCTGATCAGCGTGTGGTCGTCGTCGGCGGCGGCGTCCTCGGCACGATGCACGCCGTCATGGCGCGGCGGCGCGGGTTCGATGTCGTCCACCTGGAGCGTGAGCCGGAGGCACGCGGCGCGAGCGTCAGGAACTTCGGCCTCGTGTGGGTGAGCGGCCGCAAGGCCGGTCCCGAGCTCGCGCTGGCCCTGCGCGCCCGCGCGCTGTGGGAGGAGATCGCCGGCGACGCCCCCGGCGCCGGATTCCGGCCGGCCGGGTCGCTGACGCTCGCCACCACCGAGGCCGAGCTTTCCGTGCTTCGCGAGGCGGCCGAGCTGCCAGACGCCAAGCAACGGGATTTCGAGCTGCTCGATCCCGCGGGCGTGCGCGCCGTGAACCCAGCGCTGCGCGGCGAGTTCCTCGCCGGGCTCTACTGCCGGGCTGACGCCATCGTGGAGCCGCGCCTGGCCCAGCCCGCGCTGCGCGCGAGCCTCGCCGGCCCCGGGTACGAGTGGCTGCCCCGACGGGAGGCCGTCGAGATCGTCGCGCACGGGGTGCGCGACCACACCGGGGCGTGGCACCGCGGCGACCTGGTCGTCCTGTGCACCGGCGCGAACTTCACCGGCCTGGCCGGGCCGCACCTGGCATCCACGCCACACGCTTTGCGCCGGGTGCGGCTGCAGATGCTGCAGACGGCGCCGTTCCCCGGGCGGCTGACCACCTCGGTCGCCGACGGCGACTCACTGCGGTACTACCCCGCCTATGACGTGCCGGCGCGCGCCTTGCTGCCTCCGCAGGCTCCCGTGGCCGCCGCGGCGCGCGCGCAGCTCTTGCTCGTGCAGCGCGCCGACGGCGGGCTGACGATCGGGGACACGCACGAGTACGACGAGCCGTTCGCGTTCGACGTGGACGAGGACGCCTATGACCACCTGCGGGCCCGCGCGGAGGCGCTGCTCGGCACCGACTTGCCGAGAGTGCAGCGCCGCTGGGCCGGCGTCTACAGTGAGGTCGTCGGCACAGACGCGCTCTACTACCGGTCGCAGGTCGCGCCAGGCGTCGTCCTCGTCACCGGCCCGGGCGGGCGCGGCATGACCTGCTCCCCCGCGATCGCCGAGGAGACTTTCCTGCCATGAGCCAACCCAACCGGCCTGCCATGAGCCGAATCACCGTCGTCTGCCTCGACATGGCCGGCACCACCGTGCGCGACCAGGGCACCGTGATGGCCGCGTTCACCGCGGCGCTCACGGCCCGCGACCTGCCTGCCCCCGAGTTCGCCGAGGCGATGAGATACGTCCGGGCAACGATGGGGCAGTCCAAGATCGAGGTCTTCCGGCACATCCTCGGCAACGAGGAGGACGCGCAGCGCGCCAACGCCTCGTTCGAGGCGGACTACGCGGCGGCGGTGCACGCCGGCGAGATCGCGCCGATGCCGGGTGCCGAGGAGCTCTTCAAGGCCTGCAGGGACGCCGGGATCAAGGTCTGCCTGGCCACCGGTTTCTCCCCCGCCACCCGGGACGCGATCGTGGCCGCGCTCGGCTGGGGCCCGCTGGTCGACCTGGTGCTGTCCCCGGCGGACGCCGGCCGCGGCAGGCCGTGGCCGGACCTGCCGCTGACCGCGCTGCTGCGCCTTGGCGGCGGCTCAGTGCACGAGCTCGCGGTCGCCGGCGACACGCCAAGCGACGTCGAGTCCGGCCTGCGGGCCGGCGCCGGCCTCGTCGCCGGCGTGCTGACTGGCGAGTCGGCCCGCGACGAGCTCTCCGGAGTCCCGGGGCGGACCGGCCTGCCAGGCGATCCGCTCGTGCTCGACTCGATCGCGGACCTGGGCGCCCACCTGGGCGTGTGAGGATCCGTCCCGCGCTGGCCCGCCCAGTGCGGGCCCGGCCGGTGCCGGACGGCGCAGCAGCGGCAGGCTGCTGAGGCCGATGCCCGCGATGATGGCCGCGCCTGCGGCGAGCTGCCGCGGGCCCGCCGGATCGCCGAAGAACACGATGCCCGCGACCGCGCCGACAAGCGGTTCCAGGTTGAGGAACGCGCCCGCGACTTCGGCGGACACCCGGCGCTGCCCGTAGGCGAACAGCGTGAAGGGCAGCAGGGTCCCGCCGACGGTCAGGGCGATGAGGGCGAGGACCGCGCCGGCGCCAGCCGGGGCCGCGGGCATGCCTTCGGCGCACGCCGCGAACGGCAGCGCGACGGCGGCGGCGCCGGCGAACTGCACGGCGGTCATCGCGATCGGGTCTTGCCTCGCGAGCATGCGGTTCTGCGAGACCGTCATGGTGGCCGAGAGCAGGACCGACGCCAGCACGAGCGCGTCGCCGGAACTCGAGGCGCCGCCCGCGTGGCCACCCGTTATCGCGGCGACCCCAGCCAGCGACAAGGCGAACCCGGCCCACGCCACCGGGCGCGCCACGGCGCGCTGCCACACGGCCGCGATGATCGCGACAAGGACCGGCACGGCGCCGATCAGCAGCGCGGCGTGCGTGACGCTCGTCTTAGCGATGCCGGTGTTCTGCAGCAGGATGGTGCCGCCGTACCCGACCGCTCCCGTGGCAAGCACAGGCGGGGTGCACGCGGCCCGCAGCGCCGGGCGCGCGGACGGCCGCGCGCTCACGAGCACCAGAATGGCGGCGGCCAGGCCGAAGCGGGCGAAGGTCAGCCAGCCGGGCGCGAGCCAGGCAAGGGCGGCTTTCGACAGCGGCACGCTCGTGCCCCAGGCCAGCCCCGCGGCCGCCAGCGCGGCGGTGGCACGTGTCCGGTTCGTCATCATGACCCCAGGGTGCCGCGCGCACTGGCCAGAATTTGCCACTGCAGGTCTGTGGCCAAATAAAATTTGGTGCTATGGCTGTCAAGCTTGACGAAATTGACATTCTGCTGCTGAGTGAGCTGCAGGCCGACGCCGACCGCACGAACGTGGAGCTCGCCCGCCTCACTGGCTTGTCGCCCGCCGCGACGTTGCACCGGGTACGCGCGCTGAAGGAGTCAGGCGTCATCCGGATCATCAGGGCGCACGTCGACCCAGCGGCGGCCGGGTTCCCGCTGCAGGTGTACGTGACCGCGACGCTGACCCGCCATGAGCCCCGGTCCGCGGCCCTCTTCGAGGAGCACCTCCGGTCGCTGCCGCAGGTGATATCCGCGGAAACCGTCGCGGGCGAGACGGACTACCTGCTGTCGATCGTGGCGCGCGACGTGCCCGAACTGCACCAGGTGCTGGCCAGCATCTCCGTCAGGGGCGGCTCGCGGCTCGTGACCCTGCTGCGGCTGGCGGAGATCAAGCCGCCCGCGCCGCTGCCGCTCGGCGGCGTCAGCGAGCCCACTGGTCAGGGGCGGGCCGCAGCCGGAACGCGAGGAACCCGGCGGGCTCGCGGCACAGGCGCTCGTACTCCACGGGATCCATAGCGGCGGCCTCCGGCGACGGGCGCGGCTCGCGCAGCCGCTCGATCGCGAAGCCGGCCGCCGCGATCTCCTCGCACGTCACCTCCAGGGGCGCCAGCCAGTAGCGGACATGCCAGCCCTTGCTCCAGGTCTCCTCGAGGATCCGGACGTCGTAGTAGCTCCCGCCGTTGCGCAGCCAGTCGCCGGCGGGGTGGGTGCGCGACATCACGAGGGCGCCGTACGGCCTCAGCACCCGGCGCAGTTCGCGCAGCGCGGCCACCCGGTCGTCGATGTACTCGATGGCGAGCGCGCAGAGCACCAGATCGACGGACGCGTCCGGCAGCCAGCTGAGGGGATCGGCGAGGTCGTGCACCCGGAACTCTCCGTCGGGACACCGCTGCCGGCTGATCTCGATCATCCGCGGGCTCTGGTCAAAGCCGGTCACCCGGGCGCCGCGGCGCGCCAACTCCTTGGCATACAGCCCAGGCCCGCAGGCGGCGTCAAGGACGTGCTTGCCCGCGACGTCGCCGAGTAGCTCAAGGCATGCCGGCCGGTCGTAGTGGGCGTTGTAGAAGCCGTCTTCGGCATGGTCGAGAAACGCCTCGGCGAACGCGTCGTACTGCGGGACCCTGCCTACTTGTTCGTCCACGCCATCATCATCGCCGGTCGCGGGCGGCGGGGGGAGGGTAATTCGGCCCCCTCGTTGCTAGCGTGAGCGCCGTGAGCGCCAAGCGTGGCCGCCCCCGCCATCCCGACGTGCTGACTCCCGCGGAGTGGGCGGTCGTCGACGCGGTCCGGCACGGCATGTCCGGTCCCGAGATCGCGCGGCGGCGGGGCGTCAGCCGGGACGCGGTGAAGTTCCACGTCGCCAACGCGCTGGTCAAGCTCGGGCTGAGCAGCCGCGCGGACCTGCGGGCCTGGCGCGGGGTGCCCGCCGACAGCGCGCTGGCACGAGCCAGCGTCATGACGACGACGCAGCGGAGGCAAGACGGCATGACAGACGACGGCCTGCGGCTCGGCGCGATCGGGCAGATCGCGCGGCACGTGAGCGACGTGCCCCGCGCGGTGCGGTGGTACGGCACGGTGCTGGGCCTGCCGCACCTGTACACGTTCGGGGACCTCGCGTTCTTCGACTGCGGCGGGGTCCGGCTGTTTCTCAGCAAGGACGGCGACGGCGGCGCCCAGGAGCCATCGGTGCTGTACTTCCGCGTGCCCGACATCAACGCGGCCTACGACGCGCTGACCGCCCGCGGCGTCACGTTCGAGGGAGCGCCGCACATGATCTTCCGGCACGACTCCGGCATGGAGGAATGGATGGCCTTCTTCCCCGACCCGGACGGCCACCTGCTGGCGATCATGTCCCAGGTTCAGGGCTAAGTCATGCCGAGCCGACTCAGGCCTTGCTCGCTTACAGAGGTTGAAAGGCCGAGGTTATCGGGCTTCCAGGTTTCGGCTTCCAACAGGGCGGCGACCATGATCACGGGTCAGAAGTGGTCGAATTCAGCCGGCTATGACCCATGATCAGATCATGAAAGGCACCATCTGCGCCCACGGGCGTCTGGGGCTGACCTTCACGCTTCAATCTCTGTACGCCCTGCTCGCTCAGGCCCTGCTCGAGTTCGGGTCCGCACCATGGCCGTCAGGACGGCACCGGCACGTAGGGCCGCCTGCGTGGCTCCAGCGAGGAACGGGACGAGGAGCCACAGCGCCGACATCTCGCTGACCTGCGCCAGGAACTAGCTGACCGCAGCCACATCGGATCCTGTCCTTCCCAGTCCCCAGACGGACACTTTCGGTAAGCAATCCGCTATGCGAAGGATGACCGATGTGCGGGTGGCTAACAAGGTCAGGTTCGGGAGGGTAATTCGCATCGGGTTGGGTCGGCAAAAAATGTAAAAAAAGTAACTGATCCTTACCTAGTGCAACATAAGGACGCAACGGGTTACATTCCTCGTGAGGTTCCGCACAGTCCCGCACAGTGAGGTGTGCCGTCATGCGTCGAGTCGTGAGGTCCCTAGTATTCGCGGCGGCACTCGCCGCGTCCGCGCTGGTGGCGGCGCCCGCTGGCGCGGCGATCCTGCGGTCGGCGGCGCCGGCCGCGGCGGCGCCGGGCTTGTGTCCTGGAGCCACCACCGCGGCGTTCGGGATGAATGTCTGTGTTTTCAATTCCGCGATGAGCCAGGCGCAGATCCAAGGGGATCTGGACGCGATCGCCACGCAGCAGGTGCCGGTGGGCAGCCAGTTCGACAGCCAGCGGTACGCGGTGTTCTTCGAGCCCGGCACGTACGGGAGCGCGGCCGACCCGCTCGTCTTCCAGGTGGGCTACTACACGCAGGTCGCTGGGCTGGGCGCGATGCCGCAGGACACGGTGGTCAACGGCGCCATCGACGTGTTCAACAACCTCTGCGACGGCAGCGGTGACTGCAACGCCGACGACAACTTCTGGCGGTCGCTGTCCAACCTGACCCTCAACGTGGACCTGCCGTCCACCGCGCCGGCCTACGCGCCGCCGGCACTCGATCCCTTCGGCGCCGGGTGTGACAACAGCGCGGAGATGTGGGCGGTGTCCCAGGCCGCGCCGATCCGCCGGGCCATCATCAATGGCAGCGTCGTGTTCCAGGACTACTGCGCGAACAAGAACTACGCCAGCGGCGGGTTCATCGCCGACAGCGAGGTCAGCGGGGACCTCAACTTCTACGGCAACCAGCAGTACATGGTGCGCGATAGCTCCATCGGCGGCGCCAACGGGTGCGGGTCCACGGGCGGCGGCCTGTGGAACATGGTGTACGCCGGCGTCGAAGGGGCGCCCGCGGCCATGTTCGGCGGGCAGTGCGAGCAGAACACGGTCCTGACGGCCAGCCCGGTCAGCGAGGAAGAGCCGTTCCTGTACGCGGGCCCTGACGGCGGCTTCCGGGTGTTCGTGCCCGCCCTGCAGACGGGCTCGTCCGGTCCGTCGTGGGCCAGCGGCTCGGAGGCGGGCAGGTCGCTGCCGCTGTCGTCGTTCTTCATCGCGACCCCGGCCACGCCGGCGGCGGCGATCGACCTCGCGCTCGCGGCCGGGAAGAACCTGGTGCTCACGCCCGGCGTCTACGACCTGCAGGCGCCGATCATCGTCAGCCGTCCGGACACGGTGGTGCTCGGGCTGGGCTTCGCGACGCTGGTCCCGCAGCGGGGCAACGCCGCCCTGGTCGTGCTGCCAGACACGGGCGTGAAGCTGTCCGGGCTGATCGTCGACGCCGGGCCGGTGAACTCGCCGGTGCTTGTGTCGGTCGGGACGCCGGGAAGTTCCGGCGCCGCTGACCCAGACCTGATCCAGGATGTGTTCTTCCGGATCGGCGGCGCGGAGACGACGGCCACGTCGGCGACGGTGAGCCTGCTCGACGCCGCGTCAGGATCGATCATCGACGACGTGTGGGCCTGGCGCGCCGACCACGGCGACGACGTGGGCTGGACCGCGAACACGGCCGACACGGGCGTCGTGGTGACCGGGAACGACGTGACCGCGTACGGCCTTGCCGTGGAGCACTACCAGAAGACCGAGGTCCTCTGGACCGGCCAGGGCGGCACGGAGGTGTTCTTCCAGAACGAGCTCCCGTACGACCCGCCGAGCCAGGCGGCCTGGAGCGAGTCGGCGACCCAGGACGGGTACCCGGCCTTCCGGGTCGGCGCGGGCGTGACGACGTTCAACGGCTACGGGATGGGCAGCTACGTGGTGTTCATCGACACGAGCGCCACGCTGTTCGACGCGGCGGCGTTCGCCGCGCCGCAGGCGCCTGGGGTGCAGTTCCACGACGTCTTCGGGCTGTGGATCGGCGGGTCGGGCGGGCTGGACTCCGTCATCAACGGCGTCGGCGGTCCGGTCACCGATGCCAGTGACCCGGCGAACCTGCCCGTGGACGTGGTGAGCTACCCCTGACAGCGGGCCCCTGTCAGCCGCCGACCGTCCCGTGGAGCAGGACCGCGAGGTCGGCCGACCGCAGCGAGTCAGCCCGGGTCCACAGCCGTGCCGGGATCGTGTCGCGCTGGCGGACGTGCCTGGTCGCGGCGAAGCCGCAGTGAAGGGCGAGGTCCGTCAGCTCGTGCGGGGCGAACGAGGAGAGCCACGGTTCGCCCCGCTCCGCCGATGCCTGGGAAACCAGCGTGGCGTAGTCGGCACCCGCGTCGTCCCGCAGCCCTTCCGGCAGCATGTAGTCGGCGACGAGTTCGGTGCCAGGCGCGAAGCCGGCTACTGCCGCCAGGGTCGCGGCGATCGCGTCCCGCGTCAGGTACATGGTGACGCCAAGCCAGCTGACCAAGGCCGGAGCGGCGGCGTCGAACCCTGCCGCGGCCAAGCGGGTGGCGAGCGAGTCCGCCGCCAGGTCCGCCGGCACGAACGTGACATTGTCCGGCACGGCCACGCTCGCGGCCGCGAGCGACCGGCGCTTCCAGTCCTGCGTGGCCTGGTGGTCTACCTCGAAGACGCGCAGCCGCACGGGGGCGCCCGCCGCGGCGGCCTCGGCCCTGTACGCGAACGTGTCCAGCCCGGCGCCGAGGATGACGTACTGGGTGACACCGCGGCCGACGGCTCGCCCAAGGGTGTCCTCGGTGTACCGGCTGCGGCAGGTGACCTGGGTCCTGGCGCCCACCAGGACCGGGTGCGTGCCATGCAGGGTGTGGTAGCTGACGAGTTCGGTTGCGCGGTCCCCGAGCAGTGTTCCCGCCAGCGTGTCGGCGAAGATCCGCGGTTCGGCGTCGACGATCAGGTGCGCGGCGCGCGCTGCCGCGGCCATGAGCGCGCTAACGCTCGGCTGCCCGTTCTCCATGCCCGAGACTCTAATGGCGACTTCGAACATCATACCATAAAGAAGAATTTTTCGCAAGCACCATCGTATTGCAGTTCTATAGCAGGCACACGTTTTCCACAGCTGCTGTGGACGGCGCTGTGCGAAACGCCGGCGTCGGCTGTGGCCAGCGGGGGCATACCGGTGGATTAGCTGTGCATAACGGCGGACACCGGAGTCGGTTACCTGCGCAGACAGCCTGTGCATAGACATCCGCCACTGTGGATGCTCATTACACAAAAGGCGGTTTTCTGGACACCTGCCGGTAACCTGCGGCGTTAACGCACCTCCGGCATGGCCGGCCCAGCCCTGCCCTGACGACCGCGCCCCTGACGACCGCGCCCCTGACGACCGCGCCCCTAACGACCGCGCGGCGCTCCGCGGGAGGTTCCCAGTGGCCACTTTGGCCCCACGCCACGCCGAGAGATTTGACATAGGGCCCCAAACCGTCGTTTGCCCGCCCGAATTGTCATGATCTGCTCCACCGGATAGGGCCCTATCAACTCGCCATGTGTCCGCATGGTGAGACGCGCTCGGGACGCATCGGTGATCGCGGATGGCGCCGGGCGAAACCAGCGGCGCTAAGTCCACGCCCAGGCCCAGCACCCGCACCGCGTTGTCTTTGAGGATCTTGGGGCGGACGTCGGGCTTGAGGTCGAGGGTCTCGAAGTCGCGCAGCCACCGCTCCGGGGTCAGCAGCGGGAAGTCCGTGCCGAACAGCACCTTGTCCTGCAGGTAGGAGTTGGCCGCGCGCACAAGGGCGGGCGGGAAGTACTTCGGCGACCAGCCCGACAGGTCGATGTAGACGTTCGACTTGTGGGTCGCCATCGAGATCGCCGACTCCGCCCATGGCACCGACGGGTGCGCGAGGATGACCGTCAAAGAAGGAAAGTCCGCGGCCACGTCGTCGAGCAGCATCGGGTCGGAGAGCCGCAGCTTGATCCCCCGGCCGCCTGGCAGCCCGGCGCCGATGCCAGTCTGGCCGGTGTGGAACAGCGCCGGCACGCCGAGCGACTCGATCTCCGCCCACAGCGGGTAGCACGCGGCGTTGTCCGGCGCGAAGCCCTGCAGGGACGGGTGGAACTTGAAGCCTCGCACGCCGTGGTCGGTGACCAGCGTGCGCGCCTGAGCGACCGCGGCCGCGCCGCGCAGCGGGTCCACGGACCCGAACGGGATCAGCACGTCCGCGTGCTCGCGGGCCTTGTCGGCGATCTCCGCACTCGACAGCGGCGTGTGCCCGGTGAACGTGCCGGCGTCCACGGTGAACACGACGGCCGCCATGTGCAGCGACCGGTACAGGTCGGCGATCTTCTCCAAGGTCGGCGAGCGGTCGTGATCGGCCCTGAAATACTTCGCGGAGGCGGCGAGCAGTTCGTCGTCCAGGGAGTAGCAGCCGTGACCGTCTGCCTCGATGTGCACGTGGACGTCGACGGCGGTCAGCGAATCGATGCGCATCCATGGCATTGTACACGTCCTGCGACGCCTCAAATGTCACACATGCATCCCCAGCAGCTTGTCTTGGGCCGGGAACCAAGATCACCGAGCGCGAAATGGGACGCTTCGCCATTGCTTCTGGTCAGTGGCATGTGCGAATCTCTCCGGTGTGAGCGCAGACGCCCATTCTGTTGACATGCCCGCAGACGATTCCGTCGTCGACCTGAGCGGCCCCGTTTCGGCCGGCGACCTCCTCTGGGTGCCGTCCGCCGAGCGGATCGCGAACGCGAACATCACCACGTTCATGGCCTGGCTCAGCCAGACCCGGGGCCTGGACTTCGCCGGGTACGCGGAGCTGTGGCAGTGGTCGGTGACCGACCTCGAGGGCTTCTGGCAGGCGATCTGGGACTACAACGACATCGTTGTCCACGAGCAGCCGACAGCGGTGCTGGGAAAGAAGGACATGCCCGGCGCCGAGTGGTTCCCCGGCGCCACCCTGAACTACGCCGAGAACGTGCTGCACGCCGAGCGTCCCGGCGAGGTCGCGCTCTACTACCACTCGGAGACCATGCCGGTCACCCCGCTGTACTGGGACGAACTGGGCGCGAACGTGCGGGTGCTCGCCACCCAGCTAAGAAACCTCGGCGTCCAGCCCGGCGACCGGGTCGCGTCCTGCCTGCCGAACATCCCCGCGGCCGTGACCGCGATGCTCGCCACCACGAGCATCGGCGCGATCTGGACGTCCGTCTCCCCCGACTTCGGCTGGCGCGGCGTGCTCGACAGGTTCCGCCAGCTTCAGCCGACGGTGCTGATCTGCACGGGCGGCTACCGGTACGGCGGCAAGGACTACGACCGCAGCGGCGAGATGAAGGAGATCATCGCCGACCTCGACTGCCTTGAGCACGTGATCTACCTGCCGTTCGCCGCCATCCCGGCGCCATCGGAGCAGGCGCTGAACTGGCACGACCTAATGGCGGGCCCCGCCGTCGAGCCATCGGAGTTCGCATTCCACCACGGCCCGTTCGGGATGCCGCTGTGGATCTTGTTCTCCTCCGGCACCACCGGCCTGCCGAAAGCTATCACCCATAGCCACGGCGGGATCATGATCGAGCAGCTCAAGCTGCAGCGGCTGAACATGGACCTGGGGCCCGGCGACGTGCTGTTCTTCTACACCACGACCGGCTGGATGATGTGGAACTTCCTGGTCAGCTCGCTGCTGATCGGGGTCAAGCCGCTGCTGTACGACGGGAACCCCGGCTACCCCGAGCCGGACGCGCTGTGGCGGATGGCCGCCGACGCGAAGGTGACGCTGTTCGGCGGCAGCCCGGCGTACGCGGACATGCTGGCCAAGCGCGGCGTCGTGCCGAAGGACAAGTACGACCTGTCGGCGCTGAAGACGGTCATGCTGGCCGGCTCCCCGGTCTCCCCCGAGTGCGGCGCCTGGTTCTACCGCAACGTCAAGCGCGACCTGTTCAGCCACGTGGGCAGCGGCGGCACCGACGTGTGCACCGGGTTCACCGGCGGCTCGCCCACGCTGCCGTGCTACGCCGGCTGGCACCAGCACCGCAACCTCGGCGTGGCCGCGTACGCGTTCAACGACGCGGGGCAGCCGGTGGTCAACGAGGTCGGCGAGATGGTGATCACGGCGCCGATGCCGTCGATGCCGGTGAAGTTCTGGGGAGATGACGCCGAGCACACCAGGTACCGGGCGACGTACTTCGACGAGTTCCCGGGGATCTGGCGGCAGGGCGACTTCTTCAAGGTGAACGAGCGCGGCAACTGCAGCGTGCTCGGTCGCAGCGACGCGACGCTGAACCGGTTCGGCGTGCGCATCGGCACCGCCGAGATCTACACGGTCCTCGAGGGCATCCCCGAGGTCGACGACGCGATCGTTGTCAACCTCGACCTGCCCGGCGGGCAGTTCTTCATGCCGATGTTCGTCAAGCTGGCCGACGGGCTGGTCCTGGACGCCACGATCGAAGGCGAGATCAAGGCGCGGCTGCGGCGCGAGTACACGCCGCGGCACGTGCCCGACAAGATAATCCAGGTGCCCGCCATCCCCACGACGCTGACCGGCAAGAAGCTAGAGGTGCCGGTCCGCAAGATCCTGCTCGGCACGCCGTTGGAGAAGGCCGCCAACACCAGCGCGATGGCTGATCCGTCGTCCCTGGACGCGTTCCTCGACTACGCGCACACCCAGCAGGACTACACAACCTAAAATCCAGGCAACCCAGGGGGTTCCGACGATGGAACAAGATGGCTCTATCCCTGACAAGCAGGGCTTTCTGCTCCCCTCTCAGATAGGTGACGTACCGGGCGCGGAGAACTGGCGCTCCATGTACCAGTACTTCACGCGCTTCCAGCCAGACGACGACAAGCGCTTCTGGTTCTACAACTCCATGCATTTCCCCGAGCCGGTACCGGCCTTCGACTCGATCACCTCGGAGATCCCGTACCAGGCGATCGGCGCGAACACGGCGCGGCTGTTCGTGTTCCCGCCCACGCTGGGCATCGAGCACCGGATCGTGAACGGCCGGGTCTACATCACGGCCAACCCGGTGCTCGACCCCGCCGAGATCGGGCGGCGCGCGGCGGTGTTCGGCCCGCGGGCAGGCTATTACTACGAGAACTGGAACTCGCTCTACGAGGGCTGGAAGGAGCGGGTGCGCGGGCTGATCGCTCAGATCGAGGCCATCGAGGTCCCGTCCCTGCCCGAGTGGGAAGAAGACGCGGTCGTCTTCGAGTCCCGCGGCGTGGCGCAGAACCACTACCTGCAGGAGAACTTCGCCAAGTGCCTGGCGCTGTACTCGAAGATGTGGCACCACCACACCGAGATGCTGATGCTCGGCTACGGCGCCTACGTGGTCTTCTTCGAGTTCTGCGCCGCGGCGTTCCCCGAGATCAGCGACCAGACCGTCGGCCGGATGGTGGCAGGCATCGACGTGATCATGTACCGGCCGGACGACGAGCTGCGCGCGCTGGCCCGGCTCGCGGTGGACCTGGGCGTGCACGACCTGTTCACCGAAGGGTGCGTGGCCGCCGACGTGCTCTCCGCGCTGGCCGCTCGCGGGCCGGCGGGCTTGGAGTGGCTAGACGCGTTCGCCAAGGCGCGCGACCCGTGGTTCCACGTATCCACCGGCGACGGGTTCTACCATCACCACCTGAGCTGGAACGACGACCTCACCGTGCCGTTCACCGCGCTGCCTGGCTACGTCGCGGCGTTCCGCGCGGGCACGATGCACGTCCGGCCGACGGCGCAGCTAATGGAGGATCGTGAGCGGATCGCCAGCGGGTACCGCGAGCTGCTGACGACCGACGACGAGAAGGCCGCGTTCGACCAGATGCTGGGCCTGTGCCGGCTGGTGTTCCCGTTCGTCGAGGACCACAAGTTCTACTGCGAGCACTGGTTCACCACGCGGTTCTTCCAGAAGATCAAGGCGTTCGGCGCGCTGCTGGCCCGCGAGGGCGTGCTGGCGGAAGCCGACGACATCTTCCACCTGCACCACACCGAGGTCGACCAGGCCCTCGCCGACCTGTCGCTGGCCTGGTCGGCGGGCAGCCCGCCGCTTGGCGGAGCGCACTTCCCGGCGATCATCGCCGAACGCAAGCGCATGCTCAAGGTGCTGCGTGACTGGTCGCCGCCGCCCGCGCTCGGCCCGATCCCCGAGGGGCTCAACGACCCCGCGGTGCGCATGCTGTGGGGCGTGACGGCCGACCGGATCAACTCCTGGCTGCACCCGGACCCCGAGGAGATGCGCGGCGTGCCCGCCTCGGCCGGCGTCGTGGAGGGAGTCGCGCGTGTGCTGCAGGACGTCAACGAGATCGGCGAGCTCCGCGAGGGCGAGATCCTCGTCTGCCCGGTGACCGCGCCGTCGTGGGCGCCCGTGTTCGGCAAGATCAAGGCGGCGGTGTCCGACATTGGCGGCGCGATGTCGCACGCGGCGATCGTCGCCCGCGAGTACGGCATGCCCGCCGTCGTCGGCACCGGCGACGCCACCAAGCGGATCAGGACAGGGATGAGGATCCGGGTGGACGGCGACCGCGGCACGGTCCGGGTGCTATGACGGAGTTCGTGGTGCCGCTGGCGTCGGCGGGTTCGCCCGCCGATGTCGGCGGCAAGGGCGCCAGCCTCGGCGAGCTCGCCAGGGCGGGCGTGGCTGTCCCGCCTGGGTTCGTGGTGTCTGTCGGCGCCTTCGCCGCCGCGATGGAAGCCATCGACGGGGACGGCGCGCTGCGCGCGTCCGTCGAGGCGCTGCCCGTCGGCGACCTCCCGTCGATCGCGCGCGTGACCGCGCTTGCGCGGGAGCGCGTCGTGGCGGCGCCGCTGCCGTCTGCCGTGGCCGCCGCTATCACGGCTGCTTATGCCGCTCTTGGGGCCGACCCCGACGTCGCCGTCCGGTCGTCGGCGACGATGGAGGACAGCTCGGCGGCGTCGTTCGCCGGGCTGCAGGACACCTACCTGGGCGTGGCCGGCGCTTCCAGCGTGCTCGGCCACGTGCGCCGCTGCTGGGCGAGCCTGTACAACGACGAGTCGGTCACCTACCGCCGCCGGCTGGGGATGTCCGAGGGTTCGCTGGCGATGGCGGTGGTCGTCCAGCTCATGGTGCGCCCGCGCGCGGCCGGAGTGATGTTCACGCGATCACCAGTCAGCGGGGACCGTTCGGTGGTGGCGATCGAGGGAACCTGGGGACTTGGGTCAGCTTTGGTCGCCGGGGACGTGACTCCTGACAGTTTTGTCATCAGCAAGATCACCGGGGAAATCACCGGCCGCCGTGTGTCGGACAAGGGCCGCGTCCATTCTTTTCTTCCGAACGGGCACGGGGTTTCTGTTACCGACACCCCCGCTTCGCTGCGCGAAGCACCCTGCCTGACCGACGACGAGATCCGCGCGCTCGCCGCGATCGCCCGGCGGGTCGAGGCCCACTACGGCGTCCCGCAGGACATCGAGTGGGCCCTGCTCGAGGAAGCGGACCCAGGGGCGGCGGGGGCCTCCTCGTCGGCGGACCGCATCGTCTTGCTGCAAAGCCGACCGGAAACGGTCTGGGCGGCCCGCACCGCACCCCCCGTGGCCGCGCCGAAGGCGCGCGCCGCCGACCACGTCCTCTCGCTGTTCGGGAAACACCTGTGAGCGGTCAGGACATCGCCCCACTGGAGAATCTCCTGTTGCCGGGCACACCCTCCGCCACGTTCGCACCCCTGGGCACGCCCTGGGGTTGGCTGGGACGGACGTCACGGAGGGGCGCGGCCCGGTCTTTGACTATCGGGGATGGAAAGTGTAGCTATAGCTACCTAAAGTATCCCCGAACTTTGGTCGTGGTCTCGGGGGCGCCGTCATGGACCTGACAAATCAGGATGTAGCGGACATTTTGGCCGCACTGGACTCGCTGCCTTATGACGAGCTCGACTTGCAGACGCCGCGGTTCCGGCTGACGCTCCGCCGTGCCCCCAGCGGCGGCTGGACCGAGGAGTCACAGATCCTCGCAGATCCCACTGCCATCACGTCAGCCCCAAACGGAGCGTCCGTCGCCTCGCCTCAGGCCCAAGAGCTGGCTGGTGCCGGTGGGGGCGCGGGCGCTGGCAGGGCAGGGTTGGTGGCGGTGGCCGCGCCGCTGCCCGGGACGTTCTACCGGGCGCCGCGCCCGGGGGCCGCGCCGTTCGTCGAGGTCGGGGATCCGGTCGCCGAGGATACGGTCGTGGCGATCGTGGAGACGATGAAGCTGATGAACTCGGTGCACGCGGGGACGCGCGGGCGGGTGGCGGAGATCTGCCTGGGCAACGCCGAACCCGCCGCGCAGGGCGCCACCCTGATGTGGATCGCACCGGAGACGTGATGTCAGCAGCGGCCGCGGTCGGCGAAGCGGAGGTGGCGTGAGCGGACGGCACGGCTTCCGGCGCGTGCTTGTCGCCAACCGGGGCGAGATCGCCGCGCGGGTGATGCGCACCTGCCGGCGGCTCGGCGTCGAGACCGTGCTCACCGTCTCCGACGCGGACGCTGGGTCGCTGCCGGCGCGGCTCGCGGACGCGACGATCCGCATCGGGCCTGCCGCGGCGGCGGCGAGCTACCTGGACGTGGACGCCGTGGTCGGGGCGGCGCTCGCCGCTGGCGCCGACGCGGTCCACCCCGGCTACGGGTTCCTGTCGGAGAACGCGCGCCTGGCGCTGGCGTGCGCGGCGGCGGGTGTGGTGTTCATCGGCCCGGCCGTCGAGACGCTGGAAGCGACCGGCGACAAGCTCGCCGCGCGCGAGCACGCGATCGCCGCCGGGCTGCCGGTGGTGCCCGGAGGCGACGTCACGGACGGCGCGGGTGCGACCGGCCTCGCCGCGCGCATCGGGTTCCCGGTGCTCGTGAAGGCCGCGGGGGGTGGCGGCGGGCGCGGGCTGCGGGTGGTGCGGGAACCGGCCGAGCTGGACCACGCGGTGGCGGTCGCGAGCGCCGAGGCGGCGGCGGCGTTCGGGGACCCGCGGGTGTACCTGGAGCGGTACGTCTCCCCCGGCCGCCACGTCGAGGTGCAGCTGCTCGGCGACGGCGAGCGGGTCATCCACCTCGGCGACCGGGACTGCTCGGTGCAGCGGCGCTACCAGAAGCTGATCGAGGAAGCCCCGGCACCGCTGCTGTCCGGCGCGCTGCGCGACGGGCTGCGCGGCGCGGCGGTCGCGCTCGGGCGGCGGCTGGGCTACCGGGGCGCCGGCACGGTCGAGTTCTTCGTCGACACGGCCAACGAGGCCTTCTACTTCCTCGAGGTCAACGCCCGCATCCAGGTGGAGCACCCGGTGACAGAGGCGATCACGGGCCTGGACCTGGTCGCGGAGCAGATCGCGATCGCGGAAGGCCGGCCGCTGCGGCTTGCGCAGGGCGACGTGACCTTCACGGGGCACGCGATAGAGTGCCGCGTCAACGCCGAGGATCCCGGCAACGGCTTCATGCCCAGCCCGGGCACCGTGACGAACGCCGTCTTCCCGGCGGGGGTCCGCGTGGACACCCACGTCCAGGCGGGCTCGACCGTCCCCCCGAACTACGACTCGCTGCTCGCCAAGGTCATCGCCCACGGCGACGAACGCGACGCTGCTCTCGCGCGGCTGCGCGCCGCGCTCGACCAGTGCGAGATCGGCGGGGTGACCACGAACCTGCGCATGCACCAGGCGCTGCTCGCGGACGCCGAGTTCGCGCGCGGCGGCGTCGACACCGGCTACCTACAGCGAATGATGGTCCAGGGCGGAGCGCGACATGGCTGAGCTTGAGCTTGTCGACGTGTCCCTGCGGGACGGCAACCAGTCGCTGTGGGGCGCGACCGGGCTGCGTACCGCGCACATCGCGCAGATCGTGCCGCTGATGAACCGGGTCGGGTTCCGGGCCCTGGACTTCTCGTCGAGCACGGCGATGGGCGTGTCGGTGCGCACGCACAGGGAGAACCCGTGGGACCTGTTGCGCCTAGTCCGCGCGGCGATGCCTGACACGCGACTGCAGTTCATCGGCACGGGCTTCCGGTTCATCTCCTGGGAGAAGGCCCACCCGGACGTGATGGGGCTGGTCTACCAGTGCCTGGTCAACGCGGGCATGGACCGGTTCGTGGTGCTCGACCCGACGCACGACATGGACGCCGTGCGGGAGACCGCGCGGATCATCAAACGGGCCGGCGGCGCCGAGGTCATCGCCGCGCTCACGTACACGGTCTCGGCCGCGCACGACGACGCGTTCTACGCGGGCATCGCGGCGCAGTACGCGGCCTGCGCGGACATCGACCGCGCGTACGTCAAGGACCCCGCCGGGATCCTCACCCCCGAACGGGCGCGCACGCTGATCCCGGCCGTGCTGGCGCAGCTGAACGGCAAGCCGCTTGAGCTGCACGCGCACGCCTCCCTCGGGCTGTCGCCGCTGACGTGCCTGGCCGCCGCCGACCTCGGCGTGGTGGTCCTGCAGGTCGGCTGCGGCGCGCTCGGCAATGGCACCTCGCTGCCCGACGCGGAACGGCTCGTCGCCAACCTGCGTGCCAGCGGCCACACGGTGGACGTGGACGACCGGCTGCTCGCCCTCGTCGCCCGGTACTTCGACGGCGTGGCCGAGGCGGAGGGACTGCCGGCCGGCCTGCCGCGCGAGTTCGACGCGGCGTTCATGCGCCATCAGGTGGCGGGCGGGGTGATGACAACCCTGCGCAGGCAGCTCGCCGAGCTCGGCATGGAATACCGGTTCGGCGAGGTGATGGAGGAGATCACCCTCGTGCGCGCCGAACTCGGCTACCCGATCATGGTGACGCCGTTCCCGCAGATGGTGATCGGCCAGGCGCTCGCCAACGTCCTGAGCAGCGGCGCGCGCTACGACCAGGTGCCTGACCAGGTGATCAGGTACGTGCTCGGCAGCTTCGGCAAGCCGACGATGCCGGTGGAACCGTCCGTGCTCGACCGGATCCTGTCCCGGCCGCGGGCGCGCGAGCTCGCGGCCGAGCCGCCACCGCTTTCCGTGTCCGAGCTGCGACACCGGTTCGGCGAACGGACACCTGACGAGGAACTGCTGCTGCGGTTCGGCATGCCTGCCGCCGAAGTGGACGGGATGCTCGCCGCCGGGCCGGCCGTCGCACACTACAACCCGGACGTGCAGCCGGTGCTGCGGCTGCTTCGCGAGCTGGCGACGCGGCCGGCGGCCGACCGGCTGACCGTGCACAAGCCGGGGTTCCGGCTGGACCTGAAGGGGCACGCGTGATGACCGCGTCCGACGCCTACGAACGGCTGCGCAGCGCTCGGGGCTTCATCTTCGACATGGACGGCACGCTGGTCCTCGGCGACCGCGTGAACCATGGGCTGCGCCCGCTGCCCGGCGCGGTCGAGATGCTCGAGTGGGTGCGCGGCGCAGGTCTGCCGTACGTGGTGTTCACCAACGGGACCAACCGCGCCCCCGCGCACTTCGCCCACGTGCTGCGCGATGCCGGGCTCGACGTGCCCGACGAGCTGATGATGACCCCGGCGAGCAGCGCGGTCGTCATGTTCACCAAGCGGGGGTACCGCCGTGTGATGGTGCTCGGCGGGGAGGGGCTGACGGGGCCGCTGCGGGAGGCGGGCATCGAGGTGCTGCCGCCCGCCGACGCGCCGCGCGACGGCTCGGCGCCGGAGGCGGCGATCGTGGACGCGGTGTTCGTCGGCTGGTTTCCCGAGTTCACCATGCCGACGCTCGAGGCGGCCTGCCACGCGGTGTGGGCCGGCGCGGCGTTGTACAGCGCGTCGGAGACGCCGTTCTTCGCCGCGGCCAACGGCCGGGCGCTCGGCACGTCGCGCGCGATCAGCGCGATGATCAGGTCCCTGACTGGCTGCCGGCTGACGATCACCGGCAAGCCGTCGCTCGACGCGCTGCGCGCCGCCGCCACCCGGCTGGGCGTGCCGGCCAAGGACATCGCGGTCGTCGGGGACGACCCGCTGCTCGAGGTGCCGATGGCGCACCGCGGCCGGGCGCTGGCGATCGCCGTGGACACCGGTCTCGGCGACCCGACCGCGTACGACCACCTGCCCCCGCGCAAACGGCCGCACCTGCGGTTGCGCGGCGTGGACGAACTGCTCGAGATCTGCCGCAAGGAAACCCCCACCACCTCTACTTCAGGAGTCGTGTCATGACCGAAATGCGGGCCGTCGGTTTCACGGAGTTCGGTGACCCGTCGGTGCTGAAGATCGTGCGGCTGCCCGTCCCGTCTCCCGGGCCGGGCCAGGTGCGAGTGCACGTGGCGGCCGCGACCGTGAACCCGACCGACCTCGGCTTCCGGCATGGCGGGCGGCGCCTGCCGGACGGCGTCGAGCCGCCGTACGTCGCCGGCATGGACCTGGCCGGGGTGATCGACGAGGTAGGCCCGTCGGTCACCGACTGGCGGGCCGGCGACCGGGTGATGGCGGCGGTGTCCCCGTGGGTGGCAGGCGGCGGCGCGCAGGCGGAGTACCGGCTGGTGTCAGAAGACCAGCTCGCCCGCGTCCCGGACGGGATCTCGCTCGAGGCGGCCGCGACGCTGCCGATGAACGGCATGACCGTGCGCACCGCGCTCGACATGCTCGGCTTGCGGCCCGGCCAGACACTGGCGGTCACCGGGTCGGCCGGCGCTGTCGGCCAGTACGCCATCCAGCTCGGCACCCACGACGGGCTGACCGTCATCGGGGACGCCAAGCCGGAGGACGAGGAGCTGATCAGGTCGTTCGGCGCCGAGCACGTGGTCGAGCGCGGTGACGGGATGGCCGCGGCGGTCCGCGCGCTCTATCCCGACGGCGTGGACGCGGTGCTCGACGCCGCGCTGCTCGGCCCCGTGATCCTGCCCGCGGTCCGCGACGGCGGCCAGCTGATGGCGGTCCGCCCGTTCCAGGGCGAGACCGAACGCGACATCACCATCCACCTGGTGCTCGTCGGCAACCACCTCCACGAGGGCAACCGCGTGGCCGAACTGGCCGACCTGGCCGCCAAGGGAGTGCTGACGCTGCGGATCGCCGAGCTGATCCCCGCGGAGAACGCCGCCGACGCGCACCGCCGGCTAGAGGCCGGCGGCGTAAGAGGCAGACTCGTGCTGACCTTCTGAGCAGCTTGGAGGTCCAGGCAAGCTAGCTGGCCGGGGCGCTCGCTCACCACCAGGAAACTACCTCATGATGTCCGTGCCGCCCACTTCGGGACCGAGCTCGTCCGTGCTCTGCTCCTCGCCGAGCTCGTCCGTGCTCTGCTCCTCGCCGAGGATGTCGGTGCTCTTCTCCCGGCCGAACTCATCGGTGCTCTGCTCATCGCCCAGGATGCCCGTCGCAGCAGGCTCAGGGTCGCCGTGGACTTCGGGATCGTTCATGATTACACCCCCTTTCGCATGCGCACCACCAGTCTCGCATTGCGTGCATCCTGGTAGCGTGCCGGCTATGCCGGTAGCCGCTGACGACCCGCTCACCTCGGTGGCGGGGACCTACCAGGCGTGGGCCCGGCTTGAGGCGCACGGCCGGTCGGCGGCTTACGAGTCGCTGGCGGAAGCGGTGGCCCGCGACGCGACGATCGCGGGTTTCGTCGCGTCGCTACCGCCGGAAAAGCGCCAGCCAAACCTGCTTTTCGCGTCACTGCCCGCCCTCGCCCAGTTGCCCGAGCCGCTGGCGCTGATCGAAGTCGGCGCCAGCGCCGGGCTGACGTTGCTGTTCGACCGCTACTCCTACGACTACGGCGGGCACCGGATCGCCGGCAGCGACCCGCGCGCACCCACCGTGCACTGCCAGCCTCACGGGCCAGTGCCACTCCCGCGGCGTCGACGTACAGCGTGCCACCGTAGCTATTCAGGTTTTGGGGCACGTGCGTGACCGGAACCTTGGACCCCACCGCCCTGCCCCATACCCTACAGGGGTATAGGTTCCATGATCACGGGTCACTGGTGGTCGGATACGACCACTTTTGACCCACGATCATGCTCCATGCCAGGTTTCCGGGCGACGTTTCGTGTGCTTATGTCCGGAATATTCGCTTTGCTGGGTGCGTGCGCGGCACGTCCGGCCGGTGATCATGACCGCCCTCCCGCACGGGCCGCCCGCCACGACCGGCGCCACGGCCACGCCTGCCGCATCATCTGCTGGTTCGACGACAGCATCCGGTGGGTGTTGAGCACGCCCTTCGGCGTCCCCGTCGAGCCCGAGGTGAACAGGATCTTCGCCACCGAGTCCGGTGTGAGGGCGGCGAACGCGGCCGTCACGGCCGGGCCGGGCACGGTCGCGAGCACCGCGTCGAGCGATTCGGCGCCGCGACGTTCGCCCGCCGCGACGACCGCGGGAACGGAGCCCACCGCGTCGAGCGCCGCGCCGAAGCGGCCGGCGTCCTCGGCGAACACCGCTCCGGGCGTGACGAGGGACGCGATGGCCCTGATCCGCTCGTGG